>SKEL01000313.1_pt1 | contig 54402 bp, 48 predicted proteins | sample 4826741 | NCBI WGS metagenome assembly SKEL01 (sample SAMN11008810, study PRJNA524170) | human gut metagenome | biome: Human fecal sample; material: Feces; isolation source: fecal sample from pouch patient p33 | host: Homo sapiens | place: Israel: Tel-Aviv | collected 2016-03-22
TTTTTATCTCGGAAATTAATTCTTTGTCAATTGCCAAAAGATCACCTCCACGCACTAACCCCATTTTAGTTTTGTATTTCATTATAACATTTTGAGCAGCATTTGTAAATCTAAAGCTCCGAATAGTATGTGGTAGAATTTTTTAGAAAGACCAATAATCACTAAAAATACAGAGAACTTAATACCGAGGTTTTAAAAAAAGCTGAACAATTTTCTTGCTCAGCCTTGACATAGATACGCTTATCCTGTATCATAAATTAAAGACTGAGTAAGAAGTAGAGGTTCTTACTCGGTAAGGCGGAAGGTGTTGACGCACCTTTCGTCTTTTTTTTATTCGATTAAATTTAAATATATTATAACACACTCACACTTACGATGCAAGCATTTTGCGCATAAAACCAGCACAAAAAGACCTTTTTTAAAAAGGTTATTATTATATAACTTTATAAATAATTTGTTATATAATTATTTATAAAATTTTTGTCGCTTTCCTCGTTTTAACGTGTTAAGCTGGTAGTCTTTTTCTTCAGTATGATTCATCTGCTGTCTTATGGTAGCGGCGGTTAGATGGTCCAAATCGGCAATTTTCTTATATTCTTGTCTCCAATCACCAAAGAAAAGCTCTTTCAACCGCCCTTCATACACTAACAGAATCATTTGGCTCATTGTTTCAGCACCCCAATCACTCCAGTACATGCCACGGCGTTTCATCCGATAAGTGATTTTGCGGTGTTGTGTTTCCATCACACCAAGGCTTACTTTTTGAAGCCCTCGTAAACTAGCAGGTTTTGTATATCTAAAATTTTGTAAAATCCGCTGCTTTGTATTCTCAAAGATAACCTCTTCCTCAGTTGTTGTTAAAATACTCTCTGTTGTGTCAAAAACCGACTGCAGTTGACTTTTACTATGCTGATAAATAGCTTGTAAAGCTTCTTCAATAAGCTGTTCCGAATAAGGCTTAAAATAACTTTTAATCAATTGGTTAACATGATAAGGATCCCAAAAATGTTCGTGTCTTTTAATATGCAAAGCTTTTGCTATTTCTTTAAACACATACGGTGTATAGCCGTGTCCACCATCTGAATTAGTAATCAGAATCGTTTCTTCAGTTATCTCAAAGGTATTATATAAATAATCAATGACTTGACTTCTAGCAAGACGATTATTCATGCTAATGAATTCTTTCTTATCGATAAGCTTTGATCGCTGTTGGCTCACTTTCTGGCTACCTGTATGTACAATAAAATGTGACAAATCAAAACGTCGATTATCATCACCTTGTTTACGAGCCTTCACCATGACACCATCACCTTCAATATAAATGATATTAGCTTTCTTCTTCTCAGGTTGTAACTCCTCCTCGAAAAAGCGATGGGCTTTTCGCTCTTCTAAAAGTGTCTCACATAGCTTAACCGCCTTAACAACTGTTGGTTTTGTAATGGTAATATGATAAGTCATCTCAATCACTTGTAGCACTTTATCATATGGCATCATTGTCGCTAATCTAGCTATTTGGTACATCAAGGCTAAAGAAAACCTAACGTTCTTTTCTAAGCCCAGTTTATCATCAACGGGAACCACCCATTTATTTCCCTTTTTCCAGCGACGACGTCTGAAAGTAAACTCTCCAAAAGTAAAGGCAACTGTGCGTTCCATTGAATGAATACATGTATAGCCTCTGGCTTTCATGACAGGAACCATCTGATTGTCGTAATGCTCAACAAAACGATGAAATTCCTTGCTGTTTTGAATAAAGAGTTCTTCCTTTATTTTTCGTTCATCAAAACTTATCACATCATCACTTCCTTTTCAATAATCTGATGTTATTGTATAAAGCCGTTCCCCATTTTTCAATCAATCTGCTTTTCTGGTAGGATTAAAAAAAATAAAAAGAAAATTCTTTGCTAAAAAACATGACATGTTATACTATAGTTCCCCTAAAACTAACTCTTTTTCTTTGTTTACTAAAGAAAATCTTCCATAAAGCAACTGCAGATTTGTAGCCACTTTTTATTTTTATCTAAAAAGGCACGCATCTCTGCGTACCTTCAAATTAAAGAAAAAAGTCTACTCTAAATAGTTTTCCTCAAACATTTTTCTAAAAAACGAAAAACTTTTGGGAATATTGCTATGCCAAAATTTCTAAGAATTAATTCAAAATGACAAATACACTATGACTTCACACTGAGGGGCTTAATCCTAAAGAGTTTTCTTTAGGATTATAGTCATAAAATGATGATTGTACTACCGTATCAAATAATCCTTATTTAATATCAAAGTACTCCTCATAAGATTTACCATCGTAAACTCGTTCACTAAGATGATCAATATCATAATCAATCGGTTTAGCATAGCGGAGATATTTAGATACCACTTCATACTTATGACGAAAGTAATGATGAAGACCCAAACTTTCTCCCGCTAAAACATAAGTCTTACCATTTTCTTTAACAGTTTCATATTCACTAATAGCTCCAAAAGCATAGTAAAATGAGAAGGCTACAAAGATAGAACTTGAAATAACAACTAAGCCAAATCCTAGAACTAACTTTTCTAACCAAGTGTCTTCATAGATATAGAGGATATTAACAACAATTCCCAAGAGAAATGCAATTACCGATAGAGAAAAGAGATAATGGTCATAATCAATTCGTAAAGCTAGATTCTGGCTAGCTAGTCCCATTTTAGTCAGCTTATAGGAAAACGTTAGTGAAATAGAAATCAAATTAAAGCATAGTAGCCAGATAGATTTTTTTCTGAAGTAAACGATACAAAAGACTAAGCCGATGACTAGCAATAGTAAAACGAACATATTCAACCTCAACTTATTATTTTAATTTACTCAATTATAACATATAACAAAAGACTAGCCTAAAAAGGTCAATTTTAGTGCTAGTCTTCTTTTAGTTTTGCTAACTCTTGGTTCTACAATTAAGCACAACTTTTGTGCCTGCTTTGCCTTTTGTGGCTTTCATCAAGAAGCCAGTAAAGACTTTATCAACTCATTTTTGGTGACGCTCTGTTAAATCACTTCTTATTCAACTTTCTTCTAAAACTAGTTACAATTTCGTCACCAATTACCGCTCCAATAGGAACTAAAATAAGTCCCCATAAGCTATCCGCAATAAAGGAAAAATCACCTGTGAAATGAACGCCAATGGCAATTAACACAATTGGAAGAAATAAGAATGAGGTAAAATAAAGAGCTAACAAACCGATAACCAGAAGGAAAGCCATGCTTAATCCGATTGTCTTATAGAAAACATAAAAGGCTATCACTGCAATAAGCCACCAAAAGGTTTGAACCAGTTTTTTGATAGAAACAAAAATAATCATCGTAATCTCCTTTACTGTTTTAATAGTCCATATAGCTCCTCATATGAAGTAAACTCAGTATCAGCTGTCGTAGATAAAGTCAAGTACTTTTTAGTCCCATATTTCAAATAGGCAAAGTCATTATCACACATCCCAACATTCCAATTAAGTATCAAATCATCTTCTATAGGAATTAACTTTATCGTTAATTTGCTCATCCTTTGTTTAAGCTGAGTTCCAAAAGCAAAAGAAGATAGCACACTATCTGGCTCATTAAACAAAAAATAGTTTCCTTGCAAAGCTCCACAATGTTGACAATAATTTGCAAAACAATTACCACCAACAGTTTTGGAGTACATCGTTTTCACAAAATAATTATTTTTTAAGTAACTTAAAATCTTAGGAGGAATGTTGTCTTCTTTATCTGACCAAGAAAGATGCACCTGTTCTCCAGGAGAGGTAGAATCTTCAACAAATTCAATACCAGCAGCATCAGGCTCACCATAAACATGCACATACTCGCCAATCCCCAATCCGACTACTGTCGTTAACTGGTGGCATTTCCAACACTCGGTCTTACCTTCAATGATGTACAGATAATCTGTAGCAATCATAACATCATCACTATCTTTTAAAAGCCATTTAGAAAATTTGATATAGTTTTCTCTTTCCGTATCTATATACCACTTTCTAACCACTCTATTCCATTTAGCCCCTAATTGTTTAGCTTCATCTTTCTCAGAATAGGGCACATCTAAAAATAGCCTAATTGTCATTTCATCTCCCCATATTGTATCTTCTTTATTTAGCCTTTAATTTACGTTGCATCTTCTCCCACTCTTTAATAATCAAACTTTCCAGATAATCAGAGGCTGATTTAGCGCCATGATAAGCAACCAGATCTTCTAATTTCTCATAACGGACGTCCTCATGCAATGCAAAGGGGTAACGTCCTTTTTTACTGTAACCTTTTGGCGCTGATTGAGCCGCCCTTTTGCGGGATCTAGCAACAGCTCGCTCCTTTTTAGGTGCTTCCTCAAAAGCATCTCTCAGCTGAGCAAAACGATTTTCAGTCATTATTGATTGTCTCCTTCTAAAACATCTAAGATATGATGATAAACATACGTGATGTTGTCATAAAAATTTTGATGTTTTTCTTGTTCTTTTGGGGTCATCTGCTGATATTGTTCAAAGACACTTTGATCGTAAACAAGACTCTTAGCCAATAATTCTTTGTAGAAGATTGTTCCAAGATAAGCAGGATCTTCTTCCATAACAGCTAAGAATTGTTTAGCAGTATCAGAGACATGATTGCCAAACAATTTGATGTTATTGCCAATGATATAAGGGGTTGCTGTCACATAGCTTTTTCGGGTAATGACATCAATAGCTTCACTTTTAATAACGTCTACAAAACGATTGAGTTTTAACCAAGCACGATAAGCATTTTTAGAAGCATCTGAAACAGCCAACACAATATCGGACACAGCAATAAAATTCGCTGTCACTAGACTTTCATCATTATGCGTATCAATGATAATCACATCAAATTGTTGAGCTAAGTCATCATAGTGATCAGCTAGCCACATAAAAAACTGAAGGTATTTATGATTACGACTAGCCAAGTCCAATTGCGCATCGGTAAGACGTTCATCACCACGAATTAAACTTAAATTCTTTTTGATAGGAACAATCTCATACTCACCTGTTGTAAAGATATCATACATGGTTTTGGTACTCGTCACGTCAAACGCTCGTGTTAAGTTGCACTCAAAGGCACCATCCATTAATAAGACCCGTTTATCTTTGTAACTTGCTAACCAATCACCTTCATTAAACGAATGTGTTGTTTTACCGCCACCACCTTTTGATAAATTTGTCGTTTGAATTTTCATGTCTTGACCCTTCTTTATTAGTTTACATCATTTTTTAATAGATAACAAGTTATATAACTTTTTACATCTCTTATTATACTGAATCTTTGACTCACCGTCAACAAAAAATACACAAATAGTTATATAACTTTTTGTGTATTTTATTAAACAACTACTTAGCCAAAAGTAGCTCCGATATTCCCGCCAACATAGGCTTTTAATTGAATTTGATTAACGGTAGTATTAAAGTTTCCAATGAAGTAACAATTATCTTCATTTTCTTTTGTCAAAACAACTAAGAATTGAACCACGTCATCATTTTCAGCCTGTGTCACTTCTAATTGATTTCCTTGATACTGATAATGATTAACCAGCAAAGCCATCGCAAAGGTTTGAACCATGGCTTCACTAGTCATCATCAATTGATTATCATAAGTCCCTTTAATATTCGGAACCTGCCCAGCCTCATTAATGGCATTAATTGCCACATCAAAGGCTTGGCTAACGGCTGCTTTAGCAGACGCATCTGCTTCCGTATAGGGATGCTCTAATTTTAACTTAGCTGTACGGTAATTCTTTTCGTCAGTGGTCTCTGAGGCAACTTCTGATGACGAGGGGGTCGTTGAGCTACTCGCTGTTGAGCTCTCTTGTGAAGATTTTGAGTCTCCCGTAAAATGCTGATAAATGCCTACTCCTGAAATCAAGAGGAGTAAACTAATGACGATAATAAAGACCATATTTGATTTCCTTTTCTTCATGAGTATTCCCTTTTCTAATTGAGTTTCGGTTCTTGGCTACCAGAATAAGCGTAGACAAAGTGATCACTGGTTTGTGTACTTGGGCTGACAATACGGAAGTTCCAGGTATTTTTCTTGCCAAAATAATCAATCCCAGAAAATGGCGTGTTTTGTTCAACAATCAAAATGGAACCATCTTGGAAGACATGACAAACAATGCCTGTATGTCCTGGTTGTGAGATGCCACTAGAGAAAATGGCGCCTGCTTTGGGGTCACTTTTGACGCTATTGCCAAATTTGGTCGCCCAAGCACTGGCTTGGTCAACACCATTTCCTTGCGTTATTCCAGATGTTCCCCAAATGAGATTGCCTAAACTTTCCGTTAAATCCACGCATTGACCTGATTGTTCCACCCAACCTGTTGAGCCATCATAAGCAAGCCCTAATTGAGCAGGATCAATGATATACGCTTTGAGACTTTCAGGCAACTGATCTGGTGTATAGCCCCAAGCCGTCGCATCACTAGGAACCGATCCTGTGCCATCGGCTGCACTCGAGGATGATGAGTCTTCTTCCTCACACTCGTCCTCTTCTTCAGCTGAAGCAGAACTACTGCTACTAGAGCTGATATTCGCCGTATCATCACTTAAGGTATCAACAGGACTTGTGCCGTATTCGGCAATAGCTTTGTCATCAAGCCATTTATATTGGCTACCTAACGTATTATAAAGATTAGCAAGAGTCACTTTATAGTTAGGATCGGTTGCCCAACCACCATCCGCAATGGCATTGAGGGTTGAAATTCCATCGGTATTATTAATCGCTGCACTATAAAGTGTTTGACGGCTCATAAACTCAGCCTTACCGACAATTCCTGCATCGAAGTCTTTAAACCAGGTATAGCCTCCACCCGTATTGTCGCCAACACTAGTTCCAGAACCACTACCTGAAACACTATCAGAGCCGTAAAGGGCAATAGTCTTCGGGTAAGTGTCAGCGGACGTCCACTTGACGCCGCCCATGTTATGCGCCTCTGCAAAAGATGGCACACTCATAGAAAAGGACGTCTCAGCCATGGTTTGAGCGATGGAAGCTGATGGTAAAAAGCCACCAACACCCCAGGACTTAATATAAGCCTCTTCATGCGCCTTAACAAAACTATCAATTGAGCCTTCACCTGAAGATACCGAGGAATCTTCAGAAGCTGTTGTGGTAGTGGTTGTGGTGTTACAACTACTATTTGAGCTACTTCCAGAGACAGCCCCTAAAACACCAGCAATGGTAGCAACACCAATTAAAACAAGAACGACTAATGAAACCAGTGGAATAATGATTTTTAATTTAATCAGTTTCTTCACAAGTTCCCTCGCTTTCTTACCAAAGACCTAAAATGGTTCTGAGAATGGCATAAAAGATGAGAAAAATAATAACACCGATTCCTATTTTCTTTAAGGATTGGATAAATTCCTGGTCCCGCTTATGTTGTGCGGCTAGACGCTCAGGATCTGATTCGCCTTCAGACGCAAAATAATCTCGTTGTTCTTTCATCCGTTCCTTACGAATAGCGACAAAGGTATCAATTGCTTGTTTACGACGGCCGATAAAGCCTCTCTTTTCATTTCTAGACATCTACTTCTTCCTTTCTGTTATTGAATCCCACCATAGCGTTCTATCTCTGGCGCTAACAATTGTTGATTGAAGACAAGGTTGCCAACACCTGCGATATTCATAAAGAGCTGACCTTTCGATAATCGTGGCAAGGTTTCTAGCTCTGATTGATTCATTGAATCCGCTAAGGCATTGGCTAAAAGTGGAATCGTTGTTTCATCTGTTTGACCAAAGACACGATACTGCATCAGTCCAAAGATTCTTTGAACAGCAGTCACATAAGGATCTTTGTGATTGCTTGTTCCTGATTCAAAGAGAATCCCTCGCAAAGAGTTCACGGATAGCACCACGCCTGCAAAGTTTTCGCCCATGGAATCAATCGTATCAGCTAACAATTCAACACTGCTTTCATACTTAGGATTAATGAGCGTTTGTGCCTCACTAATGTTGACAATATAATGAGACATATCCATTTCCGTTTTCGTTGGTTGAGCTTTCAAGAGTTGCTTACAACGTTTCCCATTGTTAACAATGTCGGCTGATAAAAGGGATAAGACTGAGAAAATTTGAGCGTTCAGTAGATTGCCTTTTAAGCCTGAAAAGTCAAACGTCACCACTTGTTCAGAAGAAATATCTTGGAATTCTGTAACCCCTTCAAACATCTCGGCATTCGTCGTTAGTAACTCATTAAACGTATTATAGATACGGTTAACCGATTTCATTTCCAAGTCATCAGGATTCTTTTGTTGATTTAATTGGCGTTTGCGATCAGCCACGTAGAGGACAAAGTCAGATAAGATAGGATATTCCTCATTAACCAGATCGGTAGCTTTCAAGCGCTCGGGATAGCGTTTAGGGTTTCTCGTCCATAAGCCTTCATCAATGTAAAAGTCATTTAAGAGGCCACCAAAGGTTGTTAAATCATCTCCTGTCACTTCGTCATTTAGTAGCTTAAAAATGCTCTTAAGCTTATCAATGTGACGGTTATAAGATTTCTTTTTATCCACTTCTTCTCCATTTTCAGTGGTTACTGTCGGAAAGACCTGGAAGATGTTAATCCGATTTTCAGCCCCTGAGAGATCTAACACCAGACCATGTTGCGCTCTGGTTTGTTCTAAGAAAGTCCCATTAGCATCAAAGTTGCGAATAAAGTGCCCTTTGGCGTAAAGGGTATCCGTATGCTTTAGCAGGAATGAACGTTGTCCCATTTTGGGATTCCCTGAGATAATCATGAAGGAACGGGTACGCCTGTCATCACGCTCTAAAAAGTTAAAGTTAACCGCACCTTTTGTCGGCGTCCATCCAAAATAGACGCCTCGCTCATCTTCTAATTTCGTATGGTTAAAGAAATAGCCACCTGCTAAATCATGCGCTCGAATGGTTGTCCCCTCACGATGATTCGGAAGATCAATTTGGTATTCTGCTGGAATAAAGGGACTATGGTATTCAAAATCCAATTCTCCCAAAAGAATGGTTGATTTGAAATTAGAGGTTTTATCCTTAATATCGTCTACTTTACGAAAGAGATCCTCTTTTGTTGAGGCAGAGACATAGACCCGAACATACATGCCTAACATGGCAATGTTCTTCTTACGGATATCACGGTCTAACTCCTGAAGGTCTTTAATTTCATCCAATTCTTGTTGGTTATCTGTTACCTTACTATTTCCTGTGATACGAGTGGATTTTTCCTCAATGGACTCCTTAATCTCTTGTTTTAGTTCTTTATTACTCTCCCGATACCAAGTTAAAAAGGCTCGTGTCTCTGGAATGAGTAACAATTCTGACAACCAAAAACGATCCAATTCTTCTGACGGGTATTCATAAAATAGCAAATCCGTATGATAACCGTCTCCACTCACCCAATAGCGGTCATGTCTTAAATCAATATTGCCTTGGGGTTGAATACGACTTAAAAAGGCTAAGTCGTATCCCGCTGCTTTTAGTTGACGTTGGCGTCGTTTGGATAAATCTGGCATTGTACATCCTTTCTAAACTTTTTCATTCATGTTATTGTATTGTTTTAAAATTTGTTCCTTTTTCTCTCGGCTAATCTCTTGTGGCACAAAGTCATTGTTTCCATAAGTCTTAGCCTTTCGGACTAACTCATCTAGCTCAATGGTCGTTGGAGCGAACAGCCACAAGATAAATTCCGTGTTATAAATTTCTTGTTGAATAGACTCTTCGACCTGCATATTGTTATGAAGCAATCGTTCTCGGTCCTCCAGCTGACGATAACGGCGAGATGTTGGAAAAAGTTTTGCTTTTTCTTGACGCACCAAGCTCAAATGATGTCGTAAGTCCGCAATCTGAGTGGTTGTATCTGTTGGTAAGGTCGTCACTTCAATTTGAACATTGGTATTAAAATCGGTAATCCATTTCTCGAAGTTATCCAGTGTACGGTTAACCTCGTTATAAGAGAGAGACCCCAGGTCTTTACCAGAAATCTCCATCAACTGCAGGTAGCCGTAATCAACCAATTCGATGTAAGCCTTGTGATTATTGATGATGTTTTTAACATCAAGTAATTCAACTGAAGAATGTAAATCATAATAGTCCTGTGTTTGGTGTTTGTTTGGTTGAAAGCGTCCTAAAGGGCGTTTAACATCTTCTGAAGAGGTTACTTGTCTAATCGCCATGGTTATTTGCCTCCCCTCTGATAGTTAATACTGGTATAGCGTTTCCGACGGCGTCTGAAGAAGAGCACCATACTATGCCAATTTTTCTTGCCACCATTGGTTGGTAAGACTAGATATAAACACATAAGTGGTGTTAGCAAAATAAAAGCAAGCATTTGTGGCCACTGATTTGTGGGAAATAGTCGCATACCAAAGGTTAGGGCAGCAACTGCAGAACCGCCAACAAAGGCAATATCAATAATGAATAAGCCAATAATCTTAACTCGTGCTCGAATATCACGAGGCACGCCATATTTTTCAGTCATGAACATCTCCTTTACTAAGTGATAACTATATCGTAAGGGATAATTTGAAATTATGCTCTATAGGGACAAGTCAATTCCAAGCTAAGAGTGAGAGACATGAAAGTAAGCAAGAAATTATATAATTTTTTACACACAAAAAGGAGCCTCAGGCTTGAGACTCCTTAACAAGAGTAAAGAAAGCTTCTTCAGAAATAATAGTAATGTTCTGACCAGAAGCTTTTCGCTTCATGGCAGCTTCATATTTTTTCGACCGTTTATCTGGTTCAAACAGATCTAATTGTTTGTGACCAGCAATCAGAATCTCTGTCTGGGCAGAAACATAATTCTGGACGATAGCTCCTTGGTTTTCTAAAAATGTCACAGCATCTTGCCTTGTCATCGGTCTGAGACTTCCTGTAATCACCACAACTTTATCCGTTAAAGTGACCATAGGCATCACTCTTCGCTTTCATCAATCTCGGCTCCCTTAATATGATTTTGACCTTGCATGTGCTGACCAGCTTGATTAAGGGCTTGACCTGCAGACTTCATTTGTTGACGGGATTGTGACAAGCGTTGTGAGGCAGACGGAGAAGGTGATGACGTTGGTTTTGGTGGTGTATTGTCACTTGAATTTGGTTTAGAAGCCTTATCTAAACGAGGTTGAGCAGGTGATTGGCTTGGCGAACTTGAATTACCAGCTGTTGGGTCACTAACCCCATTAAACGCTTCACCTTCTGGCTCTGTCTGAATCGTTGGATCAGAAATACCACCTGACATGGTTGAAGTACCGCTAGTATCCTCTTCTGGGAAAAGAGGCTCTCCGCCATAAGTACCTGAAGGATTTAAGCCATATTCATCTGGCTGTGGATTAAGATAAGATTCAAAGCCAGGTTTATCAGTAACTGCATCATTTTTCAGTGCTTCATAAACTGCATCATGACCCGCTTGAGCTTTGTTATCAAGATTATCCATCACACCACCTGCATAGTCTTTAGCTTTTCCAACAGCTTCTTTGCCCATCACATCCGCTAAGTTAACCATGTTACTAACGCCACCTTTGGCAGCATTTTTGATACCTTGGTCCTTAACAGAATTATAGGCTCCTCTGAGACCACCACCAGTTGCTGCAAGGCTATTACCGATGAGTTTACTTCCTGTCGCAACAGCTCCTGGAACTTTACTAGCCACATTAGCACCAACTTGAGCAGCACCAACAGCTCCTGTGGCTAAAGCACCAGCACCTTGTGCAAAAGCATTTCCTGCCATCATAGCACCGATGAGTTGTTGAGCAGTATCGCTATGCCCTGTTGACACTCCAAGCCAACGTTCAATCATGGCGACACCTTGCATGGCTGCCAAGAAGACTCCGAGATAAACAAGCATTGAAGCTAAACATTGTTCCCACATGTTCAAACCGTCAAAGAAACCACCTGAAAGTTTCGTCACCGCCGAAACAGATAAGGTTGGTAAGTCACGACAAATCTCTAGAGTGACTCGCATGATTACAACTTCAAAGATGATACCTGCAAAGGCACCTCCGATAGTGCGTAGCAACTCTTTATATTTCTTTGAGTTAGAAAGCGAAGAGTAGCCTTGAAGTGGTGAAATCATACCTTCGATGATAATATCAAAAATAGATTTAACAAGTTTCAATGCCATACTAAACAAAAGGACAATTAGAATGCCATATTGTGAAAACATCCCAATCCAGTTAACCTTATAGCGAAGATAAACGGATTCAAAAGCATTTAAACCATCTACAACTTTATGAGTCTTTATCGTTGCGACACCATCTTGAGATGAGTTTAGTTTATGTAAAAATAATCCCTTTGCACCATTATATTTCTTATTTAATTCATCAAGCAAATCATCATTTGATGCACCAAAGTTAGCTGTAAAATCAATTTTAGTCGCAAAATCAGCAGTATCTCTCTTATCGCTACTATCCGTTATATTATTCACTGCTGTTGACCCTTCTTGAACAGGCTTGATATAGCCATAATTATCTAATGGAAACAGCGATTGATCAAAGTCATTCTCTAACAAAACTTTTAAATCCACCACATTATTCTTCATTGGCTGAATCGCTAATGAGGAATAGGCACTACTATCATCTGAAGAACTCGTCTGGATTGCCATGGCATCTTGAGCAATAGCCGTCGAAATATTTGTTAAGGCAAATGGTAAAACAGCTGTTACAAGTGTTACCAACAAGAAATTGGTAATCACTCCTTTATATTTAATCGGCTTCGTGAAAACACCTGTAATGGCAGAAACAACTAGAATTAAAGTAAAGAGCGTTGTTCCTAAAATCTGAAACCAATAGAAAAACTTGCCAATAACCGTATTCGTATCCCCTAGATAGCCAAAAAGGCCAAAGAGTTTGAACATATTGTTAAAAACATGCTCTAAGGTTGCCGTAATCTGGTAAAGAGCTTTAGCAATTCCTCCTGGAATGGCCATCAGATAGGTTAAAAATGCCGGGGTAGGTTCCAAATAATTTCCCCAATAAGCATAGAATTCCGCAAATTTAGGAGAATCATTGGCATTGATTTTTCCAGTTAACCACGAACCACCAGTGTCAATTTCACTAACCAAATCTGAGAATGTCTGATATCTCAATAAGAACACCTACTTTCTTTTTTAGATGTTTTTATCGTAAGGGATAATTAAAAATCGTGCTCTATCGGGACAACTCAATTCCAAAAAGAAAAGAACTCCAATTATTATAGAGCTCTTTCTATACTAGGATTCGTTTGCTGTTCCTGTAAAATCATAATAATTACCATCAGCGTCATAGTCTTGTCGTAATTCGAATATTCGAATCTTTTTACCATTATCTGACAAAGCTACTTGATATAAAGAATCTCCAGTTTTAAGCGTAGGATTCTTTTCTTTTGTGTCAATTACAATTGTAAAATTGTTCGTTTCAGAAAGTTCATCATCATATTTTTTCAAAAAAGATTTTACATCGGATGGTACGTCATTGTCAGAAACTACCGAAAAGTAAGTTATTTCACCATTGCTGTTTGTGATTGTATTTGTTTTTTTATCAAAAGTAAGAGTATCAGATCCTTCAATAAAATTTAAACCTTCATACGCTTTATTTTCAGAATATCCTGTATAACTATCTTTCAATTCATTTTTGATAATCGTTTCAGTTGATTTTTGACCACATGCTGCCAAAGTAACAACTGCTAAACCAAGAGCTAACACTCCCAATAATCTCTTTAGTTTCATAATATTTCCCCTTTACTTCTTTGACCTCATTATATCAAATAGTGAGAGGCAAAAGCAAGTGATTATACATTTTGTTATATAACTTTTTAAATACTACTATTTCTAAATATCATACTTAATGTTAGATGCTCTAAACTCCTTCTGCTATCTATGATTAGTTTTTCTTATTGTATCATACTCACACTAAAAATGGCATTCAGGACACTCCTAAATACCATTATTTTTTAAATCACATTATCTTCAAACAAGTCGGCATAGTTATCTGAGAAGTCGTAATCTTCAAAATCACTACTGCTCTCCGTCACCACATCGTTAATGGCCGCTTGAATCATTTCACCTGGTGAGGTAAAACGTTGTTGCTGCGGGGAAGTAGCGTCATAGCGTGTCTTGAGTTTTGGAAGTTCACCTGTATTGCTACCAACACTACTCATTAACTGCAGGCGCCAATCGATAATATTGTTAAAGAGTTTTTTCGCACCAACCGCAACATCTTGGAGTTCTAAGTTACGGTGAGCACTCTCAACAGGAATATCCGCAAGCGTCATCGCTTGATCAAATTCTTCCTGTAAGAACATGTAGCGATAAGGGAAGCTTGTTTTCTCATGACAAAAGATTGGATCGGTCGTTATCTTCCGCCCTGCATTATCTCGACCTTTCACCCCACGTAAGATGACCGCTTCTCCTTCTTGAAGTTTTGCTAATTGGGTTGGTGTTAACAAGTCTTGCCTTGGATTTTCAATCGCCACGTTGGGATTCGCTTCATCCAAGATGTTACTCGAGCGACGGCGACGAGTAATCGTTCGTGACCCTAAATCCTTACTGAAGCGACTATTGGTTTTATCAGAAGTCGACTTCACATAGATTTTAAGCGAGCAGTTATCTTGGATAGTGGCTGCGGTGTTCTCACCATACTTATCAACCAATTGTTCCAAGTTTTGGATCCAGAGATAATAAAGGATGTTTTGACCTAAGCCAATCGAAATCTTCGTTTCCATGTGCGGAATCGCTGGAATATTGGTAAACTCATCAAGAATATGTAAAATCCGATTGACACACTTTCGACCATTAGAAAGCGCTAGTTCATAATTGGCATTAAAGAGTTGGTCAAGAAAGAGGGAGACAATGCCGTTATATTCTGTTCGGTTGGGTGGGGTTACCAGGTAAATGACTTTTGGATGATCAGAATAGACTAAATGAATATCATCTTCCTGAAGCAGGTTAGCCTCTGGTTGTGTCAAAATACTAACCTTGATATGGTCAAGAATAGGCTTCTTGTTATACTCATCTAAACGGATGACCTTGCCACGTTTTTGATAGACTTTTTCAGCTGAGAATTGGTAATAATGCTTTTGAATAGCACTACCATCATTATTCGGGTGATTAAAGTCAATCGTCACGATAAAGTGATCAGGAAGTTTTGGCGCAATGACATAAGTTAAGTAGCCTTCGCCATCAATCAGCGCTGTTGCTTCCTTAACATGTGTTACCGTTCGTGTCGTAGCACCCCATGATTCCTCGCTAGTAATCGTGATTTTTGCGGTGCGATGCGCAAAGTGATTAACCATATTTTGACTTGAACTTGAACGGAATTTCACCGATAAGCGACGAGGAAAGCCAACAGATTCCAAATCAATGGAGTTTTTTGAGGTGAGTTTGGCAATATTATCCTGGAGAAAAAGGTTAATTCCTGACATCATGCTTGAGAAAACATTTCCTTTGGTTTCTTCTGAAGCAAAGTCTGAGGAGCGAAAGTTTAAATCAGCCATATCTCTAAACTTAGAGAATTGTTTTTGATTAATCAGGCGAAGGTTATCAAAATAGACAGTGATTTTTGATTTCTTTCGCACTTGTTGATTCTTATCAGGGTTTTCAACGATTTCCCCAAAGTCATTTACAAAGACCTCTTCAGACCCTAAATCCGTTAGAAACTTAGCAATGTTACGAACGGTTACCGTATCCCAAGCATCATCTTCTCCATTTTTAGCCGTCTCATTGGCTCGGTCAATCAAGGCCATAGCAATGGCATTAAAGAGGGAGATTGAAGTATCTTCCCAATATTTAGCATTACCATTTCCCATTCCTGGTTTGGTTTTACGGTAAATAGCTTCTGCCACTGCATTGACACGAGTCTGAGTCATTTCATAATAGCCTTTTTGAGCAGCATCAATGGCAAGTGCTAATGGATTATAAGACATGGACCAATCCATGTTTTGAAACGATAGCACATTGACATCATAACCACGCTTGCGCATGGTTTTGTAAGACGATTGATAGTGTTCTCCTTTAGGATCCGCAATAACGAGCGATGGTTGAATTTCTGCTCGACTATTAATATCAATCGCTGGCATGATATGCCCTTCCCCTTTACCAGAACGGGTCATCCCAATACCAAGCATATTGGTGGTACTATCATCAATGTAATAATTCCCTGAAGGGATTGATAGGTTGCCTAAGATACTTTCTGCTTTCGTAACGTAACGACTAACGGTACGATTTTGCCACTGCATTTGCGTTTTTAACGTCAAGCCTGCTAGATTCCCTTTTGTTTCATGCAGGACTGGCACACCGCCTTCTCCTGGATACGTTTGGTTTTTATTAGGTACCTTTTTATATTGATGATGAATGTCTTTTTCGGTCGCAAAGCGATCATCCCCCTCTTCGTTGTTATTGTAGTCTCGATATTGCTCAAAGTTAATCCAAGCAGACTTCCAAGCAATAATTAGACCAATGATAAATATAGGGATGGCCAAAATAGGCGCAATCACAAAAACTTTAGCATTTAGTAGCTGGTGGAATAACAAGCTGTCCCAATCAAAGGTCACAGCTTGCGTATTATCTCTAAGTGTGATAAGTGCAAGATAAACATAGCGAATTGCTGCTCTGAAAACCGTCACCAGATAATTTGTCAATAAGAAAGCGATCCCACTAAAAAGAATTCCCATCGTGATGAAACTACGAAAGTTCTTAAAATGAAGAATCGGCTTCATTTCTTTGTCAAAGCGTTTCCGCTCTTGTTTGACAAAAGGAAGTTGATAAATCAAGCGAAATAAGACGTTCCACACGATAAGTCCTGCCGCTGTTGGTAAGTAGACCACTGCTCTTTTGAGGAAATAGATTAGTGATTTTCCTTGACGTGAAACCCATTGTTGCCAGTCAATATCCTGACGATGTTCCCAATTCTCTTTAAACTGTTCTACTTTAGTGGCTAATCGATGTTTAATTGCTTTTCTTTCTTTGATCAATTGCTTAGCCTTCAAATAGCCTTTTTTACCATAAGGCGCAAACACTTGAAATAAAAGGTAAACTAAAAAGCATATCATCACAATAGCATTAAAACGACTCACCTTTGCCAGTTGAAGCAGGGTGTAATAAATGACTTGTAACCACTCAAGCATAGCGATCACCTCGTAACTCTTCTAAAACTCTTTCTACCTGTTGCCCATAAAAATGGGAAAAAAGAAAGATTTTAAATTGAACTTGTGGTGAAGCTCTTTGATAACGCCTTAAATAAGGAAAGAGCCACTGCTCTAGCCCTAAACGAATAACGGAATGTTGACTATAACGAGTTTGCTTCAGATAGTTTTCAACTTGAAGCGAATCAGCCATCAACTCGTCATAATCAGTTGTCATATGTTTTGCCATAAAACGAATATCCTTTCTGTATGTTTTACGACTTTACTATAAAGGATAATTAAAAATCGTGCTCTATAGGGACAAGTCAATTCCCTGTTAAAAGTCAGAGAAACATGAAAGTAAGTAAGAAGTTATATCATTTTCTAATTTAAGATTACTTTAAGATTTCTACAATTAATGGTATAATACTAGACATTTAGAAGGGAGACTTATGAAAAGTAAACATTACCAAGCTTTAGGAATTGGCTTATTCAGCAGTTTAGTGTTACTGACACCACAAGTAATGGCTGATGAAACAACACCAGACACAGCAACAGCTTCTACTAATGCTGTAGTTACTTCAGAACCATCAACGTCAACTGAAGTCACCACTAACTACACTGATGATACTCAACTAAACCAAGCTATCTCTGAAGCAACAACTGAGGGAATAACTGCTGTTGAAACCGAAACGGAGACCTTTGAGAATACACAAGAAGCTCAGGCTAACTATGCTGAGCAAACAGAAATGGTTAAAGAAGTCACAAAGGATTATCAAGAGGCTAAAGCCACTTATCAAAAGGCTGAGCAAGATTATCAAAACTACCAAAAGCAAGAGCAGGCTTATCAAGATGAACTAGTTAAGTATCAGGAGTATGAAAAGAAAGTCCAACAATATAACGTTGATCAAAAAACGTATAACCTAGCTAAGGCTCGCTATGATGAAGACTATAATACCGCTTTAGGAAATACTAATAAAACGGGGTACCTTCCTGAAGTTTTGGCTCAAAACCTCATTTTTCGTTCCGAGCCAAATGCTACTCAAACCTTTACGGGTAACATTATCCCTGATGAGATTCTAGAAACCGTCGTTAAGGATAGCCACGGCTGGATGGATCCTGGAACTGTTACTGCTTATGCCCCAGGACAAACGGTTACTACCACAGGAAGATGGAACACAGCCCTAATGGATATAGGCGATACCGTTGTAGTAGATTATTCTGGTCTTGAGCACTCTAGCTTCTCGGGCTATCAATTAAAGCGAGTTCGTTATACTTATCGCCTCATTGATACAACCCATTATTCTGGTAAGGTGATTTTTCAGGCTATTGATGACCCTACTGTTACGTCTTACACACATATCTATAACAAGGATGGTGTCACTCAAAGTTCCTTTGAAATGGAGATGACAGTACAGTTCTTTGATGCTAATGGAAAAGAAATTATTCCAACAGAAGAGAATTACGCCTTAACCAGTTTTGCTAGTATCAACTCACGAAATGGTGACGGTGAATTCGTTGGGAATTATAGCGGGCGCTTCATTCCTATCAATGGATCAACGATTACTGTTCAAGATAACTATGCTCTCAACTACAGCGACGTTAGTCAAGAATCTCTATCAGACAGTTGGGATAGTGATACGAGTCCTGATGCCTATATTGGTGCTATTGTTGGGAAATCAACCGAACGGATTCGTTTTCAGTTTGGGAATTCTCACGGCTTTGCGGATTGGTTTGCTTTCAACTCAGATGTCAAAGTCAAAGGTGGGATTTTAAATCCTCCAACGCCACCGACAGCTCCAGCCTTTATGGCAAAACCAGTAGCTCCTAAAAAGGTGGAACAGCCGCATGCCATTCTCACACCGATTATTTTGTATCACCGTAACAAAGTTGTTCCTAAGCCAGCTGAGACTCAAAAACAAACGAATGTGCCTAAGTCGACGCCTCAAACGGTCTCTCAGAAAACTACTGTGACACCAACTTACCAGACACAAAGTAACAATGTCATCCCAATTGTTTACACCTATGCAAGACCAAACTTTGGACGTGGACAGGTCATTACCAGAACAGCCACCCCAACCTATACGGTAACACTGCCAACTACAACGGTTACGCCAGCACAACCGTCAACGACTACAGATAGACCAGTGGCCAAAACTCAAAAGAAATCCCAAACTTCTCAGAAAAAAGACTGGTTTGGAGAGAATACAGGGATAGTTGATTCTAAAGAAACTGGTAAAGCACAAACAGATTTAAAACAATTTATTAAAGATATTGGTCAAAAAGCCAAGAAAAAATACGGCAATGATTACAATAAAATCAATAGGGATATTGCTTTAACATTAGCATCTCCTTCATATGTAGATGACACTCTTCAAAACTTTTTCAGTACATTTAAAGATTCAATATACACAGTGCCTAGAAATGTTCAGGAAACGATACAAAATAATCATGGTGATGCTAATGGTAAAATTGATTTTGCCCATATCATGACGACGCTTGCTTCTTTGGAAAACCAGAAAGTTGCAGACGAGTTGATGAAGCATACGGCTTCTCGCTCTGCTCTCTTAGCTTTTTTCAAAAACAGTCAGCCATTGAGTAGCTCCATCAATAACCACTATCAGCGAAACATTATCCTCGAGCAGAATTCGTTACTTGGAGATATATTTACGACCATGCCAGAGTCTGATATCTATACCGATATGGATGCGATTATCCTCGCCAGACACCCGAAGTATAAAAACTTACCGCTAGATGAGCGTATCCTTACTTACTATAGTCAAGAAAATCTAGATAAAAAACGGAAAGACCTCTTTTTAGAAGTTTATGGCATGAATCAAGGTAAAGATAAAGGTGAAGCCCAATTAGCATCCTTTATGGAAATTGTCGCTAGTTTTCTAACAATCGGAGGTTTTGGATTGTTGGGTTATTCTGTATGGAAAAAGAAACATAAAAATATTGATAACCATATTCATCAAGTGGATACTGTACTCTATGATGGTAATCTTGATAAGTTCCGTAAACACCCACTCAAAACAGCAAGCACCGCCATTGCTAAAACTGTTGAGAAAAAGGTGGTTAAACCAATTGCCAAGACCGTTCAAAAAATCAATAACAAGGTCATTAAACCTGTCGTACAGACTGTTAAGAAAACAACTGCTAAAGTCGTTAAGGCAACCAAGACTTTTGTGACCAAAACAGTTCCTAAAGCAGTGAAAAAAGTGGTCAAAAAGGTAACGACTACTGCTAAAAAGGCTGTTGCGATGGTGAAGAAAGTAACTCCTCAACCTGTCAAGAAAGTGGTCAAAAAAATAAGCCAACCTGTTAAAAAAGTCGTGAAGAAGGTTGTGCAACCAGTCAAAAGGGTGGTGAGACGTGTTGTTCAGCCAGTGAAAAAAGTTATTAAGCGAGCAGCACCTGTTATCAAAAAGGTGGTTAGAACTGTCAAAAAAGCGGTTACCCCAAAGAAAAAATCAAGTAAAAAACGTAGGAGATAACATGATAAAGAAAACAAAAACCATGGTAAAAGTTGGAATTACCATATTAGCTACTGCTATCATCCTTTTAGGAGTTGGAGCTATTTATATCCACGATAATCTATCCACTTACTTCATCTATTATGCTAAACATATTCCCCACGCAGAAGGAACTAATCCCGAGATGGTCTTTATCCTGGATCATTTAGATGATATGGAAGAATCCTCTATTAAAGGATTGAGATATGATACAGATGGTCATAACTCAATCATCAAAGACAGTTCCTATATATTAAGGCAAAGTTATGGTGATGATAAAATGGGATATGAAGTAGGTTTTTTGCAGGGATACAATAGTGAATATTATAGAACTTATCAATTTGATAAAAGTGGTAAATTTTATAGTTACTATTATCAAAAAGCCGATGTATGGAAAGATGTTTATGATAAAAGTGATATAAGAAAACAAGAGGCACAAAGATATGTTGATGAGGTTATTAATCCTATTGTGGAGAAAATGGAAGTAAAACCTAAAATCAACCTACAATGGTTATTTAACCAAAAATACCAAAAGCGCTTCTCAGGTGCCTGATAGCTTTCTCGAAAGAGATATGTTAGAATAAATTAAGCAAAATACTTTAACACAAAAAAGCAACAACCAATATTTAAAATGAGTTGTTGCTTTTTGCATTATTTAAAAGGGTTCATCCGCATCTACTGGAGTAGCTTGAAATGGTTGAACTGGGTGTTGCTCAGGTTGCGCAAAGACAGTTTGTTGACTTTGACGACGTTTGGCAGCTGCCGTTTTGTTTTCTAAGAAGGTAATGCCACCAATTTGAGCTGGGGCAATATATTGATAGGTTCGACGTTGCCCACTTTTATTAATGTAGACACGTTGGATAATCTCTCCTTTAATTAAAATTGGCGAACCTTTTGATAAGCTTTGAACCATAATCTCAGCTTGTTTGCCATAGACTTGAACTGGAAAGAAGGTAGAAAGAGGCTGTTGTTGCTCATCTAATAAGCTAGAATCACAAACAAAATCAAATTTGAAACTAACATTTCCATTTGCAGTTTTTCCAACCGCATCATCTGGAATATTGGCCACGCGGCCATTCGCAATAAATTCTTGCATAATATTTCCTCACTTTCTCTAACGAGATAACCTTCACCTGCTCCCAGCAACAAGCCACCTAAGAGATTTAAATGCGTCACAAATTAGGAAAATGGTGACTTGCTGCTGGGAACAGGCAAGGCCTGTTTTAATAAAGTATTATTTAAATATCTGTAATTTTGACAAATGGATTTCCTAAACCACGAGTATCCACGCTTTGCGTACTTTGTTCATTCCAAAGCGAAACAATTGGATACCAGCCATTGTTGGCAGAATTGTACGGGTCAGAAACATAAGTATTTCCATTTGAGTAACCTTTTAGAACGATTTCATGGCTAGTACCATAACCCCATGGTGAGAATTTATCCTGTTGAACGGCCGCTACCACATGGTGCCCTTCTTTGAGTGCACTTGTTAAGGCTGCTGAGGAATTAATAACCGTCGGTGTCAATCCCCATTGACGAGAGGCAACCAAGATACCATTTCCTGTTGTTCCTTCTGTTCCTCGATTAAATTCAACAGTATTGTTATAGAGGTAACTTGCTACTGTAGTTGGGAGCACTTCATTTCCTGTTAGAGATGAGAAGACCATGGCAAGACTAGTTGGGACGCAGCCTGTAGATGCCAAAGTGTAGTAACCATACCGATTACCACCCCAACGGCCATCACGTTGGTTGTAATAAGGGGTATTATAATTTGTACGTTTAACGGTAAAATCAGTAGACGTCAAAAAGTACATTTGACCATTATCAGACTGATACACATGTAGGTGGTAAGTTCCCGTACCAGAATGATTAGCGACATTAATCAGACCACTAGCACTTGTTCCTGAAGTTGTCGCATCATACCACTTAACGTCATCTTGTCCATTTGTATCAGACCAAACAGCATATTTAACCGTTCCACTTGAATAAACGCCGGAAACAGTTACACCGTAGACACCCGTCCCTTTATAACTTGTTGATACACTAGCTGTTGTTTGTTTATTATTTAAGACATACTGGCCAAGATTATAGCCAATCGTTTCACCATCTTTAGTTTTCACATAGACGTGAATAGTGTAATCCGCTGAAAGATTGTGATGATATTTTTCATCAACGGTGATTACAACCTTTCCGTTTGACACCTTAGAACTTGTATACCAGTGAATATTTTTTTGATTAGGATCTGACCAAGCCGCAACAGACACACTAGCAACATCTTTTGAAGTCTCTGTTTCTGCAATTACCACTTGTAAAGTACCGTTAGCCGCATTATGATTCTGAACAGTTACCGTTGGTTTTGAAAGGCTTCGATTAAAGGTTAAATCAATCCCATCTGAGCCTGATAAAGCCACAAATGAATGTGTCACTTCACTTGTTCCATAGACATGGACATTATAATGACCTGCCTCAAAGTTATGATTTTTAGCATAGAACGTGTAGGTATAACTTCCGTCTGACTGTTTAGTAGCTTTATACCATTTCAAATCATCTTGATTGTTCTTACTTGTCCATGTTGGCAATTGAATATCATGGATATAAATAGGGACATCCGTCACTGTTACCTTAGCTGAGGTATCACTAACTTTAGTAATCGTCACTTTAACTTCTGGTTTTGGGACATCGATACTTGTTGCACTAATGATTTGCATTTGTCCTTTAACAACAGCATAGGTATGAATCAAATAAGTCCCATAGTCACCTGTGTAAGCAGCGGTTGTCTTACCACTATGATCAACTTTATACCATTTAATATCATCTTGGTCATTCTTAGCAGACCAGACCGCATGATAGACCGTTAAGGCTGTACTCACATCACTTGGCATAGTAATGTAAATCCCTTTTTCACCTAAAGAAGCTTGAACATGTACATCACCATAGTGATAATCTGCTGTAAATCGTGTTCCAAGTAATCCTGTTAAACTATTGGTTACACGACTATTTCCGTACACATGAACGTTGTAAGTTCCTGCTTCTAAATTATGAGTAGCTTCACTAAAGATAACGTAATAAGAGCCATCAGCGGCTTTTGTTGCCTTATACCACTGAATATCATCTTGACCACCTTTTTCTGTCCACGTTGGTATTTGAATACTATCAATGTAAACAGGGACATCAGTTACCGTCACCTTATACGTCGTGTTACTTTCTTTGGTGATTTTAGCCTTAGCACTTGGTTTTGGCACATCGATTGATGTTGCACTCAAACAAACCATGTGACCGTTAACAACGCCGTAAGTATGGATAAGGTATGTGCCATAGTCACCAGTATATTTAGCCGTTAATTGTCCGTTTGAGGGAACTTTGTACCAAACAATATCATCTTGGTCATTTTTAGCAGACCAAACCGCATGATAAACCGTCATCCCTTGGCTAACGTCACTTGGCATTGTGATATTGATACCAGTTTGACCGAGACTTGCTGACACCGCAACATCTCCAAATGCATAGTCACCTTGGAAACTTGTTCCCAACAAACCTGTTAGAGAATTGGTGACCGTACTTGTTCCGTAAACGTGGACATTGTACTTACCACTTTCAAGTTTGTGGTCGGCAACGCTGATAGTTGCTGAATACGTTGTTGTTGAATCCTTAGTTGTCTTATACCAGATAATGTCATCTTGTCCTTTATTTTCCGTCCACGTTGGCAAAGTTACACTAGTAATGTAAGCTGGTACATCTGTGACAGTTACTTTGTAAGTTGTGGCGCTGGCTTTTGTAATGGTTACCTTAGCACTTGGTTTTGGCACGTCAATTGTTGTTCCGTTCAGTCCAGTCATCTTTCCATTGAGATTTTGGTACGTGTGAACATTGTATTTACCGTATGAGCCCGTATATTTAGCGGTTGCTTTTCCGTTGCTATCTGCGGTGTACCAAATTAAATCATCTTGACCATTAACGTCAGACCAAACGGCAAACATGATTTTAGCACCACTTGCAATTGCCTGATTATACTGCAGGCTAAGGCCGTTGCTGGCTAGAGAAACGCTTGTGACTTCGTTAGTCGCATTTCCAGTTGCTCCACGCTCAACAGTCGCATTGTCAGCTGATTCTTCAACAGTTGCTTGTTGCTCATCAGTTTGTACAGAATCTTGTGTATCAGTTGTTTCGTCTTCTGTTTGCTCTGCTATTCCAGTATCAGATACTTCTGCAGCGATTTGTGAGCTTTCTTCGCTATCTGATGAACTTGTTTCTGATGTTTCAGAATCAGTTGTAGTATCCGATACTCCTTGCCTCTGAATATCAGCTTGGTTATCTTCAGAAACCGTTTCTTGCTCATCGTTGACCGTTACTGTTTCTTGACTAGCTTCCTCACCAACAACAGCTGTTTCAGTAGCAAGTTCATTGTTTTCTGCTTCTGCGTCAGATGAATCAGTTACTAATTCAGTTGTCGTATCGTTTTCAACAGCTACCGTTGTTTCATCTGCGCTAACGCTTGCTGTTCCTAAGGTAGCAATTAAAACTCCTGATAGTAGTAAAGTTCCAATAGCACCGTAAGCTTTTGATTTTTTTATGGTTCCATGACCTTTTCGTTCCATAAATACTCCTTCATTCGATGATTAGTTTTGATTATTATAACAAAATTTCAAGCTATCCTTAAGGTAAACGCTTCATTTTCTCAAAAATCAAAGACCGCACAAGGTCTTGTTCTATTGTGCAGTCTTCAAAAAGTAATCATTAATCCTCTTTGCGTTTGCGAACACCAAGAATACCTAATACAAACATTAATACACCAATAAGTGACGCCATAATATCTAATGGTGTTGTTTCATCACCTGTCAATGGTAGAACACTAGATTGAACAACTGGAACATCTCCAACTGGGGGTTCTGGGGTTTTTGGGTTTTCTGGGGTGTAGGTCACCACTTCTGTTTGGTAATCAACACCATTGATTGTATTGATAAGAATATTGTGAACTTCGCCTGATGCAATACGTTCAGCTTCAAGCCAAGCGTTAACATCAAAAGTACCAACAATACCAAGTGATTGTAAGAAGTCGCTATCAACAACTAATTTCCAAACTCCTGCTTCTTCATCCCAAGTCACTTTGACGATAGAGTTAACAAACTCTTCATTTGTATCTTGGTTAAACATGAAGTAGAAAGCGTACTCTGTTCCTTCTGGAATAACGTCACCTGCTTTAATAACTGTTCCTGAAATAGAACCATCTGCGTTAACAGTGTAATCAGTAATCACATCATAAGCAAGTGTCAAATCTTCACTAGCAACATATTTTGTGCCAATAATTTCACCGTGATAGTTACCAGTATAACGGTCATGAACAGTATCCATAATATCTGTTAAATCATATTGCCACAATGTGTCATGATGTTCAGGAATTTCGATACCATTAAGAAGATAATTGATAACTTCACCAAGACCAACCGTTTGATTATCAAGGACGGTATTTGTACCATCTGTACTAATCGCATGTTTTTCTGGTGAGACGTCTGGAACTTGAACCGTTACAAGATTTGATTGATAAGCATTTCCGAAGTCAATTTGATAGAAATCATTAGGAACAATAGTGCCTGCTTCTGCTGTAAGATAGGCAGGAAGGTCAATAGTAATGTTCTTGCCTGCTTTAACATAGTTTGTATAAAAACTTGCAGGATCTTTAGCTACCCAAAGATAGAACTCACCAACTGGTGATAAACCTGATTGATCCAAAATAGCTTGGACTTCATCTGAAATTGTTTCACCTGCAAGAACATGATACATCGTAAAGAGGTCATTCAACTTATTGACAGCAGTTGTTTCTTCACTATTGCTATCACCTGTATGGTTAGTTGATATGCCGCCTGCTTCTGTAACATCTGCAATGTCAGTAGAAAGCGTTGTTGTTTCGCCATTATCATCAGTCAAACGGATAACAATACCGTCTTCATTAACGGTAAACATACCATCTTCAACGTCATCTAAGATAACAAACCCTTTAGAAATAGCATCTGTTGAAGCTGTTACTTCTGTATAAGGGGTGTAATCAGTATTGAGGTGGAAAGCAACGTTTTTATCGAAAGTTGTTGACCCATCAATGTCGTTACCATAAGTATCTGTGATTTCCTTCGTTGGTTGAGGTGCTTCTGGCGTTGGTGTTTTTACTGTATTTGAATAAACATGATAAAGGTTATCATTAACAAGCACTTTATAAGTGTTATCGTAATAAGCAGCATCATAGGCAGGTGCCCAATCAACTGTTGGCACAACTAATTTTTCGCCTTTATAAGTAGTCTTATAAGTGAATGTTTCTGTTGCAGCATCGTAGCTGACTTCCCAACCATTCGCAACTGCTGCAGCAATATTGTCATCAACGTTGTAGTATTCCCCTGCTTCGAGTGGATCGATAATCGTAACGGTATCACCAACGTTAAGGTTAGCATAGATATTTGAAATATCAAGTGTATCTGTTAAGACATCACCTTTAACAGCAGTCTTACCATCCATATCAAGGCCATCACTATTTGCACGGTCTTTTTCAACGACTGGACTGTAATTCAATTGATAATCATAGTAACTTGCTTTAATAGTTTGATTTGTTGTGTCTGACAAACTTGTCAATGCCAAAGTTGGTTTTTCTGGATTGACAGCCGTTACCAAGTTTGCCGTCACTTCAGGTGGATTTACTGGATCTGGAGCTTTATTTGTATTGGTAAAGCTGATGACAGCTTGACCATGTGTATTATAAATCCAGTTGTCATCAATGTTCAAGAAACCAACATTAGCTAACGTATCACCAACAGAAACACCATGTTCATAGGTTAATGTTGTTGAACGATTAATAGTATCTGTAAAGGAATTATTACCGGTATGGTAAGTATTGTAAATCTCTGTTCCACCAAGGGTGTAAACGTGGAAATTAAGATTTTGATTAACCGCATAGTTTGGTCGATAAGCTGTATAAGAGTAAGTATAGAGCTCAACACTATCCAAATAGACGGTAATATTACCATTACCTTGAGATTCTACACGGTAATTAAGCTTACCTGTAAGGGTCCCAGTACCAAGTGTGCCATAAGTATCATTCAAGCCATCGTTCATATCATGAGTGAAAGTAAAGGTACCATCCGCATTGATTGTCCCATTCATAAAGGAATTACCATACGTCAAATTATCAACATCTTGTGTCTTAACACCTGCAGAGACAGAAACATTTGTCCCATTGTTAAAGGCAGCTAAATCAGCCGCATATTGTGCCAAAAGCGCATCAACAGCAGCTTTTTCACCATTAGCCTTCGTGATAGCAGCTTCATTTTGTGCTTGTAATGCTTCGGCATCTGAAACTGTATTAACAACTTGACTACTTGTTCTAACTGTAACACCTTTATTCTTCAATTCATTAGCCGCTGCTTCAACCGCTGCATTTAATTCTTCTGCTTTTGCGATAGTTGCATCATAGTTAGCTTTAGCTTCAATGTAATTAGCAACTGCTTCTTTATTATCAGCTAAAGTTTGTTCTGCTGTTGTTTTGGCAATTTTATTAGCTTCTGCTGTTCCATCAGTTGCTGTTGAGGAATCGTTTGCCACCGTTACCGTTGTTTCTGAACCGTAAGTGTCTTTAGCGTTAGTAACATAATCATTATTAGCATTGATAGCAGCTTGCGCATCTGCATATGCTGTATTATTAGCGTTTTGTGTTGCTGTTGCTTGTTCTAGTGAGTCGACTTGTTTTTCTTGGTCGTTAGCAATTTCTGATTTTGTATCATTTAATCCATTAGTTGTTGTATCTGTTCCATAGTCTTTAGCAGCTTCTTTTGTCACGTCAACACCAACGTTGCTAGCTTCTGTCGCAGCAGCTTCCACATTACTGTTATCAATATCTACTGCTAGTGTCCCTTCAGAAGTATTAGCATTTTCTGCATAAACATTGTTATCATTGATGCTTTCGGGTTGACTCGTCACAACTTCTGTCGTGTTATCTGTAGCCGCTGTTGTTTCATCGGCAGAAACACCTGTTGCACCTGCAAAGGTAATGACAGCAGCTCCTAGGGCAATACCTGAAGCTAACCCTTTTGCCCATTTTTTCTTCCGAAAATAACCATGTCCTTGTAATTGTTCTTTCTGATTCATTTGTTTTTCTCCTATCCTTTTTTTAATTAAAGTATTGGCGTTTCTTAAAGAAGAAACCACCAATAGCAGCTAAGGCACTTCCTAAGATACTCAAAATTGTGGTATTGGTATCTCCTGTCATTGGCAATGTTGTACTTTCACCTGTTGCGGTTGTGACTGAAATCGTCCCATCACTGTTTGTCGTTGCACCGATTGCTTCAGGGGTAGTAATCGTGCCATCAGCTAGCACAATTGAGCCATTTTGCGTGCTGACAATCGTAGCGCCTGTATTGGTGTAGACTGGTGAGTCTGTCGTTACGTCTTGCACGATTTGGCCTGTAACCGTTGAGGTTGTTCCTACTTGGCTTGCGCCAGCTTGAGCAGCTGTTTCAGCTGAGATGTTTGGATTGTTGGTTGGGACAGACGTGTCTGGAGTGACTGTTGCAGTCCCACCATCTGTTGTTGGGACGGTATGGTCTGTTGCCACACCACCAGCATCATCCACATTAGGAACCTCTTCACTCGGTTCTGTATTATTTTCTGTTTGGGTACCACTATCATTTGTATGATCCGTTGTCACCCCATTATCATCGGTTACCTCTGTAACGTCTGAAGAAGGACTTGTTGGATCAACGGGAACCGTTGGCTCTGTAGAGCCTGTTTCCGTTGAAGTTGAAGGCTCTGTTGACTGCTCAGGTTGACTTGAAGGGGCTGGAGTGATCACTTCCGTTGACGGTGTTGTTGGGTCAAGCGGAGTCACCTCATCCGCAAAAGTTGTCCCTGCTGTTGAGAGGACCAAAGTTGAGCTTGCAAGTGCTGCAATCAATTGTTTCTTTGTCATAGACTGAAAATTCCTTTCTTAATCATTAAAATATGGGGTTTCGGTTGGTTCTGTGGTAATCACATAGCCATAACGACTGGATTTTGACGCTTTCACCGTGTAGGTTAAGCGACGGCTTGAAGTCGTATCGTCCTGTTTCACCGCTACGACATAAGTCATTTGATACGTTTTATCCGATGAGTCATAAGTAACTGCCTCAAGAATGACAGACTGTAACGTCCCACTTTCTGGTTGAGTGTACTTGGCATCGCCATCAGATAAGAAGTCTGTGAGAGCTTCCTTGTTGCCTGAATAATAGTTAGGAAGAAAGAAGCGGCTAAAGACATCAATCTGATGTTCTGCTGAGATGAGGTTTTGCGTCTCTTTTTGTTGCTGATAGAGATAGGTCACTTGCTCAGTCTTTTGAGAGAGTTGAGCAAGTGCAAAAGCAGATACTCCAAAACCAGCTACAGCAAGTAGTAGCGAAGCAACCAACCAAACGGTCAAACGCCTAATCGTTTTAGGATTCGGGTTAGGTTCTTGTTTGACTGGTGGGGTGAGTGGCGAGACCTGATTCGTTGTCCTTGCCTGAGAAACAGGATTTACCTGCTCTCCTTCTTCTGGAAAGAAGGGCAAGGCGGAATCAGTCGTTCCTACGCTAACCTTATAGGCAGGATAAATCTGATTCTCAAAATACTCACGTTTCTCTTGGTAACTATAAGCGCTGAAAGTTGATTCTGTTAGAATCGCTGTGATAAGCGGATGAAGGAGCGTTTGGTAATCCTGGTTGAGAACAAAAGGACTCGCAAACACTTCACCTTCAGTCACTACTTCCTTTCCTTCTAAGTGTGCCACAGCAACTTTCTTCAGTTGAAACTGGCCATAAACCTGTAACAATTCTTGAAAAAGCAACTCTGCCTGAAAAAAGGTCAGGTAAGGGAGCGACTCTTCAATCAGCAATTTCCCATCAGAAAGCTTACTATCTAACCCCTCAATAATTCCTAACAATTCAGAATCATCTTCAGGAGACTGGCCATCCTCCCAAGTCAATTCTAGAAAGAGGTCATCGGTTATCAAGCATTTGGAACTTTTCTTAAAAGGGCTAAATGCCATAAAGGCCTCCTTTCTTAATTGACAAAGTTATAGAACCACTCCACGATACTTGGTCCTGCTGAGACAAGCACAATCCCAATCGCAATCGCTAACCAATGCTTTTTAATGGCGGCTTTTATCTCTCGACCACCAAAGCCATAGACCAAACCTGTAACAACAACCGCAAAGCCAAAAATCATAATACTAATCCCCTGGACTTTGGTAATCCCTTGTTGCGCTAAATTTTGTGTTTTGGCAAATGGGTCCTCCGCATAAGCGGTCCTCGTCATCATTCCTGATAAAAAGAGAGATAACGATAATAAGTAAGGTTTCACACTCGTTTTGAGTCGTTGCAATAGTTGTGCCAAAATCGTCTTTATTTCCATAGACATCCTCCTTTATTTTTTGACAATTTTAGTGTAAGTAATAATTGAAAATCACGCTCTATAGGTACAACTCAGTTCCAAAAATCATTTTTGTGAAGTTTTTCTTCTTCGGCCTCTAGGTAAACTACCCGCTGATCCTGTCTGTGATTTTGGTCTGGTGCCTCCCCTTCAACCCAGAGATGAATATGATAGGTTAAATCTGTCTTAGGTAGTTCTAAGCTCTTTGTTGCAATAGGAGCTAAGACTTTTCGTTTAATCAGCCGTTCTAGAGGTCGGGCACCATTTTTAACATCAGTACCCACATCAGACAGGTAAGTGATTAAACTTGGTTCATAGGTAAGGCTTAGATTCTGTTTTGTCATCCGCTCTGAAATCTCTTCTAAGTTTTTAACGGCAATCTCTTCAATGACATCTCGTTCCAAAAGGTTAAAAATGAGTTTATTTTCAATACGGTTGAGAAACTCAGGACGAAATTCGGTTTGTAGTTCGCTATCCATCGATTTTTCAAATTGCAGGCGTTCACGCTCAGAAAGAGTTTTAAAGTTGCCTTTTAACTCTGCTTTATTAATAATCTTTTGTGCCCCAATATTCGTCGTCATAATGACAATGGTATTTTTAAAACTAATCACTCGACCTGTACTATCGGTTAGACGGCCATCATCAAGCACCTGAAGAAAGATATCCATCACTTCACTGTGTGCTTTTTCAACTTCATCAAGCAACAAGACACTATAAGGCTTCTGTTTCACACTTTCCGTTAGCTGGCCCTTAGTACGAGTAGCCCTGTCACCGATAAATTTCACCACATCTTCTTTTTGCTTGTATTCAGACATATCAAAGCGAATCATGGCCGTTTCATCATCAAAGAGGGCTTCTGCAATAGCCTTAGCTAATTCGGTCTTTCCAACACCCGTTGGCCCTAAGAAGAGAAAGGATGAAATGGGTTTATTTTCATCCTGCAATCCTGCTTGAGCAATAGTAATGGCATCCACAATGGCTGAAATCGCCTCATCTTGTCCTTTCACCCGCCGTTTAAGTTTCTCCGTTAAATCTTCTAAGCGGTCCTTATCGGCTTTTAAAATCGTTGTGATAGGGATTCCCGTACGATTTTTAAGGACTTGAGCAATCTCATATTCCGTGACGATTACCTTTTTCTCAGCTGAAGCAATGGTGGCTGCTTCGTCAATTAAATCAAAAGCTTTATCTGGTAAAAAGCGATCAGTGATATAACGTACGGATAAGCTAACCGCTTGCTTGACCGCTTCAGGACTAATGGCAATATGATGATAGTCTTCATAAATTCTTTTAGCCTGGTCAATCATACGAATCGCTTGTGGTTGACTGGGTTCATCTACCATAATGGGCTGCATCCGTCGCTCTAAAGCACGGTCAGTTTCAACATAGTCATGAAACTCATCTAAGGTGGTAGCACCAATAAGTTGGATATCGCCACGGGCAAGCACTGGCTTAATGATGTTTCCTGCATCAAGAGCTTGCCCCTCTTGGCTACCTGCCCCAACAATAGTATGAAATTCGTCAATAAAGAGAAGATTTTTACCACGGGTTGCCACCATCTCTTCAATAATCTTTTTAAATTTGGCAATAAAGCCGCCGTCTTCGTCAGTCATTAAACTAGATAATTCTAAAGAGCGAACGGTTAAGCCTTGCAGGTCTTCTGGAACTTCTCCTTTTAAAATCGCTAAAGTCAACCCTTCAACAATAGCTGTCTTCCCAACACCTGCTTCTCCGACTAAAACAGGATTATTTTTAGTGCGTCTGCGAAGAGAGGTTATAACTGCTGCAACCTCTTTGTCACGACCATAAACCTGATAATCAGTCTCTTTTTGTGCAATCTTAGCAGATAAGCTATCAGTATATTTCTCTAGGAACGGTGTTCGGGAGCTGTTGGTCATCTTAATCACCCCTTTCTTTGGCAGCTTGAATTTGACTGCTTAATTTATCTTTAATGGCATCCACAAACTCACGAGGGTCAATCGCTCCTTCCCCAATTTGTGAGAGAAAGACTTCCCAGCCCCCTGTGGTCTCTGGCGATGAGAACTCGTTATCAATGAGATAATTAATCAGCAGGTAAGCTTTATCCGTTGGAAACAGCTGCCCTGTTTTTTGATCTTTTTTGACATAACCACGCTTTTGAATCGTCTGAATAATGGCACCCCGAGTTGCTTGTGTGCCTAAACCATATTTCGGAAAGAGTTGACTAATCAACTGGCTTTCGGTTAAGCGTTTAGGTGGTTTCGTAACGCCTTCAATCACTTGAACAGTCGTTGGAACTAATTGCCCAACCTGATAATGTGGAAGTTCGACATCTTTTCGGATGGCTTGCTCACTGTACTCTGCCCAACCTAAATTAATCATGTGTCGGCCAGTTGCCTGAAATGTCCAACCTTTATTTTCCAGTTGCACACTTGTCGTTTGATAACAACAATCAGCCGCAAACATTAAAATGGTTCGTCTCACAACAATTTCATAAATACGACGTTCCTCTTGAGATAAAGTAGCGAGATTCGGAATATTTTCTGTTGGGATTAAAGCATAGTGACTAGCCTTAGCCACCTTTTGGTCATCCACATAAGCCTCACGAGGCTGCACCTGTTTTGGTTCAAACGGACATTGGATAACTTCTTGGTAGCTATTAAGATATTGTTTCAAGTAAGCAAATTCATCTGTTGTGATAAAACGGCAATCAGTGCGAGGATAAGACAAATATTTTTTGAGGTACAGCTTCTCCACAATTTGTTCGGTCTTGGTTGATTCATATTGCCAGCGTTTCGCCGCAACCCCTTGTAAATCCGAGAGATTAAATAAGGGTGGGGCGGCTCGTTGATGGTCTTTCATTTCAATAGCCGTCACTAGTGATTGTTCCGCAAAGGCTTTAGAGGTTACTAGAGCCTCGTCACTATCACTAAACTTATCCTTGTTTGAGAATAAAACGCCTGTTGCACGATCTTCCAATTGTAACTTCCAATATGTTTGTGGCATAAAGCCACGAATAGCTAAATCATTCTCACAAATTAAACGAACGGTAGGTGTTTGAACCCGACCGACGGATAGACTATTGCCTTTTTGCTTAGCTAATTGCCCTTGGCGTTGTAAATCAAGTGTCGCTAAGGGAGACAAGTTCATCCCAACTAACCAGTCACTTTGTGCTCTCGCTTCTGCCTCTAAATAATAGTTATAGGTTTCGTGTGGGTCACGTAAGGTTTGGAAAGCGCGCTGAAGTGCTGCTGTGGTCATGGAGTTGACCCATAACCGTTTTGTGATTTTTTCTTTGCCACCTGGAATATGGGATAAAATGGAATAAGCAATGCGCTCTCCTTCTCTATCCGCATCCGTTCCAATAATAATGCTGTCTGCTTTACTAACTTCTTGGTAAATCCGATTAAAATAGTCTTTTGACTTTTTATCTTGTTTTAACTGCTGCTTAAAAGACACGTCAACCAAAGGTAGCTTGGTTAAATCCCAATTATCATTTGGCAGACCATATTCAAACAAATGTCCTTCCGCTGCTACAACATGCACCTCATCCTCAAAAAATGGACTTTGGGAAATGATATGGACGTTCTGTTGCGTGTTTGTTTTTCCTAAAGCAGCCGCATAAGCTTTTGCTTGTTCTTCTTTTTCAGCTAGTATTAGCGTAACCATGACATCTTCCTTTCTTTTTTGATAGGTTTATCGTAAGGGATAATCTAAAATCGTGCTGTAAAGGGACAAGTCAATTCTTAATATTCCTTTTTCTCATAAAAATAGGAATAAAAAGTTATATAACTTCTTATATATCACCAAATAAAAAGGAACGCTTGTTGAAGCGTTCCTTTTCAGCTTTAGCGTTTTAGCCCTTTATCTGGGACTTTGGGAAAATTTGGATCTTGTCCTTTAGCTCTCTGATAAGGTTTGGTATGCTGTTCTACCTGTTTAACCATTGACATCACCGTTTTATGAATCCGTGTCATCGAATCGGTCAAAGCTTTATCACTAAATATGCTCAAATTATCCGTCCAGTTAGCCATATAACGAAACGCTTTATCACCTGTATCTAACCCAAAATGTTTTGATACCAGATAACTTGTCATTTCCGCCTCAAGTTCAGCCATATAACGAGGAATCGGTTTAGCAGATGACGCCATTACTTTAGGGTTATGTAGGGTTGCATGGGCTAACTCATGAATGGTTGTCCCAATTTTTTCACCAGGGGTGTTGTCAGGATTTAATAAAATTTCTTGACGATTACTATAAAACGCCCCTTTGGCATTGCCTAATAAACGAGCATCATCTTGGCGAATAGTCACTCCAAGTGTCTTCGCATAATCACAGAGTCCTTCAAGAACTTCGTTTGTTTTAACGTGATCCGTGTCAAAATTAAAATGACGATTTGGCATGGCTTTAGGATAACTTTCAGGTTTTAAAGTGGTTTGTGACAGTTCAAATACCTTGTAAGTTGTATATAATGGCTGACCACTAGCATCACGTTTTGGGAAAAGGGAAACCTTTAATTTCTTTTCCTTCAGTAAGGCTTTCTCCTGTGGAGTGGCTTGGCTTAATTTTTTAAATTTAGGATTGCCTTTCTCATTTTTGAGTTGGTTTCCGTTGCTATCCAAAACAGGAATCATCTTCTCCATTTGAGGTCTAAAGAGGCGAATACGAGAGGTTTCACCAGCTTTAACGGATAAGCTATTGTGAACAACTTCTTTCGTTTGACCTGTACGCTTATTAGTATAAGTCGCTTTGGTTTGCATCACATCCTCTTTGCTTAATCCTAAACTATCTCCCATCGCTTGCCATTGATTGTAGGTCGCCACGGCATTAGCACCTGGCCATTGGGCTTGAATGAGAGCAACGTTTCGAGGCGAAAGCGTTGGAAACTTACTCATAAAATCAAGATACTCTGCTAACTCTTTAGGAGACTGAGTATACTCACGGATTTTTTGAAACGCCACTTGGCTGAGTTCGTGCGCTGAAGCTTTCTGATAGTCAATAGGCTCTGATAGTTTCTTCGGTGATGAAGGCGTTTTGTGAACAGTCGTGTTATTGGTCTGACGATTTGAAATCGTTCCAGAATTAATAATAACGCTATTATTTTTAGCAACAGTTGAATTAATAATAATATCACCTGTGCGATGGTTTCCCTGGTTTTGAGCAGGAGACTCGTTTAAAATTTCTTCTACCCGATGTTTAAAATGATTTCTTAACACTTCTCTTTCTGACGTGATTGTTTTAGCTTCATTATGTGACGCCGTCACTTCTTGTCTTGTCTCACGAGAAGTAGTTGGTACGCCTTCAGCCATATCTTCTGCTATCGTTTGGTTCAATACTTGATTTTCCAGCTGAGAAAGAACGTCATCATCCATTTGTGCTAAATCCTGGTAACCTGTTAAGCGACGATAGCCAAGACCTAATAATTGTGAAATGGGTTTACTTTCTTCACCAATGTGATAGCTGACCCCTTCTTTAATTAGGTCGCCACCAGGCGCATAAATCGCAAAGTTAACGGTTGCATTAGTTACTTCATCACCTGCTTGAGAGCGTTGATTTTGATGATAGAGTTCTTTAGCAAAGTCTTGATAATCAATGAAGTCAGTCTCAGAAAATGGTAACGTGATACCTTCAGGTAAGTTTTGAAGACGAACATGATAATGATTGTCATAAATATCATCTTGAGACCATTCCCGATAAAAATCTGAGGTCTTATCAAGCAATTTATCGTTGTCAGCAACTTCCATAATTTTCCTTAAATTATCGTCGTGTTGTTCGACATAGTCATAATACTTGTCCCAGGCTGGATAAAGAGCTTCTGGAATATTTTCTCTGTTATCTCTACCAATTTGTGATCCATTGTGATAAACCGCATCTAAGACGCTAGTAAAAGCTTCTGGCGTCACTTCAGGTTGGGTTGGCTCTGGCGTTTCAACTTCTTCAAACTGTCTATTTTCGACAATTGACTTCATTTCCTCACCGTTATCTTTGATATAATTTTCATTAACACGGTGAACTTTAGTTCTACCATCTTTCTCAACAATGACTCCTAGTATTGTTTTTTCTTGAGATAATGTATCCATTTCCAAGTTGAGCTTTTTTCCAGGTTTCATAAGAGAAGCTGGAAACATTTCATCTTTATCATCAACTTGAAAGGCTAAGACCATATTTTTATCGTCTGAGCGGATAGCTGCTGAGGCATCTAATCGACCAAATTTTTCAATGGACGATAAATCATCAAAAACAAAAGAGTCCGTTTCTAAAATTTCTGGAAGTATTGGCAGAACTTGGATTTTATCTAAAAAACCAGTTCCAACAGCAATATTTGAAAAAGTTGTTTTCCCAGAAGCAATCTCGTCAATAAAAGTTTCTGATACAGAATCTAACCTATCTAAGTAAATCGGTGATAATCCAGTCAAGTGCATCCAATGACGCTTTTTAAATTCCACTTGTAAGGCTTTTGGCTCTTCACCATCAGCATAAAAATAAGTGACCGTCGAGTTGGCTAATTCATTTAGATACCAATTAGCAGATTTTTGAATTCCTTCAGCATAGGCATTCATATTGCGAATGTCCCTATTTTTAGGGTAAGAATAGCCTTGATGTAACCTATAATTTGACTTTATATTCCTATCAATGTTAAAATGTAAGGGAGCATTGGTAGGAAAATTAGGTTGAGTTTCGTACTCAACGGGCTTCGGTGCTGCCCCTGGAGAATCATCTCCTAAAGAACTGGAACTGCGATTAAACAATTCGCCCCCAGTGTTAAGCTCTTGGCTTTGGCTAAGAGCTTTTTCTTTTAGAGAAGCACTAAATTGATTATAATCTTGTTGGGTATAAAGGTGTTTACCAATTGAACCTTCTGTTATCCAAGTTTGTAAATCAGTCAGTTTGTCTCTGAGACTCGTTCCAGGATTAATGTCATCAAGCCAAGCTTCACCATAAGTTAGAAAACCTAAGGGACCATTTTCCCCTAAGACAGCTATTGACCAGTTGTTTTTTTGATTCTTACCTTCAAAGATTTTGTCTTCACTTGATGAGTAAACATCTAAAATTAATTGAGTTCCTTCAAAATCAACCTTCTTAGTATGTACCCACTCCGTTTCCTGGTCATTAGTAGGCATGTTATCAAAACCAATAAGATTACTTAGTTGTTCAATAGCCGTTCTGATACTGTTATCGTGTTCCACGGAACCATAACGACGTTCAAGATAGTCATCATCAATAATGAAAGTACCGTAAGACTTCAATTCACCAACGGCTTCTTTTTCAGCTGTTAGAGGCTCCAAAAAGCTATTCACTTCTTCTTGAGAATACAAATGATTTTCCACTTGATTCCTTGTTACCCAGCTATCAAGATTGACCAGCTCCTCTTCGACATTAAAATCATTTCCCCAATCCTCGCCATAAGCTAGATAACCTAGTGAGTGATTGTCTCGTGTAACTTCAAGCGTCCAAGGGGCTTTAATATCTGAAAGATTATCTACTTCTTCAGGACTGTGGACCTCTAAATTAAGACTATATTCTTGGTCAAAATTGACTGTATTCGTATAAAGAACACTACCATCACTTGCAATGGTACTAACTAAATCACCTTCGTTTGATAAGCTTTCCTGTAACTCAGAAAGTAAACGTTTTTCTATTTCTGGTGTTTCTACCTCTTCTCCATTTTCAACTGGCAAAGGCTCCATAGTAGTCCCTTCAATTTCGGCAGATGACCTACTATATATTTCGGTAGCTTCTTCGTTAATCCCATCAGGAAAAAGATCAAGGATACTTTGCCCATTCACTTCGACATTAAAATCTCCACCTGCTGCAGAATCAATTGCCATTAGGATATCTAACGGTGTTCCTCGGTCAGGTTCGGACAAAAGGGAAGATAACTCTTGACGTTGCGGACGCTTTAGGCTCTCCTCTACAAATTGGTATAGGTCTGAAACATTGTCAAACTCTTTTGAGAGGCTATCAGTAGAAACCGTATAACTGTTGACTGGTTGAGTGACCGTGAGGGCTTTCCATGGTTCGACTGATGGTTCTTCATTAAGGAGACTATGTTCTTTAGCGATGGTAATAAAATCCTGAGCAGAAAATTGACTCAAGGCTTCTCGATCAATATCACGGTTTATATAGCGCTCAATGAAGCGATACATCGGATCCGTCTTAACTTTTTCAAGGTCAATGAGCAACGATTGATAACGTATGTCATCGTGATAGCTATTTGATTCATTTAAGACCTCTTCGGGGCTGTATTTTTGCATGAGCCCCATAGCCTCCGCAAACGACTGTCTATCAAATTGATTTTGAAAATCTTGCTCCTCTTTATTCTCCTGTTGTAAATAACTATTCCAATCTGCTTTTTCTTGCCCTTCAGGTAGCTCTGGGATATCCACAGTCAGCCCAACACCTTTTGTTTGCAAGGATGTGATAAAGTTTCGTCCTGCCTCGTCATTATCGACCGCAAGTGTTATCACATCCGCATGCTTACCGTCTGTAAAGTAATTATTATCAACAGCGGTCGTTAACCCATTGGCAAGTTCTTCCCTACTCCATCTTAAGTCACGGCCTGAGAGCTCAGCTTGTAATTCAGCTAAATGACGACCAATCGTTGATTCTTTTAGGCCATCCATTGACACCAAACGCACATCTTGAAGCGTATCTTTATGGAGTTCATAGTAAGACATCAAATCAATTGGACTTTCCGCAAAAACCAAGCGATTTGGTTGACCAATATCAACGTGTAAACCATTTATTCCATCTGAATTACGAATAATTTTTTTAGCATAGCCACGTTCTGCCCACTTCTCAAAATTTTCTTCAATTCCTTGTAAGTTTGCACCAACTACCTCACCTGAAGGTGATAACGTCTTAAAAACAACAACAGGCTCAATGCTATCGTTTAATTTCGCATTTGCTTGTGCTAGTACACCTTTTTCTAAAAAGAAGTTGATGGTGTCATCTGACAACCCCCGTTCTTCTCTAAGATAGTTTCTTGCTTCAATAAATGGTTGCTCATAAGGTTTGAGGTAATAGTTAAATGGTTCCTCACTACGTTCAACTCGTTGAAAGGTTTTAAACTCCCCATCATTCAAAAAATTAACGGATTGGTTAAAATCAGTCTCTTTAATGGTTTCAACAAGAGAGATAACATCCCCTCCCAAATTTCGTGAGAACCATTTCCATAAATTCTTATCAGGTGAGATCACGAGACTATCATGTTCTTTCCAACGGTAATCTTGACCTGATTGAATGAGCTCCATGTTTAGCTCATTTGCAACATCCAAAATATCCCGAGAACGGGCAATTTCAATGCGTTCTCGTCTGCTTTTAGCTCGTGTTTCTTTTTCTGGCATTATATGCTCCTTTCTTTAACAGCACTCATAAGAAACAGTCATATGATGGCTGATAAGGCTTATCATCTGGAATGATAAATCGTTCTATCGGTAGTTGAATCAAATCACCAATGGATAACATGGCATATTGTTTGGGATTGTCTTGATAAGATAAACTAACCTCTAAATCCGCATTTTTACCTTGTCCTTCAAAAGTGACCAATAGCGTCTGATCATCCATTGTTTTGACTAACCAATCAGCTGTCACATCAAATTGTTCCATTGAGACATCTGGAAAATACAGTTCCATAAATACTACTCCTTTCTTTTTGTAGATACTTTTATCGTAAGGGATAATCAAAAATCGTGCTGTAAAGGGACAAGTCAATTCTATTTTTAGTCTTTGAAAGTGATATAATAGAGATAATTTCTAAAAGGAGTTTTTGGGGTAGGAATGACTAAAATCACAAGTTTTCATACAGAACAGCTTTATCAAGACGTTTTAAATGCTATTGACTTATTAGGTGGCAGCTTTAAAGTCTATGCCATCAAAACTTCTGAAACGGGTAGCACTTACTATACTGATTATTACGATGCAGAAATGCCGCTGCGAAATGATTCAGATAGCCTGGTAATTTGGTCGACTGAAGACGAAAGGGAATACCAGGACACACTTAACGCTTACCAAAAGACAGTTGATTACATTAAGCAATATACAGAATATGATATTCTGACATTAGAGGCCCTTGAAGAGCGACTAGCTATACAATTACAAAAGAACAGTGATTAAATACTCACTGTTCTTTTTTGAGTTAACGATTTTGACGGTAGTCTTCCTGCTCTTCTCGCTCATCACTACGGGCACGTTCAGCGAGTGCTCGTTTGTCGGCTTGTTGGGCTCTTGAAAGCGAAGCGATTAGCCGTCGCATAAAACTGGTGTCTATCGTTGCTTTACCGTGGGCTTGTTGCAAGTTTTGGCGCTGCGACTGTTTTTGCACCTGCATTTGCTTAGCAATCGCTTGTTGGATCTGCGTTTTTTGTTGGCTTTCTTCTTCAGGCAACAACTTGCTATACAGACCTTTTAACGTCGAAAAGTGTTGCGCATTTAACCGTTTCAAGTCTCTGATTTTCTCATCATTAGTAGATGTCGCAATGGCTTGATTATTTTGATAGATGTCATGCTTCAGCTGAAAAATAGACAGGTGGGTCTGTAACTCCTCAACATACTCGTTTTTGGAGATGTTTTGTCCTCTTAACAAGGATAAGATACTCTGATCTCGAAGCGTTGAAAGAGCTTGTAATTCTTCTTGCAGCTGTTTGACTGGTATCTGAATGTTCTCTCCCGATGCTTTTGAAACGGGCAGGGAAATACTATCTTGAAATTGTTGGGCAAGCAGCTTCTTAGCAGTGATGGCCTCTGGTTTGAGTTTATAATTTGGGGTTAATTGCCATTCAATGAGCTTAAGTTCTTGAGCTATTGCTTGTCGTTTAAAGTCTACAAAGGCTTGGTCAGTTGCTAAGGGCTGAACTTGTTGTAAGAGCTTCTGAGTTACTAGGAGCTCTTTTTGTTTTTCTTCTAGTCGACTAAGCTTTAGTGCATAGCGAAAGGTACCAAGTTCTTGACGCTCTTTCAAGGTTCGATTGGGTTTTTGTTTTGCTAAGTCCACCAATTCTTTTAATTCGTCAGATGAGAAGAACGATAGGTCTTTCAAAGTTAATTGTTTAGCTAACAGATTCTCTTCCACTTGACTGATGTCATAAACCTGGTCTTGGTGGAAATCAGGCTTGCCAACGCCATTACCATATTTGTCATAGCTGTCATAAACAGGTTTGATAATCGTAACAGCTTTGGCATTAGGGGTTAATTGATAACCTAATTTTTGCCAAGCCTCTAACGATTTTAAAACACTTGCTTCTGGTAACTGTTCAAGAATCCGTTGTTGATTCAACGTTGAAAAATGAGTCAAGTTGGCCTCAAAGGGATTTTGAAACTTAGGTGGTGTTTCTCGAAAGGAACGTAAAATACGATTGGCTAACCGTTCTCTTAGTTCTGCTTCTCGACGAGCCACTAAGTGGTCTAAATCGTATCCTTTAGAGACTCTTTGGATCCGAATAACTTGACCATCTATTTTTCTCAATTTTTCATAGGTCTGATTTTTTTCAGCTGAATAAGCACCCTCATATGTTTGTAAAAAGTCACGGGTTTCTTGCAAAAATTCTTGATAAAGGCCCTTGCCATCATGTGCAAAATAAGAGTCCAGGTATTTATCTAAGAAGAATTTACTCACCGCAAAATCTTTAGCATTCGATCCATAGCGCCACTTCTTTTGAAATGGCAAGTGATTATAAGCCTGTTCCAAAAAATTTTTTTCAGTTGAACGAACCACTCTGTTTTCTTGAACAACTTGGTCAATGAGATTAGCTTTTAGGTTCGCTAAAATTTGTTCCTTTCGTAATAGGGCAGAACGTGTTTTGTCATTAATGAGGCCATGAAAAACGTCACTTTTACATTTTTGAATCGTTTTTTGCGAAAAATTACCACGATATTCCATTCGGTGGCGAGGTTGATAAAAAAACTTTTCTCGCTTTGATTCTATCTCAGAAAGCCCAAAGTGTACATGGATATTATCGGTATTTAAATGAATGTTGCCCCACCAAAAAGCCGACTCTGACAATCCTTCTTTGGCAATCATTTTGGGAATCACATCTCGCATAACCATTTTGATGGCTTGCTGGTCAACACGACCTGTTGCACGATCATATAATCCTTGAGCTGCTAAAAACTCATTATCAAATGAGATAACGCCTTGCCAAAGTAAGGAGCCATTTTCGTGAGCTTGTTCTAGCTTTTGTTTGAGCTCGGTTACTTTTTCCCGCTGCAAATAATTGGCATCCTGAGTAAAAATAGCCGTCAGGTCATCTGTTTGTTTTTCAGTCGCATAAGACCGATTCATATAATCAATATATTCTTGAAAGTTAAGTGTGGTTTCTGGGACCTCTGTTTGAATTTTTTGAAGCTGACTTTCAGTCATCCCTTCGACAGATTGTCGGTGAGTTTCTAAGTCAAGGTCATTATCCATTTGGACGGCCTCATCACGATTCGTATAATCAACATAGGCACTATTAGCTTCGGTGTATTGCAACATAAAGGTAATGTTTGGACTTGATGAGTCACTCATTGTTTCCAGCTCCTTTTTCCTTAAAATAGACCATCTTTTCGCAATTGAGCATAATCGCTTAAGAGGGGTTGCAGTTCTTCGGCTTCAATTTGAAATTCATTAAACCATCTACCAGATGGTGAGACGTGTAAGTCATTTTTATCCGTTAAAAACTGCATGGGAATAAGTAAAATAAACGGACGTTCTAATTCAGAACCTGGCTTACGTTCCAAAAAAGCGACAATAAAATCTTGATCACCTTTCGTCCGAAAGTGCCAATGATAAGACTGGCTATTCTTTTTGGAATATACCGAACTGTACTTCACATCAATCGTCAGTCCATCAAACCAAAAATCATAAATGGGATTATTCTTCTGAAAATATTTATTGGCATCCGTTGCTTCAGGCACATACTTTTGAAATAATTCTTCTGCTAGTCCACCTAATCTGGCACTTCGTGAGCCGTATTGAATTTTATCTTGTATGGTTAAACAACCACTTTTAATTAATTTCAAATGGGCAATGTGAGTAGGCAGACCCGACTGCTTAACGGCCTCGTGAAAATCTCCTGTTGCTAAATACAACTCAACAATATCATCACTCATCGGAAACTCCTTAATGGGAATGTTTTATGGTTTGCCCTCGGCTAACATCTTCTTTGATAACATCTTCAATACGTGCCATCAATTCATGTTGTTCAGGATCAAATTGGGAGCGAATGGATTCTAAATTTTGAATATCAAATTGCTCACCTTTGGTAATAGCATGAAAATTAGTGAGTTCTAAATAGAACATGCGATCTAATTGACGTTTGATGGTGCTTAAATCACCATTAATTTTTTCCAGTTGATCATCCTTAATGTCATTTAGTTGCTTCATGCGTAAGCCAAAATCTTCCGTCGTAGTATTCTCTAAAAATAATTCATGAAATGTTCTAACTAATAACACAAAGATCGATGAGCTACTCATCTCCTTCTCTAGGTCATTGAAATTTTCAAAATACTGTTTTATGTCATCAAAAAATTGACGCTCCTCTGGTGAAAAGTAGATGGTCATACGACTTGGTTTTTTCTTCATTTTCTTCTCCTTTATTTTCTTCTTTAACTACTTTTTTTGTGAACTGCCTGTTAGGTAATTAATGTCATAACCTGGTTGAACATTAAAAATATAAACATCAAATGAGATGGTATCATCTTCGACACTTTGCGCTTCGAGTCTGACCCCTCGACAAACTAACTCCACATTTTTAAATAGTGGTGTCACTCGATAACGGACATGATGATTAGTTTCTTTGATATAATTAGCAATTACATTTTCATAATAAACCATTGATGATGGCTCATCATCAAAATTAGCATTTAGTGCTCGAGTGCCTGTAAATAAATTTTTAACATTAGCGTTTTCACCACTTAACTCAAAAGCAATTAAGTGGGACCGATTATACAGATAATCAGACTTGCCATTAAAGGTAATTTTTTTATTTTTCCAGCCAGTTGGTGTAACGTTTGAAATGTCTTCACGTTTTTTAGTTGGCATTAATTCTTGTCCCAACATTGCTTCAGCAACACCAACACGATTTAAAAAATCCAAATCCGAATACCGCTCCCATGAGCCGTTATCAAGACTCAACTCTTCTGTCGTAAATTGAGCTTTATCGTTAACGGTAATCACCTGTTCACCATCATAAGTTTTTGAGTTTAACTCTTCATTTTGGTTTTTATAAGTCTCACTTAATGTTGAATTTTTTTCTTCAGCCGAGTCAGCAATATTTAATTGTGTCGCAATATCATTTTGCGAAAAAACAGTAATAATACGTTGAATGTTTCTAGGTTGAATTAGAAAGATTGTTAAAAATAATAAAGCAACTAATACCGATTTATTTTTCTTCATGGTCAACCACCTGCTCGTCTTTCTGCCTCAAGCGCATCCACATCATCCATAAATCGTAACCAATGTAAAGTGAGCTCTTCCACAATATCTTGTTTAGCACTAGAAGCTGTTAGTAAAATTTCATTTTTAAGTAACATCTCTAAAATTTGCGCTTGCTGTTCTTTGATTGTTGACAGAGTTTCCGCAAATTGATTTTCATACAAATTAAGACCATCATTCATCACAATATTTTCAATTTGAGACAACATAAATTCATTGAAACTAGCATAATTATATTTTTTAGAAATGGTATGTAGTTGTTCAAACATATCATCCGAAACATTACGTATCATAAAATTTTTAGTCATCACTTTCCACCTCACCTTCATATTCTAACCAACGAGAAATATGGTCACCATAACGATCCATTTTGCCTTCAAACGTTGCTAGAATATCTGCTTGTTTTTGCGTTTGATTTAAAATATGATTGGTCGTCTCTTTCATGTTTTCAAGATAAGCTAAATACAAATCCTGGGCGCGATTAAATTGTCCGTATTCAATTTTTTCACGGAGTACCGATAGTAAAAATTCATTAAATGATTTTACTTTATTTTTTTCTGCTAATGCTTTTAAATAATTAACTTCATCACGTGACAAACCTCTAACTAAAATATCCATTTTTAATTTCCTTTCCTGTCAAAAATTGGCGCCCTTCTTTTATCTTTTAACGAGGTCAAAGATAAAAGAAGCAAAACAGAAAACCTAAACCTCACAACGTTACGAAAACAAGTTTTCGACTTATGTGGTTTTTCTGCACACTCACACCTACCTTATTGGCTAATGCCAATTTAGGGTGTCAGTGCTTGAAAAGAGCATAAGGGAAACTGATATCACGTGCCGTGATATGTTGATAGTATCAACGTTTCCAATGATATCAATTTTCTCGGTTTCACCTACTTTTACTTACACCATTACTTACACCTACTTACTAAATAAGCACCTAACCTACCTGTTTTTACTTACAAACACTTACAAAAATACCTACATCAACTCACTTAGTTTTAGCAAAAATTTTTAAGTATTTCAGATCACTTTTCAACTGAAAAAGTTATCCGTTTTGGACCATTTGATGTGATTCATTTTGTTCTTTTTTCTCAGCAAGACGTTTTTCTTTTTCGGCATTTTTGAGTTCTGTTAATTCTGTTTTTAGTGTTTTTTGAATGGTTTCATAAGATAATGTTTTGTCTTTTTTGAGTTGAATTTGAACATACAATTTGCCGATATTTTTTTGAAGTTTTTCTTCCGCAAGTTTGCGTTCATTTTCCAATGAAGCAACTTTTTTCTTTGCTTCTTCAAGTGCTAAATCGATTTTACATAAGTCTTTTTTTGCCATACAGATATAGCCTCCTTTTTGAAATTACGTTTAGTATAAGTGATAATTAAAAAACGTGCTCTATAGGTACAGTTGGGCTCAAAGTAACCAAAAAAGTTCTCCAACAACTGTTAGAGAACCCTTATTTTTTTCAAAAATTGATCTGTCTAGTCATCTTTAGAAGACAATTTTAATGACTGAAGTCCTTCAACTTTTGTAAAAGCTTCTTGTTCTGATAGCTCTAATTTTAATAACGTCCAACGAAAATAACTGGTGTTTGGTGTCGCAAAACCAAAGGGATAAAGTTTGAAAACTAGTAAATGGTTAGAGTCAACATCCGCAAATTCTCGCTGTGTTTCGTGAGTATGAGCATCTGTAAAATAGCGGAAACCAGTTTGTCTATAACTATTAATAAAAGATAATTCAAGGATATTTTGATACGCTGGTTGAATGGCTTTTTGATTAATGAATCGCATTCTATCGGCTACATTTTTTAGCTTAACATCCTCAAAAAAGTTATCTTTAGGTGGTAGTGGATCACTTTCTTTTCGAATACACAAATAAGATTTGTTGAGTACCTTTTTGAACAGATAGTGTCTAAATAATTTAGGATAAACATAGCGAATAATGAGATAAAAACTAGCTGAAATAACCCAAGCTTTCAATAAGGAATTAGCTACTTGTTCGTTTGAAATCTCACTATAACCAAGCATAAAGACAACATACCAAATTGTACCTTTAACTAACTGAAATAGAGCTCTTAGGTAATTACTAATATCAAACGAAAAGCGTGAGAAAGCATGAGCCATAATCAAAACTAACATAAAGAATTGGACGGCTTCCATATCTTGCGAAAAAGCTTGTGTCGCTATTCCTAAAATAAGTGCTGACAAGAGAGAAAATTGCCATTTATTTACTGTTTCTAACAACCAATTGGCAATGCTTAGTAAGATTAGTTGGCGTTCTTTTTTGGTCCGTTTTAATGTTTTAAAAGTCATTTTTTGTCTCCTTTTTTTATGTTTTAATCCATTTCAATCGTTTCAATTGGGTTTGAAAATTCAAATGTCCCATCTTTGACAGCTGCTTTTTTCTTCGCTAACGTTTCTAACTTTTCCTCCAGTTTTTCGATGTTAGTGTTAGCTGTTTCAATGGACTGATTTTTCGATTCAATATTACTATCAATGGTTGCAATATCTTTTTGATTAGCTTCTAAATCGTCGCCTGTGAGGTATTGACTTTCGGTTGATAAGCTCGCTTTTCGAGACTCATCATCTTCAATAGAAGCTTTCAATTGAGCAATTGATTTGTTCAATTTTTTAATTTGATTATTTTGGAACGTTTCTTCTTTTTTGATTTCGGATAAGGTAAATTCTTCACGAGAGACCTCCTTAATCGTTTCTTTTTTAAGTTGACTATTTTGAGTGGTGATCATAAATTGCACCACATTATCGTCATCATCATCGCTTGATTGTGTTTGACTGGCTGACGTTTCTTCATCATCAGATGACGAGGCAATGTCGACATCAATCGAACTAGTTGCGACCGTTTTATTGGTAATATCAATCGCATAAGCACCAAAATCTTCAGGAACATTTTGGATAATAACAGAGATTTTATTATCAATAATTGGCACAACTTCCATGACCGTATCAGCCGTTTTATGCTGTGCGTAAAGTTTCCAGTTAAGGCGTTTGGTATCAATTCCTCGATCAACGGAAGAGGTCTCATCCTTCGTTTCAAACTGCAAGACAATGATACCTGTTTTAGCTGAATAAGTTTGGCTAGTGAGTTTAATTTCACCTGTACCATTCGTGTAAGTTTGTTTAGTTTTGAGCTCTTCATCACTATAAGTTTGACGTTGTGGTGAATAAATCGCACCTAATAATAAGCTTAGCCAAATCGTTAATAAAGCAGAAAAAATAATTAATTTTCGCTTAATAACATTTTCGTGAAGCCAGTTTTTAGTGGCGATAAATGGTTTTACGATTGAGCTGGATTTAATCTTCTCAATCCAGTTTTTTATTGTATTAATCATACGTAGTGTGTCCTTTCTTTAGTATCAAAATAAATGGTAAAATAAGAAAAAGGAAATGAGGAAATACCTATGCTACCTAATGAAATTTCAAGTTTTATAAAAATTTATACTAGTAACAAGCTTAGTTTTCAGAATCCAACAATTCTTGAAGAATATCAAAGCTCCTGGATTAATTTATTCGCTAACGTTTATACAAATCCCTTACCTAATGAAATCAAAAATTACAAGGGAGAAACGTTTTGCATTCCGCTGACACTACCTAATCATAAATCAATAGATATCCAATTTAATATTAAAAAGATACTGAAAGCAATAAATTATTTTAAGTTACCTATCCAAACTCTTTCAACAAAGCATTTTATTATCAATAACTCATTTAATAGAAAACTTCTCTTACAGAATCGAGATCTTATTGGATATGCTCTTGAGGAAAGTTATGATACTGTTAAAGAAGAACCAATTGTTATTCTCTTCCCAACTTTTTACTTTATTAATTTTGTTGTAGATGGTAATCATAGGGTAGATTATGCCATTAGAAATAACCTGGAAACTATTGATGCTTATTTTCTATATCCCAAATACCTAGTAACCAACCCCCATCTCTTTGTAGGGAGGATAAGTTACCTTCTATTTTGTTTTCTAGAAGATGTTGCACTTCTTGAGTTTGCCCTTCATGAAAAGCAACAGAAAGGGATTTTTGGTATTCTAAGAACCGAATCGTCTCTTTTAAAGAAGCAATCAATTCTTCCAACTGTTCAGAAGTATATTGGCGATACATATCATCAAAATTAGGATGTCTCACATAGCCGATACCAATAAGATTTTCTACATCTATTTCTGGTTTTAACTCCTGCTTAATAGGATGTTTACGTTTAAATAGTTTCATTTTTATCCCCTTTATAGTCGTCAACTGTTTCTCCATATCTTTTTTCAAAATACTCCTCAAAATGCTTTATCTCTTCTATCGTTACCTTTTGATTACCAGATAAAAACATCTGTCTAAGAATCTGAATAGTGTTCCAATCCTTATATTTTTCCTTTTCAAATTGAGAGCAATTATCCTCAATTCTTTTAGGTGGGAAAGATTCTCCATATATTAAACTCACCAGTACCTCCTTTGGATTCATCTCCTTTTCCGCAAAAACCATTTTTCTTGGATCCAGTCTCTACCTGCTGTATAAAGAAAGTCTGAACCACAGGCTAGCCAAATAGCATAAAGCAGGGCAACTAGCGACCATCGTATCACACTGTGCAAGAAGTAATAAAAGAAAGCTGTTCTTGCTAAGAAGAAACTGAGCCAAATCATTAGTTTCAACAAACCTCCTAATAGTTGCTTAAACCGTTGCTTGGTAGTCGTCTTTTTGAGCCCTTTTAAGGTACTTTCTGCTTGCTGAATTTGATTATCTAGTTCTCTCAATTCCTTTATTAAAGTAGCGCGACGTTGCTTTAATTCCTCTGGTGTTAACATTTTTATTTCCTCCAATTAAGACCGCTTCTTTAAACTATTTTTAAAACCAATAATGGCACGAGTTAACCAATCAACAACGTATCCAAAACCTAAACTAAATTGGATTAAGATGCCAAGATATGGCAAATAGAAATGCGGTCTAACTTCCAACACAGCTGCTTTATCACTAGTAGTTACAGCCGTAGAATAATCAATGGCAATATTAACAATCGTTATCCAAGACCAAATAAAGTACCAAATCATTGCTAGAGATAGTAAAATTGCAGTTAAGTATAAAATCTTTTTCACAGTTGTAGTTTGTTCCATCTATTTTCCTCCACTCTAAATTTTTAAAGTATCAATGCATTGACAGGTATGGTGCCACCAATAACCATAATGACTGATCCAAGAATCCATAACCCGGTCATCAAACCAGAATATTTTCCTGTAAAACAAATTGACACACGACCACGAGGGGAAATGTGGATTGATCGATTAAAGAATAGATACCCAAAACCAATCATATGTATGATAACCCCTATTGCAATCATAATGATGTTCAAGATAACGGATAAAGTCATTGATTACCTCCAATTCACCCACTCAACCTGGCTGTTAGGTTTTAAAATCTTAGCCAACATTGTTAATGCTATTGACAGTTTTAGCTCACAGCTTTTCTTTTTCGTTTTTAGAGTTACCCGACAAATAGGAAAGAACCAAACGAATAATAAGGCAAACGTAAAGATACCATGAGCAAGGGCACTGATAATATTAGTCATTAAACGCCTCCTCAATATTTTTAGTGTTAGCCGTAATCTTCGTAATCTTACCTTTTTGTGTTTTTTTAGCATAAAGATAGTGCTGTGACTCACCATCTCTTAACGTGATGATGGTTGCCGCTTTTTCAACCTGGTATTGTTTCACCAATTGTTGGCCCTTATCTGAGTCAACATCGATGTAAAAAGTTGGATAAGCACTTTCTTTCGCAGCAGTGACAACGGCTTGTTTACCTGCTTGACAGTAAGGGCAGCCCATTTTGTAAAAGACTAGGTTAACATTTTGTTCAATAGCTGTATCCACATAAACATCGGCTGTTAGATGACGGTCATAATCTAGTGCATGATTTTTAAAGAGAAAGACTACCCCTGCAACAGTGACAATCAGAATAATGGTCGAAATCATAAGATCAACTACCTTCAAAAACTTTTTAATCATTAACTTTCTCCTCGTTGTAAAATTCAAATAAATCTCCTTGGATATAATGAACCTGTGCTAACTCTTTTAATTCTTGACGCAGTCCATCAAAGGTCTTAGACATCTGATTAAAAACGAGAGGATCAAAGACATCGGAAATTTCAACGATTGGTAACATAGGAAAATGATCTCTTTGTTCACTTGCTAAATAGTCTGACACGACTTTATCATTGGTAATCACGCCATCCACTCGAATTAATGCTGGAAGACTCGTAATCGCTTCACCATTTTGATAAAAGGTTAAGGCCACTTGTCCTGCTTCTATTAGCTCAAAATCTGGATGATCTTGCGGTACTTTAAAATAATAAGCGAGTGGTTCTTGACCGAGTGCTGTTAAATAATAACCACGAACAATTTTAAACGCTTCTGACATGCTAAATCTCCTTTCACTTATCCTCTTGTAGTAATAACGCTCTAATCGCTATCACTAGCGTATTAGTATAAATAGCAGCTTCAATCTGCTTGAAAAACACTAGCACTGTTCTCCAAACAGTAGCAAACCAAATAAGAACAAATTAGTAACCAAATCATTATCGTTTTTCATCAGCGGTCCTCCTAGCAAGCTTTGTGACACCTAAATGGTGCCTGGTAATATTTTGGGTAGTTCATAATTTTCTTCGTCTTATGCTTTGGTAATGGTTGATGATAATGAGTCTGCATATACTGAAACGCTAAGCCTTGACTCTCAAAGATTAAGAGTTTCCCATTGTCATCATAGAGATAATCTCCTTCTTCAAAACTAAAAATAATGTACTTCATCCTTTTCTCCTCACTTTCTTTTTTCAGCATGACCATACAACTCAATCATGGTTTGATAGTCATTTTCTAACTCACTATCATACCCATTTGCATATCTAATCCTATGATTTACTTTTAAAATACCTATTGTTAGAACAACAAACAAAACAAATATAATACTGATAACAACTAATAAGATTTTCATTTTCCTTCTTCTCCCTCTGTTTCTTTTTTATAACTTAGTATTTTAATACTAATATTTATAATTACTATTTTAGTTGCCTCTCGCTCTGCCTCTCATTATCATAGATATAAATGTAAAGGCAGTTGGCGGGTTTTATTTTTTACGGTGATTAACCAATATCCTGTTCAAATAATGATAGCTGTTTAACGTGTTTAAGCTCATGTTTTACTCCTTCAATAACTGTTTTGGTATAGTTGAGACTGTCTTCAAAGAAACGTGCAATATTTGCAAAATACGCCTCTTGACGTTCCTTTTTCACTTGAATAAGTGATAAGATAATCGCTTTAACGGAAGCAATACGAATACCGCCACCTCGACCAGATTTGATTTTAAAGAAAATCTTTTGTTCGGCTTTTAAGGTTTTTAATACACGATCAAGTGAGCGTTCTGGAATATGGAGCTCTTCTCTGATTGCTTTCTTTGTTGTTTGAATAAATGGATCTTGTGTCTCATAGAAACCTTCTAAATAGGCCATGACGTCCGCTTTCCATTCGTAAAGGTGACTTTTCTTGCGCTCTGAACGTTTCTTCTTAAACTTGTACCAGCGTTGCTTAACAAATAAATCTGAAGCCTTTAGTTTTTGATCAACCCATGCTCTGCAAAGCAACGTGATATAATCACGACTAGCCGCTTCGTATTTTCCTGAATAAGCACTATTGATGAGCTTCAGAACTTCGCTTGAAGCGAGCGGTTCGTCCAATCGTCCATTAAAATCATCTAAAACGAGCTCACAATCGGTCTGAGAGACACCACTTGAGAAATTTGCCAGGGCTAACGTAAAGAGAACATTGTTTCTTCCCATTAACGCTTTAGCACCCTTGATATTTGATTCGTTCAGTAATAGTTGATACCAGGGTTCATCAATCTGTTTAATCCCTTCAGTTCCAGCAATCACGGTTAAATTGGGTTTCTTGCTTGGAAACGGAAGCTCAGATTGCTTCATTGACCAATCAAGCCATTCTTGGAATGAATAAGTGTAATCCTTGTGAAAGAACTCCACATTGTCCGTTCGTGGCATACGTGCAATTCCAAAATGATTGCAAGTCATATCAACTGGTAATGTCTGTACGAAATACTGTCTCAAGTTTTGAGAAATTGCTTTAGCAACTTTGATCACTTTAAAATTTGAATGAGCTGTCACATAGGCAGGCTCTGATAAAATAAAGTAGGCTTGGTAGCCTTTATCCGATTTTAAAATCAGCGTTGGCATAAAACCCAAATCAATCGCAGCGGTTAAAATATCACTACTTGTCATTGCTTCGGCTGAAGAATGAATATCAAAATCAATATAAAATGTATTAACCTGTCTCAGATTATCTTCAGCATGACCTTTAGTAAATTGGCGGTAGTCATCACTATACGTTCCGTATCGATAAACATTCGGCGTCCAGTGTGTAAAGTTATTCTGGTTTTCTAAAACAGCTTCAAGTGATGTTAAAACTACACCTCGAGCCTTGGTCATGTTTGCTTTCGTGCAAAATCCAAAGATAGCACCTTTATTCCCTTCTTCTTCAGCTGAAGAAACTGGTTTTAAATGACTATTTTTAAATTTTGTCTGTCTCAATCCATCCTTTAGAATAAGACTATAAATCGTTTCAATATCCATAAGTTCTCCTATTTTCACTATGTTATAATGAAGAAAAATCATAAATCAGAAAGGCGTTTATTATGTTTGAACTCATAAAATCCAGTTTTCTTAATCTGTATAAAATCAATAATTACCTTCTATTTTTACTATTAGCTTATCTGTTATGCCCTAGGACAATGAATGAACTAATAACTTTTGGCTTAGAAAATATCAGTCTGCCTCAATTTTCATTTAAGCTATTTATTTACTTGTATATCCTTTCAGCAGTAGTATTTTTCATTATTGAATTAATGAAAAATTTTGTATCTATTGACTCAACAACCTATCAAATCACATGGAATATTAACGAGTTTGCTCAATATATTTATC
>SKEL01000320.1_pt1 | contig 53260 bp, 62 predicted proteins | sample 4826741 | NCBI WGS metagenome assembly SKEL01 (sample SAMN11008810, study PRJNA524170) | human gut metagenome | biome: Human fecal sample; material: Feces; isolation source: fecal sample from pouch patient p33 | host: Homo sapiens | place: Israel: Tel-Aviv | collected 2016-03-22
ATGTTTGAGTTTCGTTAAGATTAATGTCGTCTGCTTCGCTATCATCAATTACTGGAAGTTTTTGTGTTTCTTCAAGATGTTTGTTTCCTGCTTCAACACGACGTTGCAATTCTTCCATTTCTTCTGGAGTGAATTGACGAGTAGCATCCATTGACATTTCATCGTCAGTTTCAGGCATTTCTTCTTCCAAAACTTTTTCAACAACTTCACGGAAAGCTGCATCAGAATTTTGAAGGTAAACTGCAGTTGGTTGCAACAATTCTGTCCATTCTGGTGAATTTGTCAAACCAAGTTGACCTTCGATAGCAGCAACCAAACGTTGGTGGAAGACACGTGTTTGACGTTTCAAATCTTCTGTTTCCACTGCAACACGTTTAGCTTCATCAGTTGCATCACGCAAAATTTGATTAGCTTTTGATTTAGCTTCATCAATAAGATGTTGTGCATCGTAGTTTGCTTTGCTAACAAGGTTAGCTGCTTCATCGTTAGCTGAAGTTTTTACTTTTTCAGCAGTTTCTTGAGCAAGAATAACAGATTGGCTCAAAGATTCTTTCATTTCATCGAAGTAAGCAAGTTTATCTTCTAAGTCTTTAATTCTGTTTTCTTGTTCATGATTACGACGAACCAAGTCTTCGTAGTCTTCTACAACGATATCAAGAAATTCGTTAACTTCTTCTTCGTCATATCCACGAAATTTTAGTTTAAATGTTTTATCTTTAATATCAAGTGCTGTGAGTGCCATTGATTTCTCCTTATTTATGTATCATCTTATCTACGGTCAATTTGATTTTTCCATTTTTAGTAAGCCCATTCTCGCTTAAAATAGAAAATCGACCAAATCCTCTAACACTAATCAAATCTCCAACTTGAAGTATTTCCGAAGGTCTATCAATCGACTGATAGTTGAGTTTTACCTTTTCAGCATTTACTAACTGAATTGCTTGACTTCTGGAAAGCTTCAATACTGTTGCTAAAACCTTATCCAATCGCATGCTTGAAACCATGATGTCTAATTGCTGTGACTCTTTTTCACCGACAATTAAATTATCAAGTGGAATTTCTTTTAATTTTACGCTAGCTTTAGCTATCTTAGTAACATTAGCTCTAAAATAATCAACCATATTTCTAGTCACTAATAGCTGAGCATAACCAGACTCAACCAAAATATCACCAATGATATGTCGCTTAATTCCAAGTCTATTAAGCAAAGTTCCCATTATTTGAGCATGAGTTAATTGATTGAACTTTGAATTATACTTCACTTCTAACAAAGCTAATTCAAAGTCATCAAGATTAAGCTCATAATAATCAGGAGCAACTAGTAGTCGTGCGTACTCCGCTGGGTAATAATCACTCGAAATAAAGTAACGCAAGCCCCTATTACCAAGAACGCTTCTAGCAATCTCAAGCTGTCGAGGATTTAAAAAATCTGTTAATGAATAAGCGTATGTCTCTTCAACGCGCTGAGCGATATCATCAATTTTCTCGATGAAATCATACTCATCTGGTCTAAAGTGCTGATAAATATCTTTTTTCATCCGAGTAAAAGCATTACGAGAAAGCGACTTAGTAGATTTAAAGCAATAAACACAGCCCAAATCGTAAAATCAAGTCCCATAAATTGTAGATTTAAACGTCGAAATGGTTTAACTATTGGATCAACAACTTGAACCAATAAGCGACCTAAACCAGTATCATACGCACCTGGGAACCAAGATAAAAGTGCATACGCAATTAGCAGATAAGAGTAAAATTGAATGGTTTTTAATAGTACAATTAATACAAAAATCATATATTAGCGTCTCTTCATGTCAAAGTCAAAACCAACATCTTGTCCCGCATTTGGGATAGGAAGTTCTTCAAGATTGACAATGACATTTGATGGTGTCAATAAATACATTGAGCTGCCAACTTTTTGAAGACTTCCATAAAGAACTTTACTTGCACCATCAATAAAATCTAAACAACGACGAGCTTGTGCATCAAGCATGTATTGAAAATCAATTAGAACACATTCGTTAACAATCAACAAATCAACAATTTCTTGAGCATCCTCATATTTACGAGGATATTTCAAAGCAATTGTTGTAGTCGCTTGGCTGTTACGAGCTTGTAATTGCTCTTCACGACGTTGATTTAAATGAGCGTGCTGATTTTCATCAAAAGCACGTCGAGGTTGAGGCTGTACACGTTGACGAGCTGCAGCAGATTGAGACTGTTGAGTACGAATAGATGAAACTGGTTGTGACTCAACTCGTCTTTGTGCTGGCTGCGGTTTAACCTCTACTTTTGGTTGAACACGAGGCTGTTGCACATCGTCTTCAACTGTTTCTTCAACATCACTTACCTCATCAGTATCGAAATAAGAGATTAGTTTGTCAAATTTATCTTTAAATGCCATGTTTTTCTCCCATTACTTAAAGAATGATGAACCAATTCGAACAAAGGTTGCTCCATTGCAAATCGCAATTGGAAAGTCTCCGCTCATCCCCATACTCAATTCAGTAAAAGGCATATGAGGTAAGTGTCGTTCTTGTAAGTCTTGTCTCAATTGGTCAGCTTTCCCAAAAATGTCATCAATTTCACTTTCAGAAGCATTTTTAGGAGCCATCGTCATCAATCCAACAATTTCTACTTTATCAAAGTCAGAGATTTGCTCTAAAGCCTCATCAATCTCAGAGACTTTAAAGCCATGTTTACTCTCTTCCTCAGAAATATTAATCTGCAAGAAGCATTTAATGGGATGTTCTGCTCGTTTCTGAATTTCAGCTGCTAACTTGACAGAATCTAAGGCATGGAAATAATCGACATAGTTAATAACATTTTTAACTTTGCGTCGCTGAAGTGTTCCAATCAGATGCCACGTTAAATTCTTATCTTTAAGCGCCTCGTATTTATCCAAAAACATATCGACCCTATTTTCACCAATATGTTCAATACCTGTGTCAATAAGACGAGCAGCAACACCACTATCAACATACTTCGTCACAGCAATAACTTTGACACTTTCTTGTGAACGATTGGCTGCTTTAGTTGCATTAGCAACCTGTTCAAAAACAAGGTCCTTATTCTTTTGAAAATCGGTCATTAACGATTTTTGAAGAATGGTGGTGTTTCAAGTTCATCATCAGCATCTTCATTTGCTGTAAATGTTGACATTGTTAATTTGCTATCTAATTCACCTTCTGTTGGGCGTGCGATGTTGTCGCGACGAAGATCCCAGTTTCCAAATGAATTTTCTTTTTGTTGTGATTGGTTAGCAGGTTGTTGTGGAGTTGGCATTGCATGATTTTCACTCATATCGTAGTCAAAGTTTGAACGACGTTCAAATGCTGCTTGGCTAGGTTGTTGTGAACGTTCTGATGCATATTGTGCTCCTGCTGCTTGTTGTGCATTATTATTTGTAAATGAACGAGTAGTTGGTTGAGTACGGAAACCAGCAACTTGTTCTGCACGATCTTGATGAACACCTGTAGCAACAACTGTTACACGGATTTCATCTTTCATTGTGTCATCAATAGATGTACCAAGCCAGATGTTAACACCTTTACCAGCTGCTTGACTGATGATTTCAGAAGCTTCTTCTGCTTCAGTAAGAGTCATGTCAAGACCACCTGTTACGTTAACGATAACATCTTCAGCACCATCAATTGTAGTTTCAAGAAGTGGTGAGAAGATTGCTTTGCGAGCAGCTTCAGTAATACGTTCTTCTCCAGTACCGATACCGATACCCATAAGAGCGTTACCTTTATTAGCCATAACTGTTTTAACATCGGCAAAGTCAAGGTTGATAAGACCAGGATTTGTAATCAAATCAGTGATACCTTGAACACCTTGACGAAGAACGTTATCTGCTTCACTAAGAGCTTCAAGAAGTGGAGTTTTCTTATCAACAATTTCAAGAAGGTTGTTGTTTGAGATGATAAGCAATGTATCAACTTGTTCACGAAGTTCTTGAATACCTTCTGCAGCAAAGTTGCTACGTTTGTTACCTTCAAAACCAAATGGACGTGTTACAACTGCAACTGTAAGAGCACCTAAGCTTTTAGCAATGCGAGCAATAACTGGTGCAGCACCTGTACCAGATCCTCCACCCATACCAGCAGTAATGAAGACCATATCAGCTCCTGTAAGAGCTTCTGTCAATACTTCTTCGCTTTCTTCAGCAGCTTTACGACCAACCTCAGGTTGTCCTCCAGCACCAAGTCCACGAGTCAATTTAGGGCCTAACTGAATAACAGTTTCAGCTTTTGATGAGCTCAATGCTTGGATATCTGTGTTTGCTGCGATAAATTCAACACCAGCAACTCCTTCATCAATCATGCGGTTGATGGCGTTACCTCCGCCACCACCGACACCAATAACTTTAATAACTGCACCTTGTACAGATGCTGTGTCAAATGAAAATGCCATTTTTATTCCTCACTTATTGTTTAGTCAAACATACTTCCAAAAATACCACGAACACGTTCGCTCAATTTTGATTTTGGCTCTTCGTGTCTTTGAACAGGTTGAACTGGAGCTGGCTGCGGAACCATGTTTTCGTTAGCAGTTACAGCTGGTTCATTGTTATAAACCACTCGTGGTTGAACTTGTGGTTGTGGTTCAAAATCAACAGGTTTACGACGAAGTAATTCTTCACCAGAAACCGCACGTTGAGCAATAACGTCAACTTCACTCATTGTACCAACGTATTCAACTAAGCTAATAACGTTAGCAAACATTGGGTTACGGATTCCAACTTGATTTGGAACATGTAATTTAACAGTTGTTCCAAAAATTTCTTGAGCAACTTCAACAACACCTGGCATGATTGCTCCACCACCAACAAGAATAATTCCTCCTGGTAAGTCAAGTAAACGACCACGTTCTAAATCTTGTTTTACACGATCCAAAATGTGACGAACTCGTGCAGAAATAATTTCTGACAAGTAACGTTCACTAACTGAAATTGGAGATTCACTTCCCACAACATCAACTTGAACAGTTTCTGAAGTACTTGCTTCTTCTAAGTTTGCTTGACCAAAATTAAATTTAAGTGCTTCAGCAATTTCCATAGAAGTTTTCAAGACTTTTGAAATGTCCTTAGTAACGTATTCGCCACCTTCAGGGTAGATATTTGTGTATTGCAATTCTTGTGCACGCATTGACGCAACGGTAGTTTGACCACCACCCATATCAATCACTGTAGCACCGAACTCACGTTCACCTTCGTTAAGAACTGATTTTGTCAAAGCAAGAGGTGAAATGATTACATTTTCAACGCTAATGCCTGCACGCTCAACAGTTTTACGAAGATTATGAAGAATTGTGGTTGGTCCAGTATAAATCAAGCCACGCATTTCTAGACGGATACCCATCATGCCACGTGGATCACGAATTCCTTGGAAACCATCAACGATAAATTCTTCTGGAATCAAAGAAATAACTTCACGTTCTGGAGTGATGCTTTTTGTTAATGCTGATTTGACAACACTGTCAACATCTTCATCTTTGATTTCTTTTGATTCACTAGGAACAGGAATCATACCTTGAGTTGGTTCGATTTGAAGGAGATTAGCAGGAAGACCAACGTTAATTTTGTCAATTGTCATTCCAGCTTTTTCTTCAGCTTGTTCAACCGCTTTTTTGATTGATTCTGCAGCTGCTTCAATATCTATAATAATACCGTCTTTTACTCCCGTACTGGGAACGTTACTCACACCAATCACGTTCATTTCACCAGAAACAAATTCGGCTACTAGAACTTTAATCGAGCTTGTTCCAATATCTAATCCTGTAAAAAAGCCATTTCTAGCCATTCACTCGACCTCACTATCTTTCCAATCATTTACTAATCTAAAATCTGCATAAAATCAGAATTATTCAGAGAATATTATATCATAAAAAAACGTAAAATGTTATCATTTTACGTTTTTTGTTATTGAAATTTACCTACTATTAATATTATAAAAAACGTTACAGTATAAAACACATACTAGTATTTATAGGTAGAATATATTAATTACGATAAAATACACGTAACAAAAAACGTAACAAATTTTATAACAAATTTTACGAGTTCAGCAGGCAGGAAAAAGCACCTTAACGGGTGCTTTTATAATATAGTGAAAATGTTCGGGCTGTTTTTTGAGGTTTTTTGAGGTTCTTTTTTTGTTGCCTTTCTACCATTCTTTTAGCTCTTCCAAAACGTCTGCTACCTTTTCAGTAGTAACCACCTCACAAGGTTTTATAGGCTCATTAGGGAGAACATAATCAAATACTATCCCATTCTTTCTTACAATCTGAACAGTATCTCCCTTTATATAACCACGTTCGATTGCCTCTTTTAGTTCATCATAATATAGCATGAGTTTGCCTCCTACTTAATTATTCGAAAAAACAAATAATACTTTATTTTGTAAATCCATAAAAAAAGCCCTAGCTTGCGCTAGGAAAATTAATCATCTTCAGAAGATTTAGAATCAATTGTTTTAACGACCAGTTGAATGAAGTCTTTCAATACCGAATTTTTCTCATCAAATAAGTATTTGAATATAATAATTATTAATCCAACTAGATTAACAAAAAGACCCGAAATGAGATACTTAGCTACTTTCGCTTCTTGCTCAGAATATCCTCCATCACAAAATACAAATAACATGATAAAAACAGCAATCGTCACCCAACGAAAATAAGAAGAAAAAATTTTTAAAGCTTCCTTTCTATAATAAATTTTCTCTTTTTGTTCATCGCTCAGTGGTGAAGTTAGATTAGCTAACAAATCATTAATAATTCTATGACGGTGAAGAATCTCTTCCTGCATTTCATCATAGTTCTTTGACTTTTTTCTAACCTGATTTTTAAGCGACTTATCAAATTCCAACTTAGTATTTTTAGGAGGCTCTATATTTTTTAAATCTTTTAAACTACGATTTAATTCATCTATTTTATTTAAATCTATCTGATTACTATTACGCATCTGATAGTTCTCCTAATACGAGAAGGCGATTCTTTGCAGCTTTTTTAGTAACCTTAAATACTGTGCTAACTTCTCGTTTTTTTTCTTCATCTGACATCTCACTTGAAATAACATCTTCCACAGATTCTTTAGGCATCAAAAACGCACCAGCAAATTGGTTAGCAATGCGCTCCGAACTATCTACCGTATCGGACTGTTTGTCCTTGTCTCGAAAATTAACTGATAGAACCGTCTCCGTTGGTTCGTTTTTTAATTTCGAACTTGGATTCCATCCTAAATCAATGAATAGATGCCCTATCTCATGTGCTAGCGTAAATAACTGTCTATTTTTACTTTGGTTTACATCAAGATAAATTTGTGGCTTATGTGTCTCTCTATTCCACATAGAAACACCATCATAATCTTTATCGACCATTCCATATAATTCAATGCCACTTTTTTGTACTTTATCAAACAATAGCAAATTATCCTTTTCATTGCCCATGATAAGAGAGCGAGCAATTTCAGCAACTTTATCAACTAATTCAATTACTTCAGGCTCTAACATTCGCATTGCTTTTCCCTCCTTTTTAGCACAAAAATAGCACAAGCGCCACATCTGTCACCTGTGCTAATATGTTTACCTATTTATTCAATTCCTATTATTAATTTCTGATATATACTATATTACAATATTTAAAATTTACAGTCAATCACTTTATATTATTTTTGTCAAGGTTTTTAGTGCATTTTTCTACTATCATAGATTTCTCTTCCGCTCAAATTTGAGCAAAAGAATGGGCGTACCTGAAAGTACACCCATGAATACTTTCTCCCAAAATTGAAAAAAAGTAAGTGGTATGTAGTTGAAACTACACGCCTTTATGTTAAAATAAGGGTATGTAAAAGGGCTTTTGCTCTCTTTACCAATTATTTAGCGATTATCATTTCCGTGTTGGGTATTTTGGAGCGATTTTCGCTTTTTCTTTTGTCTTTTACTCATTTTTGAGTAAAAGTATACTTACAAAGTAGCGTCCATTTTGGGACGTTACTTTTTTTGCTTCACAAAATTGTTAATCAAAATTAAAATGCCATTACTTACAACCGTACTTAAGGGTACGCTTGTAGGGTGTAGCTATAACTACTCCCTTAAATACTTTCTCCCAAAAACAAAAAAAGTACAAATTTTTACTACATTCAGCGCCTTATATTAATCATTTCAATAACCCATTATGTTATAATATTAGTGTACTTAGATAGAATACTTTGTGATTTTCTTCCGTGGTTTATTCCACGGTTTTTATTTAGATAAAAAAAACACCCCTAGTCTTAACGGCTAGGGGCTTTTTTTGTTATAATAAAATTATGAAACAAGACTTGACTCTTGGCTCATAATGAGTTTACGCCCAGCTTTTAGCTGGGTATTTTTTTATGCGCAGAAAAACGCAGTAGTGCGCAGTAAAATTTAAAAAGATATCAAAAAAATTTATAAAAAGTGTTGACAATATATACAATAATGCATACAATAAGTATGTAAAATAAAGATAAAAAGCACATAAAGGTATTTAAAATGAAAAAATGGAAAACAATTACAACAACGGCACTCATTACATCAGCTGTAACCATTGGTGGAGTGTGCATTTACACAAGCAATCAACCAGCTCACTACGAAGGTAAAACATTTAAATCAAGTGTTTCATCATCTAGTACTGAAGAAACTACCACTGAAGAAACTACAGAAGAGTCATCATCTACTACAGTTATTGAAACAGAAACACAATCAATTCAATATTCATGTTTACAAATTTTCGATAGAGAACATTGTCAAAATCCTTCTCAACAAATGGCTGATGGTGTATATTACAGCATTGATAGTGTTAACCACACAATGACAGCTGTTGTTGGATCAGGTTTTTATGTGTTAGCATCACCAGCTAATTGCCCTGAATATATTGAGGTTTTAGAGTTGAAAGACGGAGTTGCGGTTGATTCCGTAAAAGTGACAGGTGATGGCAATTACAATGTAGACCCTAGCCTTAATAAACCATGGGAAAACGCCGAAGTTTTTTGTAAATGGCTACGTCAACAAGCACCAAGTGGACACACTACTAACGGATTGCAAAGTAATTACAACTATTGGGTTAAGAACTGTAAGTATAAATATAAACAATAGAAAGCAGAGAGGAGGACATTGACATGAAAGCAAATAGTAAAGACATTGAATGGCTTTTAGAAAACGCAACACAGTACATGATTTCAAAAGAAACGAATGTACCGCAATCTAAAATTTCAAGATTAAAAAACGGAAAAATAAAAATGGAAAATTTAACGTTCGAAGTTGCTAGTATTTTAACGGATTTTTCTAAAAAACTCCAAGAAAACTCTTGACATTATATTTCAATAGCAGTTAAAAAGTACTAATTTTTACTACATTCAGCGCCTTATATTAATCATTTCAATAACCCATTATGTTATAATATTAGTGTACTTAGATAGAATACTTTGTGATTTTCTTCCGTGGTTTATTCCACGGTTTTTATTTAGATAAAAAACACCCTTAATCTTGTCGGATAGGGTGCTTTTCTTATGCCTAGAATGCTATTCTAAACATTCTTCTTGTTGTTGACTACATTGTAGCATGAACTAACCTTTATTGCCAAAGAAACACGCTTAAACCATGCTTGCTAACTGTTTAATGGCTTGTCTTCTATATACGTATACTGTTTTTGTGGTTACGTCTAGATAATCAGCGATTTCAATAGCGTTCATATTCAAAACAAAGAAAAGTCTTAAAATGGTTCTCTGTTCGGGGTCTTCTAGGTTGTCATCTATCAAACTAATAAGGCTATCACGTTCAGTCATAAGTGTATCAATACGGCTCAAAAGCTTTTCTTTACGCTCTAGCAAGCTGTTATATTTGTCAGCCATATCTTTAGTTTTGCTAGCTTTCACCTTTGTATCTGTAAGCGTTGACTGTGTAAAAATACCACTGTTCAAGTGTTGAATTTCTAAGTTGATGACCTTAATTTCTTTATCAAGTTTTTTGATATTCCCTAGTTTATTCAATAGTGTTTTTTGTTCCATGAAAGCCCCCACAATCCTTTTAAATCACTAGTTCTATTATACCATGGCGGGCGCAGTTATGTTATAATTCATACCACAAAAACTTGCGTGAGTGCTTACAGGTTCGCCCTGTGGGCTTTTTTAATGCAATAAAAAAAGACGGCTATCAATAGATAACCGCCTATGGGTGTTTGATTACTTTAATAATTGGAAAATGGAGAAACACCCACGTCTTAAGCATACCAAAAAGCCATATCAGTAGCAATCTAAAAACGGAACAAATAGAAAGTTAACTGGTAAATAAAACACAATCAAAATAAGGCTTTTCAAGGTTATATGACACCCCTTAAAAATCTGAAAAATCGGTGCTCGGTGTAAGCAAACACCTTGTGGTGGCTCTCCTTGTCGTCAGATAGGGCGGGGGGTGCTTTTTAAATATCTTGAATATAATCAGTCATGAAATACCTTAAACGCCTTACACGGGCTTTTAGGCGGGTTCTCGGACGTTCTAAAAAATTCAAAAAGGGAAAATCACACACGGAAAAGGGTGGCGTTGTTATATCCGAACGATACAGTACCCCGATAAAAAATCAAGGGGTATTTCCGAACGATTATACACCCGTTTTTATCCCTCTCCGTGGCTGTTTCTCGGACTTCGTTCGGTGTTCAGTGTGATTGCTGATACACGCTCACTCTGTCTCTATGCTTGCTCTATTGGTGACTGTACACTATGATTTCATGCCAACATTTGCCAACATTAAGACGAAAGAACCTTACTAATACAGTAAAGTTCTTTGTTTGTTATTTGTGTTAACTTGCTTACTAACATTATAACATAAGCAAAAGGACAACACTATCAAGCATTGTCCTTTGATTTCCTCCAATAAATACAACATAACGCTTATTAATCTCCGAATGACTTAACTAAACCAAACCAACTAACACTATATCAGTCTTAAGCTTTTCTAACTTATCCTCTGGTAAACTTGGTTCAAAGTCACTAACTAATTGACTAACTTTGTTCATGTCTGCATGTTCTAGCTCTTTGTTAACCATGTTAGTAAAGTGCTCTTCTAGGCTATCAGTGAACAACTGTAGTCTATCAGTAGTAGGGAACTTCTTATCATAATGTAATGCTGTTCGTGCTATCATTTCCCAAACTTTAAAACGTGTGTGTTTGTCTCTGTGTAATTCATATAGGTTAACAGAATTATCTTCGTTCATTACCTTACTGCCAATCTCTAGCATAACCATATGGTCGCCCTTGCCTAGGGCTTCCCATGTTGCCCCCATGAACTGATAACGTCTAGCCTCAAGACGTGTTAACTCCTTTTCACAATAACTAATGTATTCTTGTTCATTCATATTAGTTTACCTCCTCATACATAACTATGATATTATCTCCGTAAGCTTGTACACTGCTTACTTTCTTATCAGCCATGAACTCATTTACTCTGGTTTCTAGTTCCTCATTGTTTTCTTGTCTAGTTCTCGTTATGCCATTGCTGAAATATCCGTCAGTAACTAACTCACGATTAAATAATTTAATTTTCATTTGTGTTTTGTCCTTTCTGTTTAGATTGTGTTGTAAATCTCTTGTAACACGTCCCGAATACTGTCTAAGTCATCACTAAGCTGTCGCATTTTCAAGATTTCCATGGCTGTTTGTTCAGATAAGCCATGTGTACGTTGTAAGTCTTTTACCTCACATGCAATTAAATCTACGTCCATTTTAATTCTCCATTTCCTATTTTTTATTCAAATTGCTGGGGTTAGGTTTGGTTAGGTTTTCAAACCTAACCCTCTGAAACGTTGTTAAATCAAACTTTTGAGGGCTTTAGGTTAGGGTTAGGTTTACTTTTTAAGTCTGTACGCATATAAGCAACTATATATATTACTATTATTTACTTATTATATTTTACCTAACCTACCTAACCTAATATTAGTAAAACCCAATGGTATCAAGGGCTTAACTGGGTTAGGTATCGGGTTAGGTTTAAAATCTTTACCTAACCTAAAACGTCTGAAACGTTGCTATTATCGCTTTTCTGTTTCAAAAATACCTAACCTAATTATTTTTCAATTAAACCAATCCCCCAAACACCTTTAGTAAATTTATCACGGTAAAACCCGTTCGGGTCTAATGTGTCATAAAATTCACGCCTTACCGTTCCACCTTTGGCTTTATAATGATATGGTGTATTTCGTTCTAACTCTGCCATAACTGCGTTACTAAATTTCCCTAATTTTGGTTTATCTATTCCCAAATCTTCCGCAAACTCTTTGAGTTTGTTTCTTGCTATAAACATAGGCACATGGTTGACTTCATGCCATCCATTTGGAATGTAGTAGTTTTCAACCCAAAGTTTGATATAGTCATTATCATTCTTGTAGCTAGTTAGCATTTCTTTCACGGCTTTTGGTTCTACGAATTTGTCAAAATCAGTCATATTTAAAATTTCAAACAGTATCCACTCCAACAACGCTTTATCTTTGATAAATTCATCCTTGATTTCGGGGCGTTCTATCTCACCATTAAAATCGGCGTTAAAAGGGATAATACACAAACGGCGATACCACCCTGTTGTTTTGTTTCTAGCATTAGGGAGGTCATTCCCCGAAAAGATACACAAAAGTTTAAATCGTGCCTCCACCGGTTGTTTACCCTTTTTGTTAACCTGTACTGGGTCACCACTAACAACACTCATCAAGTCGGATACTTCATCAAGATACTTGTTAGATATGTCATCACCAATATTACATATTTTTCCCTCAAGCGCTCCTAAATAAAATTCTTTCCCAAATTGGTCAGGTTTCAGATTACTGATATTCTCTCTGCCAATTAAATTTTCTAATAAGGCTTGAAAAGTACCTTTACCGTTATTACCGTCACCGACAAGCAACACCATTTTTTTACGTGTTCGGTTTGGATTGATAGCCTCATTCATCACTTGCCATAAGAGTGTTACAAGCTCTTTATCACCGCAAGTCAATGTGGTTAACCACTTATCAAAATCAAACCAACCGCCTAAAATCGGCTTTTTAGCGTACGGATTGTAAGCTGTCTTGACTTTACTTGTGATGATAAATTTAGGGTTAAACTCCTCTAATTGTTTTGTTTGGATATTGTACACCCCGTTAGCGACTGGGATATAGCGATAATCGCTCAAAGGTGGTTGTATTTTAGTTTCTGTACGGATATAGGCTATTAGTTCATTGAAAAATTTATTTGAGGTTAATCGGCTGTCATATTTTAATACTAGTTTTCTAAAAATATCATTACTTGATATATAATAACCTAGATCTAAATGGTAAATATACAGCTTACTAACGTCACTAATAGTACCCTCGCCGATAAAAGTAAAATAACAATATTCTTTCAAAACATTTGCAACCATGGAAACGCTAGGATACGGCGTAACCGTACGCTCGTTTTTTTGCCCCTCGTTAACGATATAAGCGTTCTCCTCTCTCCATGCTTTCCCTAGTTGTCTTAGTAGATTGTAAAGCTCGTTCATTGTTTTAGGTCGCTTATCGCTATTTTGTTGCTCTTCTTTAATTTCTTCTTCCAATTTTTTAATATCTAGTGCCAATAATCTACCCCCCTTAAATTCTTGTTGAATATTCCTTTCTAGCGATACTTTCAAAAGTAGTATCCAATTCTTTCTCCGGTAACGGCTCGGGTGTGTTATTATTTGCTATTACAGTTAACTGATAAGCTGTTGCTAGGTCAAAGTTAACGTAACGATTGAATAACATACCAACAAAGCTAGCGCATGCAATGTTACGCCCGCCCTCTTCTCCAAAGCCATTGAATAGTGTTTCAATAATTTTTACAGTTAAGCTTTTTCGCTCGTTAGGTGAACGGATACTATAACCATTTGTGTTTGCTTTCTTGATTGTGGTAGCCTCGTATTTTGGTACGGGGTAAGGTTTTGTTCCCTCATCATGAATGGTTTTAACATATTCATGACGTTTCCCAACTGTCACGGGTAAACCTTGCAACTGCGACCATGTAAGGGAGGCGGTATCGTATTCTAAGCCAATCTTATCGGCTATTTCAGCAACCACTGACTTATAAGTCTCTTTATTCATTGGTTCGCTCGGTTTAACCACTAACCTAAAGCGTGGTTTTTTCTCGGTGTGTTTAATCGTTGGGTAAATGATATAAGAATAGTCGCCAATTGCTTTTTCAACAGTTGCCTTGAACTCCTCGCTTGTCATGGTGATATTGTCATAATCTAAGAAAATCAAGTCTCTATAAATTAGATTGGCGTCATTACGTCTGTACATGTCATCTTTATCTTTTTTAACCTTACCCGAGATACAGTAAGGCGCGTGTTCTTTCTTAAATTCCTCTATATCCATCCCTTTGGTTTCAACTGCTGGGAACTCTTTAAAAAGCTCAAAGGGTTCAGTAGAAAAAAACTTGTCTTTGTCATCATCGTAAAGAAATAGGCGTGAATTTTGAATGCCTTTGGTGTAATATATGCTCATTCCTCTACCCCTTTCATCGTACAGTTAAAAAGTTAATTATATCTGACACTCTAAAATACTGTTTCTTACTATTTTCAAAAGGTGGTTGATATACTTTAAGTCCCAACTTAACCCAATTTGTAAGTGTTGCGCCTGTTATATCTAATTCTTCTTTCAGTTCTCTAGCACTTATTAATCCTGTTTGTTTCTGTAGTCGTTTTTCTAGCTCTAACTTCTTTTGAGTTAGTACGTCCACACGGTCTAACAAACCTTGCTCAAACTCGGGTGAAAATGTTCCCATGTCATACCTCCATTTTTCGAATTTGTCGGGTAACCCAATTAAAACGGTCACGCGCATTTAATCGCTTAAACTCTTCTAACTCCTCGGGTGTTGCTTGTTTCTTGATATAAATAGCAATCTCGTATAATTCTTTATCAGTCATTGTCTGCCCCCAATCCTACAATCAAACTCTCTAAACCTTTCTTGATAAAGTAAAGGCTAGTTAGCGCGTGGTGTTTATCACCTTGCATAATTGCATTGTCTGCTAGGTCAATCATGTTATAAATACAGTCTTTTTCTTGTTCGTACATTCCTTATACCTCCTTAGTTGTAACGTTTGCCATACAGTTGAATGTAAGCCCCGTAACGCTCTTTTACGTGGTCTGCGCGTGTTTCTTTGTTTTCTTGTCTAACCTCCTCTGTAGGCTTGATTTTAGCCAATTCAATGCCAATTAGGATAAGTAAAACCATAATGACTAACTGCGCCCATATAGGTAAATTAATTTCTTGATAAAGCATGTTATTCCTCCTCCTCAAAATTGATTAATTTATAAGCTATGTCATCAATTTCAGCGCTCAATTTTTGCATTTGTGTATAGATATTTGAAAGTACCTTAGTAGCAAAATACGCTGTAGTGGCGTTATCTGCTTTCTGGTTCAGTGCTGTTACTGCCTCGCTAGCGTGTTGTATCATTTCTAACCTTGGTAGTAAGTCACTCAATTCAAATCCAAGTTTTTCAAGCTCTTTTAATTCATCTGTTCTCATATTCTGCCCTCTCTAATCTAAATGTAAATCAATAGTGTTAACAATTTTGATAGTCTTACCCTCACTTGCAAGGATATCCAATTCCCACTCGGGGAACTTTTTACCATTTCAAAAACTATCTCTATTAGGTGTTGTTAGCATGTAATAACACTTAAATTGACCCGTGTTGTTATAGTCATAATCGTTCACTTTTTCAAATAACAGTTTCATCTGATTGCCTTTCTAAACCTTGATATAACGCGTTTTCTATGCTATAATATAAGCATAGAAGATAGACCTAAAACCCTCATAGCCTGCCCGCTGTAGTGTTTTGTTTTATCTAATATTTTTTAAGTTTCATTCTGGTTTGAGTTCGTTCCTCAAGCCTTTTTTGTTGCTTTCATTCAGCATGTTTTGCCGTAGATAATATCGGCAACGCTGATATTTAAGCCATAACGCTCTTTAACAAGCATTAGTTCAACCGTTTCATCTAGCACTTGTTCTCTATCTCTTAACATTGCCTCGGTCATCTCTGATTTTTTCACCATTTTGGGATAGCCATATTTATTTGAGATAGCTTTGTTAGCGATAGTATTGGCTTTCATCATATCTTTAGGTTTTGCCTCTTTGTTTACTTCTTGCAAACCGTTAGAAAGCAAAGTCATAGCGTTCTTTTGGTGTTGCTTATCTAGCATTCTAAAGACTTGAAAGCCCTCTAAGCCCGATTGTTGGCGTAACTGTTTGATGATTTCAAATACCCATACTTTGAAAGCTTTAGCCTCGGGTTTACGACTAGAAAAGATAGTCTCATAAATACCAAACTCATTTACGATAAGCATTTCTTGCTGACGTCCTAAACTATCTAAGACGTGGTCGGTTAAAACGACCTCATCACTTAAACGCTCTTTAACATATTTAGGTTTTAACTCTAACGCTTTAGCAATATCAGCCAATACTGCCCACCATTCGCCATTGTGTTCTACAAATCGGATACTATGTCCGTTCCATTGTTCAATTTTATTCATATAAATTCCTCCTTTATACCTCAATTATAATTTTGAACATTAGGGATTTTTTACCGTTTTAATAATCTTTGACTAACCAAGCTGTAGCTTTTTCAAAAGTCTTTGTTCTAACTTCCCCGCCCGAACTTAATCTTTTATACGTGATAGGGTTCACTCCAATCTGTTCACCAGCTTGTTTTGCTGTAAGTTGCATATCAGCTTGTTTTCGTCGTATTGCTTTAGCATAGTTTTCTGTGATAAGCATGTCTGTTTGCTCCTTTTTGTTTAAAATACACCATTTTTTGGTGCTCTAAATTTTACAAAAATATAATAACACTATTTTTTAGTGTTGTCTAGCGCTTTAAAATTTTTTTACACTATTTTTTGGTGTGTTGTTATATTTTTATGATATAATCTATCCTGAGGTATAATGTATGAATAGACTAAAGGAACTTAGAAAAAAAACAGGGTTTACACAAAAATCTTTTTCTAAAGAAATTGGAATACCGTTGCGAACTCTCCAAAATTGGGAAAACGGCGAAAGTAACATAAAACCTGAAAAAGCCGAATTGTTAGCCGAATATTTTAACGTTCAAATTCCTTACTTATTGGGATATAGTGAAACTCGTTACGGTTCAGAACAAATCACAAAAGCAATTAAAGAAAGTGTTTCTAGAAAAAACAAAGAGTTAAACAATGAACAACTAGAAAATACCTTGAAAATTTGCGAGGTAGCAAGCTTTTTGGATATGGATTTAGAAACAATAATTGCATTGTATGACTATAATTCAAGTTCACCTGTAGAAACTTTAGAAGACTTATTAGAATTCTTTACAATGTCAATTCAAGCTTACAATGATATGCTTAGCGACATAGGTTCTATTGTTGCCAATGAGGCTGCAGCCATAATAGCTGAAAACGAAGAGTATCTAGAAAAGTTGCAAGATTATCTTGCTAAAAAGAAATATGGGAATAATTATCAAAACGTTGTATCATCTGATGAACCTCTTGTTATTGATTATTCAATACTTGATAATATTGAAAACATTGATAACATAGAAGAACTTGATGAACTTATTACTGATACACTTTTAGCCAATAGATTACTTGATAGATTAAAAGATAAAATGGTTAAAAGTAACATAGTGGGAAAAGATTACAACCTTGAAATTGAAAAAGTCATGTCTTGGTTAATTGATTTTAACAACGCCTTAGATAAGCGAAAAAAAACAATAGAACACAAACACACCCCAACCGATAACGATTAGGAGGTAAATTCATGGCTGTAAAGGAAATTGAAATAGTACAGTTAGCTATGGCAGAAAAGCTAGCTTTAGCTGGTTCAGAATTAAATATAGAAGACGCCTTGGATATTTTGGAACGTACTAAAGATAGTACGCTTAAGGAAGTCTATTCAAAAGATAAAAGTTTCGTTGCTATCTGGGACTTACTTAAAGAACATAACTTTGAAAGATACCAATTAATCACTGCTTAATCCATTTACATAACCAATTCTCTAAAACCCTTATATCCTGCCTGCTGTAGTTAAGAGAAGAGGTTACAAATGGCAGAAATTAAGAAAATTACAAAGAAAAACGGTACTACCGTGTACCGTACTAATATCTATTTAGGTATTGATAAAGCAACGGGTAAACAAGCTCGTACCACTATCACTGCTAACACTAAAAAGGGTGTTAAAATCAAGACCCGTGAGGCTATAAATGAATTTGCTCGTAACGGATACACCGTTAAAAAGAAAGTAAATGTAAAAACTTATAGGGAGCTTGTTTCACTTTGGTGGGATAGTTACAAGAATACAGTTAAACCCAATACAGAAAAAACTGTTAAAAGCTATTTAGAAGCCAACCTATTGCCCGCCTTTGGTGAATATAGACTAGATAACCTAACAACACCCGTTATTCAAAAACAAGTGAATAAATGGGCGAACAAAGCCAATAGACAAAGTAAGAACGCTTTTGGCTCTTATCATAAATTAGTTGGGTTAAATAAGCGTATCTTAAAATATGGCGTTAGTTTGCAACTGTTAGAACATAATCCAGCACTTGACGTTATCACCCCCCGTAAAAAACAAGAAAAGAAAACTAAAATCAAGTTTTTAGACAAACAAGAATTAAAGCAATTCTTAGGCTATCTAGATACTTTAGATAAATCAGACTATAAAAATCTGTTTAATACTGTCTTATATAAACTGCTTTTAGCTACGGGATTACGTATTGGGGAGGCAATGGCGCTTGAATGGTCTGACGTTGACCTTGAAAATGGGGTTATTGACGTCAACAAGACACTAAACAAAAAAATTGAAATAAATAGCCCTAAATCTATGGCAAGTTATAGACAAATTTCAATTGATAAAGCTACTATACTAATGCTTAAACAATATAAAAACCGACAACAAGTTAAAGCGTGGGAACTTGGTCGGTCTGAAAAAATTGTCTTTTCAAATTTCACTGGTAAATACTTTGACCCTAACAACATTAGAAACCAATTGTATAAGCATTTTAAAAACGCTGGTGTCCCTAATGTACGTTTTCATGGTCTACGCCATACACACGCAACATTAATGTTAAATGCTGGTATGTCTCCAAAAGACTTACAACACCGTTTAGGTCATAGCACTATCACAATGACGCTAAACATTTATGTCCATGCAACCGAAGAGGGAGCAAAACAAGGCGGGAACATTTTTGAAATGGCTATCAATAATTTATAAAAAAGGGTAGCCCTAAAACGGGGCTACCTTAATTTTTTGTATAAAACGTAACAAAAATCGTAACAAATTTATAAATGCTTTTTTAAAAAGGCTATCAAACGCTTTAATATCAACGTTTTTAAGTATTCAAAATTAATGTATTAAGTTTCTGTTATTGAAACTTAATTTTATTGCTGAACATCTTGTTCTCCGGCAACAACATTGTTCGTTTGTTCTGTTGTTTCCGATTCCACTGTTTGATTTTCAGCATTTTCGGCTTCAGATGATTCTGTCGAAGCATCAGCTTCACTAGACTCAGTTTGAGACTCTTCAGCACTTTCAGATTCTGATGAGTCTTTATTTTCAGCTTGCTGTTTTGCTTTTTCTTTATCTTCTGCAACTGAGGCTTCAATTGATTCAGATGTCGCAAAAATACCGACCTCCATATCAACGATGCTATTTTCCGGTAAGCCATCTTTGATTTTTAGATAATAAGGTAATTTCTTAGTTATCTCAGATAACGGCACACGAACAACATTGCCATCATGCATCTCTAATTTTAATAAATCTGAAGTTGTTGACGAGTCTGCTGAACTAATAATTTGAATCTGATTAACCAAATCCTTATCTAATTTTGAGAATGCTTTGATAAGTGTTTTAATATCTTTTTCAGATGACAAATTAATAGTTAAGAAACTATCTGGCAGCTCAGATGCACCGACAACATTTAGGCGTGTACCATTTTCAAGAATTGGCTGATAGCCGTCATCTGTCTGAGCATAAGCTACAATATTGTATTCCTTGACAGCAATGTCAAACTTATTTGGAAAACGATATTTTAAACTAGCACTTTTTACAAGCTTGTTTTTGCTAATAATATTCTTTTCATAAGTTGAATGATGCAAAATCATAGAAAAGACATAATCAGAAGCTTTAATACCTGAATCTTTAATCACTTCGTCCTGACTCGCGACAGAAACACCTGAAACAGTGACCACTTTCTTCTTACTAAATGGAGTTACTAAAAAGATTGAAATCAGAAGAACTAACCCTGAAGTAATCAAAACTGGAAGCGCATGATGAATCGCTTTTTGAAGAGGTGTTTTTTCTTTTTTAGCTTCAAGTTTTTGTAACTTCTTAGCTTCTTTTGCTTTTTTAGCCTCTTCTTTTTTGGCTTCTTTTGCTTTCTTCTTTTCTTCAGCAGTTAATTTCTTATCAGCCTTAGAATCAGCCTTATCTTCCTCGGTAGCCTCTTCTTTTTTGTGGGTTCTTTCTAAACGTAATTTTTCTTGACGTTTTTTCTTTTCAACTTTTTCAGCTTCTTTTTTCTTTAAAAACTCAATATTACGTTTTTGCCACTCAGTCATCACTGATTTTTTTTCTGATTTATCTTTTTGACTTTTTTGTGACTCTTTCTTTTTTGTCATTTAAATTCCTTTTGCAGTCTTAGAAATATCGTGCTTAAGCAGATCATAAAATTCTTCTTGTGACTTGATTTCAGTGGAATTTTTCATTTGTTCATGATAACTATTTTCTTGATCAAAAAGCTGTGTCAATTCTTCTTGCAAGTGAGCAAAAGTAAGCTTATCTTCAGATAGTTGGCGAGCATAGCCTTTTTTCTCGAAATAAGCTGCATTTTCCAATTGGTCACCACGACTTGCTTCTTTCCCAAGAGGCACAATCAAATGCAATTTATCCATAGCAACTAATTCAAAAATAGTATTTGAACCACCACGTGTCACAACAGCATCTGCCATATCCATCAAAGGCTGATAAAGGTCTGTGACATAATCAACTCGATAGAGATTTTGACTCAATCCATTTAAGCTTTTATCTCCTGAAATATTGATTACATTATAATGCTCAGTTAATTCAGGTGTGTTTGTAATAAAGTCGTTGAAGACACGAGCACCAGCTGAACCACCGATAAAAAGAAGAGTCTTCAAATCAGGGTTAAAGTGCTTTTTAATATCTTCAATCTTGCTTTCATCGTAGGCTACTTTACTGCCAACTTTTGTGATCGCTCCAACATGTTTTGCTTTTGTCAAACCATGAGCTTGTTCAAATGTTGTATACATCGTTGTTGCAAATTTGTAAGCAATCTTATTGGCAAGTCCCATTGATAGGTCAGATTCATGAACAAAAACAGGAACACCTAATGTCTTAGCAGCAATTACAGGTGGTACAGACACAAACCCACCTTTTGAAAAGAGTGCTTGTGGGCGAATCTTCGCAATGATTGCGATAGATTGCAAAATACCAAATGAAACTTTGAAGACATCAAGCATATTTTGCCATGAGAAATAACGTCTTAATTTTCCCGTTGCAATTGAATGGAACGTGACATCTAAACCTGACTTTTCAATCTGCTCATGTTCGATTCCATGTTTATCACCAATGTAGTGAACTTCCCAGCCATCTTTGATGAATTTTGGAATCAGAATAAGGTTTAAGGTCACATGACCAACAGTACCTCCACCAGTGAAGACAATTTTTTTAGTCATGCTTATTCTCCTTTAATTGCTTCAAACGTTGCGATGAATTCATCACCACGAACTTCAAAGCTCTTATACATATCCCAGCTTGCATTTGCAGGGCTCAAAAGAACAACTTCGCCTGCTTCTGCTTTACTGTATGCGATGCGTGCTGCGTCAGCGACGTCTTTAGCATCAACATATGGTACATTTGCTTTGTCAGCTGCACGTTTAACACGCGGAGCTGATTCTCCAAGAATGACCATCAATTTAACACCTGTAATATCAGGAACAAGTTCATCAAATTCATTACCACGGTCAAGACCACCAGCAATCAAGATAACTTTAGAATTATCAAATCCTGATAGAGCTTTTTGTGTTGCTAAAATGTTAGTTGATTTAGAGTCATTGTAGAATTTAACACCGTTAACTTCACCAAGAGCTTGAAGACGGTGTTTAACACCACCGAAGTGAGCCAAAGTTTCTTTGATTGCTTCGTTTGCGATTCCAGATAGTTTTGCTACAGCGATTGTTGCCAAAGCATTCTCAACATTGTGGCTACCAGGTACACCGATTTCAGATGCCTTCATGATTGCTTCACCTTTGAAGTACAATGTATCCCCATCAAGATAAGCACCATCAACTTTTTCTGTTGTAGAAAATGGTACAACTTGTGCTGCCGTTTTTTCAGCCAATTCTTTTGCCAAATCTTGGCTGAAATTAAGAACGATAAAATCATCTGCCGTCATATTTTTTTGGATATTCCATTTAGCCGCAACATAGTTTTCAAATGTTCCATGATAATCAATATGAGTCGGCATAAGGTTTGTGATAACAGCAATGTGTGGGTGGAAAGTATCTGTTCCCATCAATTGGAATGATGACAATTCCATAACCAATGTGTCTTTATCAGTTGCGGTTTGAGCAACTTCTGAAGCAGGAAAACCAATATTTCCTGAAAGAAGACCTGATTGACCACCGTTATTAAGTGTTTCAGCAATCATTGTTGTTGTAGTTGTTTTACCGTTTGATCCTGTGATCCCAATAATTGGTGCGTCAGAAATCATGTAAGCTAATTCAACTTCAGTGATAACTGGAATATTTTTTTCAATAGCACGTGCTACCATTGGATTGTCGTAACGAATACCAGGGTTTTTAACCATTAACTCGAAGTTTTCATCCAAAAGTTCCAACGGGTGGCTACCGCAGACAACTTTAATCCCTTCTTCAAGAAGAGATTGTGCAGCTGGATTTTCATCAAAAGGTTTACCATCGTTAACCGTAACGATTGCACCTAATTTTTCAAGGAGACGTGCTGCAGCTTCTCCAGATTTTGCTAAACCAAGAACTAAGACTTTTTTATTTTCAAATGTTTCAATTTTTTTCATGATATATCCATTCTAACATTGCAAATATAATATTATTCTACCTTTATTTAAAGCGTTTTTCAATCATTCTATGGCATTTAAGACAATCTTAGTGTCGCAATGTCTGATAGAGTGTTTATGACAAAAAAAGCTGAGTAAATACTCAGCCTCTGTCGCTATATTGCTCTTCATCATTTTTCTTAACTGGTAAGCGATAAACATCTCTTAACGCGAAAAATCCCAAGGCAACCATAGCAAGTGCAAGAAAGATTTCAGGTGGAGATTGCATGATTTTAATAAAGCTCATCCCTGCTAATACAAGTAATAAAGCAATTAATCCTACAAACCCAATCATTCCTAGCGTATTGCGAATTGTTTTAGGAGCCATGAAAATATAGTATGAAATAATTAAGATTGCAATAATTAAATAAAACATTTCATGATTCCTTTCTACAATTCATTTATTAGTTTTAGAGTCTGGGAAAATAGTACCCAGCTTCTTCATTATTTACAAGGCGCAGTAGTTGAGTGGGTTCTAATACGCTGATAAATCAGCTTTTACAATCCTACTCAACCTTGCGGGGGTGAGACGACGAAATCGAATTTCTTCGAAATTACCGATTTCTGTCCCACTCCCTACTCTTCAGATGATTTTTTCTTTTTAGCCGCTTTAGCACGCAAGTTTTTATCAAGGATTTGTTTACGCAAGCGGATTGATTCTGGTGTTACTTCCATGTATTCATCATCGTTCAAGAATTCAAGTGATTCTTCAAGAGTCAAGATACGTGGAGTTTTGATAACTGCAGTTTGGTCTTTAGTAGCTGAACGAACGTTAGTCATTTGTTTAGCTTTAGTGATGTTAACTGTCAAGTCATTTTCACGTGAGTTTTCACCGATAATCATACCTTCGTATACTTCAGTACCTGGGTTAACGAAGATTGTACCACGTTCTTCAACAGACATGATTGAGTATGTTGTTGCTTTACCAGTATCGATAGATACAAGAGCACCACGACGACGTCCACCGATTTCAGCGTTGATAACTGGCATGTATTGGTCGAATGTGTGGTTCATGATACCATAACCGTGAGTCATTGAAAGGAACTCAGTTGGGTAACCGATAAGTCCACGAGCTGGTGCCAAGAAGACAAGGCGTGTTTGACCGTTACCAGTTGATTGCATATCAATCATTTCACCTTTACGTTCTGACAATGATTGGATAACTGAACCTTGGTATTCTTCTGGTGTATCGATTTGAACACGTTCGAATGGTTCGCATTTCACGCCATCGATTTCTTTGATGATAACTTCTGGACGTGATACTTGAAGTTCGTATCCTTCACGACGCATTGTTTCGATAAGGATTGACAAGTGCAATTCACCACGACCTGATACAGTCCATTTATCTGGTGAGTCAGTTGCTTCAACACGAAGTGACACGTCAGTTTGAAGTTCAGCAAGCAAACGTTCTTCAACTTTACGAGATGTTACGTATTTACCTTCACGACCTGCAAATGGTGAGTTATTTGCCAAGAATGTCATTTGAAGAGTTGGTTCATCAATGTGAAGAATTGGAAGTGGTTCAACACAATCAGTTGGAGTGATTGTTTCACCAACGAAGATATCTTCCATACCTGAGATGGCAATCAAATCACCAGCTTTTGCTTCTTGGATTTCACGACGTTCAAGTCCGAAGAAACCAAATAGTTTTGTAACGCGGAAGTTTTTAGTTGAACCATCAAGTTTTGAAAGTGTAACTTGGTCACCGACTTTAACAGTACCACGGAAGATACGTCCGATACCGATACGTCCAACGAAATCGTTGTAGTCAAGAAGTGACACTTGGAATTGAAGTGGTTCTTCTGAGTTATCAACCGGAGCTGGAATGTGGTCAATGATTGTATCAAAGACTGGAGCCATTGTGTGTTCTTGATCAGCTGGATCATCATAAAGTGATGATGTACCGTTGATAGCTGATGCGTAAACAACTGGGAATTCTAATTGATCATCATCGGCACCAAGTTCGATGAAAAGTTCAAGAACTTCGTCAACAACTTCTGCTGGACGAGCTGATGGTTTATCAATTTTATTAACAACGACGATAGGTGTCAAGTTTTGTTCAAGAGCTTTTTTCAACACGAAACGTGTTTGAGGCATAGTACCTTCGTAAGCATCGACAACAAGAACAACACCATCAACCATTTTCATGATACGTTCAACTTCTCCACCGAAGTCCGCGTGTCCTGGTGTGTCCATGATATTGATACGAACACCGTTGTAAGCAACTGCAGTGTTTTTAGCAAGGATTGTAATACCACGTTCTTTTTCAAGATCGTTTGAGTCCATTGCACGTTCTTGCAATTCTTTACGTTCGTCAAGTGTGTGTGATTGTTTCAATAATTCATCAACAAGGGTTGTTTTCCCGTGGTCAACGTGGGCGATGATAGCCACGTTACGAATATCTTCTCTTAATTTAGTCATGATTCCTCGATTTATTTTTTAAATTTATTCTAACTTTTGAATTATATCATATTTCCCATAAAAAAACATCGTCAAATGCTGTGTAAATGTTTTCAGACAGTGAATTTACTATATAATATTCATTTAAAGCTCATAAATGTTCCTGTTTTTGTGTAAAAAAAGAAAGCCTGATGGCTTTCTTTTTATTAACCTTCTTTAATTTTACCAGTCCAGTAATCAAAACCGTCTTTCAAAACATAAAGGTCTGTGTAACCAGCTTTTTTGAGCATTTTGATAACTCGTGGTAAGGCAGCGCTTCTGCTGCTGTCGTATAAAAGAACTGGCTTGTCTTTACGAATAGCTGTGTAAGACATTTGAATTTGGCTAGCTGGGAGATTACGTGCTCCCATGATGTGTTTAGCTTTGAATGCTGCTGCTTCGCGAACATCAATCACTTGACTTGTGTGAAGCATGCTTTCAAATTCTGCATTATCAATGAATTTTGCTGCGCGACGAACGCTAAAATATGACCAAGCAAACCATCCAATGATAGCAATTAAAACAATTAGAAAAATAATCCAGTTCATTTTTTGCCTCTTAATCTACAAATTTACTTGCAAGACTTGCTGCACCGATGATACCTGCGTCGTTACCAAGTTCAGCAATTTTAACTTTAGTTGTTTTACGAACTTGTGGGAAAGCATAGTTTACAAAGTATTTTTCAACACGGCTACGTAGGAATTCACCTGCTGCAGATACACCACCACCGATAACAACTGAATCAGGGTTCAAGATATTTGAGATGTTTGCAGCTGCTTGTCCAAGGTAGAAACCAACTTTTTCAACAACTGAATCAGCAAATTTATCACCAGCTTCAGCAGCTTCAAAGATATCTTTACTTGTCACAACATCACCATTATCGATAGATGCTTTGATTTTAGAATCGCCTTCGTATTCTTCTGCCAAGTGACGAGCTACACGTACGATACCTGTAGCTGAAGCAACTGTTTCAAGACATCCTTTGTTACCACATGTACATTCAAAACCATCAAATGGTTCAACGTTCATGTGACCGATTTCTCCACCAGCACCAGCAACACCGTGGATAAGGTTACCGTCAGCGATAACACCACCACCAACACCAGTTCCAAGTGTTACAAAGACAACGTCTGGGTTGTTAGCACCAGCACCTGTCCAACGTTCACCAAGAGCAGCAACGTTAGCATCGTTATCAATAGCAAATGGAATACCTAGTTCACGTTCAATTACTGAACCAACTTCTTCAGTGTGAGCCCAGTTCAAGTTGAAGGCACCTGTAACAGTTTTGTTTTCACGGTCAACAGCACCTGGTGAACCCATACCAATACCTGCAAAATCATCTTTTGTCAAACCATAAAGACTCATACGGTGTTTGATTGATTCTACGATATCAGGAACGATGTGTTTCCCATCTTCAAGTGTATTTGTATCGATTGCCCATTTTTCTTGAACTTCACCTTCAAGAGTTAGGATACCGAATTTGATCGTTGTCCCACCTAGGTCAATCCCTAAAAGTTTTTTAGTCATTATTTTCTTTCTCCATTTCTAAACGGTGCTCGCGTCTCAAAATTAACTCAGCATTTAGGTAGTCAACCTTGTCAATCAACCCATTTTCATACAATTTCTCAAGTTCGAGTTTCATGACCTCTATATCATAAAGACGTTTTCCGATATAGACAAAGATGCCGAATCGCTTTAGCAATTGCTGCACATCAAATAAAGTTTTCATACAAAGCATTTTATCAAAAATAATAGTGTTTTTCAACAGGGGTATGCAATCGGTTTCGATATTTCATCATTTTCATTTGTTTTCATAAAAAAGCGGGTCTTTCAACCCGCAAAATTGTTCAAAAATTATTTAAGCCCTGGTGCTTGTCCACGTTCCGCTTGGAGCATCCAGATTGTTTTTTCAGCATCAGCTTTTGCTGCTGTGAAGATATCATTTGATGGTGCATCTCCTTCTTCATCAGTCACGTCAAGACCGACTTGGTAAAGCGCTGCAAGATATGTGTAAACCTCAACCAAGCGAGCAAGATTTTCATCCATTGATTTATCAAATGAACCTTTTGTTTCTTCTAATTTAGAATTGTCATCGAACTCTTTAAGTGTAGAAAATGGTGCGCCACCGATTGTAATCAAGCGTTCGCTCATTTCATCCAAGTTAGCGTTAAGTCCGTCCATCAATTCATCCATTTTTGGGTGAAGATAGAAGAAACCTGCGCCTCGCATGTACCAGTGAATTTGGTGAACAATTGATGCTGCTTTTGAAAGGTCAGCAACTGCTTGATTTAGCACCGCCTTTGTTTTAGCGTTTTTTGTATTTTGTGAAATGTTGTGTGTTACAGATGCGTAGATAGTTTCAGTCATTGTTTGAGTCATAAGAAGACCTCCTCTTAAAAAAATGCTACATTTTTTAGGAAATGTTATCCTTTTCTTTTGTAAGTATATTTTAGAATTATTCTAAATAAAGAGCAAATAATATGCTCACAATTTTTAAAAATTTTTTCGAATAATAAGATATGGACATTTTATTATTCTTTTTTCTTGGAGCATCCTTTGCTTCTTTCATCGGCTTAGTAATTGACCGTTTTCCAGACGAATCTATTCTTTTTCCAGCCAGTCATTGTGAGACTTGTGGTATGCAACTTGAGGTTCGTGACTTGATTCCTGTGTTTTCTCAAATTATCAATCGGTCGCGCTGCCGTTTTTGTCACACAAAACTCCCAATTTGGTATGTCATTTTTGAATTCATCTGCGGAATATTAACTGCCGTCTGCTATCAAGGAATGCTATCACTCTCGACACTCTTTATTATCTTTTTAAGTCTCACGCTCAGTATCTACGATTTAAAATACCAATCATTTCCTTTACTAATATGGTTGCTCCCGAGTTGCTGTTTACTCCCAGTTACACCAATCAAAACTCTCACTATTATCCTTTTGTTATTTGGAATCATTGCAGAGCTAGTTGATGTGAAACTCGGTAGTGGAGATTGTTTTTATCTAGCAACTTTGAGCCTTTTTTTGGACTTACAAAACATTTTATGGATTGTAGAAATCGGGTCATTTACAGGAATTATTTTTTGTCTTTTACACAAAAATAAACGAATTCCTTTTGTGCCTTTTCTCTTTTTTGGATACCTTTTTGTGTTGTCTTTTTAAGTATACTTAATTTTTTTATTAAATATAGTTAAAAATACTTTATTTTTAAAATTCTTCTGCTATAATAGGCCTTAAATAAGAGTTTTAGAAAAGAGGGCTGCCTTTTGGAAACTATTGTCAATTCTCAAAAATCGCTGAGTGAGGTTAATCAGAGTGTTGCTGTTCCGAAGAATGCCTCATTTTGGCGAACACTTAGAGCCTTCATTGGACCAGGAGCTTTAGTTGCTGTTGGTTACATGGACCCTGGTAATTGGATTACTAGTGTTGTCGGTGGGGCTACTTATAAATACTTACTGTTATCAGTTATTCTTGTGTCATCGTTAATAGCTATGCAACTGCAGCAGATGGCTGGAAAACTTGGCATTGTAACGCGTAAAGATTTGGCGCAAGCAACAGCTGCTCATTTACCAAAAAAGTTACGTTTTCTTCTATTTATTATCATTGAATTAGCCCTAATGGCGACAGACCTTGCTGAGGTTATCGGCTCAGGGATTGCACTTCATTTACTCTTTAGCTGGTCTTTGTTATTTTCAATTTTGATTACCATTTTAGATGTTTTCATCCTACTATCGTTAATGAGATTAGGTTTTCGTAAAATCGAAGCTATTGTCTCCACTTTGATTGCAACAATTTTGATTATTTTCCTTTACTTGGTCATCTTGTCAAAACCAAGTCTTTCAGGAATTTTACAAGGCTATATTCCAAATGCTCAAATCATCGATTTACATCAAACTGGTGTTAATAGCAAATTGACACTAGCATTGGGAATTATCGGTGCGACAGTTATGCCACACAATCTTTATCTTCACTCTTCGATTTCACAAACTCGAAAAGTTGACTATCAAAATCCCGTTTCAATCAAACAAGCAGTGCGTTTCATGACTTGGGATTCCAATCTTCAGCTTACAGTGGCTTTTGTGGTCAATTCGCTGTTGCTCATTTTAGGAGCATCGCTGTTTTATGGCCATGCTAGTGAGATTAGCGCCTTTTCACAGATGTATAATGCTTTACAAGACTCAACTATCGCTGGCGCGGTGGCAAGCTCTGCTTTATCAACTTTATTTGCGATTGCTCTGCTTGCTAGTGGGCAAAATTCAACTATCACGGGTACTTTGACTGGACAAATTGTCATGGAAGGATTTTTAAAATTACGCTTACCGCAATGGTTGATTCGGCTTGTAACTCGACTTGCTGCTCTTCTTCCTGTCCTCATCATTGCTGTTCTCTATGGTAGTCGAGAAAGTGTCCTTGACCAGCTCATTGTCTATTCACAAGTTTTTCTGTCTGCAGCTTTGCCATTCTCCATTTTCCCTTTGGTTTATTTCACGTCAAACCGCAAACTTATGGGAGAATTTGTCAATGCCAAATGGAATACCATTTTAGGTTATTTAGTGGCAAGTATTTTGACCATTTTAAATATCAAGCTTATCATTGACTTATTTTAGCGCAAGCAAAAAGCCACTCTTTCAGAGTGGCTTTTTTTATTTTTGGTAATTTGAGCCGTACTTGACGAAATCGACAAGGTCTTCTATTTTTCCTTCATGTAAGTCACGAACAATTTTTGTCCCGACAATAACACCGTCTGACACCTTATTAAAACGCTCGATATCGTTTTTAGTCGACACGCCAAATCCTGTCAAAACAGGAATGTCAGCAACTGCTTTTAGCTTTTCCAAATGCTTATCTAAATCAGCACGATAACCACCAGTCTTACCAGTGACGCCGTTAATGGCAACCGCATAGATGAACCCTTCAGCATCTTTGCAAAGTACTTTTTGACGTTCAATGCCAGTTGTCAGACTAACGAGTGGCACAAGCGCAATGTCTGTATTTTCAAGATATGGTTTAATGAGATTTTCGTGTTCGTGCGGCAAATCAGGAATAATCAGTCCTTTAACAGATGTCTTTGCCAAATCAGTGATTAGCTTTTCAATGCCATATTGATAAATAGGGTTGATGTAAGTCATGATGACCAAAGGAACGTCAACGTTTTTTTCTTGCAACTTCTCAACAATTGCTTGCAAATTAACACCCTTAGCAAGACTTCTTTGTCCAGCTAATTCGATGACAGGGCCATCAGCCACGGGATCTGACCAAGGAATGCCCACTTCAATGGCAGAAGCTCCGCTATTTTCCAAAAGAGAAATGGTATCAAATAAGCCATCAAGACCTTGCTTATGGTCGCCAGCCATGATATATGGAATAAAAAGTCCTTTGCCACTTGCTTTAATGTCTTTTAAATGTTTGGTGAGTGTCTTAGTCATAATCTATTTTCCCTCTGCTTCTAAACGTTCTTTTACTTGCACAACATCCTTATCCCCACGTCCTGAGAGACAAACGATGATTGATTTATCTGGCCCAAGCTCCTTAGCAACTTTTTGGGTAAGCGCAACAGCGTGACTTGATTCAAGCGCTGGAATAATCCCTTCAAGTCGCGACAAAAGCATGAAAGCTTCAAGTGCTTCATCGTCTGTAATCGAATCATATGTTGCACGTCCAATATCTTTGAAGTGGCAGTGTTCAGGACCAACCCCAGGATAATCAAGACCAGCTGAAATAGAGAATGCTTCCATAATTTGTCCATGGCGGTCTTGAAGGACATTCATCAATGCACCGTGCAAAATACCTGGACGACCTTTTGCAAATGTAGCCGCGTGTTCTTCTGTATCAAGTCCGTGCCCAGCTGCTTCAGCACCGTAAAGTGCAACAGATTCATCTTCGACAAATGGATAAAAAAGACCAATTGCATTTGAGCCGCCACCGATACATGCTAGGACCGCATCAGGTAGCTTTCCACCAGAAATTTCAGCATATTGTTTTTTGGCTTCTTTACCAATAACTGATTGAAAGTCACGCACGATTTCAGGAAATGGAGCAGGTCCAAGTGCTGACCCCATGATGTAGTGAGTATCTTCGATGTTAGCCACCCACGCGCGAAGAGCTGCATTCACAGCATCTTTCAAAACACGTGAACCGTCCGTCACCGCATGCACTTTAGCACCAAGCAGCTCCATACGAAATACATTAAGTGCTTGACGCTTCACATCTTCTTCACCCATGTAAATCGTACATTCCATGTCAAAAAGCGCAGCCGCTGTTGCAGTAGCGACCCCGTGTTGACCTGCACCTGTTTCAGCGATAACTTTCTTTTTGCCCATGCGTTTAGCAAGAAGAACCTGACCAAGGGCGTTATTAATTTTATGAGCACCTGTGTGGTTAAGGTCTTCACGTTTAAGATAGATCTTAGCGCCACCAATATGCTTTGTTAAACGCTCTGCATAATATAGCGGTGTTTCGCGACCAACATAATTTTTAAGCAATTCATCGAGTTCTTCTTGAAAGCTTGGGTCAGCTTTTGCTTTGCGATAAGCTTTATCAAGTTCAATAACTGCAGTCATCAGCGTTTCAGGGACAAATTGACCACCGAATTTCCCGTAAAATCCATTACTATCTGGTTGGTTATAACTCATTTTTTCACACTTTCTATAAATCTCATAATTTTCAATAAATCTTTTTTACCATCCGTCTCAACACCAGAAGAAACATCAACAGCGTATGGTCGAAAGAAAGTTATAGCTTGCTTGACATTATCGACAGTTAATCCACCTGCTAAAAAATATGGCTTTTCAATATTTTCATCTTTTAACAATTCCCAATCAAATGTCTTGCCAGAGCCAGCCAAGGGGGCGTCAAATAATAGAAAATCCGCTTTAGTTTCAATTTCTTCCAGTGTTTTTTCGACAGGAATGGCACGAATACTTGGAACATCAAGCTTTTCAAAGTCCTCATCAGAAAACTCTCCGTGAATTTGCACAAGATCAAGAGGAACTTTGACAATGGCTTCTTGAAGTTCCATGAGGGTCGGACTTACAAAAACACCCACTTTCTGGACAGTTTTTGGAATAAACTGAGCTAAATGGCTAGCTTGTTTTATGCCGACCTGCCGTTTACTTTTGGCAAAGACGAAACCAATGTAATCAGCTCCGCTATTAACCGCTGCTTCAACAGCTTCTTTTGTTGTGAGCCCGCAAATTTTAACCTTTGTCAATTTGCAACTCCTTCACTTTTTCAGACACATTATCTGCTTTCATAAGTGCTGTCCCAACAAGTATCCCATTGAAAAATGGGGCAACCAGGGCAGCGTCTTCTTTGGTAAAAATAGCTGATTCTGAAATGTAGACAGGACCTTCTTTGAAATGCGTTGACATCGCTAGGCTAGTATTAATATCTGTTTCAAAGGTTACTAAGTTACGGTTATTAACGCCGATAATTTTAGCACCGATGCGATGAGCCACTTCTAATTCTGATAAATGATGCGTTTCAAGTAAAACTTCTAACCCTAATCCAGTTGCAAAGTCATAAAGTTCTTTCAATCGTTTCTCAGAAAGCGCAGCGACAATTAACAAAATCACGGTTGCCCCTGCATTACGGCTACGGATGATTTGCTTTTCATCAATAATAAAATCTTTTGCCAAGGTTGGAATCTTCACTTGACTTGAAATCTGACGTAGATAATCAATATTACCTTTGAAGAAAAATGGGTCTGTCAAAACAGATATCATACACGCGCCGCTGTCTTGATAAGTTTTGGCTTGTTTGACAATATCAACTTCAAGATTAATGTCACCAAGACTCGGGCTTGCCTTTTTCACCTCAGCTATGACTTGAAGCTTTTGAGTGTTATTTTTAAGATAATCATAAAGTTTGTAAGTCTCACGACGTGGCAACAATGACTCAAGCTCCATACTCTCAACTTCTTTAGCTTTTTGCTTTAAAATGTTTGGTAAAAACGTCTCACTCATACTTGTACCTCTTGTAGTTGACGAAGTTTAGCAAGAGCAGAACCATCCGCAATTAATTGACGAGCAAGCTCTACACCATCTACTAAATTATCAACTTTTCCATTTGCGTAAAAGCCAAGCCCAGCATTTAGAACCGTTGTTTCTAGATAGGGACTTGCTTGATTTTCAAGTACACTTAATAAAATCTCTGCATTTTGTTTGGCATCTCCACCGACAATATCTGACAGTTCCACTCTTGGCATGCCAAGGTCTTGGTAAGTAAAACTGTGCTGGCTAATTCTGTCATTTTCAAGTAAAGTATAGGTATTTTCACCATAAAGCGCTGCTTCATCCATGTTATTTGGACCAGTAATAATCAGTGCACGCTTACGACCGAGTTTTTGCATAACTTTTGCTGCTGTTTCTTGTAAATCCACACGATAAAGTCCCATGAGCTGAGTTTCAAGATCAACTGGATTTGCAAGCGGGCCAACGATGTTCATAATTGTAGGAATCCCTAAAACTTTTCTTGCTGGACCGATAAATCGCATAGCAGGGTGCATGCTTTGGGCAAAGATAAAGGCAAGTCCAACCTCATCAAGTGCTCTTGAAAGAGTTGCTGGGGTTGCTGAAATGTTGATGCCGAGCGCTTCAAGCACATCAGCCGAACCAGATTTTGAAGAAACCGAGCGGTTGCCAGCTTTTGCCACACGAATACCGCCGGCTGCTAAAACAAAACTTGCTGTCGTTGAAATATTAAAACTGTAAGATTGGTCGCCACCAGTGCCACAATTACACATAGCATCATCAAATTCTCTTGGCAAAAGCACCGCATGATTTTTAAGCGCACGTACAATCCCTGTAATCTCAGATGGCGTTTCTCCTTTGACTTTTAATCCCATCAGAAAAGCTGCAATCTCACTTTCTGAAATATCATTGTTTAAAATCTCATCAAAGAGATGTTCTACTTCCTCTTCTGATAAATCTTCTCGGTTTGCAATGTGATTAAATAATTCTTTCATTGTCTTTCCTCACTTTACTTTTCAACAATTAGTCGCACAAAGTTTTCAATCATCTTAAGCCCATCAGGCGAGCCGATACTTTCTGGGTGAAATTGAAGTCCGTAAATCGGCAAATGTTTGTGCTGGATTGCCATGATTTCTTTGTCATCAGTCGTTACAGCTACCACTTCAAAATCCTTTGGCATTTCTGTTACCACGATAGAATGGTAGCGCATGATTGGCATGATATTATCAAGTCCTGCAAAAATTGGTGATTTCAAAAGAAGCTCGATGTCGCTTTGCTTGCCATGCATGACATTTTTTGCTAAGCCAAGCTTTCCACCAAATGTTTCAGCAATCGCTTGATGCCCCAGACAAATTCCTAAAATCGGCTTTTTCCCAGCAAATTTCTGAATCATTTCTTCTAATTTTCCAGCGTCAGCGGGCCAACCAGGCCCTGGGGATAGGACTAATGCATCTGCTTTTTGGGCAACTTCTTCCAAATTGCCAACATCATTTCTCAAAACCTCAACATCTGTAAATGTCCCAAGGTACTGCGCTAAGTTATAAGTAAAAGAGTCATAATTATCAATTAATAAAATCATTTGCACTCTCCAATCCGTGTCATGGCTTTAGCTTTATTGATTGTTTCGTAAAATTCATTTTCAGCAACACTGTCATAAACAATCCCTGCTCCTGCTTGCACGTAAGCTTTTTGATTTTTTAGAATCATTGTCCGAATGGCAATGGCAAAATCCATATCACCTGTTGCCGAAAGATAACCAATCGCTCCCGCATAGACGCCGCGTTTCTCGGTTTCCATTTCATAAATGCGCTTCATGGCACGAATCTTCGGAGCACCTGAGACCGTTCCAGCTGGTAAAGTCGTTTTCAAAGCATCAATGCTCTGCACATCAGGCAACAACTGCCCTTTAACAACACTAGTCAAATGCATAACATAGCGGAAATACTCGACTTCCATATATTTCGTCACCTTGACTGTACCGTTTTGAGAAATCCTTCCAATATCGTTTCGACCTAAATCTACAAGCATGCGGTGCTCAGCTGTTTCTTTGATATCAGCCTGCAAGTCTTTAGCTAGCGCGGCATCCTCAGCATCGTTAGCTCCACGCGGACGGGTGCCTGCAATTGGATTCGTTGTCACTTCTCCATTTTTCACAGAAACCAAACTTTCTGGACTTGCTCCAATAATCTGATAATCGCCAAAATCATAAAAATAAAGGTAATTCGATGGATTTGTCACACGCAAATTACGATAATAATCAAGCGGGTCCCCACTAAATTCACTTGAGAAACGCTGACTTAACACACACTGAAACATGTCGCCCTGGCGAATCAACGCTTTAGCCTTATCAACCATCTGCACAAAAGCCTCTTTTTCGATATGATGTTTAAACTGCAGTGACTGCAATTCTTGTGGCGAAAATTCATTTGGCGCTTGTGTCTGTAAATCCTTAACAACCTTGCCAAGTGCTTGTCTCACCATGTCATTATCACGATGACTGTAAATATTATCTTCAACCACATAAACCTTTTCTGTCTTATGGTCAAAAATCAGATAAGATTCATAAACAAAGAAATGCATGTCTGGCGTTCCGATAGTATCCTCAGGAATATCTCCGATATTTTCATAAAGACCAATCATATCGTAGCCAACAAATCCGATAGCACCGCCACCAAACGGAAGATTAGCGTTTGATTTTCCTTTTACCGTCACTTGATTAAGATAATCCAAGGGATTACCTGCGACTTCTTTGCCATTTTCAGTTAACTTGCCATCTTCGTACTTAATCTCAAAAACTGGATTGTAAGCCACGATTGAAAATCGCGCATTTTCTTTCTCACGTGGAATAGATTCAAGAATAACTTTGTGTTCCCCTTGAACTCGCATATAAGCAAGGATAGGGGTCAAAGTATCAGCAGTTAGAATTTTTTGCATATCATAACCTCTCTTTTTTTGTTTATGCTTTTAATTCATAACTGCTTTGCCAGCCTTTATCTCGTCTTTTCATGATTATCTCCTTTTCACCAAAACAAAAAGCCCCACACAGAAAAAAATATCTGTGTGAGGGCGTCTAATCATAGCGCGGTGCCACCTCATTTAGCGAAAATCATTTTGCTTTCGCCATCTCAATCTCCTCTATCAAGGAGTTGCACGATAAGGGGTGCATACCTGAAACTTACCATTAATCACCTTCATGACTAATGTTTGTCTCAACTGTATCTCGGAACTTTTTCAAGCACAAACTAAACAAAAAACCTCACACAGAAAAAACTGTGTGAGGACGTCTATTGTATAGCGTGGTGCCACCTCATTTAACGAAAATCATTTTGCTTTCGCCATCTCAATCTCCTCTAACAAGGAGCTGCACGATAAGGGGTGCATACCTGAAAAATATTTCTTATCTTCAATAATACCATCAGCCCAATTTCACAACCACCTGCTACTCGTTCACAGTAACCACGAGCTCCCTGTAAGCAAATCCTTGCTACTTTCTGATTGATTATCATTATAAACACCAATTTCTTTCTTGTCAAGTATTTTTTGCGAATTTTCTAAAAATTATTTATTTTCTTTTTAAAATCAAAAAAACTCTGAATTTACCATGCCGACACAAAGTAAAATCAGAGATTCTTTTTTTATTCAATTGTCAATGTCAATTCTTTTGTATCAGGTAACAACAATCCCTCTAAATGAGTGATTAAGCGGATTAACCAAGCAAATGCTAACAAGAAAGCACTTAGCTCAAAAGCTGTTAGCGATAAATAATGAATGCCTTGAAATGCAATTTCTAAACCGACCAGCATGCCGCCAATGGCATAAGACATAATCAAAAAATCTTTTGTTACTTCTGGCAAAAGCCATTTTACACTGATAATAAGAACAATGATGATTAAAACCAGATAGCCTGCTACTCTTATATGCAAGAAGTGTGAACTAGCATTATTTGGGAAATACCCAACAGCTCCCAAATCTAGCCCAAGTAGTGTCAACATGACACGCATTGCCATTAATTTCCAGTTTTTACCGTATTTCTCACCAAGAGCGACAAATAAATAATCAACCAAAGCAACTAAAATCAAAGCTGATAACATCAATGTTAGGTTAAATTGCCAACTCTCCTTAGCCGCTTGTGTTCCTAAAAAGCTAAGATTAAAATGCCACCACTGAAGTGAACGGTTGGTTGCCATTGAGACAAAAACACCGCTGACCATAATCACTGTAAAAACCGTGGTCAACCAAGAAGCTCTAATCTGCTCTGCTATTTGCCCTAAGAAAAGACTAACCGCATAAATCGATGCACCTAAAATTAACGTCGATGTCAACTTATCAAAAGATGCGCCTGTAAAAATCTGCTCTAAAAGCCAACCAAAACCAAGAAGAGCAAGCAGCAAAATAACAGCAAACGATGCGACAATAACTGGAAGCATCCGCCAAAAAACACGCGCTTTGATGCCACCAAGAAATAACTTCCGGTTACTAATCAATGTTGTCGTAAAGATGGTCATCCCCAAAACGCCACCAAAACCGACCAAGAAAGTGATGATAGAATAATCACCAACCAATAAAATCTGATCCCTTTTTTCAATCGAGCTAACAGCATAAAAAAGGATACACAGCAAAACTGTAGCTGCAATCAAAACCCAACTGGCTAGTCGACCTTGCTTAGGAGGCTCATCTTTTTGCAGAACCAACTTATTCTCATACAATTCTGCCTTTAATTGCTGTCCTTTCGATAAAGCAAGCTGATCAACTATCGCCTGATCTAACACAATACTTACTTTTTTATTTTCCATATCATCATTATAATATGACAATCAGAAGTTGTAAAACAAGAACCGTAAGTAAAATAACAAAAATTTGAAATCATTTTTCAGCCTAAAAACTAAAAAAAGACCTAGTTTTCACTAGGTCATATTTTTATAGCCATCCATTTTCCTTGGCTATTCTAGCTGCTTCAACACGATTATTAGCTGATAATTTATTAAAAATTGATGACGTATAATTTCGTACGGTACCATTTGAAAGGTAAAGAGTATCTGCTATTTCTTGATTCGATTTTCCAAGTGCAATCAACTGTACAATACGTTTTTCTTGTGAACTAAGTGGATTATCTTGAATCATCATAGATTCCATCAATTCTGGTGAATATTCTTTTCTTCCAGCAAGGACTGTATAGATTGTTGTCATTAACTCTGAAGTAGAGCGATCTTTTAACACATAGGCATCAACACCTGCTTTTACAGCGCGTTCGAAATACCCAACGCGCTTGAAGGTTGTCACAATAATCACTTTCATATCCTTGTGTTTTCGAATCCACTCTAAAACATCAAGACCTGATTTTTTAGGCATTTCAACATCGAGAATAGCAACATCAATTAACTCATTTTTGACTAATTCAATAGCTTGCTCTCCGTCACCAGCTTGTAAAACTTCATCAACATCATCTTCCATAAGCAACAACTGGCACAATGCATCACGCAACATGGATTGATCTTCCGCAACTAATAATTTCATCCTAATTCTCCTTTAACCCGACCTCAACCCGAATGATTGTAGGCTTTCTTGACGATAATATCGTAATGTTTCCCTTTACTAAAAGCAATCGGTCACGAATAGATTGCAATTCATGTCCAGAAAGTTTTTCAAAACCGACACCATTATCTTCTATCTCAACAGCTATTTTATCGTCTTTTTCAAATAAATGAAGTCGACACTTATTTGCTTGACTATGCTTAATGACATTATTGCTTAATTCTCGCAAAATCATGCAAAGTGTTGACTGCATTACAGGTGCTATAGCAGATAAATTTAAATCGTTTTTTAAGTGATAATCGATATCAGTCATGGCAAAAAACTGCTCTAGCTGATCAATCTCTTCCTCTAAAGTTCTAAATTTAAGATTATTGATAATATTTCTAACGTCATGCATAGAAGAACGGCTGGCTTGATTCAATTCTTCCAATTGATTTTTAACAAGGTCGTACTTTCCCTTCTCCAATTGCTTGATTGCCAACTCGGTTTTTAAAGTCATAGCCGCAAAAACATGTCCCAAGGTATCATGCAAGTCTCGTCCAATACGGTTTCGCTCATTTTCAGCTAGTAACAAATTAATCGTGCGATTCTTTTCCATAATAGCTTTTTCTTGTGCTTCCGCATTTCTAGCATTTACCCAATGCAATAAAATAGCGTAATTCACAACTGGAACCAGAATAATCATCACACGAGTCATAATATCTTCCGCTTGAATTACCCCAATAGTCATCATAAAAAGCATGGCTAAATTATAAGAGGTAAATCGGAATGACCGATAATTGTCCTGAAAGCGAAAAACTAATAAACTGTTAAAATAAAAAGTAAACCACATCATACCACCATCCACACAAAGTGTCATGTAAATGATGTATAACAACATAAGAACCCAAACAACATTGGTAAATACGTTCTTTTCATAATTAACAAGAAATAAATAACCAATCAAAAATGCAATTGTTATTCCTAACGTCCAAACTGGATAACTTAAAAAGAAAACACCCAAAATAGGAAAAGCCAAAAAGGCTAAGGGCAAATAAAATAAAGGATGAATTTTTTTAACTCTTTTGAGCATCATTTAACCTCGGTTTTATTCTTTATCATAAGCGCTAAGGCTGCTATTATTATGGCATAGCTGAGTATGATAATCAAGGACTGCCATGCAAATTGATTGTTTTGCACAAATTGTGTAACTAGTTGATTAACATGATAAGTTGGTGTTAATTTTGAAATAGTCTGTATCCAGCCTGGAAAAGTTTCAATCGGCATCCATGAACCACCTAGAATAGCCAAACCAAGAAAAGCAATATTTCCGATGAGCGTCATTAATTGTTGGGACTTAAGTTGTGAAATCAATAAACCACATGCTAGGAATAAAAGACTCGATAAAAGTAAGAAGAATGCTGCTCCTAACCAACGATTAATCGGCATTGTCACATCACGAAAAAATGCACCACATGAAAATGTCAAAAAAATAGAAAGTGAGAAACAAAATATAACCCGAAACACTTTTGATAAATAATACTGCCAGATTGGAACAAGCGAATGTTCAATATAAGTTACCCAGTGATTTGTCTTATCTTCTACAAGCATGGCTGGAAAAGTGAAAAAGCCAAAACTTGACATAGAGAAAGCCGTCATAGTTAGCATATAACTTGTAATATAAGCTTTTTGCTCTTGAGAGTTTGATGAGAACTCCATGCTAGAGAAAAGTAAGAAAAAGAAAACTGGCAATCCTATGGACAAGACAAAAGTCATCCAAGTACGCATTGTTTTAATCCACTCAATTTTTAATAAAGCAATCATTTTTCCATCTCCTCAGTCTGCTCAAATAGTGTGTTTAATAAGCTTTTATTTTGAATTTCAATATCTGTAATCTGACAACCTTGCTCCTGTAATTTCTGCCAGACACTATCAATTTCTTTAGTCATAAAAGTCACTGTGTCATTTTTCACTTCAATATTGTTAATATCTGATAATTTTTCCACAATCGGTAAAAGTATTTTGGATAAAGTTAATTGTTTTTCATGTTCAGCTTCTCGCATGGCAAAGGGTGTCGTATCACGCAACAATTTTCCGCGGTGCAAGACCAAAATGCGTTCTGCCGTGTGCTCCACTTCCTCAATGTAATGACTCGAATAAAAAATCGTTACGCCCTTTTCTTTCAAACTTTGGATAATTTTCCAAAAATGCTGACGTGTTGACGTATCCATTGCTGCCGTCGGTTCATCTAAAAAAAGAATTTTAGGCTGACTAATTAAACATAAAACAAATTGTAACAAACGTTTTTGACCACCAGATAATTTTTCTGTCAACTGTTCTTTTTGCTCATCGCTAAATAGCAACATTTGATTAATTTCTCGATCTGATAATGGGGTTGCTGCAACAGACTTGAAAAAATCAATTAACTCACACACTTTCAATTTTTGTGGTAAGACATTTTCTTGTGGTAATACTGCAATCATTTCTTTTAAATGACGATTGTGTGGTGACAGATTATTAAGTAAAATACTTCCTTTACTGATTTTCAAATCTCCTAAAAGACATGACATTAATGTTGTTTTTCCAGCACCATTTGGACCAATTAGAGCTAAGCAATCCCCTGTAGCAATTTCAAATGAAATATTACTTAAAATTGTTTTTCCTTTAATCGTTTTAGACACATTCTCAACTGTTATCATTTTATTCTCCCCGTATTTCTCTTCTGTAATGACTTTATTTTATGAAAAAGAAGATAATGTTTTTAGCTCATAATGTCATGACATCACATGACTTTTGTCATATTTTAAATAACAAAAAACCAACCTGTTTTCACAGATTGGTTTATTTAATTCTATTAATTTTCCATCATACCAGCTTGTAATTGATACATGCGATAGTATGTGCCTTTTTGGCTGAGCAATTTCTCGTGATTACCTGACTCAATAATCTTACCTTTGTCCAAAACATAAATGCAATCCGCATCTTGAATGGTTGATAAGCGGTGAGCAATCGCGATAGTTGTTCGCCCTTGGCGCATTTTTTTCAACGATTCTTGAACAATATTTTCTGTCTCAGAATCGATATTTGCTGTTGCTTCATCAAGAATCAGAATCTTCGGCTGACTCGCTACAGTTCGCGCAAAAGCAAGCAATTGACGTTGTCCTGTTGAGAAACTTGAGCCACGCTCAGTAACTTTGGTATCGTATTTTTCAGGCAGTTTTTGGATAAATTGATCCGCGTCAACGAACTTAGCTGCTGACTGAACAGTTTCATCAGAAATATCTTGATACATTTTAATATTTGATTTAATCGTACCATGATATAAGAAAGGTTCTTGCAAGACAAGACCGATATGCTTGCGCAAAGCTTCCTTAGAATACTTACGAATATCCACACCGTCCAAGAGCACTTGCCCTGACTGAAACTCATAAAAACGCATGAAGACATTAATGATTGATGACTTTCCAGAACCAGTCGCCCCGACAAACGCAATCGTCTCACCTTGATTTACCTTAAATGAAATATCATCTAAAATCTGACGTTTGCCGTCATAAGAAAAGCTCACATTTTTAAATTCAATATTGCCAAATGGCACTTCTTCTTGGACACCGACCTGTTCAGGCTCATATTGCTTCTCATCAATCAAATCAAAAACACGACCAGCTGAAACCATTGAGGTTTGCAAAGTTGAAAAATTCTGTGTTACCTCGATAAGTGGGTCAAACAAACGATTGACGTATTGGATGAAAGCGTACATTAGCCCTGCTGAAATGCCAAGTTCCATACCACGAAATCCAAAATAAGCCATCAAAATCGCATAAGCTAGCAACTTCAACAGTGACATAGCTGGGCGTAGGAAAATACTATCCAAAGCAATCGAACGATTGGCATACTGAACATGTTCTTGGTTAATCTCTTCAAATTCACCTTTCAAACGTTCTTCTTGTCCAAAAGCTTGAATAATGCGAATCCCTTCAATACTTTCAGACAACTTGCTGTTAATGTCAGATAAAAGCGCACGCGTCTTTGCAATAACTTTAACTGATTTTTTACGATAAAGGTTGACTAAAATAAAGATAAATGGCAAAAAGAGAGCCACCCAAGCTGTCAGCACAGCATTTAGTTTTAGCATTGTAAAAAGCGTCACGGTAAAGACAAAAATAGCTGAAATGAAACTAGACAAAAGCCCAGAAAACATGTCACTAATCGCTTCGGTATCATTTGTAATACGAGATACGATAGAACCGGCTGGAGTCTTATCAAAATAAGACATTCCTAGTTTTTCCATGTTGGCAAAAGCATCACGCCTAATATCTCTGACAATGCTGTACGACACACGCGCAAAAAAGAAATTCCCAAAATATTGGATAATTGTCTGCACGACATACATCAGATAATAGCCAAGCAGAATCAGCATAGCTGTTTGGTTCATATCTGTCAAAAAGTGGTCAATAAAGTAAGATGCTACCAAAGGAATCAAACTTTTAACGACCGTCGTCAAAAGCAAAAGCCCCAGAGCAAGTGCGGTTAAAAACTTATATGGCTTGAGATAGCTCATAAGACGTTTAAAAACACGCCACTGATTTGCATTATTCTTCATCACTATCTCCTTCCATTTCTAATTGCTGAGCTTCATAGGTGTCAGCATACCATCCCCCCTGTTCAATCAAATCCTCATGACGACCACGTTCAATAATTTTTCCATCTTGCATGACCAAAATCAAATCAGCATGCACAACTGCACTCAAACGGTGGGCTGTAATAATCGTTGATTTATCTTTTCGAGTTTCTTTCAGATTTTCAATAATGACATGCTCAGTCTTTGCATCCACAGCTGACAAAGAATCATCCAAAATCAAAATCTCAGGATTTAAAATCATAGCTCGACTCATCGCAATCCTTTGTTTTTGCCCACCAGAAAGACTCACACCCTTCTCACCAATCAAGGTCTTAAACCCATCTGGCATGGCTACGATGTCATCATATACTCGAGAGAGCTTAGTCGCTGCTTCGACTTCTTCTAACTTAGCATCAGGATTTCCAAAACGAATATTATCTAAAATACTTGTCGCAAATAAAAACTGGTCTTGTGGCACATAACCAATCAACTGACGTAAATCAGACAACTTATAATCTTTGATGTCATGACCATCAAGCGTAATCTGACCATCTTGCAAGTCATATTCACGTAAAAGCAAACGAAGTAAAGTCGTCTTTCCAGAACCAGTCTGACCAACTAAGCCCAAAGTTTGACCTTGTTTCAAAGCAAAGTGGATATCAGATAAAGTCTGTTCATTATCATAATGGAAAGCATCAATATCATAAACCAATGTTCCATTTTTTATTTCTGAAAGAGGATTTTCAGACTCTTTGACATCAGATTGTTCTTTTAATAAATGGCTGATTCGCTCATAAGACACTGTCCCACGCTGAATCATGTTAAAAAGAAATCCAATCGCCATCAGTGGCCAAACCAACATATCAAGATATGTGATAAAAGTTACCAAATTTCCGACAGTCACCTGACCAGCAGACACCATGACAGCACCCATCAAAAGAGACAAAACATAACTAGCTCCGATAAATAACAAAACCAATGGGTCAAACATGACATCATACTTCATTGTTGTCATATTTTTCTTAAAAGTCATGTTATTAATATCTTGAAAAGATTGAAGTTCATCTTCTTGGTAACCAAAAGATTTGATGACCTTAATACCAGACACTGATTCTTGAACTTTGTTGTTCAATTCTGAAAAGGCTGCTTGAGATTTTCCAAATGCCTGATGAGTTTTGCGACCAAGACGACTTGTAGCGTACGCCATAAAAGGCAAAGGAATCACAGCAATCAAAGTCATCTGCCATGAAATGCTAAAAGCCATTGTCACCAAAGTCACCAAAGCTGTAATGGAAGCATCAACAGCGGACATCACGCCACCACCTGCAAGACGCGTTAGCGAGTTAATATCATTTGTAGCATGCGCCATCAAATCACCTGTACGATGTTTTTGATAAAAACTAGGCGACATTTTTGTAAAATGCTCAAAAAGTCGAAAACGCATAATTTGACCAAGTCTGTAAGAAGTTCCTAAGATATACATACGCCAAATATAACGCAAAGCATACATCGCAAGAGCTGACAAAATCAAATAAAACAAGCTCAAAAGAAGCTCGTGCTGCGTTAACTCGCCGCTTGTCACATGGTCAATCACATTTCCCATAACTTTTGGAGGAATAAGATTTAAAACGGCTACTAAAATAAGAGCCAGAATTCCTACAATGTACCGTTTTTTCTCCAGCTTAAAAAACCACCAGAGTTCTTTTATAATTTTCATGAAAACCTACTTTCTAGCTGATATTATATACCTTAAAGTAAACTCTAAGTCAAGTTGAACGTCTTATCTAGGAAAAAACAAAAGGCTGGGGATTTACCCAACCTCTTTTTATTGTTTTTGATATTTTTTACGAAAAACGCTATACAGCCAAAGAGCTAACAAGCCACCCAATGAGTTGGTCCAAAGGTCATCAATTTCAAAGACCCGATTAGCATTATAAAGCAAGTCAACAATCAACTGAGTTGTTTCAATGGTCAAACTTACTCCAAACGCTGCAAGCCAAGCTTTTTTCCAATTACGAAGACTAGGATAAAGGCAAATCACTCCCAGCATCAATGGAAAAATAAGAAACATATTAGTGACATTTTGTGCGAAAACCCAAAAAACTTCTAAACCGCTATCCAGCTTCCCAATCCCAATAAAACTATTAAAAGGAACCAGCAAGAGACGCAATCGACCATAAGAGATGATATTGGGCGTCTCAACCCCTTCAATCTTGAAAGGTTGTGGGCTAAAGCACAAGAAACAGATAGCAATAATGTACATTGCTACCAAAACCTTTGTCACCTTACGCCCAAAACTTGTTAATTCAAACTCTTCATCAAATAGCTTTTTCATTTTTCTCTTTTTATTTTGCTTTTGCTGCTTTTTGGCGGTCACGTTTCATTGTATTTGAACGCAATTGACCACAAGCCGCATCAATATCAGTTCCGTGCTCTTGACGAACCACACAGTTTACACCATTTTTCTTAAGAACATCGTAGAAAGCAGCAACGTGTTCTTTGCTAGAACGGCTGTATTGGTCATGTTCAGAAACTGGGTTGTATGGAATCAAGTTAATGTATGACAATTTGCGAATTTTTTTCGTCAAATCAGCCAATTCTTGTGCATTTTCTGGTGAATCATTAACGTCATTTAGCATGATATACTCAAATGTCACACGACGGTTAGTTGTTTCAACGTAATATTCAATCGCAGCAAAAAGTTTTTCAAGCGGGAATGAACGGTTAACACGCATGATTTGTGAACGAAGTTCGTTGTTTGGCGCGTGAAGTGATACTGCAAGGTTAACTTGCAAGCTTTCGTGAGCAAATTCACGGATTTTGTGTGCCAAACCTGATGTTGAGATAGTGATATGGCGTGCACCGATAGCAAGACCATTATCATTATTGATTGTGCGTACGAAACGAAGCACGTTGTCGTAGTTATCAAATGGTTCACCAATCCCCATAACAACGACGTGACTCACGCGCTCATCTTGACCACGTTCATCGAAATATTTTTGTACCATCATGATTTGTGAAGTAATTTCACCACTTGTCAAATCACGTTGTTTTTTAATCAAACCACTAGCACAGAATGAACATCCCATGTTACAACCAACTTGTGATGTTACACAGACTGACAAGCCATAGTGTTGACGCATCAAAACTGTTTCAATCAACATACCATCAGGCAATTCAAACAAATATTTGACAGTACCATCTGATGCTTCTTGGACAACACGTTGTTTCAATGGATTGACGCAGAAATTTTCATTCAAAATAGCGATGAAATCTTTTGAAATGTTTGTCATTTCTTCAAAAGACTGGACACGTTTACGATAAAGCCAATCCCAAATTTGTGTTGCGCGGAATTTCTTTTCACCGTGTTCGATTGCCCATTCAATCAATTCATCACGTGTTAATCCATAAATAGAGGGCTTAATGTCCTTAGTTTCTGTTTGCATTCTGTAAAATTAGTTCCTTCCTATTTCTCTTTGCGGCGAATGACAAATTGTTTTGCCGATTGTATTTCTTTTTGTTGTTCACGTTTTTGATGACGCTCGCTACGACCTTTGCTTTCTTTGCGTTTTTGGCTGGTAAAATGCTGATTAGCTGAGCGGTCTGATTTTTTCTTACCAGATGAACGTTTTTGCGATTTATGACGTCTTGAATGCTTTTCCTCTTCAGACTTAACTGGACGAGGGTCTTGATTTTCAAGTACAAAATAAGCGCAACCAAAGTTACAATATTCTTTAAGATAATCATCTAGACGTGAGATACGATTAGCTTTTTTAACATCTCGGTCATCTTTGTAAAAACCTTTTAGACGTAATTGCTCATTTCCCCAATCTCCGACGATGTAATCATATTTTAGTAGAATATCAGAAAAACGTTGACTGAAAACAGTCGCATCAAAAGCATCTTTTTTATTTTCTAAAATCAAAAATTCAATATCATCACTTTTAACTCGGTCAGAAAATGCCACAAACTGTGGACCAGGGAATTTATTGTAATTAAACATTTCAGGAGAGATATCTTTTCTCATCGGTCTCCTCTCTTCATTCATCTTAAAACTTATTCTTTATGTTTGAGGTAGTCTTCTACCAGTTCTCGAAGCAATTCAGGAAAAAGCAGCTCTGCTTGATGTGATTTGATACTTTCAAAATAGCGTGCAAAGTAATATTGGTCAACCAAGATGAGACTGACAGTATCCTTTTTATTCGTAACCTTTTCATTATACACTATTTTTCCATTTTTGTAATCAAAGCCGCTCGTTAAAACGGTCCCAAATTCTTTCCCACGAAATCCCATTCCGCGTATCTGCTGTTTTGCTAACAATTCTGCTTGTGAATAAACATCCTGACAAATCTCCTCAAGCTCAGATGTCGTTACTTCTAGCCTTGCCAAACGCATTTGATGTGGAAGAGAATGATGAAGCGTATCCTTTGTCACTTCTCTACCGAATGCCTCAACCACCAAACCTGAGTTAATCATGGCAACATCAGCTCTTGCATAATCTTTCATGGCATCCATGACTAGTTGACAAGATTGCTCCAAAGTCAACTCAGTATCAAATTCTTTGACACTTTCTTTTCTTAAAAAACTGCGACCATCTGAAACGACTTTTTCTATCCATTCTTTATCGTCAGGTTTACTTGCCATATGACTCGTTTCATGAGCATGAATCGTAATATCTTCCAATTCATGATTTTCAAAAGTCAAATTAATCTCGCCGACAAACTGTCCGTATTTTCCTGCGGCAGCCATATAAGTCCCATTAAGGCACGCGCCATCCTCAAAAACATGATGAGTATGCGCACCAATAATTAAATCAATCTCTGGAACAGCTGCAGTAATCTTCTCATCTGTTGGTAATCCAAGATGGCTTAACAAAATACGAAAATCTGCATTTTTCACCTCTGGAATCTCAACATCACGTTTCAAGCATGCCATCGGGTCAAGGACCGTCCATCCACCAGGCTTATAAGTCAAATAATACGGAAAAGTATAAGCTAAAAAAGCAATCCTTGTTCCAGCTTTTGTCTCATAAATCTGATATGGCTCAGCCCAATTTGGACGTCCATTTTCATCTTCTAAATTGCCTAAAATAACTTTGAAATCAGCGTCTTGGTAAACGTGATTTAACCAATTTTTAGCTAAACCAATTCCTTCATTATTACCAATCGTCGCAAAATCAATCTTAAGCTCATTCATCAACTGAACATTAAAGCGCCCTTTAGTAATATCAGTCATGGGATGCCAGCGGTCAATACTATCTCCCACATCAACCCGAATCACTTCTTCGTCAGACTTAGGAAATTCTTGAAGATATCGCTTAATTTTTGGATAGCTCTCAAAGTGAGAATGCAAGTCATTTAAGTGCAAAATCGTTAGCTTTTCTGTCATAGAATCATTATAGCATTTTCTACATAAATAATGATATTTCAGTCATTTTACAAATTTTGCCAACAAAAAAAGCTAGACCAGCCGTCTAACTTTTCTGATGTTTTCGAACAAGCATCATATATTTTATTATCAAGTAAAACATTCCTTGAATCATCCAGAACAAAGAATAGCAGAGCACCCAAACTGAAAATGTCAGCCACTTCATTTCGGCAGTCTGATAAATACCGTGACTGTTAACAGACCTAACAAAAATTAGCAGACTAACATCTAAAAAAATGAACAGTACCGCAAAGTTAAGACCGATTATTAATCGTTTCTGCCAGTTTGTCATGTGCTCCTCCAATCTATTCTTACTTTATTTTAGAACATTGTAACGCATAAATCTTAAGGAAAAATTAACTAGCATAAAAAAATCACCCCACCAAGTTGGAGGGACGATATTTTAATCTAATCTGTGCTACGCAAATAATCAATTGCTTCCTGAACAGTTGTCACAGGAACAATCTTCATGTCAGTATCTAAATCTTTAGCAGCTTCTTTTGCTTCTTGATAGTTAGTCTTAGCATCTGGATTTTCTTTTTTCGTTTCCTCATCCACAGGGTTATTAGGCACAAAGAAAACATCCGCACCAGCCTTAGCAGCTGACACTACTTTTAACCCAGCACCGCCAATATCACCAACTGAACCATCCGAATTAATCGTACCAGTACCAGCAATCTTACGACCTTTTCTCAAATCTTCATTATTGACTTGGTCGTAAATATCTAGAGTGAACATCAAACCAGCACTTGGTCCGCCGAAACCACTCGTTTCAAAATCAACATCAACGTCTGATGAAACTTCTGTATGGTCGACTAATCCGATACCAATTCCATTTTTACCATTTGGCAATTCAATGATTTTCCCAGAAACTTCTTTACTCTTACCGTTAGAAGTCTCTTGGACAGTCACATCAGAACCCAAATCTAAATCAGCAACATAAGCCATTAATTCTGCAGAACTATTGAAAGTTTTACCGTTAACACCTGTCACAGTATCAGCAAGGTGCAACAGACCTTTGAAGGTCGAATGCTTATCAACATTCAAAACATACACACCTTCATAATCCAAACTAACATTCTTTCCTGCCAAAGTTAGTGCTTGATAGGTCGCTGTATTTTGAGAAGTTTCCATATAATATTGGTTAATGCGCATATAGTCTGCATTGCTGTAACCACCAGTCGTTGCTGCTTCAGTTGTAATTTCAGTGTGCGGCGTCAACCAAGCATAAACCAACTGAGCAAGCGTTGCTTGACTAACCCCAACAGCTACAAAATTATAAGAGCCATCTTCTTTATCAGCTTTATTATTAACCGTTAAAACACTGCGAACATCATAAGCACCACCAGGCATTTCAACATAATAACCAAGTGGGCAAAAAAGGCTGAAAATAATAAAAGCAGTGCCAACAATACCTAAAATCCACCATTTTAAGCGATACAAAATACGACCTATCTTTTTCAAAATCCCTTTAAATGCGTTTAAGATTGTCATATTTTTCCTCCACTTTTTTGACAACACTTTCTGGAACAAAAGCTGAAATATCAGCATGAAAATGCATCAATTCACGCACACGACTTGATGAAACATAACGCCAATCTGGTGCTGTGAGCAAATAAACACTCTCAATATCATTAGCCAAATGATGATTGAAAAAGTCCATGCTAGCCTCATACTCAAAATCTTTAGCATCACGAATTCCGCGAACCAAGTATCCAGCATGAAGTTCTCTTGCTACATCAACAGCTAAAGAATCTTGTGCCGTTACCACTTTCACATTTGAAAAGTTAGCAACTGCCTCCTCTATCATCTGCTTTCTCTCCGCAATCGTAAACAGACCAGATTTATTTTGATTATACAAAATTCCCACGTAGAGCGTGTCAAAAAGTTTACTTGCGCGAGCGATAATATCAAGATGCCCATTTGTCACCGGATCAAAAGACCCTGTCACCAAACCAATTTTTGCCATTTATTCACCTTCAGTACTATAAAAACTTAACATACAAACAGCTAAAACCAAATGAGATGAAATCATAGATAATGGCTTACCGTTCAAAATATCAACAATCAGTAAAAGAACATAAACAATGCCTGTCATGAACCAAATTCTATTTTCTTTTTTTAGATTTTTATTTTTCCATGGTTTTGATTCAAATAATCTCTGTAAGCTGAGTACTAAAATATAAATACCAAGAACTACTGATAGAATACTTAAAATCATTGATACAACATCTAAAAGTGTAATGACATTATCTAACATAAACCGTCACCTTACTGATTCCATATGTCTTTTGCTTCCAAATGCCAAAGCTTAAAATCTCTTCAGGCAAATCCACTGATTTGTCTGTCTCACAGACAATGATAACATCTTCAGACAAGAGTCCTTTTTCTTCCATTGTTGTGATGTTTTTTACGATTTCTTCCTTAGCATAAGGTGGATCCAAAAGCACCAAGTCGAATTTGCCACTAACGACACCTAAAGCTTTATTGGCATCCATTTTCATCAAGTGAAACTGTTTTTCAGACTTGGTCATTTTGATATTTTCTGTAATAATAGCTTGCGCTTGACGATTACGTTCCACCATAACCGCTTCATCCATCCCGCGTGAGATAGCTTCAATAGCTAAGCTACCGCTACCAGAAAACAAATCCAAAACACGTCCACCATCAAAGAATGGACCAATCATACTAAAAATAGCACCCTTAACTTTATCAGTCGTTGGGCGAGTAATCTTACCATCGAGCGTCTTCAAAGGACGCCCACCAAATTTTCCTGCTACAACTCTCATAACAACCATTATAGCAAATTTCAAGTAAATTGCCTTAAAAAATTATTGACCATCTTTACAGAAATATTTAAAAAGTCGACTGAACTCCAGTCGACTTTTTTGTCCTTAAAACAAAGTTTCTTTCATTAAAGAATGTTTTCGTAAGAATCACGAACTTCTTTTGGCCAAACGCTTGATTGAACTTCTCCGATATGTTTTTTACGAAGCAAGAACATTGCCATACGTGATTGACCAATACCACCACCAATTGTGAGTGGGAAGAGTCCATTAAGAAGAGCTTTATGCCATTCTAATTGCAAGCGATCTTCGTCGCCAGTAATTTTGACTTGGCGTTTAAGAGCTTCTTCATCAACACGGATTCCCATTGAAGATAATTCGAATGCAGAGCCAAGAACATCATTCCAAACAATGATATCACCATTTAGACCATGGTAACCATTTTCAGATTCAGAAGTCCAGTCATCGTAGTCAGGTGCACGACCATCGTGGCGTTGACCATCTGGCAAAATACCACCAATACCAATAAGGAAAATCGCACCGAATTCTTTAGCAGCAGCATTTTCACGTTCTTTTGGTGTCAAATCTGGATAGCGTTCTACCAATTCTTCAGTGTGGATAAAAGTGATTTTCTTAGGCAAAACAGCTTCAATATCAAAGCGAGCTTCAACTGCTAATTCAGTCAAGCGAATAGCTTTGTAAACTTGTTCAACTGTTTCTTTCAAGTATTCGATATTACGACGACCATTTGGAATAACTTTTTCCCAGTCCCATTGGTCAACATAAATAGAATGGATAGGATCCAAATCATCTTCATCAGGGCGAAGAGCTTTCATATGTACGAAAAGCCCTTCTCCTTCATTAAAGCCGAAACGTGCTAAGGTATGACGTTTCCACTTAGCAAGTGAATGAACAACTTCATATTCAGCATCAGGAATACGTTTGACGTGCACAGATACAGGGTGTTCAACGCCGTTCAAATTATCTTGCATACCATCCCCGACCTGGCTAAGAATAGGTCCTTGCACTTCAACAATGTCAAGTTTATCAATCAAATATTGAGTAAAAGTATTCTTGACAAAAGAAATCTCCTGTTGTTGATGAATAAAGCTTTTCTTCATATGCTCCTCCTTTAAAAATTTTTAATTGAAATACCAAAATCACAACGAACAATAATAATAAAACTTTGTATTTCATGATCGCTTTACAACGATAGAGATATTATACACCTATGCCTTGAAAAAATAAACACTTTTTTGCAAATTTTCGCAATATTTTTGAATTTTATGTTAGAAAAGCTGACAACATCACGCTTATTCAATGAAATAAAGTTTTCATATTAGAACATTAATTTTCAAAAATAAGATTTCACCTTTAAAAATCCATAAAAC
>SKEL01000322.1_pt1 | contig 53054 bp, 40 predicted proteins | sample 4826741 | NCBI WGS metagenome assembly SKEL01 (sample SAMN11008810, study PRJNA524170) | human gut metagenome | biome: Human fecal sample; material: Feces; isolation source: fecal sample from pouch patient p33 | host: Homo sapiens | place: Israel: Tel-Aviv | collected 2016-03-22
GAGATATCCCATTCGAAAGAAGTAAGACCCCTTGAAGACGACGAGGTAGATAGGGCAGAGGTGGAAGTGCCGTAAGGCATGGAGCTGACTGTTACTAATCGGTCGAGGGCTTGACCTGAATGGTTGTGTTCACAAGATGGAATGATAGATGTGTAGTGTATGCGGTTTTGAAGGTATATCAAATATCTTCAATTAAATAATCCTCGATAGCTCAATGGTAGAGCATTCGGCTGTTAACCGAAGGGTTGTTGGTTCGAGCCCAACTCGGGGAGTGAATGAGACCTGCAGGGATCCTGCAGGTCTTTTCGTATATTGAGTTGCCCTGTGTGATGTGATACAATAAGGCGTAGCTACTGTAAACGATGAAGGAGAAAAGAAAGATGAATGAAAGTTATACCAGTTTTGCCCAGGTATATGACATGTTCATGGACAACGTGGACTATCCTGCCTGGAGCAAATATCTGATTCAGCTTTTAAAAGAATATCAGGTGGAAGACGGACTGGTGCTCGATCTTGGCTGCGGAACGGGAAACATGACCGAGCTGCTCGCCAAAGAGGGCTACGATATGATCGGCGTGGACAATTCTGAAGATATGCTCGAGATTGCCAGTGAAAAACGCGCCGAGTCCGGCTTAAACATTTTATATCTGCTTCAGGATATGCGGGAATTTGAGCTTTACGGAACCGTGAAGGCGGTTGTGAGCATCTGCGATTCCATCAACTATATTCTGGAGGAAGACGATCTGCGGGAAGTCTTCTCGCTCGTCAACAATTATCTGGACCCGAAGGGCATGTTTATCTTTGATCTGAATACCAAGTATAAATATGAACAGATGGGTGAGACTACGATTGCGGAAAACCGCGAGGAGGCAAGCTTCATCTGGGACAATTACTATGACCCGGAGGAAGAGATCAACGAATATGAGCTTGCCATTTTCATCCCGGAGGGAGAAGATTCCGATCTGTACCGCAAATTTGAAGAGGTACATTATCAGAGAGCGTACGATCTTGCGACGATCCGCCGCTTATTGGAAGAGGCAGGCATGGAGTTTGTGACGGCTTACGATGCATTCACAAAGGATGCGCCGAGACCGGAGAGCGAACGTATTTATGTCGTAGCAAGAGAAAAAGGAAAAAGTGAGAAATAGGAGAGAAACATGGATTATATTGTAAGAGCAACAGCGGCAGACGGACAGATTCGTGCGTTTGCAGCGACAACAAGAGAAACCGTAGAGACAGCACGCCAGGATCACAACACGAGCCCGGTTGCAACCGCAGCGCTGGGCCGCCTTCTGACAGCAGGTGCAATGATGGGCGTTATGATGAAGGGAGATAAAGACCTTCTGACCTTGCGCATCCATGCCGGCGGACCGCTGAATGGCATTACTGTAACAGCAGATTCCAAAGGAAATGTAAAAGGTTACGTCGGAAACCCGGACGTCGTGATTCCGGCCAACAAAAAAGGAAAACTTGACGTGGCAGGTGCTGTCGGCGTCGGATTCATGGATGTCATCAAAGACCTGGGACTGAAAGAGCCGTACGTCGGACAGTGCGTTCTGCAGACGAGTGAGATCGCAGAGGATCTGACCTACTATTTTGCAACGAGTGAGCAGGTTCCGTCCAGCGTCGGACTCGGTGTGCTGATGAACAAAGACAATACCGTCCGTCAGGCCGGCGGCTTTATCATTCAGCTGATGCCGTTCTGCGATGAGAAAGTCATTGAAAAACTGGAGCAGCGTCTGGCAGAAGTCAATTCCGTTACCGCATTCCTTGACGAGGGCCTGACTCCGGAGCAGATTCTTGAAAAACTGCTTGGAGACATGGACCTTGTGATCAACGATACCGTGCCGACCCAGTTTTACTGCAACTGCAGCCGTGAGCGTGTATCGAAAGCGCTGATAGCGGTCGGAAGAAAAGAACTGAACGAGATGATTCAGGAAGCAAAACCGGTGGAGCTGAAATGCCATTTCTGCAACAGCGCCTATGAATTTTCTACCGAGGATCTGAAAGAATTATTGCGTAAGAGCAAATAACAGTACTGTTTCAGGCGAAACGGAGGCTGTGAGAGCTTCTGTTTGCAGAAAATCTGTAACAGGGAACCAGATAGTGGAGGAAGAAAGAGATGAAACAGGGATTCGTAAAAGTTGCCGCCGCTTCCTGTGCGGTAGTGGTAGCGGATGTCAGAGAAAATACGAGAGTCATTCTGGAAACGATTCATAAAATGGAGGGCGAGGGAGCAAAGGTGATGGTGCTCCCGGAGCTGGCTCTTACCGGCTACACCTGTAGTGACTTATTCTGGCAGAGTCAGATGATTGATGCGGCGAAAGAAGGATTAAAGGAAATTGCCGATGGTACGAAAGAGACCGATGCGCTGATTTTTGTCGGACTGCCGTGGGAACAGGGCGGAAAGCTGTTCAATGTAGCCGCTGTGCTCTGTCACGGAGAGCTTCTCGGCATTGTGCCGAAAAAGTATCTGCCGAACTACAATGAATTTTATGAGCTGCGTCATTTTACGCCGGGAAAAGAAGCGGTGACAACAACGGAATTTTTTGGAAAAGAGGTTCCGTTTGGCATGAATCTGCTCTTCCAGTGTGAAAAAATGCCGCGTCTTAAGGTTGCGGCAGAGCTCTGTGAGGATCTCTGGACCCCAAATCCGCCGAGTGTGGCGCATGCGCTGGCCGGTGCGACAGTGGTCGTAAACCTTTCTGCCAGTGATGAAATGGTTGGAAAAGACAGTTACCGGAGAAGCCTTGTGAGCGCACAGTCGGCGCGTCTGATCTGCGGCTATATTTATGCGACAGCAGGTGAGGGCGAGTCGACGACAGATCTTGTCTTTGGCGGACAGCATCTGATTGCTGAAAACGGAACCATTCTTGCCGAGGCAAAACGATTTGAGAATCAGATCATTTGTGCAGATCTCGATGTGGATCGTCTCACAAGTGAGCGCAGAAGGATGACCACGTATCCGGAGCAGAGAACCGATGGGTATCAGGTCGTTCGATTCTCCTTGTCAATAGAAGAGACAAAGCTGACCCGTTACTTCGATCCACGGCCATTCGTACCGTCGGATAAGCATAACCGCGATCAGCGATGCGACGAAATTTTAAATATTCAGGCTATGGGACTGAAAAAACGTCTGGCGCATACCCATTGCCAGAGCGCAGTTATCGGTATTTCCGGTGGACTTGACTCGACGCTGGCATTGCTTGTAACGGCAAGAGCATTTGATCTGCTCGGGATTCCGAGAAAGCAGATCCTGTCTGTAACGATGCCGTGTTTTGGAACGACAGACCGTACGTATCAGAATGCATGTGAGCTGACGAGATGCCTTGGCGCAACCTTAAAAGAGATCGATATCAAGGAGGCTGTCAATCTTCATTTCCGTGATATCGGACAGAATCCGGAGAAACACGATGTGACGTATGAAAACGGACAGGCGCGTGAGAGAACGCAGATTCTGATGGATCTTGCCAACCAGTCCGGCGGTATGGTTATCGGAACGGGTGATCTTTCCGAGCTGGCACTTGGCTGGGCAACGTACAATGGCGATCATATGTCAATGTATGCAGTCAATGCATCTGTGCCAAAGACACTGGTGCGCCATCTGGTGCAGTATTATGCGGATACCTGCGGAGAGAAAGCACTTTCTGATATTCTCCTGGATGTGCTTGATACGCCGGTCAGCCCGGAGCTGCTTCCGCCGAAAGACGGTGTCATTTCCCAGAAGACAGAGGATCTTGTCGGACCGTACGAACTCCACGATTTCTTTTTGTACTATATGCTGCGTGTGACGTACGAGCCGCTGAAAATTTACCGTGTGGCGAAACTTGCGTTTGCCGGTGTTTACGATGATACAACAATCCTGAAGTGGCTGAAAACCTTCTACTGGAGATTTTTTGCACAGCAGTTTAAGCGTTCCTGCCTGCCGGACGGACCGAAGGTCGGAAGCGTTGCGGTTTCCCCGCGAGGCGATCTGCGCATGCCAAGTGATGCAAGCGTGAAACTCTGGAGAGAACAGCTTGACCGGCTGTAATCCATCGCATGAGATTCCGGCGCTTCTTCTGGTGCTTGCGATTGACGTGGTAAACTGTTCGGACGATAAGCATTAGAGTGTGTCTGGTTCACAGAATCAAGGATTGACAGATAAGACAACAGAAAAGCAATAGAAAAACAACAGAAAAATGGCTTCGGAGTGAGAACACTCAGGAGCCATTTTTAACTTTATTTGGTTGCAGAAGGATTGCGGGCCTGATCGAGAGCCTGGTCGATTGCCATGACAAGCAGTTCGGAGGTGTAGCGGTTATCCTCGCCGTAAATGAGGCCTTCGGTTGTCTGGTTTACGTAGATCTGACTTGCAATGGAATCGAGTGCAGGCTTCATAAGCGGGTACATAGCGGCCGTGGTCTCGCTTAGGTTATTCATTGAGATTGCGGTAATGCGGTCCTGCTCGACATCGACCTGTATATCGAAGGTCTGGTCACCGAGAGAAATTGTGGAGGTATAGATGCCGGGAATGTAGCGTGCACTCTCGGCAGAACCGGTGGATGAGGCCGCAGGTTTCTTCGCAGACTCCTTTTTTCCGGAACCGAACATAATCAGAAAAACCACGAGCAGAAGGATCGCGAGAGCGAGAAAAACAGTGGTGTAAACCACTTCTTTCATATGTAGTACAATGATTTTCGTTTTGGAACTCATGGGCGGGCACACTCCTTTTTGAAAAACCGTCTGTGAGCGGACGAGGGGCAAACGGACGGGCGTTTTTATTATAATGTATGTAAAAGAGAAATCGTTTATGAAAGAAAGTTTCGTAACATGCAAATTCCGAATATAATCTTTGGACAGTCTTTCTTCTGCCCGAGAATTAGTATATAATGTAATCGGTCACGATAACAGATTTCAGAGAAGAGTTGGGAAAAGAAGAGGGGAAAGATGAAAAAAAGAAAAATCAGAAGTACTATGAGTGTTTTTTTAACTACTTTTTTGCTTCTGCAGATTATATTACTGTTTCTGTACAAATCATTTATTGTTGATATTGCTAAAAAAAACGAGAAAAACCTGGTGGAAAATACACTGCAAATTTATCATAATACGATGGAAAGTGTATTGGAGCGACTTGACGATAACCTGGATCTTTTACTGGGATGTCGGCTGCTTTTGACACAGCTGAATGGAGAAAATAATCTGGAGAAAGTGAAAGCGCAGCATCAAATGCTGCAGATTCTTAAGGAAAGATGTAAAGATACCAAAGAAGCGGATGCCTATGCGATTGTTAATTGCAAAGACAACAGTATTTTGATTCAGAGAAATGGAAATATAACATATGATACAATAAAAGATATCAAAAAGTATCTTCAAAAGCGTAATACGTTTGATAAAACTCCTACATCCGGCTGGACTTCTACTGTCATGGGGGAGCAGGTGTATCTGGTAAAATATTATAATTATGGTGCAAATACGATCGCTGTATTGATATCAGAAAAAAGACTGGACTCTTTGTTAAACTATAATGATATGTCCATCAAAGAGGCAGCGTTCTATCTTACAGACAAAAAAGGGAAAATTCTGTGCGGTTCAGGAGAGGATTGGACATATGGAGAAGCGATAGAGAATCTGCAGAAACAGGATCCATCCATCAGTATCTATCGGGGATCTGTTCTGGAAGATGCATATCAGATGTATTACAGCGTAAAATCCTCCGAGTATGCCGCATATTCTACATCCGGTATCGTTATTTTTGGATTTTTAGTACTGTCTTTACTTTTCTTTGGAACAATTGTCTGGTATATGCAAAAAGAAATTTTTCAGCCGATTGCAGACCTGTCCTGGGTTTCCAGAAAAATTCACAGTGGGGATTTCAGGGCAAGAGCGGAATATAATACGAACAGCTACGAAATGGAAGAAGTAAAACAGGCATATAATGATATGGTACAGACGATTCTTGAAATGAGGGTAGAAAAGTACGAACAGGAACTTCGAATGAAGGATGTACAACTGAAGTATATCCATATGCAATTAAAACCACACTATTTCCTGAATGCTTTATCAACAATCAACAGCATGGTTTATCAGCACGAGGAAGAGAATGTCCATACCTTTATTCAGGCATTTTCACAGAATATCCGCTATATGTTTCGAACCGGTCTGCATACCGTTCCGCTGCAGGATGAAATAAAGAATGCCAGTGGATATCTGGAAATGCAGCGACTTATGTACCGGGATTGCTTTTATGTCTATATGGATATACCGGAAGAAACGCAGCAGTATCCGGTGCCGCAGATGATCCTGCATACATTTTTGGAAAATATATTTAAGCACGTGATCAGTATTGATTCGTTCACTACGGTTCTGATTCAGGCATTGTTGAGCTTTTCGGGGAAGGAAGTTTACTTAAAACTGGAACTATATATATCGCAGGGTCAATTTTCGCAGGAAATACTGGACTTTGTGAATAAAGATATGGAAATAACAGAAAAAGAAGATGGAAGTGGAATTGGAATAAAAAATGTAAAAGAGGTTCTGAAGATGATGTACCAGCAGGATCATCTTCTGTATTTTGAGAATCTGGAACCGGAAGGAACTAAAATAACCATATGGATTCCGAAAACACTGAAATGTACAGATGAGGAGAAAGACGAAGAGAGATGAATTTGCTGATTGTAGATGATGAAATTGTGACAACGCAGGTATTGGAAGAACAGCTGGATCGCGAGTTACTTTCTATTGACCAGATCTATGTGGCCTACAATACTTCTATGGCCAGAGATATTTTGCAAAAAAATAAAGTGGAACTGATTTTATGTGATATTGAAATGCCAAAGGAGAATGGAATTCATTTTCTGAAATGGGTACGAGAACAGAAAATCCAGACAGAGGTTATCTTTCTGACCAGCCATGAAAAATTTGAATATGCCTATGGAGCTGTACAGAATGGTGCGGCAAACTATCTGCTGAAGCCGATTGACATGAATAAAATCAATCAGACATTGCTTCGTGTGACAGAAAAAATAGTCTGGAAACAAAAAACGGAGGAAATCCGGGAATATTGGGAGAGCGGAATAAGAAAGATGGTGCGATATTTCTGGACAAGAGTATTGCTGGAACCCGGTGTGCAGAAACAGGGACTTGAGGAGGAAATAAAGCAGCAGGGGATAGAGGAAGAGATTCAGGAAAAATATTGTGTTGTGATTCTTCATTTTGCCAGTGGAAAACTGGACTTGGGTAAAGAAAAGGGACAGGAATCCATTTATAAATTTGCAATGGAAAACATTCTGGCAGAAGCATTCACAGAAAAAATCAAAATGGAAAATGTGATCTGCTGGGAAGAAAATAAGGGAACCTATCTTGGAATTCTGTCGGAATTTTCGGAAAAGGAGACGAAAGAGAGAGCAGAGCAGGTCAGAAACATATTTGAAAAATATTTTCCGGAGACATTGCAGATCGGATACATTTCCCCGAGTGTTCCTTTTTATGAAGTGGGTCTGGAAAAAGAAAAAATAATGGAATATGACAAAACGCATATTTATGACGAAGGGGAAATAAAGGAATTTATGGTATTGCTTCGAGAAAAGGAGGCGTCCGGACATATTCTGGACGAAGATTATATCCTGCAGTGTCTGAAAAAGGGGTCCAGGGTAAGCACACTGGAATATTTACAAAAAATGCTGCAGCATGTAAAACAAACGATGCATTCCGTAGAAGGATTTCGCAACTTTCAAGTGGAACTGACACAGCTTGTAAGCAAATATCTCCATGATAAAAATGAAAATATGAACAGCGTGATTCATGATCCGATCTATCTGAAACTGGATATGAATGCTGTTAAATCTGAGTTTTCTATGGTGCAGTGGATGACCTGGCTGATGAATAAGGTATTTGACCTGACACAGAAAGAACAGAAGGAAAAAACAGAAAAACGGATCACAGATCAGGTAATTGATTATATCAGAGAACACTATACGGAAGACATCAACAGGAATACGCTTTCAGAGAGGTTCCACTTTTCGCCGGAGTACATTGGAAAAATGTTCCGGAAGGATATCGGAACGTCGTTGAATGATTATATTAATTCCCTGCGTGTGGAAAAAGCGAAGCATTTGTTGGAAAACACCAATACAAAGGTGATTGATATTGCATTGGAAGTCGGATTTGATACGCTTCCGTACTTCTCATCTGTATTTAAAAAATATACGGGACTTTCACCGGCAGAGTTTCGGAAAAGAGAATAGATATCTTAAAAACGAAAGTTTTTGTACTTTTTTGTGTAAGAACTTTCGTTTTTTTTGCGTTATGATAAGTCTATCAAAAGGAACCGGAAAGAAGAAAGGAGAAACAAATGAAGAAAAAGATTTTGGCGATTTTGATGGCTACTTTGACAGTAGGATCTCTGCTGAGCGGATGTGGTGGAGCACAGAGCGGTGATGCAGCCGGAAAGCAGGAGAGCGGCAAACAGGAAAGCAGCGACAGCGAAGAACCGGCAGAGGTTGTATTTGCGTACATGACGCAGAACAATATCCCGGAGTCATCAGAACTGGAAAGAATTCAGAACCTGATCAACGATTATACAGTAGATAAGATCAATACGAAGGTCAAACTGGTACTGTTTTCCAATTCTGATTATATGAATCAGGTGAATCTGATGCTGGCATCCGGAGAACAGCTGGATTTATTTCAGGCATATAATACATCTCATCTGAAATATATCCAGGATGGAACAGCGCTGGATATTACAGAGTATCTGGACAATGATCTGAAAGAGACAACAGAAACTCTTTACGATGGTTTTCTGGCGCCGACAACGGTAGAGGGAAAAACATATGGAATTCTGAATATGGGTTCTAACTATGTACCGGGTGGATTTACCTATCGTGAAGATATTACAGAGAAACTTGGAATTGATATGAGCCAGGTTACCAAACCGGAAGATCTGACTGCAGTGTTTGCAAAGGTAAAAGAAGCTTATCCGGATATGACAATCATTGATCCGAACAGAGCGAATGCATTATTTGAAAGTTACCTGGGCAAGATTGATAAAATCGATCCATTAGGCGACAATATTGCCTCACCAGTTTCCGGTGTGGCTTATCAGGACAATGCAACTGTAGTGGATATGTATGAAACGACAGATTTCAAAGAACTGTGCGAACTGACCAGAAGCTGGTTTGAAGCTGGTTATTATGCAAGTGATGCAGCTACCACAACGGCAACTACCGCAGAATTACTGATGTCCGGCAACTGCTTTGGTACATTCTGTGGACTGGGTAATCCAAAGATTGCGCAGCAGTATACAAACAACTATGGTCATCCTTTTGAAAACGTACAGATCAGTGATTCTATGATCTGGTCTGGAAACGGCGGAGCATGGATGGTAAATTCCGGTTGTAAAGATCCTTCAGCAGCCTGCAAATTTATGAACCTGCTGTACACGGATGCATATGTAGACAACCTTCTGGTCTATGGAGAAGAAGGAGTGGATTACAAATTGGATGAAAATGGTTGTGCAGTAGCACCGGATGGATATACGGATCTGAACAGTGTAGCATATACCAATAATATGAACTACTATTTCTGGGGAAATAAATGGCTGACCTATCCGGTTGCAGGCGGTCTGTATGGAGAAGAAAAAGAGACAAATAAACAGCAGAATTATGATGGAGATCATTCAAATTATTATGGTTTCCTTTACGACTACAGTGATAAAGAAGCAGAATACACCGCATGCCAGAATATTGTAGAAGAGTATAAAAAATCTCTGTGGGTTGGTGCAGCAGATGTAGATACAACACTTGCCGAGATGACAAAACGACTGAAAGCAGCTGGTATGGATGACCTGATTCAGGCAAAGCAGGAGCAGCTGGATGCATGGATGAGTAGTAAGTAGAAAAGACTTTGAAAAAAGGAAAGGGCTGCGGAATATCACCGCAGCCTTATTTATAAAAGGGAGCTCGAATTATGCCAAAGAGTAAGAAGAAATATGCCAGTAAAAATACATTAGCATTGCTTTTCATTGCACTGCCAGGTATTACATATCTGATTATTAATAACTATATCCCGATTGTGGGAACCTTTATTGCGTTTAAAAAGTTCAGTTATGCAAAAGGAATCTGGGGAAGCCCATGGTGTGGACTGAATAACTTTAAATTTTTGTTTCTGACAGATGATGCATGGGTCATTACGAGAAACACGTTGTTATATAATCTGGCGTTTATTGTGATCGGAACAGTAGTTTCTGTGATTTTTGCAATCCTGCTGCATGAGCTGGGAGAACTGTTACGCGGAAAGTTTTTCCAGTCCGTGCTGTTATTTCCGCACTTACTGTCCTGGGTTGTAACGGCGTATCTGGTATATGCGTTATTGGGAAGTACAACCGGTTTTGTGAACAATACAATCTTAAATGCGCTGGGGAAAAAGGGCGTAGACTGGTATACCGCAAAAACGGCATGGCCGTTTATCCTGGTTATTGTATATCTTTGGAAGAATGCCGGATATAATGCGATCGTTTATATGGCAGGTATTGCAGGCATTGATAAGGAAATTTATGAAGCAGCAAAGATTGATGGCGCTTCTAAATTGAAACAGATTACTGCCATTACACTTCCGCTTCTGAGACCAACCATTATTATTATGACATTAATGGCAATCGGCCGTGTATTCTATTCGGACTTTGGTTTGTTCTATCAGGTACCGATGAATGCGGGAACCCTGTTTTCTACGACACAGACGATAGATACGTATGTATATCGCGGTTTGATGGAACAGGGTAATGTAGGAATGTCTTCGGCAGCAGGTGTATATCAGTCATTAGTTGGTTTTGCACTGGTAATGATTGCAAACTTTATTGTGCGGAAAAAAGATCCGGAAAACGCATTGTTCTAGGAGGCAGGATATGAAAAAGACAGTCAGCGATGAAAAACGATTTATTGCAATAGCAACAGTTATTTTAGTGGTAATCAGTATTGTGGCGTTGTTTCCGATGATTCTTCTGGTGGTTGCGTCCTTTACCGATGAAAATGAACTGATTACAAACGGATATCAGATTTTGCCGAAGAAACTCAGCCTGGAAGCATATACCTACATGGTAAAACAGGCAGCAACAATTGTAAGATCGTATCTTGTTACGATTGGAACAACCGTTGTCGGAACCGGATTAAGCGTGCTACTGACAACTTCGATCGCATATCCGATGGCACGAAAAACATTCAAATATAGAAATGCATTATCCTTTTTTGTGTATTTTACCATGCTGTTTAATGGAGGACTGGTGCCACAGTATATTATGTGGACAACATTTTTTCACATTAAAGATACGTATGCAGCACTGATTTTTCCGAATCTTCTGATGACAGCATTCAATATTTTCCTGGTAAGAAACTATTACAGCAACAGTCTGCCGGAAGCATTATACGAAGCTGCGCAGCTGGACGGAGCGTCAGAAATTGGAATTTTCACCAAAATTGTATTTCCGTTGTCGAAGCCGGTAGTTGCCACCATTGGACTGTTTACAGGTCTTTCCTACTGGAACAGCTGGACCAATGCTTTATATTACGTACAGGATCCAAAATATTTTGGTATTCAGAATCTGCTGATGCGTATCATGAAAAACATTGAATATCTGCGAAGCGGAGCATCAGAGCTGGCAGCGGAAGGACAGGCAGTTTCGCTTCCGGGCAACTCCATCCGAATGGCACTGGCATTTGTCGGAATTTTACCAATCATTATTATTTATCCGATGCTTCAGAAATATTTTATCAAAGGTGTGGTTGTCGGCGCTGTAAAAGGCTGACAGAAAGGAGAAACAGATGGCAGCATATGTACATTGTAATTTTCATTCCTGTATCCTGCGGATGCAGGTAGATGTTTCGATTCTGCTTCCGGAAAAGGAGCGGATGGAAGATGTGGAGCAGGGAAAAAAGGGAGAGACTTTCGGAAAAAACAAAAAATATCAGACCCTGTATCTGCTGCATGGATTTACAGGTGACCACCTTACGTATCTGCGGACCTCCAAAATTGAGCGTTATGCAGATGAGCATCAGATCATGGTGGTTATGCCAAGCGTATATAACAGCGCCTATACGGACATGAAATACGGACTGGATTATTTTTCTTATCTGACAGAAGAACTGACAGATTTTGTGGAGAGAAATTTCCCGGCAGCAACAAAGCGGGAAAACCGTTTTATTGCAGGAATGTCGATGGGAGGTTACGGTGCCTATAAATGGGGACTTACCTGTCCGGAAAAATTTGCGGCAATCGGAGGCGTTGCGGGATCTTACCATGCCGAATATCGTTATCAGGGAAAGGTTAACACGGTATCCACCCTTTGTGAAGCGTTATATGGTGATCCGCCTGCGATTACACCGGAGGTTCATGATGTTTTTACACTGTTGAAAAACCGGAAAGAAGAAGGAAGAGATATTCCGAGATTGTATACCTGCTGCGGTACAGAGGACAGACGTCACCAGGATTCGGTCGATCTGAAGGAGTTTGCGGATCAGCTGGGCGTTCCGCTGCTGTTTGAAGAGGGACCGGGAAGGCATGATGATATTTTCTTTGATGAGTATATTCAGAAGATTCTGGACTGGATGAACTTTGCAGGAAAATCAGTAGAAGAATAAAATCTGCGGAGGATAAAACGGGGCTGTCACGCTAACTGCGGCAATCAAATGAGGGCAAATATACCGCAAAGTGGGGCTCGCAGATTGCGGAAATGGTCTTTCAGACACGCTCTAGTGCGACAGCCCCCGCGGGAAATACAGGGAGAAGAGGAAAATGGAGATAGAAAAAGCAGCCGTAGCCGGAACACTGGAATCCAGCGATTGTATGGTTACGGTAGAAGATGGGGATGGAAACATAGATCTGGTACTGGAAAGCACAGTGATTCATCAGTATGGAAATCAGATCCGTCATGTGGTTCTGGATACCCTGGAAAGTCTGGGAGTTCAGAACGTAAAAATTAAGATTGTAGATAAAGGAGCTCTGGACTGCACCATCCGTGCAAGGGTGGAAGCTGCGGTATACCGTTCTGCCGGGCAGTCGGAGCAGCTGCCATGGGGAGGTGCGATCAGATGAGAGACGCAAAAAAACGATTACGTCGTACCATGATGTTTTTAAACGCACAGAAGCCGGGACTGATTAAAGATCCCTATATTTATGGAGCAGATTCTCTGATGTTGGATCTGGAAGATGCAGTGGCAGAAAATCAGAAGGACGCGGCCAGATTTTCTCTGTTTCATGCACTTCGCACGATTGATTATCATGGAGCGGAACGGATTGTACGTATCAATGGCCTGGACACACCTTTCTGGAAAGAAGATATCCGTTGTGCAGTAGCCGGTGGATGTGACGGCATCCGTATTCCGAAGACAGAGACAGCACAAGATGTAAAGATAGTGGAGCAGCAAATTTTAAAGGCGGAGAATGAATTTGGCAGACCGGAGAACAGTACCTTAATTATGGCAGCGATAGAATCGGCAAGAGGTGTGGTGAAGGCATTAGAAATTTGCGAGGCTTCGAAAAGGCTGTTTGGTATCGCGCTGTCCGGTGGAGATTACACGAAAGATCTGCATACCCACATTACGGGAACCGGAATAGAACTGATGGGAGCAAGACAGCAGCTTGTCATCGCTGCGCGGGCAGCCGGTGTGCAGTGTTTTGATACCGTCTATACAGATCTGGAAAATGAAGAGGGCTTTCGGGAAGACGTCAATACGATTCACCTGATGGGCTTTGATGGGAAATCGATTATCAATCCAAGACAGATTCGTATTGTACATGAAATTTTTACGCCGAAAGAAAAAGAGATTATTTTTGCGGAAAAAGTAGTCCGTGAGATTGACAGCAAAAAGGAACAGGGAATCGGTGTGTTTACTGTAGACGGAAAGATGATTGATATTGCGTTTTATGATGGCGCAAAGCGAATTATCGAACTGGCCAAGGCTTCCGGTGTGTACGAGGGGGAACTGTAAGATGAAAAATGCAGTAGGGAGAGAAATTCCCGAGGAAATATTGAAGATAACAGGAAAAGAAGTATTTCACGGAGTGCATTATTATGATGGTTATGAATATCGGAAAGATGGTCCGAAAACCCGCTGCGTGGTGAATTCCGATGGCAGCAAACTGGTGAAAACAATTCATGAGGCTCTGGTGAAATGCGAAATCCGGGATGGCATGACAATTGGATTTCACCATCATTTCCGGGATGGTGATCTGGTTGTAAATATGGTGATGGAAGAAATCCATAAAATGGGTATTAAAAATATTACCATTTGTGCCAGCTCTCTTGGGAAAGCGCATGCAGGACTGGTGCCGTACATGGAAGATGGAACGATTACGGGAATCCAGTCTTCCGGTGTACGCGGTGAGATTGGAAAGGCGATTTCAGAGGGAAAACTGAAAGGGCTTGCAGTGATGCGCTCTCACGGCGGCAGAGTTCGGGCAATCGAAACAGGAGAAGTACACCTGGATATTGCATTTATCGGAGCACCGACGTGTGATGATTATGGAAACTGTCGTGGTATCGGTGGAAAGGCGGACTGCGGAGTGTTGTCCTATGCGATGGTCGATGCTGATTATGCAGACAGGGTCGTAGCAATTACGGACTGCCTGGTGCCGTTTCCTAATTTTCCGGCACATATTTCTATGACCAAAGTCGATTATGTAGTAGTGGTAGATGCGATCGGAGATCCGAAAAAAATTGCAACAGGTGCAGCAAAACCGACGAAAGATATGAGAAAACTGATGATGGCGGATTACTGTACACGATTTGTAACGTCTACCCCGTACTTTAAAGATGGATTTTCCTATCAGACAGGTGTGGGAGGCGCGTCTATCGCTTCCACCATTTCGCTGGCAAAAATCATGAAGGAACGTGGAATCCGTATGCGTTTCGGTGTCGGAGGTCTGACAAAACCAATGTGTGATCTTCTGGATAACAATCAGGTTGATGTACTTCTGGATACGCAGGATTTTGATCTGGATGCGGTAGAATCAGTAAAAGATATCAGGCATTTCAGAATCAGTGCCGGTGAATATGCAGACCCTTTTAACAAGGGCGCAGTAGTCAACAAACTGGATTTTGTGATTCTGGCAGCACTGGAAGTTGATGTAAATTTCAATTGCAATGTTGTAGTAGGTTCCGATGGCGTTATAACAGGTGCGCAGGGGGGCCATCCGGATACGGCGGCAGGCGCAAAATGCACCATTGTACTGACTCCTTTATTACAGGGAAGAATTCCGGCAATCTGTACGGAAGTGACAACAGTGACAACACCGGGAGAATCTGTAGATGTAGTCATCACGGAATATGGAGTTGCAGTTAATCCACTGCGAAAAGATCTGCTGGAAGCAGTAAAAAACAGTGGACTTCCGCTGAAAACGATAGAAGAACTTCGGGATTTGGCTTACCGGATTGCAGGAGAACCGGAGAAAGTAGAATTTGGCGAACGTGTTGTAGGAATTATTGAAAGCAGAGACGGAACCATCATGGATGTAGTTCGTCAGATTAAACCATTCCGGTTTAAAGAGGAAAAGAATATACTCCCGGAGCCAGTACATAAATAAGAGAAGGGAGGGCAGGCAGTGAGTGACTATATGGAAGAAACAGGGGATCCTTTTACCGGGAAAAAGAAAGAGGAACTCAAAAAATTTCTGGAATACATGGGGCTTACTTATGATGAGCAGATTACGCATTCCATCGTATTGCGAAAAGAGAAAGAAATCATAGCAACTGCTTCCTGCCAGAAAAATATCATAAAATGTGTTGCGGTATCAGAAGCGTATCAAGGACAGAATCTGCTGGCACATCTTATGACATCCCTGATTGAATATTTTTATGGAATGGGAATTTCTCATTTTTTTGGATTTACAAAGCCTCAGAACAAAGAACTGTTTTTCAGCATGGGAATGTATCCGGTGGCACAGACAGAAAAAATTCTTCTTCTGGAAAATGACAAAAACGGACTTGAAAAATTCCTGAAACGATTAAAAAAAGAAACACAGGAACAACAGAAGTGCAAAGTGGAAAACAGGCATGAAAACGGTATCGGGGCAGTGGTTATGAATTGTAATCCCTTTACCAGGGGACATGAATACCTGATCCGGGAGGCGGCAAAAAAAAACAAATGGCTGCACATTTTTATCCTCTCAGAAGAACAGAGCTTTCTGACAACGAGAGAACGGTATCAGTTGGTAAAAGAAGGAATACAGGAAATTCCAAATGTGATTCTTCACCAGACTTCAGAATACATGATTTCGCCGGCTGTGTTTCCGACATATTTTATCAAAGAAAAAGCGAAAGCCTATGAGATGAATTGCCAGTTGGATATTCAGTTATTTGGAGAGCGTATTGCACCGGAACTTAAAATTACGGATCGCTATGTAGGCAGTGAACCGGTCTGCGATGTGACACATACCTATAACCAGTGCTTACGGGAGCAGCTACCGTGCTATCAGATCCGCTTTCATGAAATTCCCAGAAAAACATATGGAGACCAGATCATCAGTGCATCTGAGGTTAGAAAAAAATATGCGGAAAATCAATTAAAAAGCGTCTGCGGAATGCTTCCGGAAAGTACCTGGCGCTATCTGGAAAGGAAAAAGAATGAAAACGGAAAATAAGGTTTCCTTAGAGCAGGTATTGTGGAGCCGAGAAAAAAGGGTGGCAACGCAGAAAGAGCTTTTTGAAAAATATCCGGGTACTTTAATCTGCTTTATGCTCAATATTCCGGGTCCGGAAAAGGTAAATGAACTTTTCGAAAAGGTCTTTTATGAAGGAATGGAAAAAATACAGAATAAGCTGGAAATGGAAAAAATTTCGACGGAAGCCCGGCTGGTACAAGAAAACATAACCGGATATGAAGGATATTTGGTTGTGAAAGCAGACGGCTGCCAGGTGAAAAAGCTTATGATTGCTTTGGAAGAGACGAAGATCGGGAGACTGTATGATATTGATGTATTGGAAAAAGAAAATACGAAAATCAGCAGAAAGGATCTTGGATTTCCGGAAAGAAAATGTCTGTTATGCAACAACCCGGCCTGCCAGTGTGGCAGAAGCAGAAAACATTCGATCGAAGAATTGAGAAAAAAGATCTATGGTATCATATGGGAAGAACAGCTGCAAAGAGGCGTAGCTGCTGAGATCAGTCAGGCACTGATGGAGGAAGTGTATACAACACCAAAACCAGGCTTAGTAGACCGGGAGGATACCGGTGCGCATACAGATATGAACTGTCAGACATTTCAAAAGAGTACAGAGGCGATCGCCGAAGATCTGGCGGCAATGTTTGTAGCCGGGTATTCCTGGGAGGCAGCTCCGGAGACATTGTTTCCCCTTCTCAGAGAAAGAGGAAAAAAGACGGAAGAAAAAATGTTTGCTGCAACCGGAGGAGTCAATACGCACAAAGGAATCATTTTTACGATTGGCATTCTTGCAGCAGCGGCCGGAATTTCCCTGAGAAATTTCGGAACAATCGAATCGGAGGATGTTTGCCGGATCAGTCTGGAAATGACAAAAAAAGAGTTGGAACAGGATCTGAGAAAATTAAAACAAAGCTCGGGGATCACGCATGGAGAAAAAATTTACTGCCATCTGGGCGAGAAAGGAGTCCGGGGACTGGCGATGAGCGGATATCCGATTCTGTGTGAACGTACGGTTCCTCATATGAAGCAGTATATAGCAAATAACAGGGATCAAAATCAGATCAATGTACAGATTCTTCTTGAGATTATAGGAGAGCTTACGGACACAAATGTCATCAGCAGAACCAGTGAGAAAGAAATGCGATGGCTGCAAACAGAAGCAAGGGCAATTCTTAAGACAGGTGGTGCTTTTTGCGCGGAGGGTTTGCAAAAAGTGCGAGAACTGAATCAGATTTGTATCCGGAAAAATATGAGTCCGGGAGGAGCTGCGGATTTACTTGCGGCAACGATTTTTTTGTGCCGCATGGAAACCTTGATGGAACGTTTGAAAAGTATAACATAATAAAAATATATGACGCTGTCATTGATCTTAAAATGTACGGTCGCTCTTAATGCTGAATATTTTCAGCTGTTAAGAGCGGCCGTTTACGTTGGAAATATACGGCAGTATTGTCGGAAGAAAATGGTTACTGTTTGCCTGAAGGTTGATTGCATCAAAAAAAGGAGTCTGCTATACTGTAGCTATGTTTATTTTTTTGGCAGAAGTGGATCAGAACAGGAGGAGCGAAACATGAGTCTGCAGTTTATTATGGGAAATTCGGGAGCTGGAAAGTCGAGATATGCGTATCAGAAAATTCTGGCGGAAGCGATGCGCCACCCGGAGAAAACTTATCTGATCATTGTGCCGGAGCAGTTTACAATGCAGACGCAGAAAGAGCTTGTGTCACTGCATCCGGCGGGCGGTATTTTAAATGTTGATATTTTGAGCTTCCAGCGTCTGGCTTACCGTATTTTTGAGGAGACCGGAGGCAGTCTGTACCCGGTGCTCGAAGAAACGGGAAAGAGTCTTGTGGTAAAACGCGTTGCACAGGAGAAGAAAAAGGAGCTGACGATTCTTGGAAGTACGTTAAAGAGAACCGGCGCAGTTTCGCAGATGAAATCGTTGATTTCCGAGCTGAAGCAGTATCAGATTGCGCCGTCCGAGCTTGATACGTGGGCGGAGGAGACGGGAGAGAAAAAGCTGCTGGCAGCAAAGCTGAAAGACACCGGGGTAATCTACCGTGCATTTGAAGAATATCTGGAAAATCGCTACGTGACGGCGGAGGATGTGCTGGAGGTTCTGGCGGGAAAGCTGGAAGAATCATCACTCATTCGAAACAGTGAGGTACTGGTGGACGGATTTACCGGATTTACGCCAGTACAGATCGGTGTGCTTGGAAAACTGTTCCGGCTTTGTGAAAAGGTCTATGTGACGATTATTATGGATGAGCGGGAGGATCCGTATAAAAAGGCAATCCCGCACCAGCTCTTTGCGATGAGCCGCCAGCTGATTCAACAGCTTATGAAAGCGGCAGACGAAGCAGGGTGCCCAGTGGAGCCGGAAATCTGGGTCAGACGCTCGGGATATGGCCGTTTTCAGTCGGGAAGCATGATGGATCAGTTGGAACAGAACCTGTTTCGATATGGAATAAGAAGGATTGTCGGAACAGAGGCAGGAAAAAGAGCAGAGTCAAAAGCAGGGGCAGGAACAAATGGAAAGAACAAAAAAGAAATTGGGCCAAGCACGCTGGAAAATGCACAGAAAACGAAAAAGGAGCATTTGGAGTCCGGACAAAATCTGAAACAGCAGGGTATTTACATTAGTGTAGCGCCATCTCCACGTGCGGAGCTCGAGGAAACGGTGCGCCTGATCCGCCGCATGGTGCGTGAGGAGAAGATGCGGTACCAGGATTTTGCCGTTCTGACCGGAGATCTTTCCATTTATGGCACATATGCGCGGGAAATTTTTGAAAAATGCGGCATTCCGTACTTTGTGGACGAAAAGCATTCTGTGCTGATGAATCCGTTCGTGGAATTTCTGCGCGCGGCGATCGAGATGGTGGTACAGAGCTTTTCCTACGAGAGCGTCTTCCGTTATCTGCGCTGCGGCCTTTCGAGTCTGAGCCGCGAGGAGACAGATGCGATGGAAAACTATGTTCTGGCACTTGGCATCCGCGGGCTGAAAGCGTATGGGGAGACGTGGACGCGGGGATACCGCGGCATCAAACCGGATGAAGTGCCGCAGCGCAATCTCCTACGGGAAAAATTCTATGCCGAAGTGCAGCCGTTTGCAGAACAGATGAAGAAAAAAGACGCCACGGTGCGGGAGCGGACGGAGGCACTGTACGCACTGGCGGTGCAGAATCAGATGCAGGAAAAACTTGAGGAGCGGCGGCAGCAGTTTGAAGAGCGGGGACAGGAGGCATTTGCAAAAGAATACAGCCAGATTTACGGTATTGTTATGGAGCTTCTGGATAAGATTGTCGAGGTGCTGGGCGATGAAAAAATGACGTTGGCAGAGTATCAGGAGATTCTGGAGGCTGGCTTTGCAGAGGCTTCTGTTGGCATTATTCCGCCGACCGCGGACCAGGTACTGATCGGTGACAATGAGAGATCACGTCTGAAGGATATCCGTGTGTTGTTTTTCGTCGGTGTGAACGACGGGCTGATTCCGCGTCACGACGCGGGAGGCGGTATTCTTTCGGAGTATGACCGCGAGGAGCTGGAGCGCGCGGATGCAAAACTCTCCCCGACGGCGCGGGAGACGATGTATCAGCAGAAATTCCATCTCTACCGAAATCTGACAAAACCATCGGAGCGGCTGTACCTTTCCTTTGCGAAAGCGGGCGCGTCCGGCGAGGCGCAGAATCCGTCGTATCTGATTAACGAAATCCGAAAGCTCTTCCCGGAGATCCCGGTGCGGGATATCGAAAAAGAGGAAAATCCGGAGGAAAAACTGGAAATGCCGCGTTCCGGGGAGGCACTGTTTCTGGAGGAGCTTGGAAAGGCGGCAGAGGGCGAGATGAATCCGCTGTTTGAAGAGCTTTACCGCTGGTATGCGGCACATCCGGAGGCGGGGATTCCGGCGGAGACATATCGGAAAGCGGCTTTTCTGCGCTGTGCGGACGGTGTGATCGGAAGGAGTGCGGCATCGGCGCTGTACGGGGACACTTTGAAAAACAGTGCGACACGGCTGGAAAAGTATGCGGCATGTGCGTTTGCCCACTTTATGGAGTTCGGACTTCAGATCCGCGAGCGGGATCAGTATGAGCTGAAAGCGGCCGATATGGGAACGGTTATGCATGAAGCACTCGAAAAGTTTTCAAAAAAACTGCAGGAAAATGGCGAGACATGGAAGACTGTCGGGGATGATACCCGTGACCGCCTGATCGAGGAGTGCGTCGAGGAGACGATGGCAGATTACGGAAACACGATTTTCCAGAGCTCAAGCCGGAATCAGTATCGCATCATCCGCGTAAAGCGGATTCTGAAACGGACGGTGTGGGCGCTGCAGCAGCAGATTCGGCAGGGAGAATTTGAGCCGGGTGAATTTGAGGTTTCGTTCTCCATGGAGGACTCCTTGTCGGCGATTAATATTGATCTGTCGGAGCATGAGAAGATGCGCCTGCGCGGACGGATTGACCGCGTGGATCTCTGTGAGACGGACGATAAGGTCTATGTGAAAATTATCGATTACAAGACGGGAAATACATCGCTTGACCTGGTGGCGCTCTATTATGGGTTACAGCTGCAGCTGGCGGTTTATCTGGATGCGGCGGTGGAGCTGGAGCAGAAAAAGCATCCAGGTAAGCTGGTGGAGCCTGCGGGGGTATTTTATTATCATATTGATGATCCGATCCTCGACCAGGAAGAAGATGAGACCGATGAGGCGTGGGGCAGACGGATGCTGAAAGCACTGCGGATGGATGGCCTTGTAAATGCAGATCGGAAGGTGGTGGAGCTTCTCGACCGAGTACTCGCGGATGGAACGACGTCGGATGTGATTCCGGTTGGAAAGAAGAAGGATGGAAGCTACACGGGCTATTCGAAAGTGGCATCGTCGGAGCAGTTTAATGTGATTCGGACATACACCAGAAAGAAGGTACGTGAGATCGGCGAGGGCATTTTCTCGGGAAATGTAAAAATTTCGCCGTTTCAGCGGGATGGAGCAACGGCATGCGCATATTGCGAATATCAGGGAATCTGCGGATTCGATCAGAAAATTCAGGGATATGAATACCGTAAATTAAAGGGCATGGATACAGAACTGCTGATGAAGGTAATGCAGGAGACAGCACAAAGAGATCAAAAAGAGTGACTGCTTTTGAAAAAGTGAAATATGGTGCATTTTTTCCAAGTGAGGGAAAGAAAATCAGCCAGAAAGAAGAGGGAAAGAACATGGCAGTAAAATGGACAGCGGAACAGCAGAAAGTCATTGATGCGAGAGACCGGAATCTTCTGGTCAGCGCGGCGGCGGGTTCCGGAAAGACGGCGGTTCTGGTAGAGCGGATCCTTGCAATGGTGAAAGACCCTGTGCATCCAATCGACATTGACCAGCTTCTTGTCGTAACCTTTACGCGTGCGGCGGCAGGAGAAATGAAAGAGAGAATCGGCCGCGCTCTGCAGCAGAGCCTTGCGGAAAACCCGGAAAATGAGCATTTACAGCGGCAGCAGACCCTGCTTCACCATGCGCAGATCAGCACAATTCACGGTTTCTGTTCCTATGTGATAAAAAATTACTTTCAGATGATCGATCTCGATCCGGTGTACCGCATGGCGGATGAAGGGGAGATCCGTCTGATGAAAAGCGATGTGATCCAGAAGGTCATGGAAGAACGCTTTACGGAAAAGGAGTCTGCATTTACACGGTTTGTGGAGAGCTACGCGGCGGGAAAGCAGGATGACGGGCTCGATGCACTTGTGCTGAAACTGTATGAGTTTTCCATGAGCTATCCATGGCCGGAGCAGTGGCTCGAAGAGTGCCGGGCGGCGTACCAGATGGATTCACCGGAAGCAGTGCAGGAGAGTATCTGGGTACAGGAGCTGATGAGCGAGGCGAAAAAGCGGCTCTCGAGTATTCTGGAAGGGATTCAGGAAAACCGGAAAACAGCAGTAAGCTCTGGCGGACCGTATTTATATGATGAGGCGCTGGCTTCTGACCAGCAGATGGTGGAAGAACTGCTGGAAACAGAATCGTTTGATGAACTGGTGCGCGCGATGGCCGGAATGAAGTTTAAAGCACTTTCGCGGAAAAAGGCAGACGATGTGAGTGAAACGCTGAAAGATCAGGTAAAGGCGGAGCGCGATGCATGTAAAAAGGAGCTGCAGAAGTTAAAAGAGCAGTTCTTTGAGAAGGACAGCGCTGCGATTGCGGAGGAGATTGCCGACTGCCGGGAGCCCATCGGGGTGCTGATTGATCTGACGGAGCAGTTTGCAAAAGCGTTTGCGGAGAAAAAACGGAGCAAAAATATTCTCGATTATGCCGATCTGGAACACTTTGCGCTTGAAATTCTCGTGCAGCAAAAAGACGGCTGCCTGGTGCGGACCGATGCGGCGCGGGAGCTTTCGGAACAGTTCCGCGAAATTATGATCGATGAGTATCAGGACAGCAACTTTATCCAGGAGGCACTGCTCTCTGCAGTGTCCGGCGAGGAGGAAGGCAGATGGAACCGGTTTATGGTTGGCGATATCAAGCAGAGCATCTACGGATTCCGCCTGGCGCGGCCGGAGCTGTTTCTGGAAAAATATCATACGTATGCGAAGGACGGGGAAAGCCAGCAGAGAATCGATCTCGACAAAAACTTCCGAAGCCGGCCGGAGGTGCTTGCGACGGCGAATTATGTATTCCGCAAGCTGATGAGTCCGGAACTCGGCGGCATCGCGTACGATGAGGCGGCGAGCCTCCATGCGGGAGCAGCGTTTCCTGCATTGCCGGAAATGGAAGAGGAAAAGACGGAAACGTGGCATGCGGCATATGAAACAGAACTTCTTCTGCTGGATGACAAGGCGCCCGAGCTGGAAGATGATAAGTCGCGTGAGACAAAGATGGAAACGGAGGCGGCTGCCGTTGCCGCGCGCATCCGCGAGATGGTCGGAAATGAGGAAGTCGTGGGCAAAGAGACCGGGGAATACCGGAAAATTCAGTACCGCGATATCGTAATTCTGCTTCGTGCGGTCAGCGGCTGGTCGGAGACGTTTTCGCGTGTGCTCCAGGCGGCTGGAATTCCGGCTTACAGTACATCAAAAACAGGGTACTTTTCCACGCAGGAAATTGTGACTGTGCTGAATTATTTGCATCTGTGTGACAATCCATGTCAGGAGATTCCATTTACGGCCATTCTGCGTTCCCCCATCTGCGGATGCACAGACACGGAGCTTGCAGCGGTGCGTTGTGTGGATAAAGACGTGAAAATTTACGAGGCATGTGGAAAATATGCGGCGATGGGAGATGATGAAGCACTTCGGGAGAAGCTGAGGAGGTTCCTTGCACAGCTCGAAACGCTGCGAAGCCGCGTGCCGTATACGCCGATCCATGAGCTGATCACACAGATTCTCGAGGAGACGGGCTACGGCGGCTATGCATCTGCAATGCCGGGCGGTGTGCAGCGGCGGGCAAATCTGGAGATGCTGGTGGAAAAGGCGGTGGAATTTGAGGCGACGAGTTACCGTGGACTGTTCAACTTTATCCGTTATATCGAGCAGCTTCAGAAGTATGAAGTCGATTTCGGCGAGGTGAATATTTACGGGGAGAGCGCAGATACGGTGCGTATCATGAGTATTCACAAGAGTAAAGGACTGGAATTCCCGGTTGTGTTCCTCTCGGGCATGGGCAAATCGTTTAACCAGATGGACAGCCGTGCGGCGCTTGTACTCCATTCCCGGATGGGCATCGGCGCGGATGCGATCGATCCGGAGCACCGCGTCCGTCAGGCGACACTGCCGCGGCAGATCATCCGGCAGAGCATGAAGCTGGAAAATCTGGCGGAGGAGCTACGGGTGCTTTACGTTGCCATGACGCGCCCGAAGGAGAAGCTGATTATGACGGGCATGGCGTCGAAGCTGGAGAGCCGCGTGAAGCAGTGCGCGGCACATGCGGGGCGGCAGGATGAGCTGCTGTCATATCAGACATTGAGCAGTGCATCCGGGTATCTCGACTGGATTTTGCCGGCATTTTCGAGAAACCGGTGTTTCGACGGGCTGTATGAACAATTCGGTCTGGCAGGGAATGCGGACAATCCGCTGTATGCAGAGAAAATTCCGGTAACGATCCGCCTTGTATCACCGGCAGGACTTGTTGAGGGAGAAGTGCTGCATCAGATGGAGCGCGCGGTGAATGAGCAGAAGATCATGGAAATTCCGAAGCAGCCGCCGAGAGAAGCGGCGCTGAAGGAACTTGTGGAGGAGCGGTTTGCCTACCAGTATCCGTATGAGAAGGAAAAACAGATTCCGGTAAAGGTTACCGTTTCACAGCTGAAGAAGGCCGGGATGGAGGAATCCGAGATCGGAAAAGAGCTGTTCGCGCAGGAAGAACTCGTACCAATTGTGCCGGACTTTATGAAAAAGGATCATGTTGCGGCTCTGACGGGCTCTGACCGCGGAACGGCGTACCACCGCCTGCTGGAATGTCTCGATTACCGCAGAGCGTACAGCATCACAGAGCTGATGGCACAGACGGAGGAATTGATTGCAGAAGGAAAGATGACGAAAGAAGCAGCGGAATGCATTTATTTCAAATCGATCCTCGCTTTCGCAAAAAGTCCGGTTGGAATGCGGATGCGGAATGCCTTTTTGAATGAAACCCTGAAACGGGAGCAGCCGTTTGTGATGTCCGTTCCGGCAAGTGAGGCAGATCCGTCCTATCCGGAAGACGAAACCATTCTCGTGCAGGGAATCATTGACGCATGGTTCCCGGAGGGGGATGAGATGGTTCTTGTGGACTATAAAACGGACCGTGTGAAAGAAGCCGGGGAGCTGAAAAAGAGGTATGAAAAACAGCTCGCCTATTACCAGCAGGCACTGGAGCGGACGACAGGGAAGAAAGTGAAAGAGAAAATTATTTATTCGCTGGCACTGGATGAGGAGTTGGTATTGTAGGAAAAAACTACTAGAAAAAACAACTGTCAAAACAGGGATAAAGTATGATATCATAGTTGAGAAACAAACAGGTGTTGAGAAACAAAGAGAAAAAAGGAGATTCAGCGATGATTCGAAAAATTGTTCAGATAGAGGAAGACAGATGTACAGGATGCGGGCTTTGTGCGCATGCCTGTCATGAAAGTGCGATTGCAATGGTTGACGGGAAGGCAAAGCTGATCCGGGATGACTACTGCGACGGATTCGGTGACTGCCTGCCGGTCTGTCCGGCAGATGCGATTTCGTTTGTGGAGCGGGAGGCGCTGCCGTACGATGAGGAGGCGGTAAAAGAGAACCAGCGGAAGGCAAAAGAGGCGGCCGGACAGGAGAATACTGGAGCAGGAAAAGCAGGTGAAAACAGCTGGGCGATTGACCGTGCAGATGCGCAGGAAAATTCTGCAGCAGTTCCGTCCCGGCTCCGCCAGTGGCCGGTGCAGATCAAGCTGGTGCAGGAGCGGGCTTCCATGTTTGCAGGAGCGGACCTTCTCGTTGCGGCGGACTGTACGGCGTATGCGTACGGAAACTTCCACCAGGATTTTATTCGGGATCATGTCGTTCTCGTAGGCTGTACAAAACTTGACGATATCGATTATTCCGAGAAACTTGCGCGGATTTTCATGCGGAATGATATTAAGAGTATCACGGTTGCACGCATGGAGGTTCCGTGCTGCGCAGGAATGGAGCGTGCCGTGAAGATGGCACTGAAAGAGAGTGGAAAGAAGATTCCGGTGAAAACCGTGGTGATTTCTACGGAGGGGGAAATTTTGTAGAAAATCAGATATAGTAATTAGCGTGTGCCCTTAAAAGTTATTTTACAATTGGTACATTCTGCTTTGTGGAATATGTAAGACGAAAAAAATGAAAAGCTCGGTAAGAGGTATTAGAAAAATGAGTATGACGAAGATACAAGAGGAGCTTCTTGGTGCGCTGATCGGTCTGGCCCGGTCGGTAGATGGAAGAGGAGAAGCAGCAAAAGGTGAATCGCAGGAGTTTTCCAGCGGTGACAGCAATGGTCACCGCCCGGACAAAGCCACGCATGAGATTCTGCTTGGCGGAATTTGTGCGGCAAATCCGGAAAAAGAGCTGAGGGAAGAAGAGGGGAAATCCTGGATTGTACGCGTGGAGGCAGAAAAGAACCGTCTGAATCCGGATTGCGCAGTGTGCAAGGGAAAATGCGGCAGAACAGATAACTATGATCTCGAAGAAATGGAGACAGATGAACCGTCGGACCGGGCACGAAAAGAGCAGATTCTTGCGGAATTGTTTCCGATGGCAGAAAAACTGCAGCAGCTTCGGAAAGAAACAAAAGAGCAAAACGAAGAATTGCAGGGGGCGGTTAATTTTTTGTATAAGGCATTGTTTGCGATTGGAAACTATGTCGGGGAAAAGAGTCTGCAGAGTGTGGTGCAGGAGATGAATAACCTTTTTGTTAAATTGGAAAATGTATTAAAATAAGTAGAAAATAAGAAAAATCCTCTGTCCGGAGTGTATAAAAAACCCCGGAAACAGGGGATTTTTTGCGTTCTGCGCCAAGTGCATAAAACGTATTATCGCGTTTTCACAAAGTTTTGCAAAAGCAGACAAAATTGCAGACAGGCGCTTGCAACAGAAAAATGAATAGGTTATAACATTATAACAAGGCGGCAGGAGAACCAATACAAAGAAATGAGATTCTAGTGGCATATAAACAGAAAGAATACAGGGAAAAGATGAAAAGGGACGGAAGCGGGATGGAGAAGAAAAAGTATATCCTTCTGGATGTTGGCGGAACGGAAATCAAAGGAAGTGTGTCGGACAGAAATGGAGTAAGAACGAAAATCCGGAAATTTCCAGCACGGGCGCAGAAGAGCACAGAGAAGATTCTGGACAATTTTGCAAAGATCTGCCGGGAACTGATGATAGAAGCAGACGGAAGTGTTGTTGGAGTCGGGATGGCGATTCCGGGTCCGTTTGATTATGAAAATGGAATCAGCCGGATGCAGGGACTGAATAAGTACGATGCCATTTACGGGATTCCACTGGAAAGAGAAATCAAGGCGCGCGTGCCGGAACTTGGATCAGCACGATTTTTGTTTTTACATGACATTGAAGCATTTGCACTGGGAGAAAGCTGGTACGGAAACTGTCGTGATGTAGATAAAGTTCTGTGCGTCTGCATCGGAACCGGCGCCGGATCTGCTTTTGTAGAAAACGGCAAAACAGTGAAAACGGGAAAAGGTGTGCCGGAAAATGGATGGATTTATCAACAGCCGTTTGGAGATTCCATTTTGGACGATTATCTTTCTGTGCGCGGGCTGGAGCAGATTAGCCTGGCTGTGACAGGAAAAGTGTGGAGTGGAAAAGAATTGTATGGTCTGGTAAAAGCGGGAAACATGGAGGCAGAAGAAGTCTGGAGAAGATTTGGAGCAGATGTGGCGGCTGGCCTTCTTCCTGTGCTGGAGGAATATCAGCCGGATCTGCTGCTTCTGGGCGGACAGATTGCAAAAAGTTTTTCCTGGTTTGGAAAAGAACTGGAAAGAGAGTGCGAGAAAAGAAAGATTCGGATTCAGATAGAAACGGAAACATCCGGCCGTGCCATGGAAGGCCTGTTGTCACAGTTTCCTGAAAAAACACAATAGAGCAAAAATATTTTCAGAAACAAAAATACAATGCTATGGAGAGAAAAGAAGAAGGAGAAACTGCAAAAATGGATAGAAATCCGGGAGCACCGCCGCTGTATGCGCAGCTGGAACAGATTCTGAAACAGCAGATCGAATGCGGCACGTACAAAAAAGGAGATTTTCTGCCAACAGAAAAAGAGCTGATGGAAAAGTACGAGCTTTCGCGTGTGACAGTACGCCAGGCGATGACGAATCTGGTACAGAGCGGTTACGCCCGTGCACGGCGCGGCATCGGAACAGATGTTGTCTACGAGAAAGTCGAAGAGCAGATGGAAGGTGTCATCAGCTTCACGGAAGAAATGAAAAAGCATCATATCGAAATGCAGACAACATACTGCAAGATGGAACTGATCAGTCCCGGGGAAACGGTAGCAAGAAGTCTGCAGATTCCATTGACGGAGCCATGTTATTGCCTGAAACGTGTGAGGAATGCTGTGGGAAAACCCATGGTCTATACCATTACGTATCTGAAAAAAATCTGCGAACTGCCAACAGAGCCGGAGCCATACATGGAATCGCTGTATCAGTATCTGTGGGAGGAGCATGGAATCTATATTGAATCCGGCCGGGATACGCTTGAGGCGGCACTTCCATCGGAAGAGGTGCAGAAAGCACTGAAAATTGATGCGCAGATGCCTATTTTTATCCGGACACGGCAGACATTTCGGAAGGGCGGCGAGGTTTTTGAATATTCGATCTGCTATTATCCGGGAAATCGTTATAAGTACACGGTGGAACTGTAAACATATGACATGTAAAAAAACAAAACCGGACAGAAGTGCGAAATCCGCCAGATGCGAAAGCGTTGAAACAAAGATGATAGGTCTGATCGGCGCAGGAAACAACCCAATGGATGGAAGAAAAATTAAGAAAAGGAAAAGAATCCAAATGAATTTAAAAAAGAAATATGGAAACTACGAATTACATCCGCAAATGAAGATCACAGGATACGAAAATGAAATCTGGGATGAAAAAAAGGAGATCATCGAAGAATTAAAACGGGCGGTTCAGGAAAAACAGAAAGAAAAGAAAACCTGTATTCTTTCCTTTGATCTGTATCCGGGTGTACGAAAAGAAGAAATGATGGAACTGGCCAATGCGCTGCAGCCGGACCGGATTTTTGATATCGAAGACTGTGCCAAAGACGAAGAAACGCTGTTAAGAGAATTTAACGATTACATCACCGATGACCGTGTTTTCGGCATTATGTGTCATAAAACCATAGACACCTGGTTTGAGAGCGAAAAGCTGGAAACCATGAAAAAAGCAATTGAGACAGAATGTGCGGAAGAAAAAGATACAAACGGTGGTCTGATCGTGATCGTTGGTACAGCGACAGAGCTTCTGGCCGAAGCAGATGTTCTTGTTTACTGTGATCTGACCCGCTGGGAAGTTCAGCTCCGCTACCGGAGCGGCATGCCAAACTGGCACAGTACCAATTACAACGATCCGATCCTGACGAAATATAAACGGGGATTTTTCATTGAATGGCGTCTGGCGGACCGCTATAAAAAAGAGCGGTATGAAAAATTCACGTATCTTCTGGATACGGAGAAAGAAAATGCACCGGTTCTTACAACGGGAAATGCCTTCCGAGGCGCACTGCAGCAGCTTGCCAGAAAGCCATTTCGTATGGAGCCGTATTTCGACCCTGGCGTATGGGGCGGTCAGTGGATGAAGGAAAACTTTGGTCTGGATGCATCGAAGGAAAATTTCGCGTGGAGCTTTGACGGAGTTCCGGAGGAAAACAGCCTGAATCTGGAAATCGGCGGAAAAGTCTTAAAAGTACCGGCACAGGATCTTGTCTTCTATGCGCCGCATGAACTGCTTGGTGAAAGAGTCCACGGCCGGTTCGGCGCAGAATTCCCGATCCGTTTTGACCTGCTGGATACGATGGGCGGTCAGAATCTTTCCCTGCAGGTACATCCGCTGACCGAATATATCTATGAAAAATTCGGCATGCCATATACGCAGGATGAGAGCTACTATCTTCTGGATGCCGATGAAGACGAGGAAACGTATGTATACCTCGGCCTCAAAGAAGGCGTGGATAAAAAAGAGATGGAGCGGGAACTCCGTGCAGCAGAAAAAGGAGAAGAACTTTTCCCTGCGGAAAAATATGTCAACAAAATCCCGGTCAAAAAACACGATCATGTGCTGATTCCGGCAGGAACGGTGCACTGCTCAGGAAAAAACACGATGGTGCTGGAGATCAGTGCGACACCGTATATCTTTACCTTCAAACTCTGGGACTGGGGCCGCCTTGGCATGGATGGACTGCCGCGTCCGATCCACCTCGACCACGGTATGAAAAATATCCAGTGGAACCGCGATACCAAATGGGTGTACGACAATATTGTCGGCCAGACCAGAACGCTGGAAAAAACAGAAAACTGTGAAGTAGAGCGCACCGGACTGCACAGCCGCGAGTTTATCGACACAATCCGCTATACACTTTCCGGGCCGCACACCGTCTCGATGGATGACACGGTTCATGTGATGAATCTCGTGGAGGGACGAAGTGCCCGCATCGAGAGCATGGATGGCAGCTTTGCACCGTTCACGGTACATTACGCAGAAACCGCCATCGTTCCGGCAGCGGTCGGAACATACCGGATTGTACCGGAAGAGGGCGAAATGATTAAAATGCTGGTAGCATCTGTGGGGTAAAGAGAGATAAAAATTTTGAACAACATAGAACAGGAAAAGGAGAAATTATCATGACACACAAAATCAGAGAAGTCTACATTGTACATCATTCCCATACCGATGTGGGTTACACCGATCTGCAGGAACAGGTTATTTATAACCAGGCAAACAACATCCGCCGGGCAGTCGAACTGATTGAAAATGGAATCAAAAACAACACAACCCAGAAAGATCTGAAATGGAACTGTGAGACATGGTACTGCGTGGAGCAGTTTTTCAAAATGGCAACGGAGGAAGAAAAAGAAAAGTTTTTCGATCTGGTAAAAAAAGGAAACATCGGTCTGTCTGCCAATTATCTGAACTTTAATGATCTTGCCGACTGCAAATATCTGAAAGAAAAAATCCATACGATGCAGGAAATCTGCGGCGAAAAAGGAATCCAGATCAAAACAGCCATGATTGCAGATATTAATGGTATCTCCATGGGACAGCGCGATGCCCTGATCGAAAACGGAGTAGAATTTTTGTATACCAATATCCATACCCATCACGGCATGTATCCGCTGTATCAGAACCAGAAACCGTATTTCTGGGAAAATGAGAACGGACAGCGTCTGCTGGTATGGAATGGTGAGCATTATAACCTGGGAAATGCCCTCGGCATCGTCCTGAATAAAAATGTTAACTTTATGACAGAAAATTACTTCGGCAAAAAGAATGGTGATGTGACAGGACTTCTGGAAAATCTGCACACGAATCTGGCTGCGAGCATAAAGGAATATGAAGAAAACGGTTATCCGTACGATTTCTATATCACCAGTGTTTCCGGCGTTTTTTCGGATAATGCGCCGATCAACCCGGCCATTGCAGATACGGTTGCGCTGTTTAATGAAAAATATGGCGAAGAAGTCACCATGCATATGGTGACGCTTCAGGAATTGTATGACAAAATCCGGGATAAAGTGCAGGATGCACCAGTGTATCGGGGTGCCATCAATGACTGGTGGGGCAATGGCGTTGGAAGTACACCATATGCGGTAAAACATTACAAAGAAGCCGTACGACTGAACCATATCTGCGACCGACTGGAAGAAAAAACAGGGGTACATAACGAAGAACTGATCCAGGCTTATGGCGACAATTCTCTTTTGTATGCAGAGCATACCTGGGGTCATTCTGCTACGGTAACGAATCCGTACGATACCATGGTAACAAATCTGGATATGCGGAAAAACAGTTATGCATCCAAAGCACATGAGGCAGCAGCGATGCGTAAAAATGAGCAGTGCCATAAACTGGGTGATATTCTGCGCTATTATAATCTGTCCGGTAAAGTGAAGGCGGTCTCCACAAGCCATCAAAAGAGAGTATTTCCGGTAGAATTTTACGTAGAAACTTTAAGTCTTTCTGCAGTTAAAGTAACCGATGACAAAACAAAACAGGAGATGGAAGTGCAGCTGTCGGCGCATCCGCGCGGAGTGCTGGTGAGCTTTCTGGCCGAATTCGAGCCGATGGAAGAAAAAACATTTACCTATGAAGAGCAGCCGGCTCCATCCCAGACGCTGTTTACCAGAACGGCCTGGGTGGGCGCAGAGCGGGTACGTGATATTGTGAACACGTACGATCCGGAAAGTTACAAACTGCCTTACGGTCTGGAAAATGATTTCTTCCAGATCAAATGGAGAGTCGGAGAAGGCATCACATCCTTCTATAATAAAAAAGCAGGAATAGAAATGTGCAAATCCGGTCTGGAAACATTCTTCACGCCGGTTTATGAACGCACCGAAATACGGAAGGGTGTTTATGCGGAACGCAGTCTGATCGGAAGAAATATCCGCGGACTTCACGCAGAGCAGTATCAGGGTGACCTTACGGATGTGAAAATTCTGGATCACGGACCGGTGTTTACCAAAGTAGAACTGATCTTTACCCTGGAGGGAACGTATCACAGCAGTGTTGTGATCAAAATGTACCGTCATCTTCCGAAAATTGAGTTTTCTTACCGGGTAGCCAAAACATTAAGCGAGGATATCGAAAGCCTGTACCTTCCGTTATCGTTAAATCTTCCGGATGCGGAAGTGATGATCCAGAACGGAGGTGTTACCATGCGCCCTGGTATTGATCAGCTTCCTGGCACCAATATGGAATACTATATTGCGGATGAAGGGCTCGTTTACCGGACAAAAGATCAGACGATTCTGGTTAATACTTTTGACACACCGTTACTTTACATGGGGGAGATGGAATCCCACCCAATCCTTCTGTGCGATAACAAAGAGGAGAATAATAAACGGCCGGTTTACAGCTGGATTATGAATAACACATGGGAAACAAACTTCAAGATGGACCTGTCCGGATTCAGTGAGTTTCGTTATGGAGTGGAGATTGTGGAGCAGGAAACCGCAGAGAAAGATATGGAAAGTCTGTCGGATAATGACAAGGGTGTGGTTACTTTTATTTGCGGATAACTAAAAATATGGAAAAGAAAAAATATATTGTTCTGCTGCTGCAGATTGCAGCAGTCGCTGCAGCCGGGGTGATTGGCGGGGACACGCTGTTTGCCCTGGTAACAGCCCTGATCGGCATTACGTTTAATTTTATGGTGTCCATGAATTTTGCACCGGGATTCCTGATTGGCTTTGTCTATGCGATCTGCAATGGCATTCTGGCATGGCAGACGAAGATATATGCAACTTTTGTATTTATGATTTTTATGCAGGCTCCGATGGCTCTTTACAGCTTTTGGAAATGGAGAGGGAAGAAGAAACAGACGGAAACCATTATGCGGAAGATGAACCGCAGGGAGCTGAGCTTTACGGTTCTTGGAGCGATGATACTGTTTGGAATTATAGCGGCTGTCCTCTCAAAAGTAAATGGAACACTGGATATCAATGTTTTCTTTGATACATTCTTTTTTGTCTGCAGTGCGATTGCCTGTATCGGACTGGCGGCCTGTTATAAAAATGCCTATATTGTTAATCTGGGTTCCGGGATTGGCGGAACAATTTTATGGGTGTTCAAAGCAGTAACAATGGGAACAGGGATATCTGTAGCCGTCTTTTTTCTGGCGGTGGCAATCAATGCGGCTATGGCGATCCGGCAGCAGTACGGAAGATAATAGAAAAGTGAAAGGCAGCGAAAGGGCGACAACAAGACGAAAAAGTCAGACTTTCCGCTGCTTTTTCGTTAAAAATGAAAACAGGCGAAAAAGTACTGCGTTAATATTAAGATGTTATGTGACTTAACACAAGAACACAGATTTTCTGTCTAAAAAATCAAAAGAAACAGAAGAATACTCCTCGATCTATACAAATTAGGACTGGAAAATAAGAATTTTAATATACAAAATAACGAAAAGGCTATTGACAATCTTTCCAAAGGATGTTAACATATAAAAACAAGTTAAGAAACAAATAGAGGGGCTGTTGGTAACATGGCAGAGAGAAAATCAGTATCCATGCAGGATCTGGCAGATAAGCTGGGCATCAGTAAAGTAACAGTTTCCAAGGCGCTGAACGGAAAAGACGGCGTGGGAGAAGAACTGAAAGAAAAGATTTTTACGCTTGCGAGAGAATCCGGTTATGTCCTTCCGGACTACGGAAAACGGAAGAGCAAAAAAGTCGGTATCATCATGAGTCCGCGGTTCAGCTCCGGAGACGAAGGAAAATTTTATATGGCAATGTACGAGCGGATCATCTACGAGCTGCAGAGAGCATCCTGCTCGAGTATCATGATTTCTCCGACAACAGCAACACTCCCGTCGGACATGAACACGATACAGACCAGAGGGCTGTTCGACGGCCTGATCTTTCTTGGTATTCTCGATAAGGGTGTCCGGGAGCAGATTGCACAGATTGATCTCCCGAAAGTGTATGTGGACATCTACGATCGAACCCACAAATCCGATTCCGTCATCACCGAGAATATTTACAGCTCCTATGAGCTGACCAATTACCTGATCCAGCAGGGCCACACAGACATCGGATTTGTCGGAACCGTAGGAAGTACAACCAGTATTTCCGACCGATATCTCGGATATCTGCGGAGAATGCTGGAGGAGGGAATTTCCCCAAAAAATGAGTGGAGAATCCCGGACCGAAGCGATGAAGGCATTGCCATTCCGCTTTTGCTACCGGAGAAGCTGCCCACCGCATTTGTCTGTAACTGCGATGCCACCGCATTCAAATTAGTGCAGGCATTAAAAGAGCGTGGAATCTGCGTACCGGAGGATGTTTCCGTGACCGGTTTTGATGATTCCATTTATGCACAACTGTGCAGTCCGCCGCTCACCACGGTTGCGGTTGACACCGACGCGATTGCACGTCTTGCGGCAAAACGTATGATCAAACATATGAATGAACCGCAGAAAAAGAGCGGCGAGGTATACCGCATTCCCGGAAAGATTATTTACCGGGATTCCGTTTGTAAGATAAACGGATAAAGTGATAAGCCCGAGCAATCGGGAGAAGGAGGAAAAAATCTTGAGTAAACCAAGCAAAAAGAAAAAAGGACGCTGGACCAAGAATGACACGGAGCTGACCGTCATGGCGCTGCCGACCACCATCTGGTATATTCTGTTCTGCTTCCTGCCTATGTTCGGTCTGATCATTGCGTTCAAGAATTACAAAATCACCGGCGGAAAGAGTTTCATTTATAACCTGCTCCACAGTGACTGGGCCGGCTTCAAAAACTTTTCGTTCCTGATCAGATCCAACGACCTGTTCGTCATCCTGAGAAACACAATCCTGTATAACCTTGCATTTATCGTTCTTGGTATGGTATTTTCCGTAGGACTGGCTATCATGATCAGCCTGCTGCACAACAAAAGAGCGTCGAAGGTATATCAGACGATGATGTTCTTCCCATATTTCATGTCATGGGTTGTAGCTTCCTACTTCCTGGATGCATTCCTGAACCAGGACAACGGTCTGATCAACAGTATAATGAGAAATGCAGGCAAGGAACCGATTCAGTGGTACATGAGTGCCGGTGTATGGCCATTTATCCTGATCTTCATGTATCTGTGGAAATCTACCGGATACAACATGGTTATCTACCTGTCCAGCATTTCCGGTATTGATACCACACTGTACGAGGCAGCCGTTATGGACGGCGCCAACAAGAGACAGCAGGTATGGCACATTACCCTGCCTTGCTTAAAGAGTGTCATCATCATGATGTTCATTCTGAATGTCGGAAAGGTCTTCTACTCCGACTTCGGACTGTTCTTCCAGCTTTCTCAGGGAGCAAGCGGTTCGATCTTCAAAACGACAGCAACTATCGACACATATGTATACAACGCACTGCAGTCTTCCACTCCGATCGGAATGACTTCTGCGGCAACATTCTTCCAGTCTGTTGCATGCTGCATCACCATCCTTCTTGCCAATGCCATTGTGAAGAAGATTGATGAAGACAGCGCGATTATTTAAGGAGGTACGAAAATGGCAAAAAAGAAAAAAGATCTTGATCTGGCTTCCTCTTCACATTTAAATCAGATCCAGGGATCTACAAATGCAATTTTCAATGTTATTTTTGTGATCCTCGCCCTGGCCTGTATTATCCCGGTGGTATTCATTTTTATGATCTCGATTTCTTCCGAGCATTCGATCAAGATGAACGGCTACCAGTTTATTCCGAGCGCATACTCGCTGGATTCCTACAAATTCCTTCTTCGGGAAGGACAGATGATCCTGACAGCACTTGGCGTTTCCGTTGCGGTAACGGTTATCGGTACGGTAATCGGAGTTGCCCTTACAATGCTGATGGGTTACGTTCTTTCCAGAAGCACCTACAAACTGAACGGATTCTTCACCATGGTCGTTTTTATTCCAATGATCTTCAATGGTGGTATGATTTCTTCTTATGTAGTTAACACACAGTTCCTCAACCTGAAAAACAGTATCTGGGCGCTGATCCTTCCGCTTTGTGTTTCTTCGTTCAACGTTGTTATCTGTAAAACGTTCTTCAAGACCAACATTCCGGAATCCATCATTGAGTCGGCACAGATCGACGGAGCAACCCAGTTCCAGATTTTCGGAAAGATCGCCCTGCCGCTGTCGAAACCGCTGATGGCAACGATCGCCCTGTTCCTCACCTTCGGTTACTGGAACGACTGGTTCCAGTCTTCCCTGTACATCAGCGATACCAAGCTGTATTCCCTGCAGGCTCTGCTGGATCACGTACAGAGAAATATTGAGATGATGGCAAACAACCCGTCTCTTGGCGTTACCACGGCACAGTACATGAACTCGATGCCAAAAGAGGGCGCCCGTATGGCGATGGCAATCATCATCATCATCCCGATCGCATGCTGCTATCCGTTCTTCCAGAAATACTTCATTTCCGGTCTGACGGTCGGTGCGGTAAAAGGCTGATCGACCATTTACCTTTATGGATCTCATACTGAAGCAAAAGGCTTCGGTTAAGGATAATTTCAACATTCTATATTTTATATCAGGAGGATGCTACAATGAAAAAGAAACAGTTTTTAGCTCTTGCACTTTCTGCTGTTATGGCCGGTGGCATGCTGGCAGGCTGCGGAAGCAGCAACGGAAGCAGCAGCTCTTCAAAGAGTGATGCAAAAGATGAAGTTGTTACACTGAAATGGATTCAGGTTGGTAACGGAATGCCGAAGGATTATGATGAGTGGCTTGCACAGATCAACCCATATCTGGAGGAGAAAATCGGCGTTAATGTAGACATGGAGATCGTTCCGTGGGGTGACTGGGATAACAGAAGAAGCGTTATCACAAACTCCGGCGAGTATTTCGATATCCTGTTCACCGACCAGAACCGTTACTCTTCTGAGGTGAACACCGGCGCACTGATGGACATTACAGATCTGCTCAAAGACAACGCTTCCGAGCTGTATGACATGATTCCGGAAGATTACTGGAAAGCAGTAGAAGTAAATGGAAAAATCTACGGCGTACCGACTTACAAAGACAGCTCCCTTTCCGAGTACTTTGTATGGGATCAGGATATTGCAGACAAATATAACATTGATGTAAATTCTGTAACAGATTTCAATACTCTGTACGATGCTCTGAAGACAGTAAAAGAGGGCGAAGGCGGATCTCCGTACTTCATGTCCAAAAATGGTGCAAACTTCCTGCTGAACCTGAACTACGATGATTTAAGCTCCGGACTTCCGGCAATCGGCGTTAAATACGGCGATGACAGCAAGACCGTTGTCAATCCGCTGGATGACGAAGAAATCCTTTCCAACCTGGATATCGTTCGTAAAATGTATCAGGAGGGCATCATCAACGGAGACGCTCCGACAGCAGATGATTCCAGCAAATACGCAATGTTCTTTGTTGCACAGGGATGGAGCGGCGCTGCAAAAACAACATGGGGTCCGAACAATGGTATCGCCAATTGTTCAGCAGTACAGTATGGCAACACAGTCGTTTCCAACACAACTGTACGTGGTTCCATCAATGGTATTTACTCCGGATGCAAGCACCCGGACAAAGCACTTCAGCTTCTGAACCTGGTAAATACGGATTCCAAAGTACGTGACTGGTTCTACTATGGAGCAGAAGGAAAAGACTTCGAGTACACCGATGACAATAAGGTACACCGCCTGACCACTGACTGGGGTATGGCCGGATATACCCAGGGTACTTTCTTCAACGTAACTCAGACAGACGATGTTGACTTCAACCAGTGGGATGAAGTAGAAGAGCTGAACGAGAAAGCAACTCCGTCTGAGATGCTTGGATTCAACCTGGATACCTCCAACATCGAAACAGAGCTTGCAAACTGCCGTGCCGTATATGAGAAATACTATTCTGAGTTATTCACCGGCGCACAGGATCCGAGAGAGCTTGTAAAAACAATCGATGCAGAGCTTGAGACCGCAGGCTGGGAGACCATCCGCGAAGAAGCTCAGAAACAGATTGACGCACAGAAATAAGTCTGATACATTAATTTTATAAGAACTACAACAGGGCATTTTCGATTGCGGAGATGCCCTGTTGTAGAATAACGGGAAATGAGAAAAATTGAGCGAAAGGATGAAAAAAGAATGAAAGAGACCTTACCAAAGTCCATTCAGGAGCTGATTTTAAGCCTGAGAGAAAAACTGAAAGACGAGCCGGAAATCGTTGATATGTTTGAACGATGCTACTCCAATACCCTCGACACAACCGTAAAGAAAATGGAGGACGGCAGCACCTACGTCATCACCGGAGATATCCCGGCCATGTGGCTGCGTGACTCGGTAGCACAGCTGCGCCCGTACCTTGTTCCGGCGCAGAACGACCCGGAGCTGGCTGACCTGATCGCAGGCCTTATCCGCCGCCAGTTTATGTGCATCAACATCGATCCATACGCAAACGCATTCAACGAAGGACCGAACGGCAACTGCTGGGAGAAGGACGAGACCGATATGGGACCGTGGATCTGGGAGAGAAAGTATGAGATCGATTCTCTCTGCTATCCGCTGCAGTTCTCCTATCTGTTCTGGAAGAACACCGGAAGAACGGATCAGTTTGACGAGGTTTTCTGGGAAGGTGTTGACAAAATCCTGACTGTATTTGAGACTGAAATGAACCACGAGGAGAAATCCCCGTACAGCTTCATCCGTAAAAACTGCTCCTACACCGATACGCTTTCCCGCGATGGAAAAGGTGCGCAGGTAAAATCCGGCATCGGCCTGATCTGGTCCGGCTTCCGTCCAAGCGATGATTCCTGCCGTTACGGTTACCTGATCCCGTCCAACATGTTTGCGGTTGTTGTTCTGAATTATCTGAAAGAGATCGCGGATTTCGTCGGCGGGAAAGAGGAAATTGCAAAGAAAGCAGAAGAGATGGCAAAGACCGTAAAACAGGCTATCGAGACTTACGGTACCACCCATATCTGGGGACTTGGCGATGTTTATGCTTACGAGGTAGACGGCTTTGGCCAGTATAATCTGATGGACGATGCCAATGTACCGAGTCTTCTGGCTATGAGCTATCTCGGCTACGAGCCGGAAAGCCAGGAAGTGGCTGACAACACAAGAAAGCTGATCTTAAGCGAGGCAAACCCGTTCTATTATGCAGGAACGAAGCTTTCCGGTATCGGAAGCCCGCACACACCGGTTCGCTACGTATGGCACATCTCCAAAGCCATCGAGGGACTGACCGCACCGACAAAGGAGGAGAAACATCAGATGATCCACGAACTGATGGCAACCGACGGCGGTACAGGACTGATGCACGAGGGTGTTTTCGTAGATGATCCGACCGTTTACACCAGAGAGTGGTTCTCCTGGGCGAATGCGATGTTCTGCGAGCTGGTGATGCAGTATTGCGGGTATGAGATTAAGAAATAAACAAAAAGAAAAACGAAAAAGATAGAAAAGAGGAGGCTGTGGTCGCTGCACAGCCTCCTCTTTTCGTCTACACCAAAGAAAACTGTCAGTAACAGTTTCCCTGAAAGGAGGGACAGCAGTGGGGAGAATACTGCTGTCCCAGGGGAACATGGGATTTTCATTTTGATTCATTTCTCTGCACACGGGGTATTATACACAGTTTTTTGCGATATGTAAAAGATATAATTGATATGAAAGATATAATAAATTGGCATGACGAAGAAATGTAAAAGAATCTGAGCATCAGAAAATCTTAGGAAATTTATTGGGATTTCTTTGGAAAAGAAGAAGCGGAATCCTAAGAATGTTTTGGTAGAATCCTCTTATCAAGTGAAGATGAGAGAGGAAAGAACATGACCTGGAAAAACGAGAAAAAATCAAAAGCATTACTTGTGGTATTCGGCATTTACCTGGCGCTGCTTGTCTGGTGCATTTTATTCAAATTCGCTCTGCGCCCGGAAGAAATTCCGCACCTGCGGGGGATTAATCTGATTCCGTATGCGGCGTCGGTTGTGGTGAACGGGAAAGTGCAGATTAGTGAAATTATCGAAAATATGCTGGTCTTTCTGCCGTTCGGCCTCTGCATCTCAGCCTTCTATCCGGACAGCGAAATCCAGAACCGCATTCTCCTTGCATCGGGACTGAGCCTGTTTTTTGAGGTGACGCAGTATATTTTTGCGATCGGCGCGAGTGATATTACGGATGTGATCGATAATACGCTTGGCGCGGTGATCGGAATTCTATTGTATCTGGGGATGAAAAAAATCTGGAAAGAGAAGACGGGAAAGATCATTACCATTCTGGGAGCGGTGCTGGAAGTGCTGTTTCTGGCGTTATTGTTTTTTACGTTTGCGGCGAATAGGATGTTTTAAGATTGGAATTCAGGAAAGGATAGTGTATAATCGAGAAAAGGACAAATTCCGAAAGCAGGTGTGATGGATGGAAAAAGTAATCAGTATAGGAAAACAGATAGGAAAACAGAATTTTGCATCCTTAAGGGAAAACCATTATTTCTTTGTGGATAAATCTCACTTCATCAAGGACTGGTGGGAAAACGGGGATGAAATCACCTTGATCACCCGCCCCCGCCGCTTTGGCAAGACACTGAATATGAGCATGCTGGACTGCTTTTTCTCTAATAAATATGCCGCCCGGGGCGATCTGTTTGAAGGACTTGGCGTTTGGAAAGAAGAAAAATATCGGGAACTGCAGGGAAAGTATCCGGTGATCTTTTTGAGTTTTGCAGCCGTGAAAGCAGATCAGCTTTCGGAAGCAAAAATCCAGATCAAACAGCAGATTGCGAGAGTGTATGAAGAAAACCGTTATCTTCTGGATGGGGATCTGCTGAGCGGAAATGAGAAGAAAGCATACAACGAGGTCAATCTGCATATGGGTGATGCGGAGGCCGCAGCGGCACTCAATAATATGAGTATGTATCTGGCGCGGTATTACGGCAGAAGAGTGATTATTCTGCTGGATGAGTACGACACGCCGATGCAGGAAGCGTATGTCCATGGCTACTGGGCGGAATTTACAACGTTTGTGCGGAGTCTGTTTAATGCGACGTTTAAAACGAATCCTTATCTGGAACGTGCGATGATGACCGGAATCACGAGGGTTTCGAAAGAAAGTATTTTTTCTGACTTAAATAATCTGCGTGTGGTGACGACGACATCGGATCTGTATGCGGACTGTTTTGGATTTACCGAAAAGGAAGTTTTTGCATCTCTGGACGAGTTCGGAATGGGAGACAAAAAGGATGTTGTGAAGCAGTGGTATGATGGATTTATCTTCGGCGGACACCGCGATATCTACAATCCATGGTCGATTACCAATTATTTAAAAGAAAAGAAATTGCGCCCGTACTGGGCAGATACGAGTTCGAACGGTCTGGTGGGAAAGCTGATCCGCACCGCCTCGCCGGAAATCAAAGAGTATATGGAAGATCTACTGAACGGACAGGCAGTCACGGTGAACTTTGATGAGCAGATGGTGTTTGAACAGCTGGATTACAATGAAAATGTAATCTGGAGTCTGCTGCTCGCGAGCGGTTATCTGAAAGCGGAAGAGGTGGAGTATCGCGGAATTACTTTGAAGCCGTGGTATCAGCTCCGTATCACCAATCTGGAAACGGTGAGCATGTTTGATGATATGTTCAGCGGATGGTTTGAAGCATCGGAAGCTGGGTACAGCAGCTTTGTGAAAGCACTGATGCAGGGCGATCTGGAAGCGATGAATTATTATATGAATAAAGTGTCCCTTGCGACCTTCAGCCATTTTGATGTCGGCGGGGAAACAAATGAAAGCCTGGAGCCGGAACGATTCTATCATGGCTTCGTCCTGGGACTGATGGCAGAGCGTGCGGAGTGTTATCAGATCCGGTCGAATCGGGAAAGTGGATTTGGACGGTATGATGTGATGATGATTCCGAAGAATAGAGAAAAAGATCCGGCGATTATTATTGAATTTAAAGTCTGCAGCCGGGTAAAAAAGGAGACACTGGAAGATGCGGTGCAGGAGGATTTAAAACAGATCGTGGATAAAAAATACGACGCAGAACTGGTGGCCCTTGGCGTGCCGCAGGAAAGGATCCGGCATTATGGGTTTGCATTTGCGGGGAAGAATGTATTGATTGGAGCAGAATGAGAGAAACGGGTGATGAAGGTCATCCGTTTCTTTTGGCGTAAAATGGTATTCCTATTGACTCACTATGATATAGATAGTATGATAAATTTAATTTTTAAAATTTATTTTTACGTGAGGATATTTTATCTATGAAACGATTTTCTTCCACTACCTTAAAAACTGCTTTCGTAAAATCCATCCCGATTTTCTGCAGCTACGTTTTCGTCAGCATGGCCTACGGCATGATGATGGCATCCGCCGGCTTTCCCTGGTATGATTCACTGTTGGTAAGTCTGACGGTCTATACGGGCGCGTTCCAGTTCGTTCTGATTACGTTTCTTTCTAGCGGCGCTTCCCTCATCACCATTGCGCTCACTGCACTTCTGATGAACAGCCGCCAGAGTTTTTACAGCATTACCTTCCTGAAGGAATTCAAACAGATGGGGCGCCGCAAGCTGTACATGATTCACACGATGACCGATGAGACATACGCCGTAAACTGTACCTTAGATCTTCCTAGACCAGATCATTCCATTTGACCTGACGGGCCTTGATTTCTGTATGACAGCCCTGTTTCTCATTATCTTCATTGACCAATGGGAAAAAGCAGAGAAGCACACGCTGTCGCTGTCTCCGCTCTGATCACCTTCGGACTCCGTGCACTCCCGTTTCTTGCATTTTCCGGCAGCCGTAAAATGCCCGCATCACTCGAACGACTCGGCCAGGCACTGCCGTCTGCCATCATGGCGGTACTGATCATTTACTGTATGAAAGATATTCCCACCGGCGGTATCTCTGCCGCAGTACCGAAACTGCTCGCAGCAGCGGTCGTTTTTATCACCTACAAATGGAAACACCAGACCCTCGTCTCCATCCTTCTTGGAACCATTTCGTATATGATGCTTCTGCGTCTCTTTTAAAAAGAAACGGTGCAGTTCTGAATTCATGGCAGAAATTCAGAACTGCACCGTTTTTCTATTCTCTATATGCATTAGAAGGATTGGCAATTATTCGATGACTTCGTACTCTCCGTCGCCCGTCTTTTTGAATAACGGAAGCTTCTGCAGAAATACAATATCTTTTCGATCAGCAGCATCGCCCTCAGCAAGGATCGCTGCTTTTTTTACAACCTCTGCACTGGCATTCGCCATCAGGCATTCCAGTGCGTGCAGGGACTCGCCGGTGGAAATGACATCATCCAGCAGGCAGACACGTTTGCCGCGGATTTTATCTGCGTCTTTTCCATCCAGATAAAGATGCTGCTCACCCGCTGTTGTAATCGAATGAACGGATGCGGAAACCACATCTTTCATGTAGGATTTTGTGCTTTTTCGTGCAACGATAAATTCTTTATGGCCCAGCTCTTTGCTTACTTCATACGCTAGGGCAATACCTTTCGCTTCTGCGGTGACAATGGCATCGACTTCTCCGATTTTTGCCGCCAGCTCCGGCGCACATGCACTTACCAGCTCGGTGTCACCAAGGACAACAAAGCTTGCAAACGCCATCTCCTCACTGATCGGGATAAATGGAAGTGTTCTTTTCACTCCGCAGAGCTCCATGCTGTATTCTTTCATACGATTTTCCTCTTATGTTACTGAATTTATAATCCAAGCAGTTTTGCAGCAACACCGGCCAGCATTCCGAGGAACGGGTTTGTTACTGCAGTGACAACCATTGTGGTTCCGCCGACGGCTGCATTGACAGCGAAGGCAGACGGCGCATCCAGTACAACGGTTTTGAAGATACCGAGTACAAACAGGAAACCTGCGATCGAAGAAGACGGAACAAATTTTCCGATTTTCGGAAGCAGTTTCAGAAGCAGAATTACACCGATCACAACCATCATGATGACACCAGCCCATACAGCGTGCGGTGCATTGGCAGTTGCGGAAATGATTGCCTCAACCGGGGCTCCTCCGAAAAAGGAAGAAAACATATCGGCCAGGGAAGAAATCACGGTCAGGTTATCGACGTTGTAATTTCCACCGGTTGCCATTCCTGCGGTAATTCCGCCGAAGGAAATGTTGGAACCAATGTTCAGGCAGACCATACCGAGTGCGCCGAGAATTACGTTGGCATTGATTGTAAATTTCTGGCGGACAAATTTATCATCCTCTACGACAATGCTGGATTTCTCTTTGTTGAAAAATGCATTGGCAATGCAGGATGCTACAACGGAAATGACGATGGTATAAACCAGGGTATTGGCACTGTCTTTGGTAAAGTAATAGGTGATCAGTGCTGCGGCCAGGGAAACACCGCCGGAAATGGCATCACTCTTGATCATATCGATCGCGGCCTTTACCAGAATGATACCGACACCGGCCATCATTCCATAGGCAACATCCTCACCTACAAAGTTTACGATTTTTGTCAGCAGTCCAAACGCTCCGATCAGAGCCATAATCACACCGCCGATAAAAATCATCGTACAGCGTTCTGAACGGTCTTTTCCAGCCGTTCCGGCGTAAGTGATCGTCTCCGCCTGGAAGGAAATTGGTGCGACACTCTGCGTCATCGTATTGCCCACCGCACCAACAAAGAATGCCAGCGCCGTCGGAACCGATGCAAATCCAAACGTCAGAGCAAGAAGACCCTGCGGCAGACCATTCAGCACAACGCCGATGATTGCCAGAAGATCTGTTAAAATGGCTTTCATACTAAATACTCCTCCTCACTATGAAATATGTCGTTTTGAAGCAAAGAAAAGTGTAGCACCAAAACCGGTCAAAGTAAACCAGATCAGTCATGAAAGTTTTTTGTCAGTGATAATAAGTCAATCTTATATACAAAATATTATTATTTCTGTGTGCTAATAAATCAAGAGGATTTTTAAATGTCTGCATAACCAATAATCAATAGTTACAAAACTGGGTGCTATTATTTGGAATTGTGCATATAGAAGCGAAGAAAAAGATTTGCTATACTGAAGCTGTATGAGGGTTTTTATCACAGTTATAAGAAACGGAAAGGGGATTTTTACTTATGGCAATTACAGAGACAAAAACAAAATATGGACAGGTTCATGGTGTGCAAAAAGACGGTTACACGGTATTCCGCGGCGTTCCGTACGCAAAGCCGCCGGTAGGCGAAAAACGGTTCTGCCCGCCGGAAGAGCCGGAGTGCTGGGAGGGCGTTTATGAGGCGGATCATTTCGGATGCGTCTGCCCGCAGACCGAGCATGAGCCGGACTCCTTCTATGGAAAAGAATTTTATCTCGACCCGGAATTCGGCATGAAGCAGAGTGAGGACTGTCTGTACTTAAATATCTGGACACCGGCAAATACAGTGGATGAAAAACTGCCGGTTGCTTTCTGGATTCACGGCGGCGCGTTTATGCACGGCTTCAGCCACGAATCCGAATTTGATGGAGCTGCTTACTGCGAACGCGGAGTGATTCTCGTTACGATCAATTACCGTCTCGGTGCTTTCGGATTTTTGGCACATCCGTGGCTGTCCGAGGAGAGCGGTGTCGGAAGAAGCGGAAACTACGCGATTCTCGACCAGATCGCAGCACTGAAATGGGTAAAAGAAAATATCGCAGCATTCGGCGGCGACCCGGAAAATATCACCGTATTCGGCCAGTCCGCGGGATGCATGAGCGTACAGACACTCGTCAGTTCTCCGCTGACTGAAAACTGGATCAGCAAAGCCATTTTCCAGAGCGCCGGCGGCTACGACACCGGACTGAACCGCGATATGCCGCTTTCTGAGGCAGAAACCATCGGCCAGGAATTTGTGGAACTTAGCGGAGCAAAAACACTCGAAGAACTGCGTGCGATTCCGGCTGAGAAAATTGTGGAGCTGCAGGAGGAGTTTGGCCGCGTAAATCCATCGAGAATGCTGAGCTTCGTGCCGAACATCGACAATCACCTGCTGACCTGCGGCTATAACGATGCTGTAACCGAAGGAAAAATCAAGGACATCCCATATATGCTCGGCTCAACCGCAGACGACATCGGCGTGTTCCCGGAGATGAAAGAAAAAGGCGAGCACGGCGGCATCTATAAGGGATGCATCAACTGGAGCCTTGCGCTGGAAAAACTCGGAAGAAAACCGGCTTACGTTTACTACTTCACCCGTGCCCTGTTAGGTGACGACGCCGGAGCGTTCCATTCCTCCGAACTCTGGTACATGTTCGGAACCCTGGGCCGAAGCTGGCGCCCGAAAACCGAAGGCGACTATGCCCTCAGCAAAGAAATGATGGACGACTGGACCAATTTCATGAAAACCGGAAACCCGAACGCAGAGGGAAAAGACGACTGGAAACCATGCACAAAGGACGACACGTATGTGCAGGTGCTGGATGTGAGAGAATAAAGTGTAAATTTTTTAAAATGCAGGCGGAGAAATATGTATCTTTCAAATTTTCAATTCGCGGATGAATTAAAAGAAGAATTATTTCTGAATGACATAAAGCGTACCTGTTACAATTCGTTTTATCCATTCGGGGTATTGTCAATGCATCATCTCCATCGGCTCGATTTTGAACCGGTTACGATATTATATGGAGGAAATGGCAGCGGGAAATCAACTGCTTTAAACGTCATCTGCGAAAAACTGGGGCTGCACCGCGATACCCTTTACAACAGATCCAGTTTCTACGAGGACTATCTTCAGATGTGCGAGTATGAAATAGAACACCAAATTCCGGAACAGAGCTGTATGATAACGAGCGATGATGTATTTGATTTTATGCTGAATCTTCGCTGCATCAACGAGGGGATTGATACGAAAAGAGAGGAACTGTTCAACGATTATCTGGAAGCAAAATACAGTAAATTTACAATGAAATCTCTGGATGATTATGAAAGACTGAAGAAAGTAAATCTTGCCAGAAGCAAGACACAGTCGGAATATATCAGGAGAAATCTCATGAAAAATGTGCGAGAGCACAGCAATGGAGAAAGCGCATTTTTGTATTTTAATGATAAAATCAAGGAGAATGCGATCTATCTTCTCGACGAGCCGGAAAACAGTCTGAGCTCGGAAAAACAGATCGAACTGCAGCGTTTCCTGGTGGACAGCGCAAGATTTTACGGCTGTCAGTTTATTATAGCAACCCATTCGCCGTTTTTGCTGGCAATGAAGGGAGCAAAAATATACGATCTCGATGAAGACCCGGCAGATGTTAAAAAGTGGACAGAACTGGGGAATGTCAGGGCGTATTATGAGTTTTTCAGGGAACATCGGAGCGAGTTTGAAGAATGGTAAGAGGGGATTTGGAGAGGGAATAAAAATGGCAATCGAATATAAAAGACTTACCCAAAAGGAACTGGATCTTTTCATTCAGATGAGAATCCATCAGCTTCGCGAAGAGGGGGCAAAAGAAGAAATTGACTTAATACCTGCGTTAAAAGATTACTATGAACGCCATATGGCAGATGGTACTTTTGTATCCTGGATTGCTGTTGACGGAGAGAACATCATTGGAACGAGTGGAATGTCATTTGTAGAAAAACCTCCATACTTCGGATGCCCGAGCGGCAGAATTGGCTTATTGTCCAGTATGTTTACCGATCCGGCGTATCGGAGAAGAGGTATTGCAAAAGAATTGCTGTCCTGTGTGATAAAAGATGCAAAAGAATATGGATGTGGAACAATACAGATTACGGCGTCGGATATGGGCGTTAAGTTGTATACAGATTTTGGATTTGTGCACAATGGGAATTTTATGCAGTACAAATTATAATTTTTGATAAGGAGCAATTTTCGCAGTGAAAAATAAACCGCATCAATATTTAAAAATTGGATTCTGTGTAATTATGGCGGGAGTTCTCATGACTTCCTGCGGGGAGTTGTCTGGTGAAAAGAAGAATCAGGTGAGTGAGTATAGCTCTGGAAGTGTAGAACAAACAGAGAATGGAGTGAGTACAGAGGAGGCAAAAGTTATATCCGATTCTGAAAAAATGGAATCAGCACGAAGAGTAAATACAGAAGAGGCAATGACCAAAGAAGAGGCGGATAAGCTAAGAGGAACAGGGTATCATAATACACGCCCGAATTCAAATGCGGAGGCAATAGAATTAAAAGCGGCTCAGGTCAAATGCAAAAAATGTGGTATGCATTCTAAGAATGGTGTGAATTCGCTTTGTGATGCGTGTCAATATAATGAAGCACATGGGTATGAATGAAAAACATTTGTAAAGAGAAACGTTATATTTTTTAGAAACAGAGCAGCATTTTATCATTTATGCAAGGTAAAAATGCTGCTCTGTTTGCATGTCAGAATCAGTCGTCCAGATCGTTGCGCTCGCGGAAGATCTGATAAATGGTGTCGATCAGTTCATTGTCATCGAGGCCTTCGAACTCGGCTTCGTTGACATCGAGATTCTCGGAAATGATGCGCAGAATGTGTACCGGCACATCATCGCCGCCGTCGGCCGGATAGAGAACTGCGTACTCATCCTCCTTGTATTCTACGATATCCAGAAGCTCAAAACGGACAGAATTTCCGTCCTGATCGGTAAGGACAATAAGATTGGAATCCATAATTGCAATATCCTCCTTGGTGTGTTATTTGCCGCTCAAAACATGCAAATTTAAAATTATTATACTATGAGGAAGTGAATTTGAAAAGAAAAAAGTGACTGGCGTGATACGCTTGATATTTTGCGCTGATACGGTATAATGACAACAGAGTAAAAACTGGCGGCTGTGGCCGTGCCCGTGCCCGGAAAAATTGGGGGAAAGGAAGAACTTATGAATTATCAGGTATTAGATGTCAAAGTAAAAGATACAGAAGAAACCGGAAAATTGTATACATATTTTCTGGACAATTCACAGGAAATTGATCCGAACCGTGTGCGCCCGGTCATCGTGATCTGTCCGGGCGGAGGATATGGATGGGTTTCCGACCGCGAAGCAGAGCCGATTGCGATGAAGTTTTTAGGAGCAGGTTATCATGCCGTTATTCTGCGTTATAGTGTTGCACCGGCAGTTCATTATCCGACGGCACTTCGCCAGCTTGCCTGGACGGTTGCGCATTTGCGGGAGCATGCGGCAGAATATCACATTGATCCGAACAAAGTAGTAGTGGCCGGATTTTCCGCCGGCGGTCATCTGGCAGCATCGTACGGTGTATTCTGGAAAAAGAAAACATTTCTTGCAGAAGAGCTTGAAGTAGACGCAGAGCAGCTTCGCCCGAATGGACTGTTGTTATCCTATCCGGTAATCACATCCGGTCCGAAGGCACACCGCGATTCCTTTAAAAATCTGCTGAGCGATCAGTATGATGAAATGGTGGACGAGATGTCTCTGGAAAATCAGGTCAGTCTCGATACGCCGAAAACGTTTCTGTGGCATACTGCGCCGGACGACTGTGTGCCGGTAGAAAACTCGATTATGTTCTTTACAGCACTGCATGCGCTGAATATCCCGGTAGAAATGCATATTTATCCGGTCGGCGGCCACGGTCTTGGCCTTGCAACCGAAGAGACACAGAGCTATGAGTATCAAAATGCCGTACGCGAAGAGTGTCAGAGCTGGATTTCTCTTGCGATTGACTGGATGCGGCATTTATAAAAAACAGGATTTTAACCGAATCAAGTAAGTCCCCTGCTTGCATTGCGAAAAGCAATAAGCAAATAGCGAAGCGGATTGCGAATATCCGCTTGACAGGCTGCCAGAATGAGAAAAAAATCCGGCATGGGATCCACAGGATGACAGCAGGCGAAAGGATGATATAGCATGAAGGTATTGATTGTAGTAGATATGCAAAATGATTTTATTGACGGGAGCCTTGGCACAAAAGAAGCGGTCGGAATTGTGAACCGTGTTGCAGAGGTGATGGACACGTTTGACGGAGCCGTCATCTGCACTAGAGATACGCATTTTGCAAACTATCTGAACACTTCCGAGGGCAGAAAACTTCCGGTAGAACACTGCATGGAAGGAACGAAAGGGCACGCTCTGCGGGATGAAATTCAGAAAATGGCAGAGAAAAAACAGGCCGTGGTGATGAATAAAATCACGTTTGGCGCAAAAAATCTGCCGGAGGAAATCGAAAAAATGACAGGCGGTGTGCCGGAATCCATCGAACTTGTCGGACTTTGCACCGACATCTGTGTGATTTCCAATGCCGTACTGTTAAAGGCATTTTATCCGGAAGTACCGATTTTCGTTGATGCATCCGCATGTGCGGGTGTAACGCCACAGAGCCATAAAAATGCACTCGAAGCCATGAAAGTGTGCCAGATTGACATCGTAAACGAATAGACAGAAAAGAGGAAGAGCTATGAGCACAATAAGATTATTTGAGCAGGACGCATACCTGGGAGAATTTGAGGCAACCGTAGAACGCAGTGTCTGCGAGGGCGGCATATACCGTGTATTGCTGGATCAGACTGCATTTTTTCCGGAAGGCGGCGGCCAGCCATCCGATGAGGGAACGCTGGACGGTATTTTTGTGTCGGATGTACAGGAAATTGACGGTGAAATCTGGCATACCGTGGAAGCACCGCTTGAGCCGGGCAAAACGGTAGTCGGAAAGCTTGACTTTGAAAAACGTTTTTCCAATATGCAGAACCATTGCGGAGAGCATATCGTGTCAGGCATCATCCACCGGATTTACTGCTTTAACAACGTTGGCTTCCATATGGGAAGTGATGTGATTACCGTTGATTTTGACGGCGTTCTGACCGAGGAACAGCTCTATGATGTAGAACAGGAGGCCAATGAGGCTGTACTTCGCAATGTTCCGGTTACCATCAGCTAACCGTCAAAGGAAGAGCTGGAAACGATGGATTATCGCAGCAAAAAAGAAATTGAGGGGCAGGTGCGGATTGTGAGCATCGAGGGGTATGACCGCTGTGCATGCTGCGGAACCCATGTTGCAAGAACAGGAGAAATCCGTCTGATTAAAATCTTAAGCGCTCAAAAATACAAAGGCGGCGTCCGCGTCGCTATGCTTTCCGGTGAAAAAGCGTATGCGGATTATTGCTTAAAGCATGTGAATACGCTTGGAATTGCCCGTCTGCTTTCCGTAAAACCGGAGGAGGCCGGAGATGCCGTGGTACGGCTGAAACAGAAAAATATTGAGATGAAAAAAGAAATGAAACAGCTCAAAAAAGAACTGTATGCACTGCAGGGAGCACCGGAGGGCAAAAAATAAAATTTCCGATTGTGAAAAAGCATATGATGTAAGACAGCAAAAACAGGGAGAAAGCAAACATGGCAAAAGAGAAAGAAATTAAAACAAATGCAATGCGTATTCTGGACCGGCAGAAGGTCAAATACGAGGTTCTTCAGTACGAATGCGACGAATTTATCGATGGTCTCCATACTGCCGAAAAAACCGGTGCGCCGGTCGAGCAGTCGTTTAAGACGCTTGTGGCACAGGGAAAAAGTAAACAGTATTATGTATTAGTTCTTCCGATAGCAGAGGAAGTGGATCTGAAAAAAGCGGCAAAAGCGGTAGGGGAAAAATCCATTGAGATGATCCATGTGAAAGACATTACCGCAGTCAGCGGCTACGTCCGTGGCGGCTGCAGCCCGATCGGCATGAAAAAACAGTATCCGACTGTGATCCAGGAATGCGCGGCAGACTTTGACAAGGTTTACGTGAGCGGAGGACGAATTGGAACGACACTGTGCATGACGCCGGAAGACCTGAAGAAGGTCAGCAGGGCGGAGTATGCGGATTTTATACAGTAAAATCGAGAAAAAACATATTTATGCAGACCAGAATCAAAGAAAAGGTTCTGGTCTGTTTTTTTTCCTTTTTTTCGGGGCGTATCCGAGAAGAACGCTCAGTGAAAAAGTCGGAAGATGTAGAAAGCAGGCAGGGTTAAGATGGATTTCTTTCAAAAACAGAACAGAAAATAATAGCCAAAAAGAAGTGCAGAAATTGCGATACGATTCTACGAATCCGTGAAAATCGAAAAACCTTTCACGCGACTTTTCAAATCGGCGTGAGAAATTTTCCACGCATTTTTGGAGGCAATTCACAAACCGGAAAAAGTTGTCGAAAACCGCTGGACAAATCGAGATGGGGAAACTATAATGACCTCACAATCAAGTTAAGCCAAACGAAACGGGAGGTGAGAAACAAGATGTCTTTGCAGCACTGTCTGGTACTGGCAGTTGCGACAGGGGCGGTGTGGATGGATTTAAGAACACGCAAAATTGCAAATGAATGGATTATCACCGCATGGGTTGCCGGGCTGGTT
>SKEL01000332.1_pt1 | contig 51844 bp, 67 predicted proteins | sample 4826741 | NCBI WGS metagenome assembly SKEL01 (sample SAMN11008810, study PRJNA524170) | human gut metagenome | biome: Human fecal sample; material: Feces; isolation source: fecal sample from pouch patient p33 | host: Homo sapiens | place: Israel: Tel-Aviv | collected 2016-03-22
ACTTTATCTATCACTTAATAGCTTAATAATATCATCACCTTTAAACGTACAAGCTCTCTTATTGAAATCACATAAAAAAACCGACTCTAGCAAATCATTTCTCTCATTAATGGCTTTGGTTGCACAATCAATAAAATTTATCTTCCCCTCCTGACCATTTTCAAGTTCAGGATAGCATTGCTTAAATTTTGATATATTCCATTTTTTTTGAGATGAAATTAGATACTCTCTTATCTTTTGATTTTCTTGTTGAATTGATACTTTATAGTTAAAATTTAATTTTTTTTGGGCCAGTATATACCCCTTACTTACACAAGACATTAAATCTGCTTCTTGCACACTTCCAGACAAACAAGGCTTAGATAATGCATCTGAAACAAGCAAGTCTTCTGGCTCAATAGCGTGACCACCATTCGACAAACAAAATAATAAAAAAAGAATTTGATAATATTTATTAAAAACAATCACATTTAACTCCCTTTTCAAACCATTTAGCTTCATTTTCTCTGCGAGTAACTAGTCCTCTATTTGAAGATGAATTCCATAGCCTCTTCATGCTTCTTATTAAGGATGGAACTACACTAGCATTATCTTCTTCTAATGATTTCTGAATATCTTTCATCTCTTGGCGAGAGGGTCCCTTCAAGGAACTTCCTCTATTATAAACCAAAGACAACAAGGAACCTTGACAATGAGGGTGATATTTTAATATCTCAGGATAAATTGATACTACACTCTCTGCATATCTTCTCTTTACAACAATAGCTAATCTTTTTGCATTTTCCTTAGTAATTGTTATATCACTCAAAGATGCTACTAGTTCATTAGCTTTTGTTCCTTTAACACCAATAGCAACCTCTAAACGCTTTAACTGATCTTGAGTATAAAACTCAGACAATTCACTATACATTGTTGTCTTAGTTTGCTGGCCTAAATCATACCCATATCCTAAAGTCACACCACTTTTACCATCCTTACCTCCGCCTGGGACATATGGTTGCTTCTCGTATGATTCAGTAGCAAGAATAAAATCCCATAGTTCTTTAGATATGATGTACTTTCCTTTAGATGTGTCAAAAGTAATGATTTCTGCAACTTTACATTCATCTGGGCATGGTTTATCCACTTTATCAACAGCCTTCTCATTATTCTCGCTACGCTCCTGAATGAGTTCACTCTTGTCCTTAGATGATTTATCCTCTTTTTTATTTTGTTGAGAAATCTCTGGTAACGCTGTTTCATCTTTATTTTTTTTCTTATTATCTAACTCTTGATTGATTTCTTTTTTATGTTCATGTGAAACAGATGAATTATTTTGAATTTTAGTTGGCTTTAATTTATTTTTACCATCTCTCATTCCTTTTGGAAAATAAATTTTTTTCCCAACCAAAGTACCTAAAGGCGTAGCTTCATCTAGTCCATTTACCCAAAACAAAGCATATTGACTTATCCCTACCTCTTTTTCTATACTTTCCCACGTATCCCCTTTCTTCACTACATGGTAAGGGCGCTTATAAGTTGCACTCTCATTATTCTCATTAGGAATTGTTCGTGGTGTAATCTCATAAATATTATATGCTCTTAGTCTAACAAGCCGCTTTCCTTTTATCCAAGTAAATTCTGGAATCTCAGAATGCTCTGTTTTAGGATATTGTTCGTTCCAAAAAACAACTTTTATACGTAATTCTTTTCCCTCTTGTTCAACTAAACTAGGTGGAAAGACTATACGCCCATTTTAATCTGCTTGCCAAGGATACTCACTGGTAGGTAACCCATTTATTGACATTTCCGCCTTACAATAAGCCAGAGGCTCATTATTTGCTCCTAGAAACTCGATTTCATAACCCATCGGCTGATTTTTATTATTCATATTCCTATCAATCCCAATCTAAAATCTGTGCACTACCCACCAATACTTTTAAAGTATCTTCAGTTTCACGATAAATACGTGGTGTTCTAGCGATATCATCTAAAAGACCATTGGTCACAACCTCTCCTTGACTATCCAAAATAGTGTAAGGCACTTTTTTCTCATTACAACGTCCATAAACATCATAAACATCTAATCTTGTTGAATAATAAGTATTTGGTGTAATCGAATCATTTACTGTTGTTTCAAACGGACTTACCCCATCAGCCGCTCCCGCATCTTCCGTAAGTGGTCCCTCAACATACACATTCCCAATCAGCGTAATCCCTTCTTGGTTTAACACAATTTCACCGGCAGGGCCTTGAATATGAACTTCGTCATAACCTTCTAAATCAAACAGTTCACAAACTTGTTCAAAAAGCTCACCCGCAACCCAGCTGCCATTTTGGGCAATTTCAATAGTTAAATCTTGTCCGACTTTGATGAGGCTATCAGCATGGACATTGACTCGACGGTTATTATTCACATTCAGAATATCGTCTTTTTCTATTTTCGTGATTCGATTACGTCCAATACTGCGTATTTGGTCTCGATTGATAGTCAAGTCTTCATCTTGTCCAACCGTTTCCATTCGGTCATTGCCTATATGGATTGTTTCATTGCGGCCCACTTGCTCTGTGCGGTCATGCCCCACTTGGGTGGTTTCATCATGTTTAACGATATGATTCAGGTCTTTCTCTGCATGAATAAAGACTTCTTCACGGCCCATTTCATCTTCAAAACGCAATTCGTTAAAACCATTGCCTTTATGGGTTTTGGATTTTATCGTCATGCGGGTTTTATATTTGGGAAGCTCGTAAGGGGGCTCGGTGGTACTGTGATAGGTACGCCCTACCACAATTGGTTGGTCCGGGTCGCCATTTAGGAATTTCACCAACACTTCATGGCCAATTCGCGGAATCATCATATTACCGTATTGTGCGCCCGCCCAACCTTGCACCACGCGCACCCAACAAGAGCTGTGCTCATCAAAGTTGCCTAATCTGTCCCAAGGGAATTGTAGTTTTACTCTTCCCCACTCATCACAATAGATTTCTTCACCTTCAGGGCCTGTAACATGGGCAACTTGTGTACCACGAATAATCGGGCGAGGCTTTAATGGACTACGCCAAGGTTTGTTGTGTGGAATCAGGAAAAGTGTGTTTTCATAGCGGTTGCCTTCTTCTCCCGCTTCTTCATCTAAGCTACCTGTTTGTTTACCAAAATGCTCTACTCGCACCACTAGCCAATCCTGATTGAAGGCTGAATTGGCATGCCCTTCTAAAGTAAAACCATAACCCGGTACAACACGCATATCATCGCCCGCTGCATTCGCCGTTTCAGAAACTGCCAGTTCTGATTCTAAACGATAAAGACTAAACGGATTGCCTTGTTCATCTTTCTTATATCGGCCCGGATAGTCATATTTTTCATAAACTGTCGCAGAATTGACCGCACTTTTAGACGTGTCACTATCAGTAAGCGTCGATGCTTGCTAACTTTTAAAAGAACAAAAAAATAACCGCACTTTACAATATAAAGTGCGGTTAATTTTTTAATCATTTTATCGGTTTCTTCGGCATACCGGTTTTCGCATCCACCCCTGTATCGCCGTTTAACCCAGCCTGCCATGCCAAGCGGCGCACAAGGGCTTCATCAGGTTTTGGCGGGGCTTCTCCTTCAAACCAACGCTGGAACGCAATTTTGCCATCCCATTCCGGCAGCGGAGCAGGTGGCAACGGCACGATGTCATCGAGATCGGGAACTTTGGGTTGGAGGTAGTCTTTATCAGATAAATACCTTGCAATAGCTTTATATCGTTTAGATCTTTCCAGATCTTCTTGCAAGTTTAAAAAATACATATCGTCTTCTTTTTGACTTCCTCCAAAACCACTTGATAAATAACGGGCAGAAGCAGCGTTTCCATTTTTAATGCCTTGATAAAAAGCCTTTACTGCATCCTTGTAATCTTTATCACTCTGAAGATGAATACCTAAGAAATTTGAAGCGATACCTAATCCTTGCTCTGAGGCACAAGAACGCAATTGTTTAATAATATTTAGGCGCATTTGCAAGGTTTCTTCATCATTAATATCACCTAACATTTCAGAAACAACATACTGCGCTTCCCGACTCCCCAAGTCTGCTGCCTTTCTTAAGTAAGCATATTTACCATCTTTTTCGGTGCGCACACCATATCCTACATCCAAATAACCATATAGATTATAGTAAGCTGTTGCCGGCAGTTGTTTTGCCAGTTCTTCATTAAGGTTATGTACTTCCGTTTGCGGCATATCGGAGCTAATACGCCCGCTTTTTAATAGGTATTGCAAACGAATATTCGCTTTGTAGTCCCCATTCATGGCAGCGATACGATAATAGCGTGCTAGCCCATTCCAGACAGCATCGCCTCTTTTTCCTGTCCACATATTATGCAGGTCGTGATAAAGGGCATAATTATAGAGTTGTTGGGTTTCCGGCAGTAATTTCGGTTTTTCTTCGTGTTTGCAAACAAATGCTAAATTCGCCTTTAGTTGTTCCATTTTTTCCATTTTGATTTTTCTCGCTTTGTATTCGTCAATTATTCCGGGTGAAGTCGCGTGTCCGGTCCCCCCTAAATCAATACCTCTAAATAAACTCATGCCTGCCCAAATTACAAAAACAATCAAGGCAATCATAGCAATCACGATGATTTTAAAAAGACGTGCGACCATGAGTCACTCCAAAAAATAGCAATACAAAAATGGAAAATAGCGATGATAAAAACACGCTAAAAAACCACCGCACTTTTAACCCGTTCAGCCTAAAAGTGCGGTGGATTTTTCGGTTATTTTGTCGGTTTCTTCGGCATGCCAGTTTTTTCGTCTAAGCCGGTATCGCCGTTTAACCCTGCCTGCCATGCCAAGCGGCGCACAAGAGCTTCATCAGGTTTTGGTGGGGCTTCTCCTTCAAACCAACGCTGGAAAGCAATTTTGCCATCCCATTCCGGCAGCGGGGCAGGCGGTAACGGTACGATGTCGTCTAGGTCTGGAACTTTGGGTTGGAGGTAGTCCTTTTCATAAAGATAATCCTCTATGATCTTATAACGGTAAGAACGCTCCAAATCCGGCTGTAAATTTATAAAGTTAAGCTTATCATCAGGTCTGGTTTTCTCATTAAATCCATTTGCCAGTTGTAATGCAGACTGTGAATCTCCATTTTTGACCCCTTGATGAAAGGCTTCTAAGGCTTTTGCATACTCTTTATCTATTATAAAACCAATACCTAAGCTATTTGAGGCTTTACCTAGCCCTTGTTCTGATGCACAAGTACGCAGTTTTTCAATTATTTCTAACCGCATTTGCAAGGTTTCTTCATCATTAATATCTCCCAATATATCCGCCACAACATACTGCGCTTCCCTGCTACCCAAATCCGCTGCTTTTCTCAGATAAGCATATTTGCCATCCTTTTCCGTGCGCACACCATAACCCACATCCAAGTAACCGTACAGGTTATAGTAAGCCGTTGCCGGCAGTTGTTTTGCCAGTTCTTCATTGAGATTATGTACTTCTGTTTGCGGCATATCGGAGCTAATGCGTCCGCTTTTCAGTAAATACTGTAAACGAATATTGGCTTTGTAATCGCCATTCATTGCTGCAATTCGATAATAACGTGCCAACCCATTCCAGACCTCATCGCCCCGCTTGCCCGTCCACATATTATGCAGGTCGTGATAAAGCGCGTAGTTATAGAGTTGTTGGGTTTCTTGTGATAATTCAGGTTTTTCTTCGTGTTTGCAAACAAATTCTAAATTTGCTTGTAATTGTTCCATTTTTTCCATTTTGATTTTTCTCGCTTTGTATTCGTCAATAACTCCGGGTGAAGTCGAGTGTCCGGTACCACCTAAATCAACACCTTTAAATAAACTCATGCCGACCCAAATCACCAAAACAATCAAGGCAATCATAGCAATAACGATGATTTTAAAAATTCGTGCTACCATTTTAGTCACTCCGACTTACTTTAGGATCATCACGGCTAAATTCCCGTAAAGCACATTCCGGAGAATTTCCATCTTTTTGAGATCTTTTGTTTGCTTCAATTAATTTTCCCCATTTTTTAAATGCCTCTTTTGCCACCGCATAATCATGCATATCATCGGGATTCGCCGCGCTATTCTTATTAGTATGTAAATCCCATAAGCGTTTGCGCAGCCCTTCCGCCACATCAGCGCATTCCATAATAATGCCCAATTCCGTATCCACCTGCATACTGCGGGTGTTTAAGTTCGCCGAACTGATGACGGTGAAGACGTCGTCCATAATAGTCACCTTGGAATGCACATAGACTTCCGCCGGTGTATCTTGTAAGCGGGCAAATTTATTTGCATAGAACAGCATTTTTATTTGCATAGAATAGAAAAACAAACTTATGCAAATAAAGATGCAATTATATAAGATAACACTACGTCAAATCTAAAAATAAAGACCTACTATTAACCGCTAATTTTTACGTACAATCACTATACCTTAAAAACAAAAACGGCAACATTAAAATGCCACCGTTTTGTCTGCCTGTCAGCAATGAGTTGTGCAATTTAACGACTATTTTTAAAAGCCCTTTAAACTATGTTTAAAGGGCTTTGAATTATCTCTCCGACATTAATGTCGGCGACATCAGAACTTGTACACCATATTGTCCTCATACTCGCCTTGGTAGTTAAGAGCAGTCTTGATTGCCACTCTCTGCGCGCCGGCAAAGGCTTGCCAGTTATCCACCTTATCCTCCTGCATGTACTCAATAAACCGCACAAACTCCGATTTAGTCGAGCTGAAGAAGATATACGGCGGGCGGGTGATGTTGATTAATCGCAAGAAGTCGATTAAATCAAAGTAATGCGCCTGTTTGTAACTCTCTTGTTTGGTGCATAGGTAAGGTGGATCTAAAACAAATACCGCCCGCGGGTCGGCTGCGAAGCGTGGTAGTAGTGTATGAAACGACTCTGAGACCACCTCCACGCCGTCCAAATAACCGTCTGCAGATGGGTAGTCTGACTGGCGTAAACAATGCCAAAAGTCCTTGGCACATAACTCCTCAAACGTGCCGACCTGTTGCCCTGAAAACAACAGCCAGCTTGTTAGCGTGGCAAGGTCAACATAGCCGTCAAACGCTTTGATGGTGTCAATAATCTGCGCCTTGAGTGCTTTGTCGGTGATGCGCTTTTGGCGTGGGATATCCACTAACAACGCCGCAATTTGCGCACGCAAGCGGTTAATGTCGTCGATATGCTTTATGCGCTCGGCATAATCGTCAAAGTCATTGTAAATCACACGAGCACGGGGTTTGAGTTGTTTTGCGGTATGACTAAGCAAGCCGGAGCCGCCGAACGTATCAACAATCGTCCAGCCCTCACCATCGCCCGGAATCTGCTCGTCTAAAATCGCCTTAAAATGACGCAGGAACATCCTTTTTTGCCCGGTAAACGGCAGAGGGGCTTGCTTAAAGTTTCTTTGGGCTTGATTTGCCATAGTGTTTTCCTTCTTATCTATGGCGTTCCGGTGTTCTTGACACTCCGACACTCAAATCAAGTTAATTGATGTGGTTAATAGTTTTACAGCGACTACATTTGATTTCTAAACGTTTCACTGTGCCGACTTTTGCCAATAATTTATTACAACATTGGCAACGGATCTCTTTTAAATTCTGCATATACTTTCCCATTTTTAGCGGTTTTGTTAAAATCCCGCCTGCCTCGCGAGGTAGGCGGCATATAGCTATATGCAGGCTCATTCTGCTTAGCTGGCATTATCCGTGTTACCGCACAGATAGTGTCGCCGTCTTTATTCTTGAACTATATCTAAATCACTCGCACAATCCGCATAAAAAGATCCGTCTGCGTTGTGCCAATGCAATGCTGGCAATTCGTCGCTATTGTTTTCAACTACCAATAACTTGCCGAATGGGCTTGTATATACAACCTCGCCTTGATTGCCGTTGCGTAAGGTTACTTTGTTATTTTGGCTTTCGTAAATTTTTTGCTTTAACAAATAACTCTCCAGTTCCCACAATTTATCGAGCGCGTTGGCAAAAGCACAATTGTTACCGATAAGCGGATCATAGTTTTGATTATCAACACAGACGCTAGTGCCAGCCAATTTGTAGCCATTTTTTAACGTAATTGTGCAGATAGTCAGTAAACCTTGATGTACATACTCAACGTCATCCACTAATTCTGTTAAATATTCAATGGTAAGTTTATTCATTGCTTATCCTTTTTTAAAGATCGTTGCTAGTTGATTTGGGCTGAATCGCCAACCTTGAGTTTTACCGGTGATTGCATTGAAACACCACTCAGAGCAAAAATATTTACTGCGTTTTTGTTTGATGCCTAATACAATGCCAATTGCACCCCACCAGTCGTATTTACTCCCTTTTGTAGCATTGAAATAAAACTTAACTTCTGCTTCACTTACACCATCAAGCAACACCAAATCCCACTTATCTTTTTCGGCGAGGTCAATCTCTTTACAGCGTACCCCGCCATCACGAATAGATGACGAATAGCAGTCATAATGGAGCTCATGCTCGTAGTGATGGCCTGATGTGTACTCAATGCGCTCAACAGCAATTTCGCAGTGAGAGTAAGGCCCTTTTGTCAGTTTACGGGTAAGCCAGTCTGAAAAACGTGCCAAAAGTGTGGCTGGTTTAAGACCTGTTTTTTTGCCTTTATAAAGCGCCAAATAAACATTAGCCATTATTATAAGCCTCCATTAAGTGATCCATTTGTTTGATGATGTCATCATAGATTGATTGTAGTTGCTCTAGTGTTAGATTAGGTGCTTTGAGCTCATACTTGCGCATGCGTTGGTTAGCAAGCTCCATTTGTAGTTTTTCTAATCCTGCTGCTTGCACCAAAATCAAATCTGTTGCCGCTTTGTTGTTTAAACCTGCGCGTTTGGCAAAATCTGTAATATAACGGCTGCATACGCCTTGATAATTAGCTGCCTTATACGTTTCTGCCGCTGTTTGGCGCTCACGATACTCAGACTCAAAGCGCGTCCAAGTGCTATAAATTGCTGCCGCGTGGCTGTCAATTTGCTCGATTAGGCGGTTGCGCTTTTCTGTTAAAAGTGCGGTCAGTTTTTCGGGAGGTATTACCCATGCTTTGCCGTCCCACTCACAAAGATCGCTTTCGGGCTTAGCCGCCGTGTACCCATCAGGGATTGAGCCAAACTCACTAATTACCAATGATTCTTTCGTTGTTATTGAGTACACTGTTTCGCCAATATGGTTTTCAATGTATTCCCAAGCTTCGCCTGTCCATTTCGCGACAAAGCCTTTTTTATCTTCTGGTGGATCAGTATCTACACAACCGGCAGGCATTAAATAAACACCATTATCTGCTTCTTCCGGGGATAAATCGGCATCCGTTTGTCCAACATAAATGCCTTGCTCATCTAATTGGCATACTTTTTTTATTAATGGGTAAGTCATGGTTTATCCTTAGTATTTAATACAAGCTAATAATGCGACGTTGCGCGGTCTGTTTTCGTTTGCGGTTGGTACCACTCTTGATGCGTCAAAATCAAATGACACAGATTGCTCACCCCAGCCGCCCTGGTCTCCTGACCATTGTCTTTGTTGATATGTTGTCCCTATTGCACCAGACGCAATCATCTTGCCCTCAAGCACTTGGTTACCGCTCCCCATGGCTGAGCCATCTAATTTACCTGTAATATTTCGGATAGCATCGCCTTGAGCGGTCCCCAATCTGCGGCCCCTATCAATATTTCGTCCATCATCTAAACCGCGCAAAAATTCGCCGCGTAAATCAGGTAAATTAAAAGTAGTTCGGCCGTCGCCTGCGCCGAATGTTGTCCCTATTGCAGCAAATAGTGCGGCGTATGTTGTACGGGATACGGCTGCACCATTCGCTTTGAGCCAACCACTAGGCGGCGTTGTCCGAGCAAAGAATGCGACCTCACCGACGACCTCGTCCTGCTGGATAGATTTGTTAATAGATCTACCACTTGACGACAGCACATCATTAGGCGAAACAAAATCACCATTATGCTCAAAAGCCCACGTTTTGTTAGCGCCATTATCCTCAATAAGATGGATAATGCCTCGTCCAAAGCCATCACCTTGACCTTGCTTTGTTGTGTACCCGAATGAAAATCCAGCGCCATAATGTCCTTTTGACCGCACCAACCCTTTGACAAATGGATGATACGTATCACGGTCTTGCGACCCTGTAGTCTCAACCATAAACGGTGCGCCGCTAGTATATTGATTAGCATAAGCGCCATACCCAAAATGTTTAGATGAGATACCCACGGAATATAAAATGCCAGTTAATCTATCACCAGATTTAGATATGCGACCCTCAGCGTTGTTGTTTGCGGCAACGCCTTTATCGTAAGCCGTTTTGACGGCAGCCGATGTAGCTACAGTATCAGCACTTGTGCTGTTAACTTCACTGGATTTTTTGCTATTCGGGATGTAATTTGTCAAACTTCGCGTGATTGAATCAATAAAGCCTTTTAGGGTTTTAATGGCCTTAGGTGTAGCAGCCAATTCTTCCGAATTTGAATCATAGCCAGAATAAAGTTGCACTTCGCCTTTTTGTGTCACGCTGGCGGATTTACGGTTATCATCAATGATTTTCACAATCGCTTGATATAACTGCGTTTGTGTTTCTGCCTTCGGGGTAAATCCCGCTTTTTCTAATACATAATGCGCCTCGGCTTGCACGTCACGCACTCGGTCTTGCACGTCGTTCAACCACGTGTCTGTCACGCGTGTGCCTTGCTCACCTATTGCCGGATTACCGGCATGAAAGCGCTTGTCAGCGGAATTAATTTCGGGTAGTAACGTTTTCATTTTGTCTCTCTATTGATACGCAAAATAGCAGTAGGTATGGGCGGGTTTTAAGTCTCTGAAGAACTCTTCGATTATCGGATCACCAAATTTGACTAGGTGATCACCGGCAAACGAACTGCCCGCGCGGAAATACACAATATTGTCGTCACCGTTTAACACTGTCACCCGCCACATATAAATCAAGCTCTCGCGGGGCTCATTGCGAAATTGCACCAGGTCACCTGGATTAGGCAAATCATTTTGTAAAGGCGAAAACTCTTTGATTTGGATCTGATAACCGATACTTTCGGCGATGCGGGTAAAGTATGGGATAGACAAGCCGCCAACGGCATTAAGTTGCACGATGACACGTTTAACGCGCTCTTGATAAGATTTACTTAAATCCGTTTTAATCCCGCAAATACGCTCCCAATCGGATAACATTTGGTTTGAGGTGGAGGGCTCAATTGCGGCCAATACCTCTTCTGCACTTTGTTGTAAGCGGTCAAATGCACTACCGTCCACTTCACATTGTGCGATAAAGTGTTCGCCATTGATGTTATAACTCACGGGCGGATAAAGCTGTTTCAATACGTTAGCGTGTTGCATTAAGCCATCTCCGTCACAGTCACCTCGCCAAGGCGGAACCATTCAATTTTGTTGACAATATCCGCTTTTTGGTTAGCTGTTGGCGCAATAAAACGGCGGTCAACCACACCGATTAAGTTATTCACCACCGCTTCGCATTGGGACACAATCAAGTCATCCCCAGGGATTAAACCGTTAAAATAATCCCGTAATGCATTGTTAATGGCGGTTTTAATGTCATTTAATGCCACACCGCTGATTTTAACCTGGATGTTAAAGTTGACTTTTGTCACATCAGGTTTAACGACTTTGCTTTCTTTTGCGGTTACCGGGCGCTCTTGGTCGATATATTCTTGGGCGCGACGTACCGTGTCATCACTTGGCACGCCATTATCGGCCGTAATCGCAATATCTACTGTGCCAAGCCCACGGCGTAGCGGGTAAACATACGCTTGTTCAACTCCATCCACCTCTAGTGCCCAGTCTTTGTAATCGTATTTATTGCCACCTGCAGCAGGTCGGCGGATTTTATTAAGCAAACGCTCCAACAATGAGCTATCGCTTTCGGCATTGGTCGCACCTACCACGTCATTTAGTACAACATCCGTGCTCACGCCAACAGGCGCTGCCATAAACGATCCTTTTGTAGCAGTTTTAATGTTTTGTACCGCGCCAGTAGCAAGGGAGCGCACCGCAACAACTGCAGTGCCACCGGAGGAAATCACCGCACTTTCTGTTGTCTCATAAAAACGGCCATCTTCGGTTTTGATTTGCAGCCCCACAGCAATAACGGCATCAGGATTGCCGCTAATAGTGGCGCCTTTGCCCGCTGCATAAGTGGCGTTTCGTCGGCGCAAACCGCGTAATCCTGCGTGTTTCTCTAAAAATTCAGTGTCAGCCGTGTCTGGAAAAAACTGTTTAATCAGCCATTTTTGGTGTGCATAAATCCCTTCTGCGCATGCCGCTAAACTACTGGCGCGCGCATAAGCGTCACTGTCTTCGGACGTGTCGGCATTCGGATAATAAGATTGATAATCACGCAGAATACTGGCGCGGATTTCTTCGAGAGTTGGCACAATAAACACGATTTAAACACCTTTTAAATGACGTTTACGGGGTGTTTAAAAGTGTATTGTTCGCCCCGGCTGTCGGTTACAGAAATAAAAAGAATCACTTTGCCGTTGTGCAGTTGTTCATGCGTTACAATGATTTCACTTGCGCGAACGTCATCAATTAACGGCTGTAACGCCTCTTCGGCATATTGTTGCGCCAACATGCCAACATGGCTTAAGTCTTTTTCCCGTTGAATAGTATGGAGCAGAGAACCTACACGCCCATTTGCCCACCACGAGCCTAATGGCGTAGTTAATCTGATATACACGGCATTTTGCAGTGTACTGATATGCGAATTTGTATAGTCCCCGGTAAGCGGGCTGATTTCTCTGTCCATGCTGACAGAGTAAAATAAAGGGGAAAGAAAAAGGCGGGGAGAGAGTTCTACACCGCCTTTTATTTGATTATTGAGGTTTTCCGGTTACGCCACCGCTATCGCCGCGGTGAGTGTGATTAATAAGGGATTTACCATTAGCAGTCACGTCGCCATCAGTAGTAAAGCTACCTTTTGTTTGCGTTACGTCACCGGTAAATGACGCGCCAGAACCGCCCTGAATTGCCATACCACCGTTGCCGTTGATTTGACCTTGTGCGGTAAACACATGGTCTGTCTCAACAACCGGGCTACTAATTTCAACTTTGGTTGTGGCGGTTATTTTTAATATATCACAATCAATTTCGATTAATCGACCTTGTTTTAAAATAATCGTGCTTCCGCTTTCATCATAAACGGCGGTTTCGCCCGATTTCAGATTTTTAACCCGAAAAGATCCATTTTCAGTCGCAATCACAATAGAATGGGTTGTTTCCCCGCCCATCGGCAATACCACTACTTGCGTTCCCGCGGGCGGCACAGACGTTAAGCCGAATTGTTGCATCAACTCCACATCTTGCAAAGTTTCGTCTGCTAACCCTGACACCTGAACTTTTTGGATATTGTCCGCGCTTTTAACTAAATTCAATTTCCCTCGGAAGGCTTGGCGTACCGCGCCCAAGGCGGTTTCTGCTTGTTGTCTTATTGCTTGTCCTAATTTTCGCATATTAATCTCCATCCAATACAATCAAATCGCCTTTATTTTTCTTGCCTTTTTTACCTTTGCGCTTACGCGCCTCTTTCGATTTATTTGTGTAAGCGTCAGGCGTCCACACACCGTCTTGTTTTAAGCGCAGTTCCGTGGTTGTGCCGCCTTGTCGGCTCAAGGCAAAACGACGGCCCATCAGAAAGAAAATCGCGTCAATGTCGTATTCCTCACAAATCACATGCACCCGTTGCCCAGGCGTCCATAACACACCGTCCTGTGTTTTGTGGTCAGGCACGGTAATCGTCAGAGTAAAACTGTTTAAAATACTGTCCGAAATGTATTTCTTTGCCCATTTTTTCAGAGCTTCTAAGTTTTCCACATCCGGCACAATCACGGTTTTCGGCTTGTAGGTCTCAACAGCATCATCTTTAAACACCCATTTTAGATCGTTTTTATTGTCATCACCGCTTCGCCCGTGCCGTTGCGCCAAAAACGTGATTTCTGAAAAGCTTTGCGACACGTCGGTAGTTAGGCTTGCCTGCGTGAAATTGTTGCGTTTGCCGTTTTTCGCACAACACAATGTCGCCACCGGAGGCGTAGAGTAATCCGCACCGCCCACAATCAACGTGCCGGCAGGATCAAACCATGCGTGCAACCCCGCCGAATTAGCACAATGGATAAGTGCATTCCACGCGGTTTCACCAATATCGATGTCAACTTTATCTAACGTCGGGTTAGATTCTGCCCGAAGCTCCACTTTTTTAATGCCTAACGGCTCCACAATTTTTTTAATCGCATCTAACACCGTCAAGCCTTTAACGTTGGTAATCGGCGCGGAGCAATCCACTAAAATAGACGCTTTATCGCGCCCATTTAAGCTAAAAGTGCGGTCAGTTTTTGAAATGGAATGTTGTGTAGTGTCAACAATGCCCGTCAGTACCAATTCGCCGTTAATCAGCACTTTTGCGGTTTTGCCGGAATAATCCGCCAGCACGGTATTGTCTGACGGCACACCAATGCTGAAATTGAACGCGTCCGCAGGAATCAAGAAATCGCTGTCAATATCGTAGCTTTTCCAGTTTTTGTGCTGTTTACCGTCAATCTCAACGACAATCTCATTATTAAACGGGTAGCCGTTATTTTGCGTAGCCATTGAGTACCTCGCCACGTGCAATAAAGTTTGGATAACGGATATGTGGATTAAGTCGCAACAACTCTCCCGCACGGGTATAATCCCCGTAAAACGCGTGCGCCACTTGCTGAATCGTGCTATCAAATTCGACTGTACGAATAATTAAAGGCGGTTTACGGTTAATTGCCGCTAAGGCTAACTGTGTCAATTTGTGGCTTTGTTGACGCAGTTTTTCTGCCGTGTTGTAGGCTTGTGTATAAAGCCCCGTATTTGTCGTTTGTAGATGTCTTGCACCCGCTTGTTTTTTCGCACTTAATGACATCAAACCAAAATCATCTTTAACGTAATGTAATGTCATCGCGTTTTGCTCAGCCTGCACTAACGCACGCACGGTATTCAACGCTGCCAAGGCTTGCAAGCGCGATTCCGTCACGATGTAATCAATTTCGGGCGGAATTAGCGAATCGTCCTCAATAAACTGAGTGGCGATTTTCAACACATTCGCCGTCGCCAACAACTGCACAGCGCAGAAGATTTCTTTAGTGTCTTGCGCCGTCAAGGATGACGTTAATGATTTCAAGGTATTTGATTTGCTGTTTTTGCCATTGCTTAAATTTGGTGCAATTTCTAATAGGCTTTTCACGGTGCGAGTGACCTCATCAAATTTTGCTCGCACGGTTAAGTCGTCACGGTTGGCAATGGTCGTTAAGCCATCACGAATCATGCTCGCCATCTCACGCACGGCATTACCACCTTGTTGTTTAAACGCCTCTTTAGATGTCGGTGTATTTACTGAGATAGCATGCTTTTTTTTGTCCATGTCAAACATATCGCGCACCTGCTCAAAACAGCCGTAAAGCGCACCAAACGAGCCTAATAAACGTGATTTGACATTAGCTGCGAAAGAAATCCCCTCCATAAAGAATCCATACAGCTCTAATACATCATCTACCAAGTCTTCGAGTTTGGTTAATAGCTCATCAATCAAGCCAAGAACAGAAAAATTAAACAAGAAGATCGGTTTTGCTGGTGTAGCCTCTTGAAAGCTAAGACTAACTGTGACATAGTCCACAAAATCTGCTTCGTGGTGAAAATAAGCCGAGGTGCAAAGCATATTTTGCAAGCGACCGCGAATCGGATGCACTAATACCGCTGCACCTTGTTTTTCCAGGGCGGATAAAAAGCGTTTAAAATCGGTGTAATACCCCTCACCATAAAACACCGCTTGCAGTTGGATGGTGAGCGGATTTAAACCTAAATCCTCAATATCGCCCCCGTTTACGAATGGATACGCATGCGTAATGGTGGCGCGCTCTAAGTTATCATCCACACTTACCACATCAAACCGCACACCGCGATAAGATGCCTGCTGGATTGGCATTGTCCAACCTTTCATTTTTACCCCCGTTTAAGTTCTCGGTATTGGTTTTCGGACGTGTTTTCGGCAATTGTCCGACCATCTAGGTCCACGCGAATTTGATTTTGAATCGTGAAATTCTGACTTTCCACCGCTTGTTTCATGCCTTCGCTGATGGTTGTGCCTAATTGCTGAAATTCAGCTTTATAGTCAGGTACTTGCACACGGCGGTTATACTCATCTTGTGTTAATGTGCCTCGCTTTAAGCGTTCGTCTGCAATCTCCTTGCGTTTTGCCGCGTCACCAAGTGCATAACCGCCACTTGCTAAAGACCAAACTGACTTTTCAGGCGCGGGAACAGGCGGGGCATATTGAAACACCGATTTGCTTGGATAGGCTGCTGCGTAGAACTTCTGTTTTGCGTCTTTCGTTGCGGCATCCAAGGTTTCTTGTCGTTCTTCTTGTTTTGCCATATAAGGCGCATAATTTTCCGACCCTTCGAGCATTGCGCCGAACACCAACAACGGCAAGCCGCCTCGCCCAAACTTAGCAAGACGCCCCATTTTTGTCGTACTCGCCGCAGCTGCAGTGCCACCTGCCGCACCGGTTACACCCGTACCTTTACTCAAGACATCACCAACGCCAAGCCCTAAACCGCCTTTGCCGCCAAATAATCGCAAAGACCCTGCCGCAGTAATAGCGGCGGCACTTAACGCCGCGACAACCGTGCCGGCAGTCACGATTTTGCCGGTTAAATCAGGATAAGCTTTGGCATATTCAGCGATTTTTACGCTTACATCACCCAAGGCATCGTTAAATCCCTTCATACCTTCCATCTGCGCGAAATCCACGTTATTTTTCGCGTCTTCCACTTTGTAGCTGTTGGTATCTTTAATCACGGCATGAGAGGTATCCACCGCACCTTCGCTTTTATCCAGGCTTTCTTTCACTTCTTTGCCCAAGCTCACGTTGTTACGGATACCCAATAACGCCATCAATGCTTGGCGGTCTGAAATGATTTGCCCGATTGCTGTGCCTTCCACCAAGTTCGTCATTTCGTTTAAGACTTGAGCTTGATCCTCTTTTTTAGCGCTTTTAAGTTTTTTCTGTAGAGCCTGGTACTTACCATCCTGACCAATCACCTGATCCATAATGCTCATAAAGGCTTCGATGGAGTTTTTACCTTTTTTCTTCTGAGCTTCCATTGAGGCGATAAAATCCACCCCATGGTCTTTACCATCCTTGCCTTTTATGTCGAGTTTTCGAAAGCGGTCTGAGGTTTCTTTTGATGTTAATTTTGCAAGTAAATTGACTAAGTTATTTCCCGCTTCATCTGATGTTCCGGCAGTTACACGCGCCTGTTGGTTGGCGACCAATAATGCCTCAAACCCCGACATACCTTTTAAGCCGGCAGATTTACCCGCTGCCATTTGTTGAGGCAACCAGCGCGCCATATCCGCCAATTCAAAGTTACCTGCCTGACCTGCCGCTACGGCTTTGTCTAACACTTCGCCGATTTGGTCTTCTCCGATGTCAAACTGTTGCATTGCCGAAATGGCGATTTTCGCCAAGTCGTCGGTACTTGCGCCTGTTGCGGTGGCTCCTTTTTGTAATGTTGGCAACAATTTCATGGCGGTATCAGCTTTCACCGCACCGGAGGCCAACATGGTATCTAACGCACCCAAGGCGTCTTCCTTGGTGCCGCCACCAATTTCTACCGCACTTTTTACGGCATTATTCAGTTCTGCTTTACCGGCAATACGTCCCGCCACATCACGCTCTGCGAATGCGGTGTTGGAGGTCATCGCAAGAGAGCGGTCATAATCCATTTGTTTTTTCATGGGTTGTGCCAACACCATGCCAGCAGCGGTCGCACCTGCCGCTAAACCGGCAATACCTCGCCCAATATTGCCTAAACGTTGCCCCATGGAGACTTTGCCCATTTCCGCGTTCAGCTCTGCAATGCGGCGTTTAGTCGCCACAGCGGCGCGGTCTAATTCCCGCCCGGAAGCAATGCCACTGCGTTTTAATTGGTCGTATGCCGCACGGGTGCGGTTGATTTCGGTTTGGATACTGCGCTCACTACGCACACCCAGCATTTCGCGGTTGCGTGCCGCTTGTTGGATTTGGCGGTAGCTTTGTTCCGTCACTTGTGCCGTTTGACGCATCGCTCTTTGTTGCGTGGTGGCACTGCGTTGGGCTTGATTTTCGATATTTTTGGTTGATTTGCTAACACTGTTTTCCACGCTTTTCACCACGCCACTGGCGTAGTCTTTCGCTTTGAGTGTTAAAGAGAGATCCATATTTGCCATTTTTAAACCTTGTTTAAACGTAATTTAACAGGAATAAAAAAGGGGCATTACGCCCCCTTATTTTTACGACGCTTAAATGTATAGGACGTCGTAGATTCGTCGGTATTATGTTGGGTTTTCGCGCCTTGACTCGCTAAATAGCTGTTAATCCATGCGCTGACTTCCGCGTGACACATATTCCAGACGGCTTGCGCAGTAAATCCAAACTTACCCAGCAAAATCGTTGCCGAGCGGTAGTTTTCATACGCCTGCCACACCTCGCTGACATTGCGTTTTTTTACGCTTCGCTTGCCGTCTCCGGGTTTTCCGAAACGCCCATGCGCTTTTTTCGCAATTGATTGATTGCATAGTTAATCAATACATAATCATCAGTGGCAAGGTTATCCAACAATAATGCCGGAGTCACCGCCTCACGCGGAATACCATCAAACTCTACTTGCTGTGCCAGATACGCTAAGTCAACCAGCATTTGTTCCGATGTGTTTAACGTTTCTTTTTCGCTTAACCCAAGGTCACTGATAACTTCCAACGCTTGGCATTCACCACCCACGGTCAAAATTTTGACTAACACGTCATGATGTAGCGTGCCGTTATACAGCACGCCAAGTTTCAAACGGATTTTCATTATTCTTCAACCATATCCAAAGCGACCATTTGTAAATCGCGCATTTCCTCATTGTCCACGGTGTAGCTTGTACCCACTTCGGTAGTAAAACAGCCGATGTAAGAGCGACGCTTGCCGTTTTCTTCTTCGACAGTCACTTTGCCGTCTGTCACATTATCCCAATCGGGTTCAGCGCGATTTAACGGCACAGCAACGGTGAGTGACAACGCATATTCGGTAATGCCTTTGGCAAAGCCTTTCACGCGCCCTTTACGGTTGATGGTCTTCACCGGCTTGCGACCGGTGGTAACACGCACATCTAACTTGGTTAAGTCAATTTCTTGGCCGTCCACTTCGACAATGCCAAGACTTGCAAATTCTTGGGCCATTTATGCCTCCTATAAAATCAAATCAACACGGTTAGCGACAATATGTAATCCGTTCACCACATCGGTCGGGATGACACAATCCAAGCGGTTTGGGTCAACGCCGTTGCGTTGCACCAACAATTTCGCTTTGTGCTCAGCTACATTTTCCAAGATTTCTTCTTTTTCTAAACGCAATAACACATCTAGAATTTCCGACCGCACTTTGCCCGGCGAACGTTTAGACAACTTCGCACGCGGGAAACGCAACTCAATGCGCTGTTCAATGGCTTTGCGCGTATAATCAAGTGTGCGGATGGTGGTTAAATCCAAATAGCTTGGGTCATCCGTATTAGTTGCCGACTTGGTGTAAGTGGTGATCGCACGCATAATGCGGACACGATGATTTACAACGGTAATCGGGGTTAAACCGTGGTATAACGCCTGATTCGCTTCGGTCAATAACGGCGTTTGTGTCGGGTCAACTTCGGTCAAGCCCTTAATTTCAAGGGTATTTAACGGACGCGCCGGGTCTTCTTCGCCTGCAATCACTGCGCCATACCCAGCAGCAATCAAGGCATGAGATTCGACTGCACCTTTATACCAACCGCAAGTGATACGCTCACTGTTGATTTTTTCGGTATAAGTTGTGCCGGTTGCCATTGACCCACGCCACGCTAACACACCGATAGCAGGTTTTTTCTCTAACGGAGCGGACACGGACTCTAAATGTTCGCGCAAGGCCTTGGCGTTTTTATCGTCCGCAAACGGCGAAATAATGACGTGGTAATGCGTACCGGCAACACTTGCTAATGCAGGAGCTAAATCCGCATTTTCTGCACCGTTGGCAAATGCTGTGGCACTAATAGTCATATCTTTAGCCGTATTGGTTGCGGTCAAATTGATTTCATTGCCAATTTCGCCTTTACATTTCGCGGTTAACGTAATCGTGCTCTCATTCACAGCTGATGTTGCTGGGCAATCTGTTGAACCATTAATAATTGCATTCAAACGCGCTGCCACCGCATCGGATTTTTCGCCTGTTGCTACCGCCACTTTGTAATCAATACCGGCAATAGTTACTGTCATGACACCTTGGCTTGCTGCAGTACCGGTTAAGGTTAAACTGCCACTTGCCGCCACACCAGAAGAACTATCCGCTAAACCCATCACAGATAAACGGATGAGCGAATTGTTGGTAATAGCCATGCGCGTCATCAAATGCGCCCACGAGCCTGCACCAAATACTTCCGCTGCATCAAGATCAGAATACACGCGCACGGGTTGGGTAAATGCGGTTGCTCCACCAATCATCGGTGCAACAATTAGCACTTCCTGCTCGTTCGTTGGCAGTGTAGTTACTGCGCCTTTGGCGTTGTATTCGGTATAAACACCCGGTTTGCGTAAGCTGTTCGGGATTTTTTCAAATTCAATGTTAGTCATTGCCTGTACCTCTTTGCTTGCGGGTTGGTTGCACTTCGATTAAGTCGCCATCAGCGATTCTGCGCTGATAATAGACCGTATTTTCCACCTCAACCGGTTCCTGTTCGATGTAGGCGTGCGGCTGATTTTCTAAAGGGACTTTCACCCCTGGAGTTGCTTTTACAATCATGTTTTTTCCTTTGTTTTTACACTAAATCCGACCTCGGCATTGTTGTTCGGGTCATATAATTTGCCGTCCACATGCTCAAGGGTTGGCGACGCTGGGGAGAGTTCGGCCGCATAATGGGTAAACACAAAATCAGGACTTGTCGGGTCTTGTGTTTTTTCCGGATACAAACCATCTTCAAGTGGTGCAACATCATCAAACACAGCTTCATATTCGATGGCATACGCCGTGACTTTTTCAGTGCGAAACTGCGCATTGTTAAACAACGTCCGAATCGCCAGCGGTTTTAACGGCTTAACTAATCCGCCCAAGCGTTGCGTATCCAGCAAGCGGCGTACCGCATAAATCAACTGATTCGCACCGACCTCGCGTTTATCCACACCGCCTTGTCGTGCGGCTTGGTTACTGCGCAATGAGCGCACCGCCACAATGACCACAAATTTAGCAGAGGTGCGGAACGCTGTGCCGCGCACGCCCATCGGCTCAATTCGCGCACCGCCGAACGTCACCAACACCATAGGCAAACGTCCCGTACCTAGACTTTCGTCGTCCAGCTCACCACCGTAGCTTTTCACGGTACTGGCAAGTTGTCCCAAGCCACGTGTCAAGCGGTCAACCAGTGCATTTTCAATTTCGGTTATCACGGCCAAAAATCCTATTGTTCGGATTGGTAAACATCACCACATTGCCATCGCTTTGTTGGTCGTCTTCAATATCAATGCCGAGCGAAATTTTCCCAGCCGCCAAGTCCTCAAGCTCTTTTAAGCTCAATTTATAGCGCGTGATAATCTCGTCAGTAATCGTCACTTCTGACATACTTGCCAAGCGGTAACGGGTTAAATCACAACAAATGCGAGTGAGATTTTGCGGGATTGTCGGCAACGGCAAGCGATAACGCGCACTTAAATAACCGTCGATTTGGCTTGCGCTATCTGAAAGCGCAATAGTCAGCACGCTTTCATTCACTATGCCTTCGCGGTCACGGTCGGTTAGCTGAATCGCTTGAAACTCTCCGATGCGCAAAACAAAATCTTTTACCGTTGCATACATGGCTTAATCCTCACACACCGGGACAAGCTCTAACCAAGGATCTTCCGCAAGCGTTAAAGTTTGTTCCGCCGTTAAGTCATCTGCTGCGATGTAAACCTCATCGGTTTTGTTAAAGCGATAACCGCAACGACCATAAGTTGCTTGAGGATGGATTTCACGCAATTTAATCGAATAACCGATAGGCACAATCACTTGCCCTTCTTTGTCGTCCGATTCATCGTGTTTTTCTACCGCACTTTCGGCATTATCCGCACCGTTTTCGGTTTGGGCTTGCGCCTGTTCATCCGGTGCTGTTTGCACGTCTTGCGTTGCGTCGTCTTTTTGGTTTTTCTTAGCCATAATTAACTCCTAGGGCGGTTTCCCGCCCTGATTGGTTATTCGTTAATGAATGGAGAGGAGAGCACATCCAATTCATTTTCAAGAATGTTAGTTGTGCCGTTGATTTGTTTGGTTTTAAACAATTCTTTTGCCTCATATTCAAGATTAGTCGGAACCAAAATTAAATTCGGCTGAATGTTTAATGCTTTGCCACCGTCACCTTTTAACCCTTTCATGGTTTTAATGACTTTTTGCACATTTTCTTTGGTTAATTTGGTTTTTTCCACGCGGTGGATTAATTGCCAAAAACCGAAACCTGCTGCGCCACGGGCACGCACACCCCATAAGTATTCATCTTCCATGAAGACGTGTTCGGATTTTGCCGGGTCAAACTTCGGCTCAATTTCCGGTGCGGTGCGTTTTTGCCAGATTAACGGTTTAATCGGCAAACGGGCGTCCACGATATAGAACGTTGGCGCATCGTTATCCGTACCTACAGTCAAGTTCACTTGGGTAGTTTGGTTACCCGTACCATCTACTTTTTCAAATACCGGGTGATCTGTGTCGAAGAAGTTCTGACCGTCATAACACAGTGTAGTTTTACCTTTTTTCAATAAGCTGAACACTTCATCATCAGGTAATTCAGCAGCAGACTGACCCGCTAATTCCATCATTGGGGTATATAAACCGACCTGATCGTCTTCAATGTCTTCGCGCGAAATACCGACGGTTGATTCAAATTTTTTGTTAGTAATGCTTGTGCCTTGGGCTTGCATGCTTTGGATTTGACGTTGGCCAACCCATTCACGCATTTTCGGGAATTTACCTAAAAATCCGTAAGTATTGGTTTTAGTCGTGGACGGAATTTCCATCGCGATTTTTGCCCACTGAGTAGGGTGGTTTTCTAAACCTTTGATAAATTCTTTGCGAAAGGCTTCGGTGATATGGTTTAACACCTGTGCTTTATTGATTGACATTATTTAGCCTCCTGAGACTGATATTTTTTAATATAATCCGCATCGCTAATGCCAAGCATTTTTGCGGCGGCTTGTTGTTCTGCGGTTAATGCCGCAACATTGCCTTTATTCGGATCTTCGCTTGCCTGATGACCGCCTGCTAATGCGGCAATCGGTGCAGCTTTATCCAAATAACCGGTTAATGCTTCGATACTTAGGCTTTCCGCCCAATCTTTTAACGCAGGCGATAACTTGCCTTGCGACAAGGCGGCTTCAATTAATGCGCTTTTCTTGTCTTTATCAATGCTCGATTTCAACGCATTAAAATCAGCCTGCAATGCGGCAACCTGTTCCACCGGAACGAATTTAGCTGGGTCAGGTTTGCCTGCCTGCGCAGTGAGTGCTGCGACAGATTGTTCTTTTTCCGCTAATTTGGCATACACATCTAACAGTGCGACTGGACTATCGCCTTTAGCGGCAGAAAGTGCGGTCACTTTTTCGGTAATTTCCGCTTCGCTGGCGTCTGCTTTTAATGCAAGCAACGCGCACAAGGCGGCTTGTAATTTTTTGTCCATTGCTGGCTTTTCCTTTTGTTGATTTAAAAGTTGCACACTGGCGGCAACCATTACTTCGTCCATGCCGTCTAAAGCTGGGTTGTTAGTCAGTGCAGCGTGAAAGATTTTGCGAACATAACCATTCGTGTCATAAGCAAACACGGCAGAGATATAACGATATTCGCCATTTTTGATGTATTCCGCAGCTTTGTCCGTCCAACGGACATCGGCAAAAATTCCTTGCGGGTTAAAGTAGAGATATTCCATCCAACCTGCGCTAGGAGCCTCTTTGCCGTTTTGCTGCGAATGTAAGATTTGGTGTTCGTAGTCAATGGGTAGGGGATTTTTCTGATTGTTAGCCAATGCCACAACATCAGCCCCGTTTGTATCGGTTACATACCATGCCTCCACATCTGTTGGTCTGCCGTCAATAGCTCTAAACTTGCCATAAGGCAAAAGCTGGATGCGTCCATACTTCGCTTGGTCAATTTCAAAACTACAGGCTGCAAGGGTGAGTTTCATTCGTAAAAATCCTGAAAAGTTAATCTAGGATTTCAGAATAATGGATTGGAGATAATGAAAAGAGGGGAGCGTCTTCCACACTCCCCTATAGGTTAGAAATTTTGAAAAAATGAATTTGATGTTGTATTTTATCTTAAACCATTTTTAAAACCTTTTTAAATCCTTTTAAATCGTTTTAAAAAAAATCATTCGATAAATTCCCCCTATAATCATAAAAACGCAAATACGCGCGATTTAGAGCTGTTTTTGATTTTATTTCATCACACTCCGAAAATAGGCTTGCACATCCTCTAAAATATCGTCCTCGTCTTGCGGGGTTAAAACCAAGAACGGGCGGGCAGGAATATCCACTTTTCGACCGCGTCCGGCTTTACCACCAAATTGATGAATTGCCGCGTAAGGTTCGTTGGTGCCGACCTCTGCGCTGTCATTATCATAATAACTTGTGATACTGTTCATCAGATTTTCTGTATCAACTAGCGGTGTGCCTTGGCGGCATTTCAATCCAAGCCACTTAGGACGGCCACCTACGTCAAAGTTTTGTAATACGGCGGACTCCATCGTGCCGGCAATGCTACGCATGAGTGGAGTACGATCTTGAGCGGCATTTGCTAGTTTATTTAGTATGGAGGCAATTTGTTGCGCATTATTAATTTCGATTTCTATCATAAGCGTTGCTTTTAAACATTAAGGGAGTTAATATGGTTAAACCTAAATGCACTTAGAAAAGCGATGAATCTCCCAGATCGCGGGCGATGAGGTGAAATAGACTCGGGACTGTGTGTAGGTGTGGGGAGCCCTACCTAAGTGCATTTTCTTTTTCCAACAACTTTTTCAATTCCTTATCTTTAATCCGTCGAAACGACAGCACGAAGATTTCTTTAGGTAATAATTTCACTACCAGCATTTTCCCTTGTCGAATAAAGGTGTATCTATCCTGATAATCTTTCGCTTGCAATAGGTGTTCAGGCGCATGAATTAAATCAGGTAAATCAGCATATTCATCCACGCCAAAACTCTGCCCATCACGGCTATTAAACTGCTTAATTAAGGTGTCATCTGATAGCCACACAGTGCCGGTACTTGCCTTCATCAGTCCTTTATTTTCTGCGCTCAATACACCGGCGGCGAATTTTAAGTTTTTTGATAAACCGTCACGTACGTGCAACATTTGCTCGGCAGTGAGTTTCTTACCTTCATGGCTAGATGATTGCTTAATTTCTGCCACCTGTTTCGCCAGCAAATTAAAATCATGAGAAAATTCGCTTCCGCGCATCTCCACCTTGGCAAACTGGTGCGCCAGCTTTTCAGGGTAAAGATCCAAATTCGGCTTATAGTTCAATCGCCCTACATTGTAATCAAAGCCTTTATCCGTCACCCGTATCGTGCCGTCGGGCAATTTAAAACCAATGGTTTTTTCACGATTTCCCGCTTTATCGGCGGGGCGTTCCACTTCGACTAAAAATTCAGAACTATCGTCCGGCTTATCCATGCCACGACGTTGTAAATCTCGTTCGGCAAGTGCAATCACTGAACAGCGACAATTAAACCCATTTGGGGGATAAAATGTCGCCCAAAATGGATCATCATAACGGTAAATTTTGCCGCTTAATGCTAAGTGAGCAGGGCGGGTTCTCTCGTCTCCTACGGCAGAATACTGCCAGTAAGGGCGATTATCCACATTATCCCGCATGCGTTGATAGCGCGCCGCAGAATAAGCAGACTGCATATTCACTCTGTAAATCGTATTTAAACGGCGTGGTGTGCCGAAATACTCCCCGGTATTAGGATCAGCCAATAAATTTCCATCAATACCACGGCTAATACTTTTATCCTTGCCAAATACCCAGCCCTTGCGCTCAAACTCACCAAGCAATTCTTTTTTCCATTGATTAAATCCCTTGCCTTCGCGCATAGCGGTTTCCAACGACTGATAAATGTCTTTGGTCATTTCAAGGCTGGATAAGCGCGCAATAGTCGTCGCACGGGCTAACGCGCTGTCTTGTAAGTCTTTAATAAACACTTTCCCCGCCAGCATTTTTTTCTGACGCAAGAATTCAATCGCTTCTGTCGGCTCCATGCCGATAGCAAACTTAGGTGCGGTCGGCATTGGATGCCCCCAATAAATCCGATAAGAATAAGGCACTGGTTAAATAGCGTTCGTGGGCTTCTGAGGTTAAATCCGGGTAAAGCTCCGCCAGTTTATCACTGGCTTCCTCAAAGCTGTTACAGGCTGATAACACCGCAACGGCTTTTTGCACCATTGGATCTAATTGTTGATTAAAATCCACTTGTGTCATGCCGTTATCTAACAAACTATCAAGTAAATCCTGTTCCGTTTCCCCCTTGTTAGCAGACGACAACGCCACATGCGCACCTTTACCCAAACACCCCGCACACTGACAACCGACTACATGGGCAGAAAGTGCGGTCTGTTTTTCGGGTATTTTTAATTCGTTTTGAAACGGTTTTAAAACCGCTTCACCGTCTTGCACTTCTGGAATGCCTAACTTGTCGCGCGTCCACTTTTCGGGGATTTGCACACCAATCCCCACCAATTTAGGGATAGCGTCCGCAAAGGTGCTTAAATCGTCGTATTTTTTGGTGTCAAACTCAAAATATGGCACTCTGTGCAAGGCAATATTAGGGTCAACATTAATCTGCAAATAAGGCAGGATGATTTGCTGTGTAATGGTCTGCGCTACTTGTTTAGCGTCAGACACCAACAAATCACGGCGCACCTCATTATGTACGTTACCTAGCGCATTAGTTGAGCTTTTGCCATCTGCGCCTGATGTGAGCGTTTGCCCTAAAATCAGGCGAGCAATGGATTTTTCGCACCAGTCCGTCATCTGTAAAAACGGGTTATTGGTGGCACTGGCATTTGCCGCATTATGCAATTCGACGGTCATAGAGTCAGGCATAATCCCTGCGGCGTTATGTCCGATTTGCGCAAGAGCTCGTAATAGCGTGCGTTTTTCTTCCTTTGTTGCCCCTGCACCATATTTCCCGATACGAATCGGCATGCCGTAAAGCTCCAAGAATTCGGCAAAATCCCGCACCGAATAATGCTTAAACATATAAAGCCAAGCCAGTGTGCGGAATAATCCCATACGCGCCAGTTGCACCGAGCGGGACTTGTGCGAATGCACCACCCAGCCGAACTGTCTTAATGGCTCGCCCATGGGATTGGTTGGCGTTTTTAATAATAAATTGTCATGTTTATCTAACTTAAACCAAGACTGAGGCCGTGGGATAAAGTTATGCGGAATATACTTACCGTTTTCCAATTTCCACTCAATTTCGATGGCGGAAAAACCATGTCCGACTGCGTCCATCATATCCATAAGAAGGTTTTCAAGGTTTGGATATTGATAAAACAACTCGTCAATTTCGGTTTGGAGTTTTTCTTCTGCCGGTGTCGCATTGCGTGGTTCAGCAATGCGCCAATCCAGCGTCAAAATCGCTCGTTTACGCGTCTGAATATTCGCACCGATGGCACTGTCTTGTTCTTCGATGTCCATAAATAACTCGTGCTGTGCCGTGATATTGCCGTTTTCCGCATCCTCTAAGATGCTTTTTAACTTGGACGGCGTAATGCGGTTGCTCGGGTGGTCAGATAAAACACGCTCATTAGCTGTCACCATTGCTTCGTCGGTTTGGGTCGGTTCTGTTTTTGAGCCTACCAATGTTTTAATTTTTTCCCAAAATTTCATTTTTTATCCTCGCCAAATGCTATATAAATCATCTTCCGCTTCAAATTCATCATGCCCTAAGTCATCATCGTTTAAGCCTATCCACTCAATCGGGGCGGCGTTGGTGATGGCATTTTTCCACAACATTTCAAGTGCATCTGGGCCGTCATCGTGGTCAGCTTTCGGAAAGTGACGCAGTTGCGCAATCAAGGTCGCTTGTGTGCTGTGTAACAAAATCAAACCGTTCACCATGTGCGGTTGCAAGGACTCGATACGGAGCATTTTATCTGTGTTTGGCTTAATTGCCGTTGCCGGCACGGGTGACCCACGTTGTGCCGAGCGTTTAACCAGTTCGTCTTTTAAAAACTCCTGAAATTGCACGGTTTCAACAAACCAACGGTGGCACTTGTATTGCTGTTGGAAACGGATCACATCTTCAATGATTAAGTCCGGCAGACGTTTTTTCACTTGCGCTTCGACTACATACAACTTACCCGTGTCTCGCTGATAACCGCCCACCAAAATCGCCGACGGGTCACGGCTTGCCCCTGCTTTTCCGAGTGACGGGTCAACTGCACCAAAATAAATCAAATCAGATGGCAGTTCTGTCCAGTATTTAATGGCGTTGGCAAAAATCGCGTCATCACTGCTTAACGGGTCATTTTGATATTCGGAGTCAAATGTAGCATGACCATCACGAGCACGGATTTTCATGAGCGTAAGTAACGGACGCGCCGCCCAGCTCACTTCAGAGCCTTTATCCATCGCCGCTTGATTAGCGTGATAAAACGCGTCGGCAACCGCCTCACCTTCATTTAAGAAAAAATCTTCCCATTTATCCCACAACGCCATGTCATCGGGCATTTTCTTCAAGGCTTTAAATTTGGCGGTTTTCCACGCCTTGGAGCTCAAAGTGCGGTTCAATACGCTATCGTAATGTAGGATAGTCCCGATATAGACCACGTCCAGTTTTTCGCCAGGGACACCCAATGGAAGCACGGTCTTTTTAAGCCATTCGTGCAACTTATCGCGCTGTTCTGCGCTGCGGACTTGTTCGTCATTCTCTATATCGTCCAACACTACAAGATCAGGACGATAAGCCCCATGTCGCAAACCACGTAATTTTTTACCCGAACCGGCAATTTCAACCTTTTGATTCGCTTTGGTTAAAATTGTCGTTGCTTGCCATACACGACCTTGTCCAGCGACTTCTGGAAAGTCGATGCGCAGGCGTTGGTTAAACTCCAGTTCTACTTTGATAGATTCCAACATCGGATAAGCCTGATTGATAGAGTCCATCACAATGAGTGCATAGCGTTTTTTTTGAGTTACTAAGCAATAAAGCGTAAACAACTGCGACACCAACGTGGATTTTGCTTCACCACGAGGTGCTGCAGTCGCCATATTGACCGATTTAGGATCTTGCAATATTTCAGGAAGAGTTTTGAACAAGTAATCGTGCAACTCCGAACGTGATGCCGAACGCACATAATGCGGGAAATAATGAGACACGAAATAATCGTAACCACTCACTGGGTCAAATACTTTTTTACGGCGTTCAACCACTGCTTCTGGGCTGTCGTCCCAACCGTCAAAAGAGGCTTCGAGTTTTTGTCGCATGCTATCTGCATAGGCGCGCAACTCATTTAAAAGTTCTTTATTTTTCATTTAAAAACACCGTAAAAATTGACCGCACTTTAATCACTCACCAGTAATGCCCACAACACCCACCATCCCCAACTTCCGCCATCTCTAGCGGAAAGGCATGCCATAATGACAAAAAAGAAACAAAAGAGATTCATTTGAACTCCTTGTCTAAGGTTTCAGCAAATCCGTTTAATAATTCAAGAAATTCTTGCAAAAGCTCAGGTTTATTCTCCTGTACGAAATCACCAAACATTTTGACGGTTTTAATCGCGGTCGCCATTTCCGACACTTCAGGCAATAACCGCTTACTGCTCGCCACCATTTTCGAGTAGCTATCACCCAAACCTTGGATCAGTTTAGCTTTATCGCTTACAGGCAAATCTTCCGCATGACGTAGCTCTTCCATGGTCTTTTCAAAGTAGATCACAAAAGTGGTGAGCATACCGCGCGCCACGTCTTCTACTTTGCCACTTGCCATGGTATTCGCATCACGCACCGTATCCCAGTTGTCGCCACGTGCTTCCGCCTCTTTCTTCCAGCGGCGTGCGGTGTTGTAGGATACTTTGGCTTTTTCTGCAGCCTGTTCTAACGTCAAGCAATCAAACACATAATAGCGACGCACATAAGCCTTGGTTTTTTCATCATGCGCCATCATCAGCCCCCGAATTTCGCTTTGATGAGCTCAAAGCCAACTGAGACCACCAAACCGCCTAAACCGCCCGCCATGACGGATTTAATGCCCAATTTATCCATGCGGGTTTCCAACATTTTTAAACGGGCGTCAATATCGTCCACGCGGTCGTCCAGCTTGTCGATTTTGCGACTAACTTCACGGGTTAAATCTAAAATTTGGTCTAACTTTTGGTTAGTTTTGGCTTGTTCGGCTTTCTGTTCCAACCGTTTTTGTTCTCTTGCCGACATTATTTATCCGCCTTTCTGTCGAGTTTTTCAGTAATAGAGTTTAGTTGCTTGGTGATGGCGTCTAGTTTTTCCATCACGTTTTTGTTGACGATGTTGGAGACTTCCTTTGATAGGTAATCCCGTTTCACCTGGTCGACCTCGTCATGCAGCTGTTTAAATTCGCTATCCAAGCGTTTAAACCAAAGTCCGATAAAAAACACCGCAATAGACACCAGCGCGTTAAACACCATCATCCCATTAATGTGCACTTCCATTTTCGCCTCGCTGACAAATAGTTCGGTATGTATCGTTATGCACTTTAATTTGACGCAAGGTTTCCGTCGTATCTTGACGGCTTGCGGAGATCACTGAAAAACCCGCACAGCTTGCATTAATCACGGAGATCCCCTGACTTGTGCAACTCATTAATAAGAGTGTCACGGTCAGCATTGCGACTGTTTTCTTCATTTTTCTTTCTCACTTCAAAATGTTTCACTTGAGTTTCAGCGACGACTTTCTGCGTTTGTAACTGCGCATTGGTTTTTAATAACTGCTCAATCTCACGGTGTGCACGTTTGAGCTTAAATACCACATAACCACAAATACCAAGTGCAGTACCTGAGCCGATTAAAATCATCTGCAACGTCATTAAATCCCCCTTGGTCTATCCGTTTGTTCCGGTTCGACATAGACTTCACCAGTAACCTGTTCTTCTGGTTTGGTTTGTTTGGCTTGATATGCCATTACAGCGCCTTTAGTTGCAGCTGAGCCACCACAAAAACAAGCAAAATAGAAGAACAAATCAGTGACGGCAGAACGGTCAAGATAAACGGCATAAATCAGCACACCAGCCATGACCAAAAAGCCGAAAAATTGAATAAAACCTGTCGTACTCGCACGTCCATCACTATTGGTAAATAATTCAAAAAATTTACTCATTGACATAATCTCCACATAATCACTTCAGCTGGCGTTGGTTTGCCGCGAAAGGCATAACTCCATGCGTTTTTACTGTAAAAGTGTGGTCGATTTTTCGGGAGTTTTTTGGTTGTCAATACTCTGTTTTGCAACCAATTAAAAACACGTTTAAACACGCCTAAAAATTTAAACTTCATTATCAATCGCTCCATATTTAAGATTCCCCGCCACACGACGCACCCAGCCTTTACCAAAGGTCGCAAAATTGCTGAGTTTGCAATAAAATTCAAGGCGTTCAGCGTTCAAACGCATAATGACGTCAGAAATCGCCATTTTTTTAATAGCGGCAATCGTCATATTGCCAATAATGCCGTCATCCGCCACATTCACCGCACGTTGCAACATACGGCTTGCATTGCCTAATCCATGGTTTACCGCTGCATCAAAAAACTGGAAAGCCACCGCATCAGGCATCTTGTCGCATTGATAACGTAACCAAAATGCGGAGTAGTAGATTTTATAGGCTTGCTCACGCGTCATTGCTCGCATACTGCCTTGATAACCGTTTGCCTGAGCTGTACGTTTAGTAATTCCCCAGTTGGTTTCCCCGCCTGGGTCTCTTGGGTCATTAACGTAGCCGCCTTCGTGACCAATTAAGCGGTTAAAGATTTGTATAAAAGTTAAAGACATAAAAAATACCCTCAATCGTTGATATGATTGAGGGTATTCTGAGTTAAATTAAGTTTAATTAATGGGGGAAGGACTTCCACACGTCTGCTTGCTTTAAAATAACGCCGCTTGTTGATATTGTGGAGATTGATGGGTTCTTACAATTTCCCAGGCGTGGCGATCTGATAGATTGTATTTAGAGCAAAGCTCAAGCATTGCCGTACGGCCACTTTTCTTTTCGGTTTGCGTGATATAGTCAAAATCCGCTTTCAGGCGTTCGTTACGCAGTAAGCGCAGAGCAACCTCACAACGTGGGATATAGACTTCTTCGGCTCTAAAATAATTACGCAATTTTATCGCATTCTCTGCGCCAATTAAGGATTTCAAACGCGGGAAATACACCGCGCCATCAGTAAACCGAAATGTCGTCCCACCGAATTGATTAATAATCTTTTCTATATCCGCAAACCCAACTAGATCTACCATTTCTAACACGATTTCAGGTAAATAACCTGCAACACTTTCAAGTTCAGACTGCATAAAATTTCCCCTTTGTGACCATTTAGGCGGATTGTCTCACGGAAATTTCAAAAAGCAGGTCTCTACACCTAAAAATATGATAAAAAAAATCCCGCACGTGGCGGGATTAGTGCGTTATTTATTGCAATTTTCTTTCAAAAGATTATTAACTTTAAGGTATTTTTGCTCGTTGTGGGCATTGAGAAAAAATCCTTTAGCTACCTCCAAAGCAAGGCAGGCTTCTTTCATATCGCTATGTTTCTTTGCCATTTCAAAACTCTTTAATTTATCTTCACCGAGATTGTTTTGTAATTCTTCGGTATTTTTTGCCATTGTTTCAGCATCAATAATGGGGTTAGCGTCTGTGATTTCGACAAAGTATCGGCGGTTTTCAACCCATACCGAATATAAAATTTCTAATTTATTATAAGTTTCTGTTTGCAAAAGCGCATAACATGACCTACTGGCTTTATCCTGTCCCTTTTCTTTTATTTCTCTTACTACAAATACATCTTTAAGGCGGAAATCAATTCCTGTCTCTTTTGTCCTATTATTTAAAATCTGTTCTATGCTATCTCCAACCTCTTCACATTTTGGTATATCTTGGTTTGTTAAGCTGGCTTGCGAAAATAAAGGAATAGATAGGATAAAGAGTGCGATAGTTTTTTTCATAATTTCTCCAATAAAAAAGGCTCCTATGGAGCCTTTAATTTACGCTTAATTTGTTGTTATGCAACTAATTTTTAACATTCTGTTTTCTTCGATCATACACCGCCAACATTTGTATCACTTTTTTCAACTGCCACACTTCCAACCAATGCACAAAATCTATACCAAATGCTTTTTTCGCCATGCTGTCTGCATAACTCTGTGGCAGGCCGTATTCCGTTAAAAGTGCGGTTATTTTTGCCATATATTTCGCTTTATCCGCCCTTGGTGCGGGACGTTTTGGCGCATTTTTCGCGCTAAACACCACACCTTTTGCTTTTATAGCGCGCAATACTTGCATCAATTCGGCATCTGTCATCACGGTGCAACTGTGTTTATCCACCGTGTCCAATAAAAAGCGTTTATATTCGTCTTCGGTCATTTTAAGCATGCCTTTGCCGATGTGGATCTTTTGGATCATCTGTTTACGGGTTTGTGGTTGCATTTTGTTCCTCTTTCCATGCTTTCCAAACTAAATATTCCGGCATATTCTTAACAAACTCCAATTTACCAATAGCCGCATAACGTTCGATATACTGTATTGCCGCTGTCCGTTTGTCTTCTGCTAATTTATCCACATTTTCGACCGCGCTTTTGCCCTGTTCGTTACGCACCACGGCAAATAACGGTTTAGCCCCCTCATACACTTTTTTAAGATAGTTATGATTGGTTAGCGCCACCACGTTTCGGGTCTCACGACGGTTTTTCATCACGCCATTGGTGGTTTCCGTGAGCGCATGGGACAACAACGGACTCGGCTGATACATATCTAACACTTCGCGCATTAATTTAAGCGCACGGCCGTTAGATAACGCCGCTTTCTCGGGTCTAAATAGGGCAATATAACTCACCAACGCACGGGCATTATCGCCGCGTAAATTAGTGATAATCCCCAACATTTCACGCCCCGCATCATCTTCCAACAGCGCATCCAAATGGATGTCGCTGTGGCAAACCGGGCAACGGCATAATTTCATTTTTAAAACTCCTTTAAACTAGGTTTAAAACACATTATTCAGCCCACTAAGTGCGGTCAAAATGGGCTGTAAATGGGTTTTATCCTCCAAGATAAGGCATAGGGCATTCCCAAATGTAATTTTTAAATTCGATACATCTATCTAAAGTTAATTTGCCTTTTATGATTTCTAACTCTTGATTAAATGCTTGCCCCCATTCAAATCCATAAAACCTAAAATCAACATTAAATTTTCTGCTTAAATCAATCATTTCAGGTGGACTTAATACCCATGCGGCTGAGATTGGTATGACAACGATATACCCATTCTCCAACTCATATCCCTCAATGATTTCATTTGGGTTGTCGCAAAAAACACGTCGAGCCCCTTTGATTGTTTGCCCTCTAATGTTTTTGATTTCTAACGTGCCAAATTCATCAATGTCACACTCGCAATCTTCGATGCACTCCGTTAAAAAATGCGTTATATCAGCGTATTCGCCTCTAATTTTTAAATCTCCTACACACCAATTTGGCATAATCTATTCCTCCGGCGGTTGTGGTAATGGTTGCCAGTGGGTAACATCATCTGGCAAAAAGTCATCACAATGCCCAACATCTCCATTTGTATTAAGCATTCCAATGGTAATATGAGGATATTTGTAATCATCGACATATAACAAGACTTGGGTGCATTTATTCGGCAATCTCTCCGAACACTTAATCCATCCATTGTTTTCACTCATTTTCACCCTCCAAAATTGCTTTGCGTTTTGCTTTAATAATTGGCGTAACCACCCGTTTAATCGCCAGTTGCAATTCGCCTATAAAGGCCTCATCCTCCATATTGTCAAATGCAATACCCATCAGACTCGAATCAACTGCTTCAAACAATTTGCGATAGCCATCGACTTCGTCAAACACTCCACCTTCCCAGTCTAATTGCACGATATTTCCGCCTAACACTTGCGTATTTTTTGATATTTCGAGTTGATCACGTTGGTAGTCGTCCATTTCAACTTCGATTGTCATGCGGACTTTTTGGGTTATTTCATTGCTCATCATCTACTTCCCCTGCAATGCTAAAAATTCACTCTGTTTGATTTCCGTCAAACATTCTGGGATTGCTGGGAAGTCATCCCCACCAAAGCCTTCTGATTTAACTGGTATTGAAACCATAAAGTGGTCACTTGCAACGCCACATACAGACACATAACCAGTGCGCGCGCCAAGCACCCAGCAATTAAGTTTTAATTTTCGTAGCATAAAATCATTAAAGCTTGGGTATTGATGTAAAATATCTCTAACACTTTGGATTTTATCGTTAAAAGACTTGCCAGCCTTTGTTCTTCCGTTACCAGTTATGACAACCTTCTCATTTTCAACCATTTCGAATTTATAGGTCTTATCCTCTTTAATTTTTGCATATTCAGGACTATCTAAACTACAAACAATTCCCCATATATTACGTTCATTCCCCCTCCACCACTCATAAAATGGGATGGTGTCAAAAATAGCGTCAAGTTTTTTATCTCTGACCTCTCTATCTTTCCGCCATTGCTCATCTAATGATTTAATAGGCTCAACGCTTAATGCACATTTAAAATATCTAAATTCAGGTCTCATATTTACTCCTTTAATAAGTGGGATATTGGCTTCTCAAAATCCGATAACAATTTGTCTTTAACTCAAAAATGCTTCTCGGTAGAGCGTTAATAGGTAAGGTTTTACAGGCTTTCCCCGTGTCGTCCATACCATACGGAACACCGATTGCACGCCAACATCGAGCGGCTTGTACCGCTACGTATTTAATCACCTCTGAGTTAATCACAAAGCTATTTGGCCCAATGCGTTGTAACAAAATACCTTGCGCCATAAGCTTTTTAACCCGCAGTCTAAATTGACTTTCGCTTAATGCAGATCCTGCAATAAGTCGGCTTACACTCAATATTGCAAAATCTTCTGCCTTTTTCTCTGCTTGGTCGTCGCTATACGTGCCAACACTTCCACCGATATAAGTCACTAATGTTTCTTGCGCAATACGGTCTAATGTTTCGTCCCAAATATACTCAAGGATATGTTCGTCTAGCACTTTCATACTTTCCCCAATCTCATTCTTAAACCTGGCAACAAATTCTGCACATTCCCCACATAAACCGCAGCATATTGAGCTTGCCCTGTGCGAAGATAGGTTTGTGCTTTAATAAGCTGCATTGCTGCTTGTTGCAATATTTCATCCAACCGCATTTTTTCTTGCTCAGTCATACTTCCTCCACTTCAACCACATCGTCAATTTCTGTAATGGTGTGCGGCAGTTTATTTACATCGCATACATTTAGGTCGCACATGTCTAAAACTTGTTCGTTGCTTTCTGCTTCAACAACGGCTTCTACTAAACAGTAAAAACGTGCCACATACTTAGCCATGCTTCACCTCCGGTCTTCTGCTTGGATTTTTGACATAATGCGCGCACATCTTTTGGCGGTTTAATGCCCATTCTTCATTTTCGCTTTTTCGAGCAACAATAGCTGCTCTCTGCCAGGCAGCCTCAGCGGTTGCCCATGCACCAGCACGCTCCATTTCAACAGCTAACGTGCTAAAATCTTTATAGGTTCGTAGTTTTTCCATACATGCTCCTTAGTTAATGATTAAAACCTATTACTAATGCCCCTCATCCCTAACCCATCTTTTGTAAAGAGTGGTTAGGGGAGATTTAAAGGGCATTTAAATAAGCTTTAAGCCCCCGCTACATCTAACGCAATCGGCACATACTGATCGGTTTCTCCAACACGTTCATAAAGGCGAACATAAGCCTTACTGCTTACCACTTGCACGCTTTCGCTAATCGCCTGCATCGCGTTTTGCCAGCGACTGTCTTGGATTTCTACGCGGCGTAAGCCCAAAATACGTGAGGTGTTCAAATTGCCTTCCTTATCCACATTAAAAGCACGTTCAATTAATGCTTTTAATTCAGGGCGTGAGCCTTCGCTCCATTCATTCAAACACTCATCAATCAACACTTTTGCTGCTTGAATACGTTCATCAAATTGCAAACTTTCGTTAATTGCGCGTTGAATTTTGTATTTACCGTCATAGCTGAAAAGAGTCACATTGCCTTTGTTTCCTCCCACTTTTGCGCCATATTTTTCGGCAGAAAGCTCAATAAAGGCTTGTACATCACCAAAAATGCCTTCTTTAAAATGGCTAATTGCTTTGCTTAAATCACGACCACGTTCCACCCATTCATGCACGAGCGCATCACGTGCTTTGTCGATATCTTTCACCAACTCAGCAGGGGTTAAATTGCCTTTTGCATCACGCCAATATTCTTTACCTTCAATCATCACTTTCATGTTTAAACCTCTTCTTTATCTAATTTAATTACGATTAATCTGTTGCCTTTGTTACGCTTAAGGATCGCTTCTGACCCCATCGCATACAGTGTTTTTTTTCTAATATTAAATTTCTTTGCTAGTTCTTCCGCCGTGCCGTCGCCTAGATTCTCTTCTCCGCGATATACGGCGTAGATTTGACGATATTTAGGCACCTCTCCCCCTTAAGCCCAATAGACCATAACGCCTTGTTCATTTGCCACGTTTCGCACAATATGTACGCCATTTTTGACGGTAGTCATTTGCACGCCTTTTTCTTGTAAACGACGGCTCGGGTTTAAAATCACCATTTTTGGAAAACGGCCGTCTTTACTCTCAACGATTTGTACGCCTTCACGTCTTAACGCATACGCTACGCGGTTCATTTGTTCGCTCATTTGGTTGCTCCTTTGGTTTAATTAGTTGATTAACATGCCTGCGTAAGAATTGATTAACTTCTCGTCAATCTGTTTGCCGTGCATTTCGGCCACACGGATCACACCGCGCATAAGTTTGGTTAATCGACGGGCGTTGCCATGGCTGGCTTTAAATAGGATTTGGTTAAATTCATCTGTACCTAAGCCGTTTTCGGCTAATTTATGGATGTCGTCTTCACTTAATTGATTGCCCAAATCGCAAGCCAAGCCCACTCGGCTATAAAGTTGCGCCAATTCGCCGTATTTTCCTTTTAAATTCACTAATAGGCGCGGCATACCGGCAAGCACCACACCACACCCGGTCAGGTCGTGAATGCGGCGGATATACTCAAGGCTTTTGGTGCTTAACAATTCCGCTTCATCGACGATGATTAAGCGGCCTTCGCCCAGTTTTTCCGTAATACGGGTAAACAATTCATGGTTTGCGCCGACTTCGTTTAACCCCAACTGGTGGCAGAGGTTTTTCAGCAATACTTTCGGGCTACAACTCGGTTCCACTTCGATAAAAATTGTTTCAGGGTTTTGGCTGACATACTGTTTTAATGCCTTGGTTTTGCCTAAACCTGCCGCACCATAAACCACGCTAATTTCGCCTTCGACATGGGCAATATGCACCACATCAAGGCAACGTTCTGCGGCGTAAGTCGGCACAAATTCGCTGTTAAAATTGCGCTCAACCACTTTGTCTTTTTCGCGACGGATTAAGCGTTCCACCGCTTCGTCAATATCTTTGGTTACGCCTTTATAAATGCCTTTTAAATACTGACTGATAACGGCGTTGGACTTGCCTAGGGCTTTTGCCACTTGTGTTTGGGTTAGCCCTTTCTGTTGCATAAATCTTGCAAGTTGTTCTTTCATGCTAATGCTCCTGTATTTGTAATTAATCTTGATGCGGTGCAAATTAAATTGCCTTTTAAGCTATAAACTTCTAAAAAGTCTTGTTTTGGTCTAATTTCAACTAGCTTTCCTTTATATTTAATCAACTGATAGGAAAAATACTCATTACGCTTGTACCCAATTCGCCCTTGGTGGACGTATCTCAGAATGCGTTCTTTCATTATTTAACTCCTGCAATCTTGCGTTGTTGGCGTCTCATTTCGCTTGGCAATAACGGAATTTCTTCATCATCATAAAAGCGGTTAACTTGTTTTGCGCGTAAGCTGTGTAATAGCTCTGCACCTTGTTGATGTTCAATCGTAATAACCGGATTTAACTCGTCTAAAATCTCATTTTCACGGTGTTTAATACGGTTTAATCTACCTTTCGCGCGGTTTTCACGTTGTTGTTCAACCATAGGTACCGGGAATGCGGCTTTCTTGTGTGCCTCGAATTCAGCGTTACAGATAAAACGACCATCTAACGTGCGCACCTGCACAAAATCCGCATTGTGAATATCCACACCGACCACCACTTCTTTCCCTTGATGGTTTAGCAGTTCAAGGTGGAAATATTTGTGGTTTTTCCACTCAATCAGTCCGCGTTTCGTCACCCGTTTAAAGTGCGGGCGCTCAATGTCGCGTAATTCCACGTCGGAAAGGTAAACAATCAGTTCTGGATTAGTTACGCGTTCATACTTGACAGCAGGAGTGCAACGAATTTCAGAGTGCACATGCTCGTTGTTGTACCAATCAATCACTTCTTGGATACCAACCATCAACTCTTCCCAACTCACCAGTTTTTCTTTCGCTTTGCGTTGTAACGGCGTTAAAACCGCTCCTTTTTTCGCATTGGAAAGGGAAATCATGGATTGCAACATCCGTCTTTTGCTATCAGGGTCTGCATCCGCCCCGTAATAGGTTGGAAAACGTTGTGCAATGCGTTTACCGACGGTTTTATTTAAGCGTTCAATAATCCCTCGTCCTTGCGGATTACCCGCAATCCCAGTGGCGTGATAAATGCTAAAGCGAGGTAAAATCCCAGTTACTTCGGCATCAAGTAAAATATTTTTCTCACCGCCCCCGTTATCGGAGTAATAAATACAAGGTAAACCATGCTGAGAAATGGCATGGCGTAAAGCGTCCAACACTGCAAAAGCACTTTCAGATAACGCCAACGACCAACCCACAATTTTTCGGCTTGCACCATCAATAATCATGGTTAATTCAGGCGTAAATGGTCGCCCATGAATAGGGTGTGCCACTTTCATCTTCAGCGAGTGACCATCACCAATCCAAATATCATTAGCCTTAAACAATGACCAATCACGCTCAACATAAGGCAATAAACCTTTGTATTTTGAGCCGGTTAAGCGGCCAAACTCTCGGATATGCAATGGCAACTTAGCCAATGCACGACGCACTCGGTCAAGGCTTGGTAACATTTCGCGTAACATGTCGTCATTTTCGTGGCGAGTAAGCCATTCGGTTTCAAAAATGTGATACGCATCCACTACGCTAATGCCGTTGGTTTGGCGATAAATCCCCATAAACCAAGACATCCACCAAATACTTTCCACTTTATCTGCCTGACGTTGACTCGGTGCCAACGCACGCAAACGTTCTTCCGCTGTTTTGCATTTGTGATAATCAATCACCCACTGATTCAGGGTTCTTGGTGATAACACACGGCCGCAGTTATTGCCGTTTTTACTGTTAGCCTTGGAGATCAACGCCATCAAATCTTCCGAAATTTCACCGCACTTTGCCGCATTGCAGAGATGGGTAATAGCTTTGATTCGGCTTTGCACCTGCTCCAACTCGCTCACATAAGCCACTAAAGCCATGCGTGCATCAGCGATTTCACGCTGTTTGGTAGTGAGGTCGGCAAGGTTCAGATTTTTAACCGTTGGGAGTTGTTTTGGTTTTGTTGCAACAACCGCCTCCGTGAATTTGTTTCTAATTTCCGTTTGAAGATCCATTGGTAAACTAGCTAATTCATATTCAACGCCACCGCCTCGCCCTTGACGCTTTCTAGCCTTGCATTTATTTCGTTCAAAAAATGCCTGGATATTTTTAGGTGCTTTTGGCAAACCAGATACTCCGAATTCGGCATATTCATAAACTGAATAATGTGTTTTTAACTCTAAACCAACCATAAATGTTCCTTTTTGTATCTTTTAAGTTCAATTTCATTTATGATGTTAAAACTTATTAGTTAGGACTGGCTTTCTATTACGCTCTGCGAATCGTTCAGCCCAGATAATCTCAGGGGCGATTCCAATGGCATTGGCAACAAGTCGTTCCATTTTCGGGTAAGACTTATCAAAAACCGTTTTTAATGTGCTGTAACTCACATTGCCTTCAGCAGCTAAAGAACGTAATGTCCAGCCTTTCTTTTTAAGTTCCGCAAGGATGTCGGCTTTATGCCAATTTACTGCGGTTTTTTTTGTGCTTTCTAATACACTCATTTAATACCTCTTTTTTGTTGTATCTCTTGTGGTGTATATTAAACGTAATAGTTGTAACGTGTCAACTATTAATTCACCGTAATAGTTAAATTTTTTGAAAATTATTGTTCTTTTGTGGTTAGTTTATTTAAAAACAATAACTTAAATTAACTATTACGGTTAAATAAAAATTTTATGCACCGTAATAGATTAAACAAATTAACTATTACGGCATAACTTCTACAGAGGATATGTAAAAAATGACAGAAAAAGATAACTTTCCTGAAAGAATTGAGTTTGTGATTAATCGCTTAAATGGCCCTAGTGAGTTTGCTCGTCAAACAGGCGTAACACTATCAACCATTACAAGGTGGCGAAAAGGAGAGGCTGAACCGTCTAGAACTAATTTGGTTAAGGTTGCAGATAAAGCTAATGTTAAAATAGAGTGGCTAGCGGCTGGCAGGGGTGAAATCGAACGGACAACGCCAGATGAAAAACCATACAAAATAGCAGAGCCAATGGCTCAATATTCACATAGCGCCATTGATAATGGATTTGAATTCATTGATGATTGCCGAGATGTTATCGTAACTGCGGGTTATGGCGGTATAAACGGAGATTACCCCGAAATCAAGAAAACTAAGATAGAAAGCGAATGGTTGCGCGCAAGAGGGTTAAAGGCCGAAGATTGCGGCAAATATAAAGTGTGCGGCGATAGCATGGACGACACATTAAAAGACGGCGAAGACATTATCGTCAATCATGCCAGCAAAACGTTAATTGACGGAAAAATCTTTGTTTTAAATAATCAAGGATCAATGCTGATAAAACGCATTCAACGCACATTTAGCGGGGTAGAGCTACTCAGTGACAATAGCGCATACCGCCCAATAAAACTCACAGCAGAAGAGGCGGACAGCCTGCTTGTGATTGGTCAAGTTGTGTTAGGCTACCGTAATTTCTAAACGTAAATTCAGTTCTCAAGTATTACTTGATAACTCAAATTAAAAGCGGTTTTTAAAAGTGTTTAAAAACCATTTAAAAACCGCCTATTCCTATGCAAATAAAAACACAAGTTTCGCCCATTTTTCACCAATTCCCACCATTTTCATTATTTGCATAACTCCAACCCCATAAAAACAACAAAGCCCCATAAACAGGGGCTTCACCGCATTTTTTGCGCCAAATTTTTTTGTTTCTTTCTATGCAAATATTGTCACTACCCCACATTTAATTTCAGATAAAGATGCATAACTATCTAGACCAAAGAACTCAGGACCTGCAGCTGAAATAAATGGAGCATGAGACATTGCGCCAACAGATGAAATATATTGCAATAATTTAATATCTGGTGCTGATGGCGTAAACGTGTAGTTACCAACAATCGCAGCAACCGGCTCACCACCAAATTGACCATAGTTTGCTGAATAAACATGTTTATATAAACCACTTTGAGTAATATCAGTGGCATATTCAAAATCGTCAAGCAATTCTTCTTTGCTTACATTTAGTACTTCTATTTTAATATTTTCACGGAAATCTGTGCGATCTACAAGAAGTTTCAAACCACGCCACGCAGACTCCATTTCTTGGAATTTATCATTATGTAAAATTTCATCTACTTGATGACTGATTTTCTCATCAAGACGAACAATCATTTCATCTATCAGCGTCTTATTTACAACTGCATCTGTACTATCAGATTTCAACATTTCAGAAATAAATTCTGCAATTCCACGCTGCGCAATGCTGTAATCTTCATTTTCAGGTTTAAAACGTGTCTGTTCCATGACCTGATCAAGCAAGCTTGTTGTTTGCGAATTTTTTTCAGCTTTTGCAGTTTGATTCTTAGTAACCATAATCTACTACCCTTATTCTTTTTCTAAAATGATCGCCAACTCTTTTTCCAACGTTTCTCTTGCGTTAGGATCCGCAATTAACTCTTGCAATTTATTTCTAAATGCCGGGATGTTCCCCATCGGTCCTTTTAAGGCAAGAAGTGCTTCTCGCAACTCTAATAACTTGTTTAATTGCGGTACTTGCTTAGCAATATTGTCGGGAGAAAAATCCGCCATGCTCTCAATTTTTAGGCTAACACCCAGGTCTTGATTTTCAGCATTTTCTTCCAAGCGGTTTGGAACAGCTACATCAATCGTCAAATTAGATTGTTTCATTACAGCATCAAAATTGTGCTTATCAATAGAAACTGTCTCTCTTTCTTCAAGGCTTAAGTCTTCTGCAGCACCTTTAAAATCACCAGTAACAAGAAGTTTTAAAGGCAATTCAACTTCATCAGTTTGACCTTCTGTAGCCGGAGTATATTTAATATTAATTCGCTCTTTTGGTGCGACTGAACCTGTTTTAGACATTATAAAATCCTCTTTGAAATTTAAACCTATTTCTATTTTTAGATAACGAGCTAAAAAATAGCTAGATTATAAAAAATCACCACTACTAAATCAATGATAAAGTCTGCAGTATAGAATCATTTTTTACAAATGATATTGTTACGTGACAAAATTAAACACGACTACTATTTTAGAAATTATGTATTTTCTTTTAAAATGAATATATAAACTATCAATTTCACAAGAAAATCCTATCATTTTAGTTTAAAATATCAAAATGAAACATTTCATAGAATAAGGAGGAGTCATGTCCGCTCGTAGAGTAATCGTAATTGGAGATAAGACCACCCACGGAGGTACCGTACTTCAGGGCTCACAAACCATGACCGCAGGAGGCAAAAGTGTCGCCCGACAAGGGGATCTGGTTTCGTGTCCCAAATGCAAAGGTAACTTCCCGATTATTGAAGGCTCGTCCATAATGCTAGCTAACGGGCGAGGTATTGCTCTTGAAGGAATGAAAACAGCCTGTGGCGCTGAATTAATTGCTTCACAATCTATGATGAAAGCTAAAGCATAATTTATTTAGTATTTATACAACGCTATTATTACTGCCAATATATTTTATAGGAATCCCAAATGGCCGTTCAATCCGATTATCGTTACAGTCTTACCGTTAATGGCTCCTCTCAATTTGAAGTAGTCCGTTTTGTATTAAAAGAACATCTATCCACACTATTCCGACTTGAACTCGATCTCGCCAGTTTTGGTGCTGAGCCCAATTTTCATTCTCTAATTGACCAACCTGCTACACTAACCTTCTGGCAAGGAGATGAGGCAGTTCGTAGTGTTAACGGTATCGTCACCGCCTTAAATCAGGGAGAAACTGGTTTTACTCGTACTCGTTATCACATGGTGATTGAACCCTCTTTATGTCGTGCTGGGTTACAAACTGATTTACGAATATTCCAACAACAAGACTCTCAAAAAATTATCGAAACACTACTAAGTAAAAATCAAGTATCTCAGAGTCAATTCCATTTACAAACGCCATATTGGACTCGAGAATACTGCGTGCAATATCGCGAAACTGATTTAAATTTCATTCAACGTTTGGCTGCCGAAGAAGGTTCTTACTATTATTTTGAACATACCAATAATAGCCATATCCTTCATTTCTCTAATTCGACAACACTTTCAGAGAAAAAAGGAAACTTAGTTTATAACGCAATGCCTGCTGGCCAACGTCCAGAAGCTGCGGTATGGCATTGGGCTTACGAAGAAAAACTAGGTACGACCCTTCAAACTTTACGTGATTATACTTTTACAAATCCTCGTTATAACCAAGAGCACCAATATTCTGGTCAAGGTAATAACGAAGGTCATAGTAGCATTTACGAACGTTATGACTATCCTGGTCGTTATAAACGAGATGCTCAAGGTGAGCCTTTTACCCAATATCGTTTAGAATACGAACGTAGAGAAGCTGAATTAGCTCTTGCGCAAAGCGATGATTTACGCGTGCAACCTGGCTATGTATTTGGCTTAGAGGGACATCAACGAGAAGCTTTTAATCGTGATTGGTTAATTATAGGTGTTGAACATTATGGTTGGCAACCTGGTGTATTGGAAGAAGAAGCCGGTGAAGAGGGCAACCGCTATGAGAACCGTATTAAACTCATTCCAAATACCACACAATGGCGACCGGAACCGCAACCAAGACCAGTTGTTGATGGCTCTCAAATGGCCCATGTAGTTGGTCCTGCTGATGAAGAAATCTATTGTGATGAATGGGGACGTGTCAAAGTTCAATTCCCTTGGGATCGTGAAGGACAAAATAATGAGCATAGCTCTTGCTGGATTCGTGTCAGCCAAGGTTGGGCGGGGTCGCAATTTGGGCATATTGCCATCCCTCGTATTGGCCATGAAGTAATGGTTGATTTCTTAGAAGGAGATCCTGACCAACCAATCATCATGGGACGTACTTATCACAGTACAACTGAACCACCTTATGCTCTGCCTGAACATAAAACGCGTATGACTATAAAAAGTAAAACCCATAAAGGTAACGGCTTTAATGAATTACGCTTTGAAGATGAAAAAGACCGAGAAGAAATCTTTATTCATGCGGAGAAAGACCAAAACAATGTAGTGAATAATGATGAAACGACACAAATCGGGCATGACCGTACTGAGCAAGTTGGACACGATGAAACCATTAACATCGGTAACAACCGTACTGAAACAGTCGGACAAGATGAAAGCCTAACTGTTGGACGTGATCAAACTAATTTAGTCAACCGCAATCGTATGACCAAAATTGAGAAAGACGATATTTTAAATATCGGTAATAATCTGGATATGGATGTCTATGCAGATGAAAAAAAACATTCCGGGCGCGATTATAAACATACGGTTTCAGGAAACGCGTTGATAGAGGTCGGAAAAGAGTTAAAGCAGCATGCTCAAAAAATTAGACTTACAGGTTCGACAAACGTAAAAGTACTGGGTAAAGCCGGCACTATTATTGTTGATGGTTCAGGTATTACCCTAAAAGGGAAAGTTACTATAAAAGGTAATTTAAACATTATTGGTGGCAATCCAGAAACACCAAAAGTGATCACCCTTAAAGCAAATAACGGAGAACCGACTTGTGAGATCTGTGAAGCAATGAAAAATAAGAAGGAAGCATAAGTGAGCAGTCAAGAGATTTGGCTTACCCATTATCGTCTTACTCCATTGAATAATGCCAGTGCATCTTATACTGGGTATATTTTGGCGTTAGCAGAAGATCAAGCAAATTTTTACCATCAGGCTGAGCGGTTTTGTGTGGAAAACGAAATTAACAGTTATGCACAACTAGCTGCACTTCCTATTTTGACTTGGTTCCAACGCCATGGTTTTTCTGCTGAGTTGCTTAGAGTGGCACAAACGTTATCTCCTCGGAATCCTATCAGTTTATTAAAAGAAAATGACTTACCCATTGAAGCACTTGCAGATGACAACGAATATTTGGTTGAAGAAATAACACACTTTGAACCTTATACTGATATTTTTGCACAGCAAGCTTTACCTCAACCGTTAAAAGAACACTTTTTTGCTGCATTCAAAGGGTTGGATGAGTGGCACAAATTACTTGATTTAAGCAATGTTGAGCAGAGCAAAATGCACTATTATATTGTAGTGGACACCGCGAAGGTCGTCGGCTTTCCTGAAAGATTAGAAAACGTGGGGAGAATAGCAAATCTTTATACCGGTGCCGTAGGTTCTAGTCTTGAAAGTAGTGCACCATATTTACTGGAATTAGATTCCAGTAAATATAGTTGTGTGTATTTATTACAATCCCTCTTTCGGCAAATGGACAGTGAAATATTAAGTCATTGGAAAACAAACCCTGTTATTTTTATTCGTAGTGAACAAAATTTTGATACGGTTTATCATCATTTAAGAAAATTTACTCACCTAAAAAATCCTGAAACGGGAAAATGGTATTTTTTCCGTTTTTATGATCCCAATGTATTAAATGCCTACCTTCCGTTTTTAACACACTACCCATCACATTTGGCAAGCTTTTTTGGTGTTAAGCAAAACTTACAAATTATTGATGCCTTTGGTGCCCGCGTAGATAAACAATTCATCTCATTTAGGCTTAATCCGTTACCGCAAGATATCATGCCGGCAAGAATAGAATTGGGTGAGTTGGAACGCAAAGTCACAGAACAAATTAATTGGAATCGAACAAAAAACAAATTAATTCAATTTGCCAAAGAATATTTCCCCGATATTGCACCGCACTTTTTTGACAAATGGTTGGAAGACGGCAAAAAGAAACAGATTGCCGATTCCTCCCAAGGTTACTGGACATACTTAAGTGGTCGAGTTATTGCGGAAGATCATCAATGGGACTATTTTGCAATGTTAACGGATTTGAAGCAAAGAACAGGTTATACCGGCATAAATTTAACAGAAACACTGATGAACGATTTGATTAAACTGGATGGCACATATGAGTAATAAGACCCAAAACGCCAAAATAAAGGGTAATGCGAAAAAAAAGTCACCGGCAAGTTTGTCGGTACAACAAAAGATCGATCTTGAAACAGTAAACGTCACACTCTGTGAGCTTCCTGTAATTCCGATTTATCCGGTACGTTATGGATTAAGTGCTAATTATCTAAAAAGCGCATGGAATAACGGCATCATTGGTGAGATAACCGCACCGATCGGAATGTTTGGTGCGCATGAAAAAGGTGCGCACCAAATAATGCAGTTACGTCAAGGTTTTGTTTATATTTATGCGCACACTAAACACCGTATATTTTCCACTGATGAAAAAGGTAAATGGTTAGTTTTTCGTTATATCACTCATAATAATGACATTAATAGTAGCAGTGAGTTTGAACGTCCGGGAGATATAGAAGAACGCATCGGCGAGTTTTACTTTTTGTTGTATAAATGGGGTAAAGATGGTGCTAATGGTAAGTGGGAAGAAGGCAAATTAAACGACACCAATTACCCCTGTGCAGCAAATGCCAGCGCTTTTCGTACGGTATTTGTAGATAAAGATACAGAGATGGTAGATATCGCTTATAGCGAATATGCATGGTCTGCAGAAATTTTTGAGCGAGTGGAAAATGACCCAGGCTTTCGTGCCTCAGTGATGACCACAGTGAATGTGAAAAATCAAAATATCACAGAGCATAGTGCACCATTAAAGGATATTGATAAACACGTCATGGAGTATTCAATTAAAGAGACAGATGATACTAACGACAGTCTCGCAAAATTGAGTGAATCGTGGCATACCCAAATTAAATCGGCTAAGTTCCCTTATCGGATTCCTTATATGCCAAACCATAATGAAGTTGGATTAGTGGTCGCACTGGAGGATGTGGTAGGTGAAATGCACGAATTACAAAAACTCATCATTGATTTAACAGAACAACAAAAAGCCTACTACGCCCGTTACTCCTATCCAATAACCATCGGCAATATTATCGATCCCAAAATTGGTTTTGATGTACGCGGAAAACCCTATCCATTTAAACCGCAAGAACGTGTAATTGAGCAAAAAGGTGTAAAGGGTGCATTAATTAGTGAATTTCACACTAAAATGACAACCCTGTTAAAAGAACCCTTTGAGCGTTATGAGAAGCCAATAAATGCCTTGGTGAAGCAGGTGGTACAAATGGCAAATCAGCGGGCGTCGTTTAAGGACTTTTTTCAAGTCTCTACAGACATTGCTCGCTATGCCCCCTCAGAGAACGCTATCGACCGTGGTTTTTATGTATTTTATCGTTTATTAGCGGATTTAACCTATGGCTTGGAATGTTCACCCGATGGCGTCGCGGTATTGGAAAGTCTATTTAGTGAGAAATCGGCGCCGGCCAATAATGCGCCAACCACAATTGGTTGGATGAAAGAGCACAGTAAAAAAGTTACTGATGCAGTATATGGGCTGGCAATGAAAATTCCTGCACACCAACGACACAACATCTTAAAAGGCTACTTTCGTAGCATGGAGCATGTCTATCTAAACAGCGGACGAACAGTCGCTAATTTGGTTGCATTAAGAAAAATGCAGTTTGATAAGGTGCTAGGGATTTATGGATGGGATGAGAAGAAGTTAATAAAAAATGCCGATTATTTATTTGCCGAAATGGCAGACACGTGGATAGACAAGCTGATGAAGGAAGAGCGTTCACGACTTTATAGTGACCGCAGAGGCAATGGCGGTAAAAAGGCCATTAAACAGGAATTAAAACAAATCAAGCAAGATTTAAAGAACCAACAACGAATCACTCTTAGTGAAATTCAGGACTTGGAAGCCCGCATCCAACTTAGCGAACGTTATTATGGCTTTAGTGGTGTATTGGCGATTTACGCAGGGATATTGTCATTAAATAATGATTTAACCGTACAGAGAAAACTTGCACGGACAGCAGCAGGCAAATTAGCACTAGACCCATTGATAGTGAAGACCACGGCGATATTGGATATTTCGGCGGGAACGGCGGATACGGCATATGCGTTGAAGTTAATCGGCAAACCGGGCGCAGGAGCGAGCGCTTTAAGAAATCTCAGCGGTGCCTCAGCACGCTCGATACTGGTTGGCGTACGGGCGGTGGCTTATACGGGGGCAGCTATTGTTGGAGGCGTGTTAACGGCGGTGATTGCGTTTGGCGGGCTACAAGAGGCGATAGCCAATGAGGATAATGTTTCGATTGTAGCAAATGGGGCGATTATGCTTTCCAGCACGATGATCTTGTTAGGGCTAATTCCCGTCTTCTCGGCCTTAGGTCCCGCGGGTTGGGTTATTTTACTGATCGCCAATTTATCAATATTTCTTTGGGGTTCAACACCATTGGAAACCTGGGTGAAGAAAGGATTTTGGGGTAAAAAGCGTTATTTCTATTGGAATGATGGAATCAGAAAAAATATTGATACTCAAATTAAGCGCGCAGAAATTTTAGCTAATGAAAACATAGCGGAAATCGCCAAACAATATCTTGCACGATTGGAGTTGGTAACGACGGGGCTTGTGGATGCTGTCGCAGGTGTTGGACTGCCTATAAATGAGCAGGTTGAAGACTATATCTTAATCAGTCAGGGCTTTGAAAAAGAACTCTATGAATATGATATTCAAGCGGGATTAAAAATCAGCAAAATCAGTCAAGGCTATTATAGTATTAGCTGTGCCGAATTTAGACGCACGGAACCGACAACACATAATCTGGTAATTAACCTATATCAATGGGGTTCTGCTCAGGCACAGCCGATTAAGCGGTTTTATGCGGGTGCTTCCGGTGATGTCACCTTCTATCTTGCCGAGAATAATATTCATATAAAAGACGTTCGTATTATTGCGAAGTTTACCGATAAAGAAGGTGGTACTTTTGATGATGTTTATCTCAGCGAAGAGTTCCAAGCTAAAACGAAGGAAATTCAACAGAAAGGACAGGCTGCAATGGAAGAAGCAATAAATGATGGCTATTCGGAGTAAGTGATGCAAAATGAGTTAACGAAAAAAGAGCAACGTTTAATGCGTCATTGGTTTAAAAAAACCGGTGAAAATACCATTGAGTTAAAGGAAAAGCGTTGGGCGGCAGTGAAAATTGTCTTAATTATATTTGCAATAACTGCTGTTTATTATGACTTCATTGATCCACGTTACCAAGAATTCACGATACAAGAGCTGAAATTTGCATTTCAACCTGAAACCCGTTTTCAAAAAGAGTTTTCGCGTATAGAGGATGATAATAATCCTAATTATACAAGGTTTGGAGAAACTAAAGATGAGTACATGGCTAGAATGTGGGAACGTCATAAAGCAGATGTTTGGGTCGGTTATTTTATTGCAGGGAAATATGTTCTTATTCTCATCTACTGCCTTTGGCCAACCAAACGCCGAGTGCGTTTTGACCGCAAGCGCGGGATTATTTATACCTACGTAAATAAAAAGTTTTATTTAACGGAAGTGAATAAACTGATGCGTCCCTTGCCTGAATATTTTGCATTTGTCGGTGGTGCGGTATTTTTCTGGGTTCATCCATATCAACAAGCAAAACATTTTGCTAATTTTAGACGAGGCTCACAAATGATAGTCTCGGATTACACCATGTGGCTACCGATGCTTGCTATCATGCTTGGTATGGTATTCCCCGGGATGTATCAGCGCAGTAAAGGAGCTGTGCTTAAACGTTTTCTGGTAGATTTTATGAATCCTAATACTCCACCGGAACGCATTGCAAGTATGATGAAAGCGCTGGAAACCCGCCCCGGTATTTTTGAATATTTGGGGAAAGTTTTATTCGGTTGGATTGACGGTGGATTATATTGTCGTAAGTTGCCGAACGATAAGATTTTAGAAAAAGAGATTGAACGCTATTTTGCCGAACAAGCCCCGCAGATAAAGGCACTTCCTTCATTTGAAATGGGAAGTTATGAAGAAGGAATGGAGTTGAAATGGAAATTCAAGAATATGAAGATTATCTCGGTAGAAGATAATATCAAGGCCGGTTATGGTGTAATGCCCTGCCCAAACTTATACGACTACCCGATTCGTTCATTACATTACAACCGATTTGGCATTGCTTGGGG
>SKEL01000337.1_pt1 | contig 51520 bp, 46 predicted proteins | sample 4826741 | NCBI WGS metagenome assembly SKEL01 (sample SAMN11008810, study PRJNA524170) | human gut metagenome | biome: Human fecal sample; material: Feces; isolation source: fecal sample from pouch patient p33 | host: Homo sapiens | place: Israel: Tel-Aviv | collected 2016-03-22
CTGCGCTCCGGCCCATTCATTCTGCATAATCCCAAGAAAGTTTACCATCTGATTGCAGAGAACACTCAGATGCTTTGCAGGTGAAGATGTGATCTTACCTTCAATACCGCCAAGTCCCTCCTGGATCAGCTGTTTCAGTGACCATCCTGCACAATATCCGGTCAGCATGGACAAGTCGTGAATATGAATATCCGCATTTCTGTGTGCATCTGCGATTTCATTGTCATAAATCTCAGACAGCCAGTAATTTGCAGTAACTGCACCGGAGTTGCTTAAGATCAGACCGCCAACTGAATAAGTAACTGTAGAGTTCTCCTTTACACGCCAGTCTTCAACCTTCACATAACTGTTTACGATTTCTTTGTAATCCAGGATCGTTGACTTCATGTTGCGGACCTTTTCTCTCTGCTTACGGTAAAGAATGTAGGCTTTCGCCACATCTGCATATCCTGCCTGGATCAGCACATTCTCCACACTGTCCTGAATTTCTTCTACTGTAATCTTATTATCTGTAATCTTTTTCTGAAAATCAGAAGTAACACGTAGCCCTAAGAGATCGATCATCTCTTCGCTATAATTTTTCTCTTTTGCATCAAAGGCTTTATGGATAGCCGCTGTGATCTTGCCGATTTTAAACTCATCCACTTCGCCATCACGTTTTACTACCTGAAACATATCTAATGCCCCCATTTTCTCTTGTTCATCTGTTTCTCCTGCATATTCTTACCGGAGATATTTCTGTCGTTACTGTTCATTCCGTTCTCAGCAATACACTTCGCGGGATATTACCGGCGAACAGTAACTTTCCGTTTGCCATATTCATCCCGGCAAACGCTGTAGGTTCATTGTATCAGAGTCTCACCGGTTCGTCAACACGCAAAAATACCACATAATGTTCCTTATCTTCACAAAAGGCACAATATATGGTATTTTTCTTATTTCCAAAATATTTTTTTATACAACTCTGGCGTAAATTTCTTTCGGCACCCTTGCTTTCACAGCAATCCCTTCCTCTGTGTATTCCTCTGAGATAAGCTGCCCATATTCGCGGATCAGCTGGATTTTCCCTGCTTCCTGATAAGGGAAAAGGCGTTCCACATAAATCTGTTCTTCAGCAAGAAGCTTCTCCAGAAGATCATTCAGATCTGCAAGACCCTCGCCTGTCTTTGCAGAGACCTTCAGCGTATAGTCCGATTTAAAATCTCGCAGTACGCATGACCCCGGCGCATCCTGCTTATTAAAGAGTGTGATGATCTTCTTTCCCATCACTCCCAGTTCTTTTAATGTCTCATATACCACATGCATCTGCATCTCTGCCTGCGGATTAGAAGAATCTACCACATGGATAATATAATCTGCATATTTGGCCTCTTCCAATGTGCTCTTGAATGCTTCGACCAGATGATGCGGAAGCTTATGGATAAATCCAACCGTATCTGTGAGAAGAATCTGCTGTCCGTCCTTCAAATTTAAAAGTCTGGTAGTTGGATCCAGTGTAGCAAACAGTTTATCCTCTGATAAAACCTCTGAGCCTGTCAGTGTGTTCAGCAGCGTAGATTTTCCCGCATTTGTATATCCTACGATCGCAGCAGTCTTCATATTGCCTCTGGCCCGGCTGGAACGGATCAGTTCCCTGTGTTTCTCCACCTGGGATAATTCCTGCTTCAAAGCAGAGATCCTTGTACGGATAAGACGACGGTCTGTCTCCAGCTTTTTCTCTCCCGGACCTCTGGTTCCGATTCCACCTCCCAGACGGGAAAGAGATTCCCTGAGACCGACCAGACGGGCAGATCTGTAGCGAAGCTGTGCAAGCTCTACCTGTATTTTACCCTCACTGGTTATAGCTCTCGCTGCAAAAATGTCCAGAATCAATAATGTCCTGTCCATCACCTTACAGTCCAGTTCCCGCTCCAGATTATTCAGCTGTGCAGGAGAAAGTTCGTCATCACAGATAATTCCGGTTGCATCCATAGCATATACCAGTGCACGTACTTCCTCTATCTTTCCTTTTCCAATATAAGTTCCGGGATGCACAGACTCACGATTCTGAATGATTCTTCCCACTGTAACAGCTCCCGCAGTTGATGCAAGCTCCTTCAGTTCATCCAGGGATTCTTCCACATTATCATGATCATCCGTCTGCACTCCCACAAGAACCACCCGTTCTTCAAGCTTTCCAAATTCTTCCATAAATTCTCCTCAGTCAGATAGATATTACACACGCGTTTTAAGAAATGCAAGTTCCTTCTTAACAGTTTTATCTTCCGGGTATAATTCCAGATATTCCTGTGCTTTCTGCAAAGCAGTCTGAAAATCCAGTTTCTTCTCATAGACTACGATCTCATTAAACAGCAGACTCTGCATATCCTCCGCTCCTGCCACATGGATTCCGCTTTCTATATCAGAAAGGGCACTGTCATAATCCCCATCCTCTATATCACACAGTGCAAGTCCGTTAAATCCTTTGGCTCCGTTTTCTGCCTGTGATACATACTGCTGAAACATTGCTTTTGCATTTGCGCTGTCTCCTTTATCCATATATACCATACCAAGCAGAACCAGTGCCTCCGTATTATCGCCGTCTATGGCCTGTTTCAGTTCACTTTCAGCATTTTCATAATCATCCATATAATAATAAACTCTGCCGCGGTCACAATGATCCTCTGCATTTTTTGCAGTTCCTGACAAAGCAGCTTCCAGATAACGGGTTCCGTCTGCTTCCATATCCCTGTTCAGATATGCCCCGTAGATCTGGATAGCTCTGTCATAAGTTGCATCTTCGCCGTAGGCCTGTTCAAAATTAGCAGAAGCTTCCTCATAGGAATCCATGGCCAATGCTGTTTCTCCCGTAAGGAAGTACAGATCCGCATCCATTTTATAGTTTTCTGCCAGAGTCTGGCAGTCTTCCAGCGCTGCCTCATAATTCTTTACTTTGAGATAAGCCACAGCCCTATACGACAGAATATCTTTCTTTAATGCTTTGCCAACTTTGTCACATTTAAGCGCATCATTGAAATATGTTATGGCTTCTTCATAGTTTCCAAGCTTGAGTTTTACTACGCCTGCACCTCTGTACGACTGTGCAGGCTTCACTCCTTCAGAAATTGCTGTCTCGTATTCTTCAAGTGCTGCCTCATAATTTCCCTGTTCCAGATCCTGTGCAGCCTGTTTATAATTCTTCGTATCTCCCACATTACAGCCTGTCAGAAGTCCAAGGCTTAAGCAGACAGCAGTCAGAAATAATCTTTTTTTTCTATTATACATGTAATTCCTTTGCCAGTAAATCAGTCAATGAGCAATCCTTCGGATTCCATTACCTTTACTACATGATCAACATTCTCAAGGCAGAGTTCATCTGTTCCGGCTTCTACCATAACACGAATCAATGGCTCTGTGCCACTCTCGCGTACCAGAATACGCCCATCACTTCCCAGTTTCTTTGCAACTTCCTCTACAGCAGCAACTACCTTCGGATTCTCTCTCGCAGTCTTCTTGTCTGCCACCCGGACATTTCTGAGAAGCTGTGGATAAACCTTCATTTCCCTTGCCAGATCACACAGAGTTGCTTTCTTCTCTACACACGCTTCCATTACCATGAGAGAAGTAAGGATTCCATCACCTGTTGCAGCGTAACGGCTGAAAATAATATGTCCGGACTGCTCACCGCCAAGACTGTATCCATTCTCCATCATATTCTCTGCCACATATTTATCTCCTACTGCTGTCTGCTCATATTTCATATCCTCTCTCTCCAGAGATTTATACAGACCGAGATTTGACATAACGGTGGTTACTACTGTATCATCTTTTAATCTGCCCTGCTCCTTGAGATATTTTCCACATACATACATAATCTTATCACCGTCGACCACATTTCCCTTATGGTCAACAGCAATACAGCGATCTGCATCACCATCATAAGCAAAACCGATATCCAATCCATTGTCCACAACATATTTCTGCAGGACTTCAATATGGGTAGAGCCACAGTTTGTATTGATATTTGTACCATCCGGCTGGTTATTGATCACATAAGTCTTTGCCTGAAGTGCCTCAAATACACTCTTTGCAATAGCTGAAGAACTTCCGTTTGCACAGTCAAGCCCTACTTTAATGCCTTTGAAATCCCTGCTTGGAATAGAGATCAGATGTCCGATATAACGATTCCTTCCTGAAGCAAAATCCACAGTGCGTCCAATATCTTCTTTGGTTGCCAGAGGAAGGTCCTCGATCAGGCCATCCAGATATGCTTCAATCCTTGCTTCTACTTCCGCTTCAATCTTCTGTCCGTTTCCATTGAGAAGTTTGATACCATTATCATAGAATGGATTATGGCTTGCGGAGATCATAATACCACAGTCAAAGTCCTCTGTACGTACTGCATAGGAAACACTTGGGGTCGTCGTTACATGAAGAAGATATACATCTGCACCGGACGCTGTCAGACCTGCAACAAGTGCATATTCAAACATATAACTGCTTCTTCTTGTATCTTTTCCAATAACAATCTTAGCTTTATGGTCTCTTCCATAATACCAACCTACGTAGCGCCCCACCTTAAATGCATGATCTACTGTCAGTTTAACATTTGCTTCTCCACGAAATCCATCTGTTCCAAAATATTTTCCCATAGTTGCTCTCCTTTACTTTTTACAATATCCTCTGTTTCTGCACTGCATACTGTATTTCCCGGATCACACCCAAAACTGCTTTTAATCAGATCAGACATGTCTCCTGCGAAAGCTGCAGATATCTGCTTAACTTATTGATAAAGTCCCTGAGGATATATACCCGCTTCTGTAAGATTTTTAAATGCTCTCATTACTGTTTCTTTATCTTCCTGATAGGTTACACCAAACCATGTGTCCTTTGTCTCCAGGACATCAACTTCAGCACTTTTATTTTTGATCAGATGGTCAACTAACTCCGGAAGCAGATATTCCTTTTTTGTATCTTCCGGTGCGAGTCCACTGAGAAATTCTGAAAATCCTTTCTCAAGAATCTCCATAAAGTCCGGCGTCAGTCCCCACATATTCATGGACACCAGATCCTTTACATCCAGTTCCTGCACACTTCCGTCCGCATTTCTTGACTCTGCACCTGTGGCAGTCTTAAATATATCATGCGTCTCTGTCACACCTGTAAGCTGTCCATTCTCAATATGGCAGATTCCTCTGGTAACGCTTCCATTATCGCTCAATGTATTTCCAAGCCTGAAACCGGCCATACAGATGTGGAGTTTTCCGTCCTTTTGCTGTTCCTGCACAAGATAATCATGCACCTTCACATAAGCTTCTTTCCCATAATAATCATCTGCATTGATAACAATAAATGGCTCATCCAGAACCTTCTTTGCAGCAAGTACAGCCTGTCCGGTTCCCCAGGGTTTCGTGCGGTCAGCCGGTTTCGTAAATCCCTCCGGCAGATCATCAAGCTCCTGGAATACATATTCTACTTCCGTAATTTTCTCAATACGCTCGCCGATCACTCTGCGAAACTCTTCTTCCAGATCTTTACGGATAATAAACACTACTTTGTTAAATCCGGCTTCCAGCGCATCGTGGATGGAATAATCCATAATAATCTCTCCACATGGTCCCACCGGTGCAAGCTGCTTGATTCCTTCTCCAAAACGACTTCCGATTCCTGCCGCCATAATTACAAGTGCTGTTTTCTGCATAAATATTTTCCTCCTGACATTCTTCTCTCATATCAATACTTTTTCAGTCATCTTCTGTCACATACCCTCTCCGCAATATTCTATTCCGCATCCTGAAGATTACTTAATTTTGCTGCCTGATCTGCTGCGATCAGACTGTCAATGATCTCATCCAGATCCCCGTTCAGAACATTCTCCAGTCTGTGCAGTGTCAGCTTGATTCTGTGGTCTGTCACACGGCCCTGTGGAAAATTATAAGTTCTGATCTTCTCTGAACGGTCACCTGTTCCAATCTGGCTTCTTCTTGCCTCAGCCTCAGCATCATGCTGTTTGGCAAGCTCCATCTCATACAGACGGGAGCGAAGAACTTTCAGTGCTTTATCTTTATTCTTAAGCTGTGACTTCTCATCCTGGCAGGAAATTACGATTCCGGTAGGAATATGTGTCAGTCGCACAGCAGAGTCTGTTGTATTGACACACTGTCCGCCGTTTCCGGATGCACGGAACACATCGAATTTACAGTCATTCATATCCAGATGGAAATCGATTTCCTCTGCTTCCGGCATAATAGCAACTGTACAGGTAGAGGTATGGATACGCCCGCCGGATTCTGTTTCCGGAACTCGCTGTACACGATGTACACCACTTTCATATTTCAGTCTGGAATAAGCACCTGCACCTGTGATCATAAATGTTACTTCCTTAAATCCGCCGATTCCGTTCTCATTGAGACTCATCATTTCTGTTTTCCAACGGCGGGATTCTGCATATTTCACATACATACGGTAAATCTCTGCTGCAAAAAGGGCAGCTTCATCCCCACCTGCACCTGCACGGATCTCCACAATAACGTTCTTGTTATCATTAGGATCTTTCGGAAGAAGAAGGATCTTAAGTTCATGCTCCAGTTCCTCTACATTCTTCTTTGCCTCAGACAGTTCTTCCTTCAGCATTTCCCGCATATCTTCATCTTTCTCTTCCTCAAGCATGGAAAGACTGTCCTGTATCGTTTCTTTGTTTTTCTTATACTCCCGGTAAGCATCTACTATCGGCTGCAGATCGCTCTGCTCTTTCATCAGCTTCTGAAAATGTTCCTGATTATCGGTAACTCCCGGCTCTCCAAGCTCATTAAGCACCTCTTCAAAACGAATGAGCAGATCGTCTAATTTATCAAACATATTTATCCTCCTGTAATTTCTTTCGCCCCAGAACCACCCGGTCCAACCCGGCCAGATCCTGCCTTATCTCAATATCTTCAAATTTATATTTCCGCAAAAGAGCTGCCACATCTTCTCCCTGGCTGCATCCGATTTCATATAAAAGCCAACCACCCGGAACAAGATGATCCTGTGCCTGTTTCGTGATAGCCCTGTAAAAATAAAGTCCATCTTCCATACCATCCAGCGCCATACGCGGATCATGCAATTTTACTTCATCCATAAGATCTTCAATTTCCGCCGTAGGAATATATGGCGGATTTGATATAATCATATCATAAGCTCTGCTATAATTTCTATTACTATTTTCGCATTCTGTCATTTTTACAGTATCTTTTACAGCAGTCCTTTTCATATACTCTGTTCCGTACACAATGTTCTGCATTTCAGAAAACAGATTACTCTGTACGAATTCCGCATGCTCTGCCACTTCCAGTGTCCGTGCATTCCGCACAGCCACTTTCAGTGCCTCATCTGACAGATCCACGCCTGTTCCGTGTGCATCAGCTCTCTCCTTCAGAATACTGATAAGAATACAGCCGGATCCTGTACACATATCAAGAATATATGGATTTTTCACAGCTTTCATGCATTCAAGAGCGGACTCCACAAGTGTTTCCGTATCCTGTCTGGGTACCAGTACATTCTTATCCACATAAAATTCATGCCCCATAAAAAAAGCCTGATGCGTCAGATGCTGCAGCGGTATGTGTCCCGCACGTCTGCTGATCAGTTCCAGATATCTTTCAGCAACACTTTCTGTGACACTTTCTTCTCCGTATGCAAAATAATACGCCCGGCTTTTTCCTGTGACATATTCCAGGAGAAGCCAGGCATCCAGCCCGGCTTCCTTAATCCCCGCCTGTGCAAGGATCATCTGTCCTTTTTTTAATAATCCTGTCAGAGTTTCTCCGTTCATTGTTCTGCTTCAACTCCAAATTCTTCCTTCAGATATGCTTTCCAGTCAAAAACCGCCTCTACAGCCCTGATCGCGACCTCTGCCATATCTGCTGTCGGTTCCTTAGTTGTAAGTTTCTGCATTGCCAGACCCGGTTTACTGAAAAAGTCAGCAAGTTTGCTGTCTGATCTTCCAGCCCACTGAATAATCTCAAAAGATATTCCTGCTACAACAGGCACCATAAGAAGTCTTCCAAACAGTCTCACCCAGTAAAATGGAACCAATACAAAAATAAAATGCAGAAAAATGCTGACCAGCATAACCAGAAACAGAAAACTGGTTCCACATCTCTTATGCAGTCTGGAGCTTGCAAGAACATTATCCACCGTAAGCGGCAGTCCATGTTCCACACAGTTAATGCACTTATGCTCTGCTCCATGATACATAAATGTTCTCTGAATATCCTTCATTCTGGAAATCAGAAGCATATATCCCATAAACAATGCAAGCTTTACAAATGCCTCAACTATTGTAACTGCAAATTCCGAAGCGCCAACCCTTCTGCAAAGACTTGCAAGGGCGTATGGCAGCAACATAAAGGCGGCAACTGATACCACGATTGAGACAGCAACTGTCACATATAACAGCCATTTGAACTGCTTATCTTCTTTTGCCTTTTTTGCAGCAAGCTCCTCTTCTGAAAGAGCAGCGTTCTTCTGCTTATCCTCTTCGTCCTCCTCATCCCCTGCGATCTCCGCTGAATACATCAGACATTTTGTGCCGACCACCAGAGAATCCACGAAGCTTACCACACCTCGGATCAGTGGATATTTGAGAAATTTTGCATTTCCGAATACACATTTGTAATCTTCTACTTTTAATTCAATCTCATTGTCCGGTCTGCGGACAGCAATGGAATATTTATCCTTATGGCGCATCATAATGCCTTCCATTACAGCCTGACCGCCGATGTTCGATGATTTCATTATATTTCTCCCAAAGAAACAAGAAAGGCTGAGATTTCCCAACCTCAACCTTCTCAATTCTTACTATATTCTGATTATTTGTTCAGGCCGTATTTCTTATTAAACTTATCGATACGTCCACGAGCCTGAGCTGCTTTCTGCTGACCTGTATAGAATGGATGACATTTAGAGCAGATTTCTACGTGGATGTCCTGTTTTGTAGATCCTGTTACGAATGTGTTACCACAGTTGCAGGTTACAGTTGCCTGATAATAATTAGGATGGATTCCTTCTCTCATGATTTTCACCTCTCTGTAAAGATTCTATTTTCTATTCGTATTCATTTGACGAATTTACTATTAAACAGCTTTATGAGTATAACATATCGTCCCATGGAATGCAAGTTATTTTAAAATTTATTTTAAAATTTATTTAATATTTTTGTTACTGAGAACGGAGCGAACAGTAACTGTTTTTTTACAACGTTTCAGATAAACTTCTGTTTTTTTACAGTCTGCACAAATTCAGCATTATTTTTCGTACGGGTAAACATATTCAGGATCTGTTCTACCGCATCTTCTGACTTCATTCCATTGAGGGCTTTTCGCATAATATAAACCGCTTCCTGTTCTTCTTTACTTAACAGCAGATCCTCTCTTCTTGTACCGGATTTCTGAATATCAATTGCAGGGAATACCCGCTTTTCCTGCAGTTTTCGGTCAAGCACCAGTTCCATATTACCGGTTCCCTTAAATTCTTCATAAATTACATCATCCATTTTACTTCCCGTATCCACAAGCGCTGTAGCAAGAATAGTAAGGCTTCCGCCCTCTCTCATATTTCTGGCCGCACCAAAGAAACGTTTCGGCATATGAAGAGCCGCCGGATCCAGACCACCGGAAAGAGTTCGTCCGCTGGGCGGTATGATCAGGTTGTATGCCCTTGCCAGTCTTGTAATAGAATCAAGAAGAATTGTAACGTCTTTTTTATGTTCCACCAGACGACGTGCACGTTCTATTACCATTTCAGACACACGTTTATGATGTTCCGGAAGCTCATCAAATGTAGAATAAATGACTTCCACATTATCGCCACAGATGGCCTCCCTGATATCTGTAACCTCCTCAGGACGCTCATCGATCAGAAGAATGATCAGATGCATGTCCGGATTGTTTCTCAGAATAGACTTTGCCACATCTTTCAGCAAAGTTGTCTTACCGGCTTTCGGAGGAGATACGATCATTCCTCTCTGTCCTTTACCGATAGGGCTGATCAGATCTACGATCCTCATGGCAACTGTGCCGCCCGGTCTTTCCATTATCAGTCTCTCATTTGGAAAAATCGGTGTCATATCTTCAAAATTATATCGTCTCTGCCCTTCACTGGGATGGAATCCGTTGATAGAGGTCACATATAGCAAGGCACTGAATTTCTCTCCCTGTGTTTTGATACGGATATTCCCCTTAATAATATCACCTGTTTTCAGGTTAAATCTGCGTATCTGAGAAGGTGATACATAAATATCATTTTCCCCCGGAAGATAATTCTCACATCGGATAAACCCATATCCATCCGGAAGTACCTCAAGGATTCCGTCTGCTCTCTCTCCACTGTCAAGCTGTACTGCCTCTGCCGGGGCATGATACTGTGTACGTTCCGGTGTTTTGTTATACTGGGGGATTCTCTCTCCGTTATCTTCCACTTCACTCTGCTGCGGTTTCTCCCGGACTGCTTCCTGTTTTTTTGTCTCACCTTCCAGTTCATCTTCGTGAAGCATTCTCTCGATCAATTCCGGTTTTCTCAATGCTGAAACCCCTTTTAATCCTCTGGCTTTTGCCAAATCCTTTAAAGTTGCCAGTGATAATGATTCATACTTTTCTCTCATAAAATAATCCTCTGCTTTTTGTTTTGATTGTTAATATTGATAATTATTTTTATTTTTGTTTTTCTGATTTCCTATGTATCTGAGTAATTTATTCTTTATTAACTTTTCCTGTAACAGTTAGTGGGATAATCTGTCTGAAGTGACACGAATATCAGATCTGCAGCAATGCATATCGCAGGAAAATTATACTCCTGCTCCTGTGTCGACAAGTTAATTCCTGTAGTAATCCTGTCTGCACACCGGTATCTTTATATTTATCTTAGCACATCTTCTTCATAATTGACAATACCATATTATTCCAAATCTTTATTATTGGCAAGCTGTTTTATACGTCATAAAACTGATATTATCGACATAAAAGCAGAAATCCGGAGACATAAAATATGTCTCCGGATTTCCGGTAAATCAGATATTAATAACACTTATTTAAGAAAACAATTAATGTACCAGATTTCCCACTAATCCATAAGAAACAATATACATAATGACAGTTGCCATAATAATGCCACAAAAAATTGCCAGAGAGGACTTCTTAATATCAATTTCCAGAAGAGATGCAATCAGAGATCCTGTCCATGCCCCTGTTCCCGGAAGCGGAATTCCCACAAACAGCATCAGTCCCCAAAACTCATATTTCTTTACCTGATCACTCTTTTTCATTGCCCTGTCTTCCATTTTTATAACAAGCCCCCGAAAAAGTTTCGTTTTTTTCAAAATCCTGAAAATCTGTCTGATAAACAAAAGGATAAAAGGAATCGGAATAATATTACCGACAATACACAATGGAATTGCTTTCGCAGCCGATATTTTAAGCAAAGAAGCCGCAAGCAGTCCTCCCCTGAGTTCCAGCAGCGGAATCATTGAGATTATAAAAACTGCCCCTTCCGGTGAAATATATTGTGACAGATTCTGTGAGAACCAATGTACCAGTGCTTCCATAAAACCTCCTAACTTTTACTTCAGATAATCCTTCAAAAAATCAATAAATTTCTGCATTTCTTCCTTTGTTCCAACTGTGATACGAAGGAAATTGTCAATTCTGTCCTTCTGGAAGTAACGAACATAAATATGCTGCCCTCTCAATGCCTCAAAAAGTTCTTTCGCAGGGCAGGTTTTATGCGTAGCAAAAATAAAGTTAGACATAGAATCCTGAAAAGAGAATCCCAGTGCCTTCAATTCTTTCTTTGTCCATTCTCTTGTCTCTATGATTTTATTACATGTCTCATCAAAATATGCTTTATCTTCAACTGCCGCCACACCTGCAGCAATCGCTGTACGGTCCATAGTATAAGAATTAAAAGAATACTTCACATCATTCAGGAATCTGATCAGTTTCTCATTTCCACACGCAAAACCAATTCTCATCCCAGCCATAGAACGCGACTTGGAAAATGTCTGTACGACCAGAAGGTTGTCATATTTTTCAATCAATGGAAGCGCCGACTGACCGCCAAAATCCACATAAGCCTCGTCCACGATCACAATCACATCAGGATTATGGCGGATAATATCCTCCACTTCCTCCAGCGGCATCTCCACACCTGTCGGCGCATTCGGATTCGGGAATACAATTCCTCCGTTTTCTCTGAAATAATCTTCCTTCCTTATATGAAAGTTCTTATCCAGTGCCGGTCTCTCATATGGAATGCGAAACAGGTCTGCCCATACATCATAAAAAGAATATGTGATATCCGGAAAAAGAACCGGCTTCTGTGAATTAAAGAATGTAAGGAAACTCATGGCAAGCACATCATCAGAACCGACTCCCACAAAAACCTGTTCATCCTTCAGCCCGTAATTCTTTGCAATGGCATGTACCAGTTCTCCTGCTGTAGGATCCGGATAAAGTCTCATAGTATCTGTATCCATCCCCCTCAACGCCTTCTCCACTCCAGGTGCCGGCGGATACGGATTCTCGTTGGTATTCAGCTTGATCATATCCGGCTGATTGGGCTGCTCGCCTGGTGTATATGGTATTACTTTACGTATATTTTCTTCCCATCTGCTCATTTATCTGATTCCTTTCATGTTTTTTATTGTTTTTCACTTTCGTCAGTATAACATTAATCTCTATTTTCGTAAATCAACTTTTTGCATTTTACTGATTGACAAACCCACTTTGCAAGTTTATAATAGGCGGCAGAAAAGATAAGAAGGATTAAAACGTTGAAGAGAAGAGTACGCTGAGGAACGTTACAGAGAGAAATGTATACCGGTGCAAGCATTTCATCGCGAACCAGCCGAAGACCACCTCTGAGTGACTTTAATACAGTCCGGTGATTCCGTTACCATCGAATGAAGCGGTTCTGATCAGATGATTTATCCATCAGTAATGTATCAGAACAACCGGGGTGGAACCGCGAGTAATGTTATCTCGTCCCCTACAGTATTTAACCGTACTGTAGGGGATTTTTTTATTCTTTCTTTTACCCCTTCGCAGTACAAAAACCTGTTACTGTTCACTCCGTTCTCAACAACACGCTCCGCGGGATATCAACAGTGAACAGCAACTATAACAAATCCATACTAACGTAAAGGAGATAATCATCATGATCGTAACATTAAAAGACGGCTCAAAAAAAGAATACGCTGAAGCAAAATCCGTAATCGACATTGCTTACGACATCAGCGAGGGACTTGCACGTGCTGCCTGTGCAGGAGAAGTAAACGGAGAAGTTGTAGACCTGAGAACAGTTATTGACAGTGACTGCGAATTAAACATCCTGACAGCAAAAGATGAAAAAGGACTTGCAATTCTCCGCCATACAGCATCCCACGTACTTGCCCAGGCAGTACAGACCTTATTCCCGGATGCAAAGGTTGCTATCGGACCTTCTATTGATACAGGATTCTACTATGATTTCGACTGCCCTCCATTCTCCCGTGATGACCTGGATGCAATCGAAAAAGAAATGAAAAAGATCATCAAAAAAGGCGCTAAGATTGAACGCTTCACAAAATCAAGAGAAGATGCCATCGCATACTTCCAGGAGAAAAATGAACCATACAAGGTAGAACTTATCGAAGATCTTCCGGAAGGCTCCGAAATCTCTTTCTATTCCCAGGGAGACTGGACAGACCTCTGCGCAGGTCCTCACCTTATGAGTGTAAAGGGTGTAAAAGCATTCAAGCTTCTCTCCTCTTCCAGCGCTTACTGGAGAGGCAGCGAAAAGAACGCAATGCTCACACGTATCTACGGAACAGCTTATGCTTCCAAGGATGAGTTAAAAGAACATCTGGAACAGATGGAAGAAGCAAAAAGACGTGACCACAACAAACTTGGCCGTGAGATGAAGATCTTCACAACTGTAGACGTGATCGGTCAGGGACTTCCACTTATCATGCCAAACGGTGTGATCATGATGCAGGAGCTTCAGCGCTGGATTGAAGACGAAGAAACAAAACGTGGCTATGTAAGAACAAAAACTCCGTTAATGGCAAAGAGCGACCTCTACAAGATTTCCGGTCACTGGGATCACTACAAAGACGGTATGTTCGTTCTCGGCGACGAAGAAACAGACAAAGAAGTATTTGCGCTTCGTCCTATGACATGCCCATTCCAGTACTATGTATACAAAGCAGAACAGCACAGCTATCGTGATCTGCCTCTTCGTTACGGTGAAACATCCACTCTGTTCCGTAATGAGGATTCCGGGGAAATGCATGGTCTGACACGTGTGCGTCAGTTCACGATCTCCGAAGGTCATCTGATCGTAAGACCTGACCAGATGGTAAAAGAATTCAAAGATTGTATCGCACTTGCACAGTACTGCCTGCAGGTTCTTGGTGTAGAGGAGGACGTAACCTATCACCTTTCCAAATGGGATCCGAACAACAAAGAGAAATACATCGGTGATGCAGAAGTGTGGAATCAGACAGAAGCTCATATCCGTCAGATGCTTGAAGAACTGAACATTCCATTTACAGAGGATGTTGGCGAAGCTGCATTCTACGGACCTAAAGTTGATATCAATGCCAAGAACGTATACGGAAAAGAAGATACTATGATCACGATTCAGTGGGATGCTCTTCTGGCTGAACAGTTCGACATGTATTATATCGATGAAAACGGTGAAAAACAGCGTCCATACATCATTCATCGTACATCCATGGGATGCTACGAGAGAACACTTGCATGGCTCATTGAGAAATATGCAGGTATGTTCCCGACATGGCTCTGCCCGGAACAGGTTCGTGTGATTCCAATTTCCGAGAAATTCCACGACTATGCTGCCAAAGTTGAAGCTCAGTTAAAAGAAAACGGAATCCGCTGCTCTGTTGACCAGCGTTCCGAAAAGATGGGCTACAAGATTCGTGAAGCACGTCTTGCAAGAGTTCCATATATGCTCATCGTCGGTGCCAAAGAGGAAGAAGAAGGCAAGGTTTCCGTAAGAAGCCGTTACCTCGGTGATGAAGGAATGAAAGACCTTGGTGATTTCCTTGCAGCGATCAAAGAAGAAATCAAGAATAAAACAATCCGTAAAATCGAAGTACAGGAAGAAAATAAATAATCTTCCCTTTCAGATAAGTACAGAAACTGTTATTTCTGTTAAAAACGGTGCTGTCGTCAATGAACTTTTGGTTCATACGACAGCACCGTTTTATTATTCTTTCACTTTTTCCTCAAAATATCAGCATTTTAATCGAATCAAGTAAGTCCTTTGGGAGGTTGCGAAAAGCAATAATCAGTGAGGAATTTGCTTGTATCAGGAGAAATACCAGCTCCTTCTGATATCCAAAAGACAGAAAATAGTTTTACGAAAACGAATAAGTTTAGTTTTTTTACTTTTCACAATTAAATCAGGTAACTTACTTGCTTCGTTTAAATCAGACTATCTCCCGTATCATTCAGTTTTTTACAGAAATTGTCGTATTTTTGCCTGTCAAGAATCTCACAATCATTATCTCCATTTATGCGAAAATATTATGAAAATTTTCGCATAAACAAAACTTTCTTTTTGTGAAATTAATAAATTATTATAAATTCTTTTTTGTGCAACAGGGATAAATTATGCAAATATAACTAAAACCACTTGATTTTTTCTGAAAACGTGCTACGATAAACTTACAAAAACGATTTAGGAACGAAAAACAAAAAACACAAGTCAGGAGTCTGACCAGACTGAAAACTCAATATGGGGAAATATCAGGCAAAAACTGAAAATCAATCATTACAAGGAGGTAATAACATGATGAAGAGAAAAGCTATGGCAATCACATTAACAGCAGCTATGCTTGCAGGCCTTACGGCAGTTCCTGCATGGGCTGAAGATGCAGCAGCAGACGAAGGTAAAGTTTTAAACATTTATTGCTGGAATGAAGAATTCAAATCCCGTCTGACTGACCACTATCCCGGATATGAAGAAGTTGACGGAACTCATGGCAAGATTGGAGATGTGGATGTTGTATGGAACATCACTCCTTCTGATGACAATGCGTATCAGAATAATCTGGATGAGACTCTTCTGAAACAGGCCGATGCAGCAGCAGATGACAAAATCGACCTCTTCCTTGTAGAAGCAGACTATGCTCTGAAATATGTAAATACTGATTATACAATGTCTGTAGCAGATCTGGGAATCACAGATGAGGAAGTTGCAGACCAATATCAGTACACCAAAGATGTTATGACAGATTCTGATGGTAACTTAAAGGGTCTTTCCTGGCAAGGCTGCCCGGGTGCTATGATCTACAGAAGAGATATTGCAAAGGAAGTATTCGGAAGTGATGATCCGGCAGAGGTTCAGAAGAAAGTTGCAGACTGGGATACATTTAAATCAACAGCTGAAGAGCTGAAAGAAAAAGGCTATCAGATGACTTCTACTGTAAACGATGCCTATCGTGTATTCTCTAATAATGTAACCTCCCCGTGGGTTGTTGACGGAAAGATCACTGTTGATGACAATATCAAAAACTGGGTAGATATGTCCAAGGAAATGGTTGATGCCGGCGAAACAGCTACCTATGAATTGTGGAGTGATGACTGGAGCAAGGGCTTCTTCAAGGACAGCAATGTATTCTCATATTTCGGACCTGCATGGTTCATCGACTTCTCCATGAGTGCTGACCAGGATGGTTCAGTTGGTAAGGATGGCGGCTGGGCTGCAACAGAAGGACCGCAGGGCTTCTACTGGGGCGGAACATGGATCACAGCAGCTACAGGCACAGACAATCCTACACTGGTTGCTGATATCATGAGAACTATGACAACTAACGTTGACGTTATGAAAGAAATCGTTACTGCTGATAATGACTTCGTAAACAATAAACCTGCCATGGAAGAAATGGCTAAAGACGAGAGCTACGGCGATGCAGTTCTCGGCGGACAGAATCCTCTGGCTATGTTCTGTGCAGGCGCTGATAAGATCGACCTGAGCAACATGAGCATCTATGATCAGGGCTGCAACGAAGAATTCCAGAATGCCATGAAGAACTACTTCGAAGGCAACGCATCTTATGATGAAGCTCTCGACCTGTTCTATAAGGCAGTTGTAGAAAAATATCCGGAACTTTCCTATTAATCAAACATTGAAACCTGTGTGCCTGCCTGACCATCAGGCAGGCACACTTTGGATTACAGCAGACTATGGAGGAAGATAATGGCAAAGAATAATAACCATAAAGCGGTCAGCTATAACAAATGGGGATATATCTTCCTGATACCATTTGTAGTAGTATATCTCATATTCCAGCTCGTTCCGCTTATCAGTACAATTTATAACAGTTTCTTTGAAAATTACAGATCTGGATTAACGCAGATAGGGCCGAATTTTGTGGGACTTGCCAATTATGCAAAGCTCTTTCAGGGTGGCGATATCTGGATTTATTTTAAAAACACAATGATCATGTGGGTAATGGGATTTATCCCACAGATCCTGGTTTCCCTGCTCCTGGCTGCCTGGTTCTCCAATCCAAGCCTCCGGCTTAAGGGACAGCGTTTCTTTAAAACAGTTATTTACCTGCCAAACCTGATCATGGCATCCGCCTTTGCAATGTTATTCTTTACCTTATTTGCAGACGGCGGTCCCATCAATGCAATGTTGATGCAGTCAGGAATACTGAAACAGGCATATTCCTTTTTCAGCCATGCCTGGAGTGCCAGAACCCTTGTTGCAACCCTGAACTTCCTGATGTGGTTCGGAAATACAACTATTCTTCTTATGGCAGGTATGATGGGAATTGACTCCTCGCTTTACGAGGCAGCTGAAGTAGACGGTGCAACTTCCTCACAGATTTTCAGAAAGATCACTCTTCCACTCCTTCGTCCAATCCTGATCTATGTTATGATCACATCCCTGATCGGCGGCATGCAGATGTTCGATGTACCTCAGATCCTGACAAATGGAACAGGCGACCCCATGCGTTCCACTATGACACTGATCATGTTCCTGAACAAGCATCTGTTCAGCAAGAACTACGGAATGGGTGGTGCATTATCCGTATTCCTGTTCATTATCACAGGAATGCTCAGCCTGATCGTATTCCGCTTTAACAAGATAAAAGACTGATGGAGGTGCGAAGAATGAATGAAACAAACTCCAAAAATAAAAAAGGAATGAGCCTGAAAGGTCAACGCACACTTGCCTATATCGTACTGATCATCATTTCCTTCTTCTGCCTGTTCTGGTTTTATGTACTGTTTATCAATGCCACCAGATCCAATGGCGCACTGAAAAAGGGATTCACAGCCATTCCCGGAGAACATCTTATTGAGAACTGGAAAAATCTTCTCGCAGGAACACTCCCTGTATGGAATGGTATGTTCAACAGTATTTTCATTGCTACCTGCTCTGCTGTTTTATGCACCTATTTTTCAACAATGACAGCTTACGCTATCCATGCATATAATTTTAAAGCAAAAAAATTTATGTTTACTTTTATCCTTGCAGTCATGATGATCCCAACTCAGGTAACTGCTCTTGGTTTCCTGCAGTTGCTGGGAAAAATAGGTCTGGACGACTCTTTTGTCCCACTGATTGTTCCAAGTATTGCTGCTCCTGTTACTTTCTTCTATATGAAACAATACATGGAAAGCAACCTTCCTCTGGAACTTGTGGAAGCAGCACGTATTGACGGTTCCGGTGAATTTAATACCTTTAACAAAATCGTATTCCCGCTTATGAAACCGGCTATCGCTGTGCAGGCAATTTTCACCTTTGTACAGAGCTGGAATAATTACTTCATTCCGGCACTGGTCCTTCACTCAGATAAAAAGAAAACGCTTCCCGTGCTGATCGCACAGCTTCGAAGCGCAGACTTTCTGAAATTCGACATGGGACAGGTGTATGTAATGATCGCCTTTTCCATCTTCCCGGTCATCATTGTTTACATTCTTCTTTCCAGATTCATTGTAGAAGGTGTTTCCGCAGGTGCGGTCAAAGGTTAAATACAAAAAGCTGTCTGTTCCGGATGCAGATACCTCCGGAAGCCAGACAGCTTTTTTAATTATTTACAGTACTGTTCTGTAATGATGTTACTGTTTACAGCTCAGAGTTTTATTTTCTTAAATCTCAGCCAGTTTCAGCAAATCCGGGATCTTGGATTCCCAGCCAAGTGCCATGATATGTACACCCTGACAGTATGGCTTGCACTCTTTGATGATACGTGCAGCGATCTCAACACCTGTGATACCTGCTTTTATCTTTTCTTTGTCTGCTTTCAGTTCCTCGAGCATCTCGTCCGGAACATGAATGCCGGCAACATTGTTGTTCATGAATTTAGCCATGCCGGCGGACTTGGGAATGATGATACCAACCTGTACAGGTTTTCCGAACTGTTTTGCCTGTTCCATGAATTTGATAAATTTCTCCGGTGCAAATACTGCCTGTGTCTGGAAGTATTCTGCACCTGCAGCTACTTTTCTTTCCATTTTTGCAAGCTGTGCGTCAACGGAATCGCTGCATGGAGATACAACAGTGTACTTCACAGGGTCAGACTCCGGCATCCAGGAAGTTAAGAATCTGGGAATCAACAAGTCAAGTATCCTTGCTATGCTTCATAATATTCAATTTTAGCATCTGCTGCTAAATGCTTTCTTTGGCTCTTACTTAGCAATGGAGTTGTTTCACTTCCATGAATTTCTGAATGGTACTCACTTCTACTTCTTGGTTTATATTTAACTACCGCATCTACTGTTTTACATTGACCTACCGTAAGGGAAATAATACATCCTTTAAAAAATTTTTGCATCTCTTCTATTACATTTTTGTCATCTCTAAAGTTCCCTCGTTCAACAGATAAGCCTTCCCTGTCTGAAAAAGCTGCTGATGAAATTGTTCCATCTTTTTTCCAAAACATTTGTATATAAGACGTTGGAAAAACTGCTCTATATAACTTTTCGCAATCAGAAAATGTATTATTCATAGAAACTATTCACCACCTTAATAATAGCTTCTATATTCGCTACAATTGAAAAATATTTTTCTTCACCATCTCTATTAATCTCAAATACTTCCCATTTATCATCTGAATTAATCTCAATTTCTAAATATGAACCATCTTCTTTTTCATACTCAAATTGTACTGAATCACATGCTGTTGGGAATATTTCTGGTTGAATTTCTAATGCAGTAATTATGCTCCTTACTGTCAAAATAAATTGTTTTTCAAATGCTTTTGCCTTATTACCATTCCATCCATCTTCTAGAACAGCAATCTGATCTAATTTCTTCAAATTATTCATTTTTTCTTCATTCATAATAACATTTTCTATGCAAAACTCATTTTCTTCATATAAATTATATCCTGATATAGAATAATTCATACCCACACGGGCATGGATTCATTGCCGTTATAAACATAAAATTCGAAGGGAATGTATGAGTACCATTTACTCTCGAAATAGATACTTTCTTATCCTCTATCGGCTGCCGCAGGGCGTCAAGAGTCCTTCTTGAAAATTCAGCAAGTTCATCCAAAAACAGTACTCCATTATGTGCCAGGGATACTTCACCCGGCATTGCATTTGCTCCACCGCCAATCAGTGCATTTAACGATGCATTATGATGCGGCGCACGGAACGGCCTGTATTTCATCAGGGCATGCCCATTTGGCAGTAGTCCGGAAATACTGTATATCTTTGTTACCTCAAGACATTCCTCTTCTGTCATTTCCGGAAGGATCGTAGGGATTCTCTGTGCAATCATCGTTTTTCCGCAGCCTGGTTCCCCTACCATCAACATATTGTGACCACCTGCTGCAGCAAGCACAACTGCCTCTATTAACTCATCCTGTCCCTTAACATCTTTAAAATCCAAAATCCTTTCTGATTCTTCCAGGATTTTTTCATTTTCTTCCATATGCATTTCTATCCCTGACGTCTTTCCCTCAAGATAGCGAACCACTCCAGTCAAATCATAGAATCCCAGAATCTCCACCCCATGCACCAGAGATGCCTCTTTAAAATTCGCTTCCGGAACTATGATCTTCTTTATTCCCCTTTTCTGTCCTGCTATGATTTTTCTCCGTTATCCTGTCATCTGAAAGCCCAATCATTGTCTGATAACTGCTCCATGGATAATCTTCCGGATAGTTTGTCATCTGTGCTTTTACCGGATTTAAATGGATGTACCGGCTGGTCTGCAAAAAGTATGCATCTTCTTTCACAAGACATGATTTATACCGGCTTTCAAATACATGGCCCCTGTAGGAATACTTATGATTCAGGTACATGGCATAGCATTCTGACATATATTTCATAAATTTTCATATCTCCATGTCTCCAGTCTCAAGCAACAAATGGATATGGTTTGTCATCAGGCAGTATGCATGCAGGATACATTTGTACTTCTCCAATGAGTTTTTTAATACTTGCAAAAGCACCTGATAATCCATCTCTTCCTGAAATATCGCTTTTCTTCTCACTCCCCTGTGCATGATATGATAGACTGCTCCCGGAAACCAGGTTCTCAATTTTCTTGCTATGTTCATCCCTCCAATACCTTATTATCTTTTATTATATTATCATTTATGATTATATAAAATAAAAATCTGTTAGTTGTCACAGATCTTTATTTCAATATGTTTTCCCAAAGCATTCGCATATTTCTCCAATACAATCAGTGTCGGTACCCTGCCGCCACTTTCAAAACGCGCCAGGTTTGACGGCTGTATCCCCGTAATATCTGAAAGCTCTTTTTCTTTTATGCATCTTTTAGGATTGATTTATTCTTTTTATTTGTCCTTTATGGTGTCTGACTCAAATGTTTCAAATGTTTATTTTTCTTTTTGTGCAAGCATTGTCATAATGTTCATTGCCGGTAAAACAATTGGGGTCATACCTGGCTGTGTAGTTAATGTCGATACATAACTACGAAAATATGGAAACATAATAGCAAGTGTATTCCGCTCAATCAGCATCTGATTTTCCTGCTTTGTTTCAAATATAGCCATACCTTTCACAAATACAGATAATTTTTCTTCTGGATCTGCCACATTTAATTCAAGTGTAATCTTATATTCCCGTTCCGAAAGACGCTCTACATCATGAGAGACTCCTACTTTCAGCTCCAGATTTTCCAAAGAATCCTCATTGCGCTTAAAATGTCCTTCTGTAATTATTATATTTTTTAATACTAAAGGACTCTCATAGTCTGTTTTGATATTCATAATCAGATTCCTCTCTATTCTATTATGCAATCATAAGATCCTGTGGAATATACACATAACTGGTTTCAATTTTATATGCATTACTTTTGTTCTGATAAAAAACAGTTTCCTGATATCGTGGAAGAAGATCTCTCACATCCTGTTCCTCAAGTTGCCGTACTTCACCGTCTGTTTTTATCATCGGCTTACTATATTCATCGCTAAGTTCAACGCCATACTTATTGCACAGATCATAAAACAGTTCCTTGTTAAACATTTAAATCACCTCATCTTCTCCATTATACCACACCTTCAGATCCTTTATGCATTTCTTTTGAGATACACAAATCTGTTTTTCATGATAAGCAATATTTAAAGCTTTTTCTAATTTTTTCTGCTGTGCTAAATCTTCACCTGTACGAAATGTTCCATATTTTGCACAGTCTTTGCTGAATGTATACATAATCACTGATATATGATACATCTTCTTATAGTAATCAAAATAAACAGCTCTCTGCTGTTCAGGACTGAACACAGGCATTCGGTTTTTGGCATCACATTCAATTTCATTCTGCATTTCCAAAATACGATTCAGAAACAAATCATATTCTTTATAATTATCCAAATCCAAAACTTCTTCTCTTGGTGCCTGAATCTGAGCCTGATATATGACCGGATAGCTCCCCTGATTATATTTCTTACCTGATATATCACATGCCCACCATTTTGCAAGATCAGAATCTTCAAAAAAATATACACCCTGACCAAGCCAATGATCAGGCCGCGTATGTGTTTTATCCGGATCAAGACCATGTTTTTCGATGCTTTCTGCATAATTAGAACTTGTTCCATGATAACCTGTTATTACTGTGCAATTCACATCCATATTATTTATCCCAATATATCATCGCCCAACGATTTACTACCTGAATCATAGCATACTTTATACTACCCTACAAGTCAAAACTTAAACGAGACAACCTTTCAGAGTCTTAATTTTCTTGTGATATCCATATCTTCTCGTTTAGTGTCTTTATATACATTATCATTCATGATTAGATTGAAATAAAAATCCGTCAGTCGTCACAGATCTTTATTTCAATATGTTTCCCCAAGGCATTCGCATATTTCTCCAATACAATCAGTGTCGGTATCCTGCCACCGCTTTCAAAACGCGCCAGGTTTGACGGCTGTATCCCCGTAATATCTGAAAGCTCCTGCTGGGTCATTTTCTGGTTATGTCTTTCTTCTACCAACAAGCGGATCGTCTCTGCTGATTTGTTTAGTACCGTTTCCTGGATCTTTTCTGTGTAAACTGCCAGCCGTTTCTCACGGGCTTCTTTTTCTGTGAGATATTCCTGCATGTTTCCTTCCATATTCCATTTCCTTTTCCAGTAGTTATTTACCTTTATTTTTCAGGATTATATCATCAACGTTATTTCTCGGCAAGAGAGTTTATGCTTCTTTTATAGATCTTTTAGAGCTAATTTATTCTTTTTAGTTGTACTTCATAGGGTCAGACCCTGACATGAATTAACGCTAAAGCTCTCCGTCAACGCCCCAGAATACAGGATCGAATGATGAAGCACAATAACGAACATACATAATAATCTCAAAAACTCTATATTTGAATTTCGCTTTCTTTTCTTTTGATATTCCATCCTGAAGCTTACCCCCTTAAATAATCATCCTGCCATGTGCAATGTTATGGAATGCAGCTTATAAATCCGTCCTTAAATCATATCCCAGGTAAGGATAGTATCCTCATCCAAGTCTCTGACAACCTTACGTCCAACAACAATATCTGCGTACTCTGGAGAAATACCGGTACCAGGACGCTTCGGCATCAAATCCTCTTTTGCAATAACCTCTCCTGCCTTCATATCCCTTGTCAGAACAAGAGAACGTCTTGCTTCTCTTCTCGGGACAATCTCGCAATCAAGAACGGTCTTCTCAGGCGAGCCAAGAACTCTATCAATCCACTTGAAGTTTGCGATTGCCTTCTTAAAGTCTTCCGGATTGCCAGCATGATAATGATCATTTCCCGGCAAAGTCTTATCCAGAGTGAAGTGTTTTTCAATAACTTCAGCGCCCAAGAGATATGCAGTCGCCAGAGTCATCATCGTATCATCAGGTGCAACATGGTCAGAGAATCCGACACGAACGTCCGGGAAGTCTTTCTTCAGCGTTTCAATAACGCGAAGATTTGCATTCCCAGGCGCAGTCGGATACGAAAGAACACAATGGAAAATAACAATATCTTTACACCCAGACTCTTTCAATGCCCTAATAGCTACGTCAACTTCCGAAAGATACGCAGCACCAACAGACATATAAACCGGCTTGCCCTTAGCACCAATATGACGGATGAAAGGAATATTGGAAAGGTCAGAGGAGGAAATCTTATAAAAGTCCACCATATCTTCCAGATAATCAGCAGATGCATAATCAAAAGGTGTGGATGTAAAATCCATTCCCTTTGCATGTGTGTAATTACACAGTTCTCTATACTCGGCCTCGCCAAAGCTGTCATGTTTCAGGAAAAGTTCATACTGAGTCTTGGTCGGCTCTTTTGTAGTGTCCCAATAAGCCGGTGAGTTCTTAGAGACGATAGTTCCTGCCTTGTAGGACTGAAATTTAGCGCAGTCAATTCCTGCCTCTGCAGCCTTATCAATATAAAGCTTTGCAGCGTCCAACGGGGAAATCCCCATGACTTTTGCTGTGTCATAGAAATTGACACCCATCTCAGCGATTAAATACGGTTTGTTCATTTTAAATTTCTCCTTTTACTATACATTTCACAAAAGTATCTTTTGCTTATTGCGAAGATACTATACGGTTTCCCTGTTTATTATCAACGCCATCGGAATACGTTCTCCATTGCCAATGGCATTTGATTACAAACTGTTAATCAAACTCATGACGCGCTTACGTCCGCCGCGTAAATCATGGCTCAAAAGCATTGTCTGGTATTTCTGGCGTGTCTCCTTCGTCATCTGAAGATACATCTTCAAATTTGCCTCGATAACTTCATCAGCAGGGTTCAGACCAATATATGTAAAGCCGTTTTCGTTACAGACAAATCCGTGTTTCTCTTCTCTGGCATTCTGTGCCATCGAAATCGATGGAATACCTAGAATAGCAAGTTCATAACCCGTTCTACCGCGGGATGTGATACCGACATCGCAGCTTGTCATTAACTCCGGCATATTCGACACATCATAGAGTACTTCAATATTGGAATACTTATTGTAGTCCATCAGAGCTTCCACATTATACTTTGCACGTCCAAGCACGACAATAAAATGGCACTGGCTGTATTCAGCCTTGGAGATCATCGCCAACAGCCTGTCAGAATAATTCTGCGGATCAGCACCTCCAAAAGAGATGAACACTCTCTCAACTTTATCCTTAATCTCTATCGGGTTGTAGAACATAAAGGTTTTTCCGCTAATATAATACTTCTCTCCGGCATGTACCTGCGGCAACTCGTTCTCCTTAAACAAAGCATTAAAAACAAGATCAGCCTTCAAAATTCCTTCGCCGTCATCCTCAAAGTTCACAATCTTAGCATTTGGGAGAACGGAACGCAAGCCAATCATGTAATCGATAGATGTGGTCAGAATGTCGTTGATGAATACGGTGTAGTTATTCTCCTTGCATCTATCAAAGAGTTCAGCGATACCGTTGACAGAAATCAAATTATGAGTAGTCTTTCCAAAAACCTTTGGATCGGTCTGGTTGGAATCGTAATAGATATCCGGTTTCACATAGAACTCATCAGCCAGTTCAAGGGCTCTATAAATGTGACCAATGCCACGTTTATTGTTCCCGTTTACATAAATGGCAACGCGCTGTCTGTCGAGAGTAGCAGCGACACTGCGGAGATCCTCGAATGTGTCAACATCCTGCGACTCATCTTCTGGAACCTCGTAGACATCAACTTTCTTTCCGATTCGAGTCTTCGGCGTAACTACTGAAGCACGCGAAACCACAAAAGCTCCTGTTTCCATATAGCATGGAGGAAGATACTGACGGTTCAGTCTCTCCGTGTAATTCGGCACTTTTACACCATCTTTGACACCCCAAGATAGATGCGGCGCATTGATTGCCGAAATCAAGGTATCCAAATCGTTGTCTATCGCATACTTAATAGCAGCATCGAGAGTGCCTACACGCAGCGTTGGTGAAGTGGGCTGCATCGTCACAACGTAGTCCCACTCGCCGGCAGGAATAGCATCCGCGACAACCGCATCCAGCGTAACAGCATCACCACAAAGCTCAGAATTACGCCATTTGACGGACGCACCCATCTGTTCTGCAATGATCTTAACCTCAGACGAATCCGTGGAAATAATCACGTCGGACACAAGCTCCGAGTCTAATGCATTACGGATAGCATAATAAATAAGCGGATGCCCACCAATAATGCGAATGTTCTTATTCGGTATTCCTTTAGACCCAGCACGGGCAGGAATTACAGCCAAAATTTTCATATTTAACCTCCAAAACTCATAATATTAGCTATGTAACGACGCTTTTCATATTATTTATCTAACGTTCATTTCAGCTCATACCTTTAGAAAATCGACCTACGTTTATATATACGATACAGTTCAAAAATACCCAACGCACCTCCAAATCCCCATCTAAGCAAAGTAAGCGAATTGCCCACTATCATACAAAAAGCAAACACGCAGCAGAAAGAGATGACACAACAGCAGTAAAATTTAGCGCTGTAAGGGTAATCCCCTTTCTTTATTAGTCTCTTAGCGCAAATATGATGAAATATAAACTGGAATGAATGCGAAACAGCTGTCGCTATAGCAGCTCCAGTCATACTCATCTTAAGAACGAAGAAATAATTCAATACAATATTCATCAAGGCTGCGCAAGCCGTTCCAATAGCGATTACTTTTGTGTTTTTATTGTAAAATTCATAATTAACAGGAAAGCTGTACAGAAAAACAAAGTAAAATCCAATTGCAAAAAGCGGTATAAGGTTCGTTCCTGACCAATATGTCTCGTCTGCAAATATATGAAATACTTCCGGTGTCAAAAGGATGAAACCGGATGCCAACACTGTGAACAACTCCGCGTAGTTTCTTGAATGTATCTTAATACTTTCAAAGTCATTTTCTCTCGTATATTTGTAATAATACGGAACCCAGCTATTGTTAAGAGCGTTCCATATAACAGACAGGACATTGGCAAAACTAAATGCAAGACTATAAATACCTACAGTACTATTATTTTCCATATTTTGAAGCATGATTCGATCACTCTGATTCAAAACAAGTCCCGACAAATTATGGAATATAATAGGTATCGATAAAGGCAGACAGTACATCCAGAATTCCTTAACATAGAAGGTTTTGCCCTTTGAAAAGATATAAATACAAGCCACAACACTAACCAGGGCATAAACAACCAAAGTTCCGGTAATCTTGCTCCAGTAGTTGATATCGGAGGGCAAAATCTGTATCATGACCAGAGCAATAATGACTGATGTCAATGATATGAATACAGAAAGAATAAGATTCTTATCCGCCTTGAACTCATAAGTGAACTTCATATTTAGGAATTGAGAACAAAACATACCAAAGCTCTGCAGAATAACTGCAAAGTACATCCCGTTGCTCATTCCAAACCACTTAGCAAAAATAGGGGTGCAGCATACCATTACTGCTGAAAACGCTGCATAGGACAAAACGGACAAGAAGAGAACACTGGACTGGTATCTAATATTCTCTTTTCCCTGAAACTCGTTCTTTGAAACGGCAATGGTGCTTTGTGTCTGAAGCCCAAAAACAGTCGATAATAATGTAGCCCACGTGGTGTAAATCGACACAACTCCGTAGTTGGAATTTCCAAGGACACGTGAAAAATATGGCGCTGTAAACAAGGAAATACCCTGCAAGAGTACAGTGCTCAATATATTATAGAAGGTTATTTTATTAACTGATTTTTGCGTCATGGCATTCTAGTCCTCGTAATGAACTTTTTGTTCGTAATTTGAATTTAAAATGTGTGCTCAAAAAAATAATAATGTACACTAAGATTATTCGTTTTGTGGTCAATAATTGAAAATCCGACATTAAGGACGCATTCGATACTGTCCTTAAAACATACATAGAACAAATAATTGCAACCCAGTTGCCCTTATTACATTGTTTTATTGTCATATTGACCACTAAGCATATGAGCAAAGCCAGTAACGCTTGTCCAACTATCAGCCCGCCGGTTTTACCATAATAAAAGAACTCAGCCCTGGTGGATTCAGTTGCTCTTACATTAATTCCTAATGCGTAAGTTACCCAATCTGATTTCATGAATTTTTTCATCAGTTTGTAGATTCCAAAATCATAGGTACTCATCTCCGATGTTTTAGGTTGATTGATCAATACATCCAATTCATCCCCAATTTCATCTAAGTGAATACCCTTGTTGTAATCCTGCTCATAAGTAAGCCACCATAATTCTCCTTGAGCAGCCACGCGATCGCCAAAATAATTCAAAAATCCCGAAAAATCAACCCCATTAATTGCAACTTGGTTTATATATACAGTTATTATCAGGCCAAGAACGATCATCACAAATGTCTTAAGCAACTTTTTTACCTTATTAGAAAGCTGAGCGCTCACATATACCGGATTAATTGAAAGCAGCATAAAATAAACTAGAATGATAAGTCCAGTGAATTTTTCTCCAATCCAGATAAGCAAAAGGGCAAAAATCAGCAAGTATGAAATTGGTATCCATTTTTTTCTTTTACGTTGAATCAAGACTACTGGAACTAACGCAAACAGCCAAATTTCCATATTTGAAACAAATGAAGATAGATAGCCCCCCTGTGAATAAGCAAACCTGTCAATTCCTAGCAAAAAATAGGGCTTAGTGCATACGCTAAGGAAACATCCTGTAACGAGTATAATTGCAAGGCAACTAATGTATGTAAGAATTTTCCATGTTCTTTGAGAAAAATCCCGAGTTTGTATTGTATAATTAATCTTTTTTGCTTTCTTTTGATAGGCTAGCTCATAAAAGACAATGACAAAATAGAATACAAGCCAACCCAGTACATAGACCGTGAGGGAACCAAAATGCTCAGAATGTTTCCCGCGTAGTACGACATCACCATTTTCAAGGAAAAAAACTGCCACAACGCTCCATGTACTCATAACAACAAATAATAGATATTTAGATATAATCAGAGTATCCTTCCTATAAATAGTGTAGAGCATTGCAGAATACAGCACTATTGATAAAATATCACAATAAATAGAATTAAAGCCAAATACGGCTAAAATAAATTGTACACATACGCATAAAAGTGCTACTAACAAACTACTACTTGATTTGGTTACCCATCTACCTCTATTACCATATTTATTCATATTATCCCTCATCCTAATCCTTCAACGTCTATGTTCGTGTACGAATCTTTTCGCAAAAGAGTTCGCTTCACATGAAATTCGTCTGATTTCGGCTGGGCTTCTTACCTGGTCAAATCCCCAATAAAAATTACAAGTGTTATACTGTTCCTGAGTAATATTTTCGCTTGAGCCATTAAATAAAGACTGAAACATTAATCTTTCATTTTCAAAATCACTTTTCCAATTTTGACTACGGTTTGCTACCCCGAAATCCTCATCCCTTACTTTTTCATCACCCTCATATGAAAAGTCCTGCGGAAACAAAATATGAGGCTTTCCAAAATAAATACAATAGCCCAAATGAGTACCAAGATTGTTTGATACAGTCAAATCAGCAGACTCAATCATAGTGCGCTGATTACATAGAAATTGTTCATTATATCTGTCACCAGAGGAAGCTATTTTGACTCTATCTTCAGCGCCGATTTTATGAACAACCTCATTAAACATTTGTATATCATTTAAGAAGACAGAAATAATTATATTTTTGCAATCCCAATCATCTGCAATTTTCAGGATTTTAATAATTGATTTCTCGGTATCATAAACCGGAGAAAATTTTTCGTTCCCATGCACAGGAAAAAACAAAAGGGTTCTTGCTGTTGAATCCAGTCCTGACTGTAATTTCTCCTTAAACTCATCATTGCAAGATGCATAGTGAATCATAGGTCCGATAGTCTGGCAATAATAATTTGGAAAAATCTTCGCTATAAGATTTTTCCTATATAAACTCGATGTCAGAATGGTTCCCAATTCCCACTCATGCTTTAATCCTACCATAGCAGTATTATTTCCCAAATATAAGCCATGCTCGATTATCGAAAGCAAAGGTTCTTCAATATGTGCATAATTTCTGAGCAGAAATTCGTCGCCATATAACCTATTATTTCTGACCAGCGGATAATAGTACATTGATTCATTAACAGCATTATGCAGCACATTTCGTTTTATCCATTTAACGGCTACTATTGCTGATCTTTCGATTTGCATTCTTTGAATAACTGGCAGGGGTAAACTCTGGATCATTTTACCTAAATCCATGTTTATGATACCCCCCCAGACCATCCACGGATATCAAACGCATGATTTATCCTCCATATCTTTCATTTCCTGAGTCATTCGGTCTATTGATTGTTATTTCGCCTTTTATCCCACGATGCTTTCTGTATAGCTTCATAGCGTCTATGCACAGCCAATCTGGGACAAGATAAAACGGGAATAATGTAACCCATGCCTTTGGGTATTTCCACATACATTCAAATAAGAGTTTTTTATTTAGTTTATGTTGACCAGATGCCTTTTCTTTCAGCACATCGTGCCGACCAAGGAGGCACATTCTCCAACAATACAAATCTTCGAGTTGCTTCTTATCAAAGCCAACATCGCTGACCATAAAGTCTAGAAGCTTTTTGTATGCAACACCATTTACTTGCGCCGAGTCAAAATTCGCAGTGTTAACATAAATTCCAGCGCCAACACATGGTTTGCTTACAATTCCAATTAAGGTGGAATCTCCCATTGCACATAAAGTGTGTATATAGCTTTGTAACCACAGTGTACCTGCATATTGCATTGGGTTATCAATTTCCCTATATTTTCTTGAATTGCAGATAAACGAGGACATAAATCCCCAATCCTTACCTGCGTAGTACATAAACGTATTTTTATCTGTTGTACATATATTTTTTTCAGCAATAGGCTTCCTTACCTGACAATTCTTAGCTCCTGTATATTTCCCTCTAAAGTGGACTGTGGTTAAATAAATCAAACCCAAGTCCTGATGTTGTTTAATCAGGTCAAGAATTTCTTTGATAGATCCCTCTATCGCTATATCATCATCTGAAAGTAACCAGACAAAATCTCCAGCGGCTCTTTCAAAGCATTTTATGATATTTCTATCTGTCCCTATATTTGTTTCGTTTTTAGAATACGTTACATTAGTGTATGTTTTCTGATATTGGCGGATAATCTCCGGAGTTGAGTCCGTTGAACAGTTGTCTGATACAAAAACTTCTACTCTACTATCACATTGAGGTAACAGAATATCCAGCATATTCCTTATGGTTTTTGAACCATTATACGTTGGAATCCCTATCGTCAAAATTGGTTTGCTACTCATCTTAATCTGTTCCATCCTTTTACTATCCTTTACGACTGCGTCGCGATTGTCGAAATAGATGCTTTGGTTGTTGCCCACGCATACACAGGCCTAACGCAGTTTATCATAAAAGACGCAGACCAAACAGCACAACTTCTCGGCATACAGTGCCAAACTCCACCATAGATTTTCTTATTTGCTGGTCTTGTATCTTTAATGCGTGGCTCATTTTTCCATGGCGTTTTGTTTCGATATTCTATATATTTTTCTGCCATTGGATGATCCGAATTCTCTACCCACATCCTTCGTTTTATGTAGAAGCATGTTGTAGCGTGGATAATTGCAGGTTTCTTTTTTGCCTCCGCAACGCTTTTTGCCGAATAATACGTAGTCGGATGCTTCATCCTAATAATTTCTTTATATTCAAATTTTGCGATTGATGTTAAAAGGTTATAACGAGGATGGAGAACTTTAATATGGCCATCAAACACCCAGTTCATCAGGTCTTGCTCCAAAAAGTACATCAGTTTCTTACCATCTGCTTGGTGTGTCACAACATCCAATAGCTGCTCACCAACCTTTAGTTCCCTCCACTTTTTTAAATCAATCAAGAACATTCCGGCATTACAGTACTTCATTGTCTTGGGAGCGTGCAACACTTTTGTTTGTATAGCATCGCCCACACAGTCTAAAACCCCTGCTACAAATTCATCTTCCGAAAATTTAGTGTTGTACATCGCCTTGATAGAATCAAGTACCAAAGTATCGCTATCTAAACTCAGCACCCGGTCAACATTATCAGGCAAAATTTCTCCTAATGCCATACGGGCATAAGTATGGCCTAAATTCATTTTCACATCAGGATATAACTCTTCCTGGGACGGCATTCTGATGAACACCAGATTACGATTGTATTTGTCCACAATACCTCTTAATCTATTCTTATTTGTCTCAGATATCTTATCTTCTACAATATATATTGTAATCTCATCTGAATCAGTATTGTTTTCAACCAACGACTGAACCGCAACCCCACATATTTCCGAGAAAGAGTCGCTACAATAATAAACAATGTTCATCACTTTTCTCCTTCGTTTATAGCTTTTATTCCCTCTTTAAACTCTATCGTCGGCATCCAGCCAGTATCTTTGTTTATCTGGCTTACGTCTGCCTGCAGAAACATCACCTGTTTTTCTGCATATGGAATCACCCCAAGGTCTATCTGCGCTTCAGGTGCAACCACATCTCTGATTTCCTGTATGTATTCTGCTAAAGGTCTTGCAGTTCCGCTACCCAGAACATAAACCTTACCGTCTACTCCATTTTCTCCAACAAGGTAAAATGCCCTTGCAGCATCTCCACTGTAAAGGTAATCCCACATCTGCTCGCCTTTTGTGAACTGTGGAGTCTCGCCTGCCCGCAATTTATTGATCGTGGACATCACCATGCTCTGTCCCCCATCGTTTGGGCCATATACGCTTAAAATCCTCACCCAATGATGCTTCATTCCAAGCTGATGTGCTTTTTCCCGTGTCATCTGTCCGGCACACAATTTGGCAATACCGTATCCCATTTCAGGAAAGGCAGGAGTGTCAGGTTTTAAGACTCCCTCTACTCTTCCGTACTCTGCTTGGGAACCAGCTCCAATGAATGTCTTACAGCCGAACCTCTTAGCCGTATCTACAGCATCTAGTGCATATTCCACATTCTTATTCTGTAAATGCATATCATTTCTTGCTGCACCTGTTGTGCCTGCCCAAGCAAAATGATAAAACACATCATATTCCTTACCTGTGTCGTTCTGAGTATTTTTCAGCTCGGTTAGATCACAGTATTTTTTTGTCACCAACGGAGCCTCAGGGATTTGGCTGTTACGAGCAGAACCCTCCCGGCAAAAGACAAGAACCTCAATATTGTTTTTGATTAACTCCTTTATTAATGCAGTTCCAATCGCACCCGTTGCGCCCGTTACCACGGCTCGTTTCATCAGTTCTCTCCTTAATATTTACCCTTTATTTCTTATTTTTTCCCAGTACTCTTGCATTGAAAATCCCGCTTTTTCTTTTATTATTTTGGCGGGAACTCCTCCAATCAGGCATCCACTTTTATCAACATTTTTCGATACAGTTGCATTAGCAGCTATTGTTACGCCATCTGCCACCTTTACATTGCCAACAATCACAACTCCAGTGCAGATTGTGACTCCATCGCCAATCACAGGACACTCGCCATGGTCATCTGTTCCAACTGAAATCCCCATGGTAGTGTTATGAAACAAACAGCAAAGTCGTCCAACCCTCACGTTACTGGAAATTTCTATTGCATGTAAATGTTCTATTAGCAATCCTTCTTCAAAAACATTCGGCGGTATATTGGCAAAAAAAACTATTTTTAATATTTTGTATCTCACCTTATGTAAAAAGCATAATATTTTCGATACCCCCCCCGCATTCTGAGCGTATTCAACCCAGCGCAAGGAGCGTACGAACTTCCATTCGTATTCGCCGAATAGTTTAGGCTTCTTTCTGTCCAATTGGCCTATTCCGTAATTTCTGTGAAGGTAAAGCAACCTTTCCGTTTCAAGATATCTTTCAAGATCTTTTTGAGATTGAATCATATATTCTTTACCTCTGTACTCTTCCAGAGCCATTACCTCCGGCCAGCTTCTCAACCTCTGCGACGGACACTCTGTTAAAATCTCCTTCAACCGAATGCTTCAATGCCGAAGCCGCTACAGCAAAATCAATGGTTTTCTGCATGCTTTTCCCGTGAATTAATCCATAGATCAAACCAGCACCAAAACTATCGCCGCCGCCAACTCTATCTACGATTCGGAGATGATATTCTTTGGAATAGTACGCATTTTCTCCATCATAAAGCATCCCAGCCCAGTCATTATCATTTGCTGAGATCGACGTCCGGAGTGTAAATGCAACCTTCTCAAATCCGAATCGAGCTATGAGCTTTTTGGCAACCTCGATATAGCCATTTTTATTGAGCTTTCCGGTTGTGACATCCGTATCAGCAGATTCAATGCCAAACACATCCTTAGCATCTTCCTCGTTTGCAATGCAAACATCTATATAGGAACACAACTTTGACATGGTCTCCCGTGCCTCTTCTCTGCTCCACAGTTTGCTCCGATAATTCAGGTCGCAGGAAATTTTGATATTCCTTTCCTTTGCTGCTTTACAGGCGTCCATGCAGATTTCAGCTGTCTCTTTACTCAGAGCCGGAGTAATTCCGGTAAAATGAAACCATTCTGTTCCCTTAAATATTCTACTCCAGTCAAAATCGCCTCTGCTTGCAGTCTGTATTGAAGAACCCGCTCTATCATAAATACAAAGACTTCCGCGCTGGCTTGCGCCTTTCTCCAGATAATAGATTCCAATACGCGCACCACCACGGCTGATATACGAAGTGTTAACGCCAAACTTCCTAAGCTCCGTAATCGCGCCTTCGCCAATCGCATGATCCGGAAGTTTTGTTACAAACGCCACATCTTCTCCAAAATTCGCAAGCGATACTGCCACATTCGCTTCTGCTCCTCCAAAGGTAGCTTGAAACTGATTGTCCTGGAAGAACCGATAATATCCGTTTGGAGCCAGCCGAAGCATTATTTCTCCAAAAGTCACAATTTTACTCATTGCATCACTTCCCTCGTTAATGAGCTAATGATAGAACTACATCAGCTCCTCTGAAACTTGATAATTGGTAGGTGTTATAAAGTCAATCTTCGTCGTACCTTGTGCCTTTTTGATTTCTTGAGAAATCAAAGTGTTTCTTTTCTTCGCTTCTTTTGAAAAATCATAAGACAGTGTGCTATCATAATAATCGCCTGTGCTGTACGCGGAATATCCATCCATGCCAGCAATAATTACTTCTTTCACACCAATTGCTTTCAAAAGTCTCAGTGCCATCAAACCGGAATTATCAATAATCTCCGGCTCATCAAGGGCGTAGGAAGCAAAATTCACAACAAAATCGGTGTGTTCACATTCCCGCATATTAGACGTTGTAATGCACTTGGCATCCGTTTTTCCTTGAATATTGCGGTATCTGCGCATGTTACTGCTGAAAACATAATCAACATTGAAGACGCCTCCGTTGAAATTTACAGCCCATACAATGACATCATCTTTGTTGGCAACTTCCTCAACGGCGTCCTTATACTTCCCAATACTGCTCCCCGGTGCAAGCAGAAGAACCTTTTTCCCTTCCATCTGCTCCGCAAGATTCTGAAGCGCGTCCTTATCATCAATATAATTTTCCTGGTACTGGCGATAATATCTTTCCGCCTTGTCTTTGCTAAACTTTGCTTTCTCTTCAGCGGGAATGCTCCTGAGCAGTTCATTAAACGCTTTAACAGGAAGAGAATCTTTTTCCGCAAGATAAATCGCATAATTCGGGTGACAGCCTGTGCTCGCTGACAAGTATAACGGCAACGAGTATCCCCATTGTTTGCGCTTATAAATGTCGTTCAGATATTCATCCATGATTTCCAGCATCGGTTCTATCCGGTACTGTGTATCATAGCTTTCATTCATGTATTCTGCGAAAAGTTCAAGATTCAGATTGCCAGCACCACGTCCCATTCCAAACACGCAGGCATCAATGCAAAGATCGCGTTTCAGATTCATCTCTACAAGTGCTTCAGCATTGCCAAAAGCCTGCTGCAGATTGTTGTGCGCGTGATACGCAAGAATAATGCCAGGAGCAAGATTGTTATCTGCCAGATATACAAGCCGTAGGAAGTGCTTACGCTTAATCAACCCAAAGCTATCTACGATAGAAAGCGCGAACGGATGCAGTGTGTTGAACTTCTGGATTCCTTCAATAAACTCCTTGTCTGTGTACAGATCAGTTCCGACAAAGTTGACGAAGAGCTTATAACCAAGCTCCATAATCCGCTTGCAGTAGATATAAGCTTCCTCAATTTTTTCTTTCTTAAAGATCACTCGAATTCCATCAAGAGAACTTCCATCGCAAGGTACCAGCCGATCCAGCGGAATGGGTGCGCTCATATCGAGCATTCCCACATACATCATGTTTTCGCTTTTCGGCTGAATCATATCGGTAAATGACTGGACATCAGGAAAAAGAGACTGATCCGGATCATAGGTATCCCTTTTGATAAACCCTACTTCTAAAATCTCAATGCCAGTTCTAGCTATTTTCTTACAAAAGCCCTTGATGGTTTCTCTTCCAAATCTCCAATCATTGATGTAGCCACCATCCCGCAGGGTGCAATCCAGTAAATAAACTTTCCGCATACTATTCCTCTCCACACAACGCTTCCAAAACTCTGACTGATTTTGCTCAGCCGGAAGCCTATACTCATAGGAAGAAGCTGTTCAGTTAATTCACTGAACGCCCTTCTCTATGGCTATCCTTTGTACTACAGCCACACCTGAAGGCCATAGTATAATTTCACAACTCATTAATACTTCACAGTCAATCCACCATCGGAATGAACATCTGCTTTTCGAGCTCTTCCCTCGGCAGGAACGGAGCCAAATCCTCCAACGGCGGGCTGACAAGCGTACCGTCTGCCAGACGCTTTGTGCAGCTCTTAGGCTCCCACACCTGCTTAGTATCCGTGAAAATCTCACAGAACACCGCACCGTCCATAGCGAGGGCTTCATCCACGGCCTGCTTCATCTCAGCATTAGAATGCGCGCAGAGATACGGATATCCAAACGCCTCTGCAATCTTCTTAAACTCTGGGAAAGACAAATCTCCGCTCTGAGGGCCAATGCCTACGAAGTTCTTATTAAACAGATTCGTCTGTGTAATGCGAATGGAATGATATCCATTGTTATTGATAAGGAAAATCTTAATAGGCAGGCGGTTCGTCAACACAGTCTGCAACTCCTGCAGATTCATCATGATGGAACCATCACCCTCAAGACAAATCGTAGTCCGGCGACCACCGCCGACGCAGGTACCAATAGATGCGGGCAAACCGTAACCCATGCTGGCAATCGCACTATTGTTCGCCATACGGCTGCCTTTTTGAATCACATACGCCTGATTGCCAACCACGCAGCATGCGCCATTGGAAACGGCAGTCAGGCTATTTTCCGGCAGACGACTACTCAAGTAACGTACAAATGCATATACATTCGCCGTCTCCCCGTTCTCCTCCCACTGTTGCGGAAGCACAGCCGGATATTCCTTCTTCCAACGCTGGCAGGTGGCAAGCCAATCATTGGACTCATTCACCGGTGCTACTGCCGCAGCATCCAGTTTTGCAAGAAAATCTTTCGCATCCGCCCAAATAGGCTTCTCCACATGGAGCGTCGGCTTCTTCATCTCTGCCTGGTCTATATCAACCATAATGACTTCGGCTTCACGCGCCCAAGTCTTCCAGTTGTAACCTACCTGACGGATGGAAATTCTTGTACCGACCGCCAAAATCAAATCGGCGTTCTGAATTGCCCAGTTACCGGGACGATCACCCATATTTCCTGCTCGACCGCAATAGAGAGGATTATCATCTTCAATCAGGTCAACTGCATTCCAGTAAGTAACAATAGGAATGTTCAATTTTTCAGCAACAGAACGGAAAGCCTCATATCCACCGGAAAGGCGAATACCATAACCTGCATGAAACACCGGACGTTTTGCATTCTTGATTTTTTCAAGAACTGCTTTGATTGTTGCGTCGTCAACAGCCGGAGGCAGTTTAGCATCATCCTCTGTGGGGTCGTAACCCTCCAGTTCATCTGTCTCAATGTAGCCGCCCTGATAGTTCACCGGAATATCAATCCAGACGGGGCCAGGACGACCAGTGGTAGCAAGATGCCAACCTTTCTCAAGCGCATAACGAATCTGTTTCGGGTCTTCGATCATCGTGGCATACTTCGTCATCGGGGTAACCGACTTCACGATGTCATACTCCTGATCGCCCATTGCTCGTAGCGGAGTTTCCGTGAACTGCAGCGCATACCGAGCCGTCGTGTCATAACGCACCTGGCCACTGATTACAAACATCGGGATGCTGTCAAGCCAACCGCCGACAACACCTGTCAGCGCATTCGTACCGCCAGGACCAGTCGTTACACAGACCGCTGCAATCTTGTTTTCCAAACGAGCATAAGCCTCTGCCGCAATCGCACACGCCTGCTCGTGGTGGTTGTAGGTTACCTTCAAACCTTCATTGTGTCCCAGTGCATCATTCAGATGCATTGCGCCGCCGCCGACAACAGAAAATACATCTGTTACACCGTGGCTTACTAAAAAATCTGCTACATAATCCGCTAATCTCTGTCGCATAACTCTCCTTTTCCTTTTCAAAATCAAGCTTTTGACTGCCCTATTTACTGATTAACTGCCTCAATAATGGTCTTCGCCATATAGTCAATCATCTCATCGCTCATGCCCGGATAAACACCTACCCAGAATGTATTATTCATAATGTAGTCCGTCTGCTCCAAACCACCAGATACTCTGTACGCATCAGTTCCACGGATTTGGTCAAAGCAGGGGTGCTTAATGAGGTTACCACTAAACAGCAGTCGGGTCTGAACATTATGCGACTCGATGTACTTTGTCACCGCGTTACGGTCAAGTCCGCATTCAGGCTTCACAGAAATCAGGAAGCCAAACCAAGACGGGCGGCTGTTTGCTACCGGTTCCGGCAGAATCACTTTATCAGCGATAGATTCCAGTGCCTTGTGCAGTCTATCCCAGTTGTGGCGACGACGCTCAATAAAGGACGGGAACTTCTTCAACTGCTCACAGCCGATAGCCGCCTGCATATCGGTTACCTTGAGGTTATATCCAAAGTGGCTGTACACATACTTATGGTCATAGCCTTTCGGCAGCTCACCGTACTGGCCGTCGAAGCGATGACCGCAGAAGTTATCATGGCCAGAAGGACAGATGCAATCGCGTCCCCAGTCACGATAGGACAAAATCAAGCGGTTCAACTTCGGGTTATTGGTGTAAACGCAACCGCCCTCGCCCATTGTCATATGATGCGGAGGATAGAAGCTGCTGGTGCCGATGTCGCCCCAGGTGCCGGTAAACTTCGTAACGCCGTCAATCGTATACTGCGTTCCGAGTGCATCGCAGTTGTCTTCAACCAGCCATAGATTGTGCGCATCACAGAAAGCCTTCACAGCAGACAAATCAAACGGATTGCCAAGCGTGTGGGCAATCATAACGGCCTTTGTCTTTTCTGAAAGTGCGGCTTCCAGCTTCGTCACATCAATGTTGTACTGCGGAACCGTCACATCCACGAATACAGGAACAGCACCATACTGGATAGCCGGAGTGACTGTTGTCGGGAAGCCACATGCAACCGTGATAATCTCGTCGCCCTTTTTAATCTGACGGTCGCCAAGTTCCGGTGCTGTCAAAGTCATAAAAGCAATCAGATTGGCGGAAGAGCCACTGTTTACCAAATGAGCGAACTTTGCGCCAATCCATTCGGCAAACTGCTTCTCGAACTGCTCTGCAAAGCGACCGGTCGTCAGCCAGAAATCGAGAGTCGCATCTGTAAGTGCCTGCATCTCCTTTTCATCAAAAACACGCGCAGCATAGGTAATACGGTCGCCGTCCTTGTATGGCTCCTTTTTCTCCTTAAAATCGTGGTAATAGTCGGCAACAAGGGCTTTGATCTGTTCTCTTGCCTCGGCTTCATTTTTCCAGTTAGACATTTGTGAACTCCTCCATTTATGATTCTTCTCTTAATATCGAAATAAGTCTTCTGATATTCAAATAATCGTTAGACTTATATGTAAGTTTGCTTATTCTTCCTTGTGGCATCTCACCAGAGCTTTTTGCTGATTTCTGTCCAGCTTTCCCTATAGCATTCCTGGACATCCAACAAATCCCCTGGCAACTCTGAAAACCATTTTAAATATCCTGGCTTGCTATCATACTCGGCTTTCTGATGCTCTAAGAGCATTGTTTCATCCTTAAATTTGCAGGCATAAACAAGTGTAATAAAATGCACCCGTTCTTTTTGGTCTTCTATTTCATCTCGATAATGATTTGTAAATATTTCAAAAACCTTTATAGGCTCAGGACGACAGACAATCTCTGCGCCAAATTCCGCAATCGCGGTTTTTTGCACTCGATCCATAAGTCTTTCCTTAAAGCGGATGCAACCACCTGGAATGTGCCAACCCCTGCCAGTGTGCGAATCATCTCTCCACGAAAGAAGAATCTCATGCTTTGGATTTGTAACAAGCAAATCCACGTTTACCACTGGCATCAATGTCGATGAGAATAGGAACAATTCTGTACCAAGCCCATTTTCAGATTTGATGCCCGCTTTCTGCATTTCATCTTTTAGATTGTCGATTGCAGATGTGACACTCACAACTTTTCTCCCATGAATGCTTCGATTTCTCTATCCATACATCCCCTGAGGTCCCTGCCATCCATCCAGCATTTGCTCCACTCGACTACCATTTCAATGGCCTTGTCCAGATTCCAGTGAGGATGCCAGCCAAATGCCGTCTTTAACTTTGAGCAATCGAGCTTCAGGAAATTTGCCTCATGAGGGCCACCGTCGTAGCGATTTACCCACTTCATGCTCTCGCCCGTCGCAGTGTTCCACTTGCTTACGAACAGGTCAACCAGTGCTCCGGTCTGGAAGCAGTCCACATCATCGGGTCCTACATTATAATATCCCGCATACTTGCCATCCTCGTACTGCTTCGCAGCTATCATCAGATAGGCGTAGAGTGGCTCCAACACATGCTGGTACGGCCGAGTTGAGAAAGGATTGCGGACAATAATGTCATCATGCTTCTGCGCGGCACGAATGCAATCCGGAATGATGCGGTCATTTGCAAAATCGCCGCCGCCGATAACATTGCCGGCTCTGGCTGTTGATATTGCCACATGACCATCTGCAAAGAAGCTGTTCTTATAACTGTGCGTCACAAGTTCAGAGCAGGACTTTGAGTTTGAATACGGATCGTAGCCATCCAACTCCTCATTCTCACGATAACCCCACGCCCATTCCTTATTTAAATAGACCTTATCCGTCGTCACATTCAGGAACGATTTCACATAGCTGCTATTGCGGACACACTCCAAAATATTTACCGTGCCCATCACGTTAGTCTCGTATGTATAGTGCGGGTCTTTATAAGAATCTCTGACGATGGGTTGAGCCGCAAGATGCAGCACGATTTCTGGCTGTGCCTCATCGAACGCTTTCTTCAAAGATTCATAGTCGCGGATATCTCCGATAACCGAATGTATGTCATTCTCAATTCCAGCAATTTCGAAAAGAGAAGGTTTTGTCGGAGGATTCAACGAGTATCCGGTAACCTCTGCTCCCACATTAGCCAGAATCTTGCACAGCCATGAGCCCTTGAACCCGGTATGACCTGTAATGAATACCCTCTTGCCTTTATAAAAGCTTATGTCAAATTCGCTCATCTCAATCCTCCCAAACTTTCCAAGGTGCGCGATTTGCAGACCACAATGCTTCCAGTTTGTCTTTTTCGCGCTTAGTATCCATGCACTGCCAGAAGCCACTGTGATAGAAGCTCTTAAGTTCTCCGGCTTTAGCAAGTTCTTTCAATGGTCCCTGCTCAAACACAGTCCAGTCGCCCTCTAAATAATTGAAGATTTCCGGATTGCAAACCATAAAGCCGCCGTTAATCAACGAGCCATCTTCATCATCTTTCTCACGAAAATCAGTAATCGTATCATTTTCATCAATATCCAAAACACCCTTCTGCTGGGCCAAACTCACAGAAGTAAGCGTCACACATTTGCCATGCGATTTATGGAAAGCAATCAGCTCGGAAATATTCACATCCGATACCGCATCACCATAGGTTAAACAAAAAGGTTCACTGCCGACATACTTCTGAATACGCTTTACACGACCACCCGTCATGGTGTTCAGTCCAGTATCAACTACTGTAACCTTCCACTGCTCGGCGTGTTTATCATGAACGATGACTTCGTTTCCTTTTGTAAAATCGAACGTAATATCAGACGTATGCAGGAAATAATCAGCGAACCACTCTTTGATGACATGCTGTTTATAACCGGCGCAGATGACAAACTCATTCACACCATAATGTGAATACAGCTTCATAATGTGCCAAAGGATTGGCATCTCGCCAATTTCAAGCATCGGCTTAGGTTTAAATTGTGACTCCTCTGAAATTCTCGTTCCGAATCCTCCGGCTAAAATAACTGCTTTCATAACGCTTACTCCTCATTAATTTTTCTACAGAACATATTTCTTCAGCGGCTTAATCCTTGACATCGCCCAAGATGCAGAAATGCCGCAACACACAAAGACAATCCAAAATACAGGTACCATCAGGCAATACTTATCAAACGACACCGGCGTAACCTTCAAAAACTTATATACGAAATTAATGAATAGCGGATGGATGAGATAAACCCCAAAACAAAGCCTATCTATCTTCCACAGTCTCTCCGTCCATCTATCATCAATCTGCAATCCTTTAAACAACATAAAAACTACAACCGAAAGAGCTGCAATAATCGGACTGGAATATCCAACATACCCGCTGAAATCATCAACTATTACGACCAGCACACAAACCATTGCTCCGAGACATATGCAGCCGACAACCGCTAATTTTCGGTTAACAGTATCCAGTAGTCACTCACATACTTAGTTAATGCCACAATAACGTAATCCATTCTATAAAATCGTACCTGCATTACTGCGGTACCAAAAGTCTTCTCTCCTCACATCGCTCCATCATTCCTAAACACACCCACAACCGTTTTCCAAAGTATCTTCAAATCCAGTCTCAAACTCCACTCATTGATATACTCCGTATCCAGTTTCACCACTTCCTCAAAGTCCGTAATGTTGCTTCTTCCACTTACCTGCCACATTCCAGTCAATCCCGGTCGGAAGGCCATCCTTGCTCTGTGATGTGGTTTATATTGTTCCCACTCATCGAGTGTCGGTGGTCTGGTGCCTACGAGGCTCATGTCGCCCATCAAGACGTTGAAGAACTGCGGGAATTCATCCAGGCTTGTTTTTCTGATGAATTGTCCGATCCCGGTCTTTTTTCTTCCGTCCGGCAGAACTTTGTTGCCGATGATCCGGGGATCGAAGTCCAGTTTGAACATCATGCCGTCGCTGATCTTATTCTTGGACATGAGTTCTTTTTTTCGGGCTTCGGCGTCCATGTACATGCTTCGGAATTTGTACATCTTGAATTTTCTTCCGTTTCGGCCGATTCTCTCCTGGGAGAAGAAGATTGGACCTGGGGAGTTTATGTAGATAACCGGACCAACTGTGATCATGATCAGCAGGGTGATCAGGCATCCTACAAGTCCTCCGGCAATGTCCATCATTCGTTTGACAGTCAGTTTCGAGGAATCTGCATAGTTCATGCTTGTGGTGATCACTATATAAGTGCCTATTTTTTCTACCTGCTTGCGGCCTGACGGCAGAGCTCCGGATTTCGTGATTCCTGTATGTACAGTGATTCCCATCTCCATGAAAGCATCAACAAGTTGATCAGGATATTCGTTTTCATCACAGGGAGGGATAAATACTTCGTCTATCCATTCACCGCAGGCAAATTCCACCACATCTTTTTGATCTGCTACAATGGGAATTCCGTAAATTTCGGTTCCCGTAAGATCTGTGTCCAGAGATACTGCTACGATTCTGGAATATTCCAGACAGTTCTGTGATACCGTCTGAAGTGTTTCCCGCAGAATCCTTTCAGGTGCAAGGATCAACAGGGATTTTTTCTCTGTATTAAATTCTTTTTTCTGAAGGATTTTCTTCCAGATCAGTCTGGCAGCGTAGGATATCGCAATATAGAACGGAACCATGATATAATAGGAAAATCTTGAATAGATACTTCCCATCTGTGTTGTAAACAGGTAAAAGGCTGCTACCAGTTCTACCAGTATCACATGTTTACATGTAGCCGTCAGTTCATCGAAATAGCCTCTTTTCAATACATTTTTGAAAGAATCTGATACGATTTCCACAAAGAAATCAATAAATAGAAATGCGATTGCAAGGATACGGTAATCGCTGTCTGTGTACGGATTACTTATCCCGAAGCGAACGATATACGAAACGATAAATGCCAGCTGCATGCACAGGACATCAATCAGCATAAAGTCGGCATGTTTTGTCCATCCTCTTCCTTTTTTTCTATACATACTCCCTGTAACTCCCTGATAAATATTTTTCTTTTCTCTTCCTATTTCCAATCCATTCCTATACTGTCCAGCTGTCTGATCCGTTCTTCCCCCAGAACCATTCCGCTGGATCCGGGATGTTTCCGTTTGGATCGTATATTTGATATCCATCTGCCCAGCTTTACACCATTTACGGAGTATGACAGCGGAATGTTCAGGTTTCCGTGTGCTTCGTAATAGCTTCTTGCCAGTGCATATTTCTCATTCCACTGTCTGGCTGTTTTTTTCTCTGTTTTGAATCCTATCTTTTCGAGACGTTCCATCTGCTCCTCTGACAATGGAGTCCGTTGTGGATTTTCACCGGATGTCTGACGGCTGATATCAGAAAGCCATCTTCCAAGAGGGATTCCATCCTCTGTGATATATTTCGTCATTACTTCAAGGTTTCCATGAATTTGGTAATACTCCTCGGCCGCCTTGAAATATTCCTCCCACTTCTCTGTGTTTCTGTCCCAGATCATGCCCAGTGCGGCAAGCTGTTTCTGCTGTTCTTCTGTAAGTGTTTGGTCCAGACCTTTTGTTTTTACTTTTGCCCGCAGGTTGCTGATCCATCTGCCCAGTTTGAAACCGTCAGATGTTTCATACCTTGCTTTAATATCCAGATTTCCATGTTCACTGTAATACGTCTGTAATTCTGCCAGGGCTTTCTTCCAGTTCTGGTCTTTGGTGTCCCAAATCATACCGATCTCATTCAGCTTTCTTACTTTCTCTTCTGTCAGGTTTCCGGTTACTGTGCCGGAATAAACTCTGCGCTGGGTCTGTATCCAGCTCCCAAGGGTAAGTCCTGTTGAAGTGACATAGCTTTTGGGAATCCTGAGATTGCCATTTTCCTGATACCATTGTCTGGCTGCAAGGTAATAGGTTTCCCATGCAGAGCTTAAATTTGTCTGCAGTTTCTGAAAAAGCATTCTGCAGTCTTTTGTTTCATCTATGATCTGGAAGTGATCACTGAAATGCGAACCTTTTCCATATGTAGTCGGAAACAGCACCATTGCTTCTTCCAGTTCTTTTTTCAGACAGTCAATGCAATAGAGACTGTCGAAATTGTTGACCAGATCAAAGATAACCGGTGTTTTTTCCGATCCTGCCGAAAGCGCACGGCCAATCTGCTGCAGATAAATGATCGGAGAGACTGTCGGACGTAACAGGATCACGCCGTCTACATCATCCACATGAATTCCCTCATTTAACATATCAATACAGAAAAGCAGTTTCAGGTGTTTACTGTCATCTTTTTTGAATGCTGTAAACTCTCTGCCTGTGGCAGCATCACTGTAAAATGCAGTGTATACATGTGGGCTGAGGTCGACCTGTCGAAACCATGTGCTGACCTGTTCTTTCATCTCGTCCATATGTTCTTTGTCAGAGCAGAAGACAATGTATTTGCCATTTTTCTTTGTCATGTGTTTCTTAAACACTAGTTCCAGACCATCTGCGTGTTCCAGCGCACGGCGCAGCTGTTCAAGCAGCTTCTGGTTTTCTGTGATCAGTCCCTGATTCGATAAAGTCCGGATACGTTTTTTTAACTGTTCCAGTTCTTTTTGATAGGAATACATGGCTATCACGTATTTGGGTTCCGGCAGAATCTCACGGACAATTGCTTCTCCAAGAGTCATTTCAGAGGCAATTTTTCCGTCAAAAATCTCTTCTGCCATGTTCCTCTGATTGTCCAGATACCGTATATTTGTCGCAGACAGACCGAGACGCTTTGCATTTGGACATGTATCTAGAAGTTTTCTTACACTCCTTCCCCATTCCTGCGCGCCACAGCGGTGAAATTCGTCCAGAATGATATAGTCTGGATGCAGGGTTTCGATGCTGTCTTCGTTCTTCATCAGACGGCTGTAGGACATAAACTGAATGTTTGGAAATTTCATATTCAGTTTTTCCAGCTGAGTCTGATAGATGTATTCACTTGGTGACAGCCACAGAAAATGTTTTGATGGATTTTCTTCTGCCAGCTTGAATGCGATCAGGGATTTCCCTGTGCCTGTGGGATGAATGACTGCTGCCATTTTTTCCTTTTCCAGCATGGCTGTAACTGCCCTGTATGCCTGCTGATTGTGTTTGAAAAGATGTATGCTCATTTCCTGTATCCCTCCCAGAGGTACGAAGCAGGAGGAAGTTTGATTTCGCAGATTGTTTTAATCTGCGAAATGGGCACATACGTGCCAACCTCCCCAATTTTATTAAATTTCTTATCAAATCACTGTTAATATAATATGCTGATTAAGCTATTTTGTCAATAAATGGCTATTTATTTAGTACATTATAACATAAACTGACCAATTTATTTAGTGCTTTTTGTAAGAAAATCAATCTGACTGTTGGAAAGTATCTCCATTACGGGTCAGAATCGTGGTCAGGAGCCATAGAAAGGAGTTTTATATTTTGGCAAGACGAGGAGAAAACATACGAAAAAGAAGTGACGGCAGATGGGAAGGCCGATATCTGATCCATATAAATGGAAGCAAAAAATATCGTTCCGTATATGCCCCTTCTTATAATGAAGTAAAACAGAAACTCTTTAACAGCAAGAAAGAATCTGAGATTACTCTGCTCTCCCAAAAAGAGCAGACAGCTCCCCTAAATGGCAGTGTTGATATGAGTCTTGATGAAATCGGTCAGTTGTGGCTTATCTATATTAAGGATAATCGCAAGTACTCCACCTACAGAAAATATGCCAACATCTATGATATGCATATCCGGGATACTTTTGGCAGTCTGACAGCAGACGAGATCAGCCTGGAAATCATAGAGAAAGCCCTGCCAAAGGAGATATCTGCCAGTCTATATAAAAGTATCTACTGTGTGCTGAATCAGATTTTATCTTATGGAAACCGATACTGCGGCACTCCGAAAATTCATTTAAAAACAGAAAAGCTGCGGACAGTTCCCAAACCCGTGCAGACAATAAATGCTACAGACCAGCAGAAGCTATGCCGCTATCTGCTCTCGGATCTTGATTCCTGTAAACTTGGCATTCTGATATGCCTGTATATGGGACTGAGACTCGGGGAAATCTGTGCCTTAAAGTGGGAAGATATCGATTTCCAGAGAAAAACGATTCATATTAACAGGACTGTCCAGAGGATTCAGGTCGGGCAGGAGGATAAGAAAACGATTCTGTATGAAGGACCTCCCAAAACTCTCTGCTCTGTCCGGGAGATCCCGATCCCGGAATTTCTCTTTCCACTTCTTCTCTCTTGTAAGGATGATGGGGTTTATGTGTTGAATAAATTTTCCCCGATGGAACCCCGTACTTATCAGTACAAGTTTTATTCTTATCTGGATAAAGCATATATAAAGAAGTCTCACTTTCACGCACTGCGCCATACATTTGCGACAAACTGCATCAGTAACGGGGCTGATGTCAAGAGTGTCAGCGAAATGCTTGGCCATTCTAATGTAAATATCACTTTGAATAAATATGTCCATCCATCTATGGATACTAAGCGTAACATTCTGGATTCGCTTTCTTCTATCTCTTCTATAAATGGTCAGATCAGTGGTCGGATCATTTCTTAACCTTTGATCTCATGCACGTTTCCGGTGCCCATTTCGCAGATTAAAACAATCTGCGAAATCTCTGTACGTGAGTAGTCCATCCGGCGTTTTTCAGATGCGCGGATGGATTTTTTCTCTGTCATTTTAGAACTGTTTGTTCTTTTTATTATATTATACTCTGCTCTTTCACGCAAGTAAAATATCAGACAGTTATCGTCCTATCGTTCCTGCCATGGACATGATTTCTAAAATATCTCTGTATAAATAAAATACCCGCCGCGGAAGATATTATGCATATCTGTCCACAGCGGGTGTTTTATAAATTTTCGAAAATCACATCGAATCATCCGGATGATTGTCGATTTATGTTCGAAATCAAAGCAAAAATATCACATTATTTGATAATATTGTTTGAATATATTTTGAAATAAGTATATACTAATAGAAAATGAATTTGGAGGGATAATTATGCTGATAGAATTCAGGTTCAAGAATTATAGATCATTTCGTGATGAGGCGACGCTATCTATGGAAGCAACGGGGCTTGGCCCCTTCAAAAAGAGCTTGATTTCATATGGTTCGTTGAACTTATTACCGAGCGTTGCTATATATGGAAAAAATGGTGGAGGTAAAAGTAATGTAATTCGGGCGTTTTGGCTGGCTGTGCAATTCATTAAAAATGCGCAAAGAACACAGCACGAAAACGCAAAAATACCAGTAATACCATTTGCTTTAAATGATTATTCTGAAGATGAACCAACAGAATTTGAATTTATCTATACTCTAGACGGAATTAAATACTGGTATTCCTTTGCTGCAACAAAGGAAAAGATATATAAAGAATATTTATACCACGCACCAAAGGGACAAAAAGCGTTAGTTTTTAAAAGAGAAAATCAATCATTTATTTTTACAGAAGAAAAGGCAAAGAGAAAGTTAATCAGCGAAACCGTTGCATCGAATCAGTTGTTCTTTTCGTTGGCTTGTACAATGAATGACGCTATTTGCGCAACTGCAATGAAGTGGTTTCGGGAATTGCTTTATTTTTCAAGGGATTATTCAGATATTCCCAAACAGCTGTTGGATTATTCTAATGATGCCAATATGCTGCAGGCGATTTCGGATTATGCCAAAGCTGCGGATCTCGGTATTGAAAGTATGCAATTTGAAATTGACAGTAAGGAAATTAAGGACAATCTAAGTTTTCCCGAGAATATACCAGACGGTATAAAAGCAGCCTTGATTCAGTTTATGCATATTCTGGCAGATACGTCGAGCAACTCAGAAACAAGATTAAAAATGAATGAGGTTAAAGCAATATCGAAACATCAGGGTATCAATGCTAATGGAGAAGCGGTTTTATACCCGTTAGAATTATCGGATGAATCAGACGGAACCAGAAAACTCATGTCTATTGCACCTGCAATCGAGTCAGCACTGAAAAAAGGCGGAGTTCTTATCGTTGATGAAATTGAAAAAGAACTTCATCCAATGTTAGTAGATTTTGTTGTGGCAAAATTCCAGAGTAAGCAGTCTAACCCAAAAGGAGCGCAGCTTATCTTTACGACTCATAACACGGAACTTATGAATATGGAAATCCTGCGTAAGGATCAGTTGTACTTTGCAGACAAAAGCAATGAAGATGGGATATCAGAGCTTTATAGTATTAGTGGATTAGGTACCAGAACTACAGAAAATATCAGAAAGGGATATTTGCTTGGTAAATATGGTGCAACTCCTGATATTGAGATTGAGGAGGTGGAATAATGCCTCGTAAAGTAAAATCTGCCAAACCACTAATCTATGTATTTTGCGAAGGTGAAAGTGAACAGGCATACACTGATTATTTAAAAAAGACTTTCTCGGACGTTGCTGTTTTAAAAAGGCCACCAGATACAGGACTGTTTGAAGAAGCAGAAGCAAAGTTTTCAAAATCTCCCAAATATAAAAACAGCATAGATGTAACAGATGAAATATGGTTTTTTTATGATGTAGAAGAAAAGGATATTCCAAAATGGAATGATAGGTTTACGATTATAAAGAAACTTCGTAAATTGAGAAAAAAACAAGGAATACGGGTAAGATTACTAATGACTAGTGGATGTATTGAGTATTGGTTTATGTTGCATTACAAATACTATACTCCGAAACTCATTACCGTTCCTGAAAAGGAAAAGGTTATTAATGAAGTTAAAAAATTAATCCCAACTTACGTAAAAGGAAATTCTGCGGCAACAGAGAAGATTGCAGTCAATTATCAAAAAGCAGTAGAAAATTCAAAGAAAACTGTAAAAGCATTATTGCCAGATGGACTGCCGGGAATAGATGATACAGATGTCAGAAATCAATGGTTAAATACAAAGAGCGTCACATTTTCTAATGTATATGAAGCAATTGAATTTTTACAAAACTGTGGATAAAAATGTATCGTAGCATTTGAGTCAGACTCGATGATAGGAAAGGGGCTGTCTATTTCCCGACAGGACAGCCCCTTTCCTATAAAAAGAGCTGTCCGCCCCGAATGCAGATTTCTGCATCCGAAATTCAGACAGCTCTCTGAATTACTCAGATAGAGTAATATTTAATTTCTTAGATTTCAGCCAGTTTCAGCAGATCAGGGATCTTGGATTCCCAGCCAAGTGCCATGATATGTACACCCTGACAGTATGGCTTGCACTCTTTGATGATACGTGCAGCGATCTCAACACCTGTGATACCTGCTTTTGTCTTTTCTTTGTCTGCTTTCAGTTCCTCGAGCATTTCGTCCGGAACATGAATGCCGGCAACATTATTGTTCATGAATTTAGCCATTCCAGCGGACTTAGGAATAATGATACCAACCTGTACAGGTTTTCCGAACTGTTTTGCTTTTTCCATGAATTTGATGAATTTCTCCGGTTCAAATACTGCCTGTGTCTGGAAGTATTCTGCACCTGCTGCTACTTTTCTTTCCATTTTTGCAAGCTGTGCGTCAACGGAATCGCTGCATGGAGATACAACAGCACCCTTGGAGAATTTCGGAGGTTCGCCAACCAGTTCGTTTCCACCAAGATCCACACCGGATTCCAGAAGCTT
>SKEL01000345.1_pt1 | contig 50838 bp, 78 predicted proteins | sample 4826741 | NCBI WGS metagenome assembly SKEL01 (sample SAMN11008810, study PRJNA524170) | human gut metagenome | biome: Human fecal sample; material: Feces; isolation source: fecal sample from pouch patient p33 | host: Homo sapiens | place: Israel: Tel-Aviv | collected 2016-03-22
TTCACCTAAGCAGTTGAGCGGATCTTGTGAAGCTCTTGCGCCGTCCAGATACCCATATCGGACGCATCACCTTTAACGCCGCGAGTAGCCAGATAGCTAGAAACAATATCCGCATCTAGCTGATCAAATTTTTCTTTTTCCATTTTCTTCCTCCATATATAAAGGCTGTTAGTATGTAACGCCACAATGATAGCATTTTTTGTTAAACGTGCAACATAATTTTGTGTTATGCGCTAATGCTTACCCCGACAATATATGAATCATGATCAACCTTTACATGTTCGCCAGTAAAGATCCAACCGCTCAGTAAGTCGCCTTCACTGTATGCCGCATCTCCATCTTGCGTTACAAATACTTTATCTCCATATTCTGGCGATTCGCTCTCAGAAGTTAAGCACCATACAATACCTCGACTAACAACACTAACTGGATCACCATACTCATATATGCACGAGTCCAGCGGCCTTACTGCCACGCCAATAACAAGATCCCCATTAATACTGGCTATTTTGTATCCATTTGTTATATGTGATAGTCGAACAATCTTACCTGGCGCAATAAATTCATCTCCGCACACGAAAGATCCGTTAATCACCATTATTGAAGAATCGACCATGCACCCTGGCGACTCAGCGCCAACAATGACTGAATAATCACTCATGATAACTCCAAATATAAAAAAGGCGCTCACTGAGCGCCATATTTATTAACCTGCTGAAACTGCCGGAACTTTTTGCACCTGAACCTCTACCAGCTTCAAGTCTTGAAACTTGGTGAAATCACCAGTCGCAATCCAGTTGGTTTCGATAGTGCCAGAAGTGGTATCAACCTGACCATCTTCAGACAGCTTGATTGTAGTGCCGAACGCTGGCGCGGATGCGTCTTTAGCCAACATCCAAACACGCCCTTCAGTCATTACGTTGATTCCGCCGCCAGATTCATAAATCATTCGACCGTCAGACGAAGTTGTCTGAAAGTGAGATCGAATTGCAACGCCGTAAGCCTTGCCGCTTGCCGCCATCGGCTTAATTAGCTTATTGCCCATAGCGTCAACGCCGCCATGCTGGACCGCCACACCAACAAAAACAGACTGATTCTGATTGCCTGCCGCATTCTCAAGAACACAAGCGCCATCAATATTATAAGCTGAAGTGTCAGAAACCTGACCAGGTAACGCACGAGACATTACAGCAAAGTAGCTTGCTCCAATTGTAGCCATGTTTATTTCTCCTTATTTAAGTTTTTTCAAACGCGCAGTAGGATCAAGGGAGTCGGTTTTTTCACTCTTGCCAGATTCGAAAGAATCACCCTTAACAGATTTACGCTGCGCCGCCATTTTATCAGACTGCTTCGCAAGGTCAAAAGCTGTTTCAATATATGCATCGGCTTTTTCTGAAATATCAGCGCCAGTGACTTCTTTGACATAAGCAACCTTGATAGCTTTAGCGTCCAAGCCGTCACACTTGATGCCAATTTCAGTTGCATCTGCAACCAGCTTGGCGTGTTCTTCTGCGTCAGTCTTTGCCTTCTTAACAGCTTCTGCAATCTGCGCCGGAATGCCATCGACTTTAGTTTTCAGGGCGTCGCGCTCGGCCTCAAGGCCATCAGCTTTTTCGGTTGCAGCTTTTGCATCTGCCTTTAACGCCTCAATATGATCAGCAACGGCCTTTGGAACATCAAATTCTACCGCGCCATCAAGTTTAATTTTTACTGTCATTTCCTCATCTCCTTTGTCATTTAGAACCTCGTCACTATACGGAAAATCTTGTTCACTATCAAGATTTAATTTGGCAATGCCAGCACGACCACGAAAGACAAGCGCAATGTGATTAACACGGATATTCGTCTGAATGGCGTCAAATTTAACCCAATCAGGAGAATCAGGTTTCCAGTCTTCCTTTAGGTCTTCCTCAAACAAGTAATCACCGGTTTTATTATTACCCCATCCTGGCTTATCAATATCAACCGATGTGTAACCAACTGAAATTTCCGCCGTGTCTTTCTTTCTTGCGCTCTCAATTGCTCGCTTTGAGTAAATACTTAACGGAACTTCAACGCCAACACCATTTGGAACACCAGCACCAGCGCATGAACCAACAACAACCTGATCCGCATTGTCCGGTGTTACCGTGACGTGACCGATAGTGATCGGCTTGCCTGCGAACGTAGCAAGCGAATCAGCCTTAAACACCTCTGACGCTGGTCGAAACTCTCGTCTGATTCCATACGGTGTGCGGTACTCCTGCAAGCCAATTCGCGCCACAATTGGGCGATCCACTAAAAATCCATTATCATCAAAATGCGCCTTAACCTGGACGCTATCAAATCTTTGTTTTGCCTTCATTAATTACTCTCCTTTATTATTCCAATCTGGAATCGCCCAGCAACGGCAACCCCACGGCTCACCAGGGAAATCATGAATTGCATCAAGCGCTATTCTTTTACCCTCCCATAACACATGCTGCAAGCGCTCTCTATCATCTAACATTCCATGCCAGAAATAATGAGTCACCTTAGCATCATAAAGGCGCTGGCGCATCAGGCGACTATTCCACGCGCCGATAATGTTTTCTGATCTCGTTTTACCCCAAGAGCTATAAACAGCAAATCTCTTTTCTGCAAGATCATTAACCTGTTTATCATTGCTTCCGCGAAAGTTTGCATTGCGAATGTTTGTTGACCAGTCAGACACAATATTTGTGAATAACTTCCTTAGCGATGATTCTGTAAGGCCATGCCATTGACCGTAAAGCGTCTGATACCACTCCTCGTTAGCGTTAGCGCCAACCGCGATCAAAACAATTACCGCCGTGTTATCCTTTCCGCCAGTTGACTTGGCAACATTGATAAACTGCTTCGCATTGAATTTATAGATTGTCAACGCGATTGCAGGAAGAGTTGAAACAATGCCAGCTATAATGTCAGTTGCCAGGCTGTTAATTTCATCTTCTGCGCTGTTGATCTCATTATCGGTTGCGTCAAACTTCATCGCTTTTGTTCGCTTGCGCATGAGAACCACAAGATCTCTAATTGCCTCCTGAATTGAGCGGCTAAATTGCCGCTCGCTTGCTTCAGGAAAGCGCCATTGTTTAACGACGCCCTTCACTTTCATTGCTCATTCCCCTGTGTGCCTGGCTCCGGCTCAGTTGGCTCCGGCAGCTTGATTTTATTAGTGTCCTTTAGTTTAACGCTTGGGGCGATTGCTCGCAACGTGTCTCGCGCTTCTTCAACATCAAGGAACTGACCATCAATAGCCTTGCTGATTGAGTCGATATTCTTATTAAGAATTTCAGCCTGATCTTTATCGCTAGGAACGCTCAAAGGTGAAAACTCAATGCTCCACTCCTGCTCACTAATGATGAACGGTAATAGGAATTCAAGGATAGGCTTGTAATCCTCAACGCGTTTTCGTTCAATCAGCTTATAGAATGTTTCAAGCGCCGTGTTTTGGCTTGCGCTAACGCCGCCAACGTTTTTGTTTTTCAGGATGATTTCATGAATACCTGAAAGGGAAACGATGCGATCCATTTTCTTTTCCAGAAAAGAATCAACGCCGCTAATATCAGAGTTAAGAACATCATATTCCTCATCCTCAGCATCAATACCAATGGCCTTGCCTACTCCACCCTCATCGTCAACCTGCGCAAGTCTCAGGCGTGCCGCGCTAACTCCCTCCTCATCATCGCACAAGTCAGCGAGTCCTTTAGCTTTCCATACTGCCTGTTGCTTCCGCCGCAATAATTGCGTTGCCAATGTTTCACAATAGTTATAATCAACAATGGCCTCAACAAGTCTCTTGTTGAGAACTGACTCACCCCATCCATCATTGCTGCGTCGCTTTGCGTTAGGTATCCGCTCACCGTCGATAATGCAAACACGCGTGTAGTGTACCTGGTATTCCGGCAAATCTCCGCCTGGCGTTACAGTGTAAAGCACTGGCTCACCATAGCGAACCTTGCGGGGATTAGTTTCGCGCGCTTCAACGCGAATCTGATAACGATCATAAACGCGCACATCTTCCAGAATAGCTCCAGGCTTTACAGGTGATTTGAGCGCTCGCCCATCCTGAACAAGAGCAATGATTGCAGATCCGCCAAACAAACGCGACCAGCAAAGCGCATCAATGATTTTTGCATTCAATCGCTTCTCATCCCACAAAGAACGGAATGCCGCCTCGTCTGCCACGCCGTCAACAGTAAAGCCAGGGGAAACCATTTCCTCTGGTACTACGTCAATAATCCTTTTTGCCAGGCCATCTTTTTCGTAAAAGTCAGCAAGTGTCTTGTATGGCATTGATTGCATGTAGAATGGTTGCTCTACTCGAGATTTGCAATTCTCGCCTTTAAAGATCTCGTTATAGCCGTCAGCCTTAACGATTCGTGATTTACTCATTATCTTTCCTCCAATAAAAAAGGCTGGATTTACCAGCCTTTGATTATATATTGGTTTGTCGATTCGTGCTATTTGTTCCGCAAACCTGCCAATTTTTTCATTCTTCCTACCGGATCATCTGCCATGTTCATTTCAATGTTAACAGCATCAATGATGTTATCAACAATATCATCATGAGGATGCGAATCATCGAATGTAAACGCCGCAACTTCAGCCAGTATCTCAGCCAGCATATGGTGGGATTCTGGAAGTGCTACGCGTCCGGCGCGCATTACTGGCGCTGCGTCCATTGCACGAGTAACCTTGTCTTTATCGCGCTGAACGGGATTGATCTTGATCATGATTTTTTTCGCTGCGCTCTGAATCAAGCCAGTGCCAGACGATTTATCTTCAACATGAATCCTTCTCAACGTTCCGCATTCTTTATTGCGCTTCCAGCACTGATTAATGAACGCAACAAAATTAGTCTCAAGGTCTGGCGCTTCCCATTTTCCGCGAACACCATCAATGAAGTAAACGCGATCTTTATACATCCCCCAATAACAGATCACGGAGTAGTCGTTAAGCTCCCCTGTTTTCTGCGCGGTATCAACCGTGATAAATGTATATTCAAAGCGATCCGGTTTTGGTAGCGTGCATTTCTCGCTGCTTCCGTAATACTGAAACCACTCAGTTTTAAACACGTTGCCGCCAAGCGCAACAGGCTGTTGCTGATACTGACTAGCAAACGTGTACGGATCAGCATTTCGAAGTGCAAGTAATTCCTCCGCGCTTTCCTTAGCAGGCCAGAATGAATAATGAGCAACACCATCAATCATTACTGGCTTACTGGACAAAACATCGCGATCAAACTCAGGCTTTAACCAATCAGGAAGCGTTTCGCGATATTCCTTAGTAACGAGCGCCGGAATACTGACCACCTTAAACTTGATGCCGCCCATGCCGCCGTTTGTCATGAACCATGTTGAATCATTGACGTGTAGCCGTTGCTGGACCATTACGATTGGCGTGGTGTCCTTCATTCGACGTGATCGCACTGTGTTCTTTAGGCGCATGTGTCCGGCTTCGCGCTTCACCTTAGAAAGCATATCATCCGGCTTGTCTGGATCGTCAAGAACCAGCATACCAGTAAATCCATCGTCCATGTAGCCGCCACGCAGACCAGTAACCTGACCACCGATAGAACGCGAGTTAACTTGCAATTTAACCTTGCCGCCATCGGTTACAATCAAATCCTTTGCGCTCGCCTTTGCCAGCTTTCCTGGCCATAGCTCCTGCCATTCTGGAGAACCAATAATCTCCTTAATTCGGTTGCTATTCTGTTGGACAAGGCCATCACTAAACGAAAGATTAAGATTTCGCACCTTCTTACTTTTCAATGACGCATAAGGTGACATGTGGATCGAGAATATCTCTGTTTTACCACTGCCTGGCGTTATGTTGAAAATTACATTCTGTGACTCGCCTTTGATGATTTTTTCAACTTCGCTGCATAGGTAACTGAAATGCCAGTTCCCCAAGAATTTCTGGCCTTGCAATAACTGAAACCAAATGCGGATCATCTTTTCGAATGAATATTCGCTCATTTCCTTAACGGCGCGTTTTTGCGCCGCTGTTAAGTCTTCCCAAATCAGCATTATATCTTCTCCAGAATGTCAATTACCGCCTCTTTGACTTCCTCCGCCGTTACAGCGTCAACGCTGGCGCTTGTGTTATTCTCAATGGTAACGGTAGCTGGCTTTTCAATGCCGATCTCTTTACCAATGAATCCGGCGTTAACAATATTGTTTGCGGCAAGCTGGAATTTTTGCTCGTAAACAACGCCGTCGATAAAGTCCATAACATCGCTGAATCCTGGCTCACGTCGCCATTTTTCAAGCACGGAAGCAGAAAGGCCAGCGAATAATCGGAATCCGTTTAAGGTGAACACGCGCGGCTTATGAATCTTGCTTTCGTATACGTCACCCTGAAAGGATGCCGTTTCCGCAGCCTGTATATGGTTTTCCTCAGCCCACGTAAAGTAACGAACAGCCAGATCAAATACCTGCTCCGGCGTGTACTTGTGCGCCTTTGTCATTTTTGCTATATCGCCATATTGCTTATTATATAGTTTTTTAAAATTGCAAGCCTTTACTGCTGGCTCAACGTTTTTAGCCATAATTCGCCCTCCTTTATAACAAAGTCTCATTATAGACAAATTGCAGGCAATAAAAAACCCGCCATTTGGCGGGTAGTTGGTCAATACTTGTATTTTACTTTTTCTGGATTTGTTTTCATAGTGCTGTGAATCCTGCCACCGATTGATAAATAGTGACCGCGAACCTGCCAAACTTTCTGTTCTTCATCCCAAAACGCTAAAGCAAATTCACCTTTTTTTGACTTATAGCGAACACCAACAGCCACCACGAAAGATACAGCAACAAAGCCGATTAGAACACCAATGATTAAAGAAACCAAACCAATAATTACAGAACTCATGATATTTTCCTTACAAGATCTATTGAAAACTGGTGAGTGTATTGATTAGCGCCGGACAACTCTTTTGCTCTTGTTGCTGCCTCAAGCTCTCCGCGCGCTTCAACCTCACATTCAAAACTTTGTCTGCATGACGAGCAATTACGCCCCATTCGCCTGATCGTCAACCTTACTTTGTACTTCATCTTTTACGATCTCGCGTTTGATGCAATTGATATTGTGAACTGGGTACAAGCATTCACCAATTCGAATGAATTTTCCATCATCATCAATGTCATCCTCGGATACAGTTACGGTAAAACTGTTGCAGTGGTAGCCATTGAAAGGATGAAAAACAAGACCGCCAAAAAGAATTGTTAATTTGTACTTTTCCATATATTCACCTATAAAAAAGGCGATAAGTCTTACGGTAAAAACCTGCATATCGCCGTTGTTGCGTGGCAACCGCGCCACCCGTTCGGCACTAATGCCGCTCTTATGTAAACGCTTAATATGCTAACCAATCAGGAAATCGTTGTCAATCATTCGCGGTCAAATGCGTTCCCCCATCTCCCACGAAGATAACCACATAACCAGATGAATTGGGTAATTGTCAGCATTGGCGCAACTGGCTGATAATGTTCGGCAATAATGCCCTTCATAACTTCATCAACATACTTCCCGCGCTTTTCAACATCCGCTTTCATTGCCTCGCCGCACTTCTTAGCCTGGCGTTTTGCAGCGTTGAATTGTGCTTCGTTCATTCCAAACATTACAGACCTCTACCCTTCCACAAGTTGTACATTTCGAAATAGTGCATTGCCGTTTCAGTGTCGCCGCGTTCTAATGCTTCCTATTGCTTTTGTGCGCACCACTGCGACGGTTTCACATAGTTATCCATTGAATCACCTTGCATAAAAAATGCCTCGTTAAAATGCGCCCTGTTAGCTGTATGAGGCATTCAATTTTAATTAAAAATCGTCTAGCAACTCACGAAAGTTGTTAAGCGTTGCAACTTTAGCGCAATCCCACTCCGTCGATCCGGCCTCTTCCCACGGAGAACCAGGCCCGTGATTTGTCATGTCGTCGATTAGTGATGAAATTTCATCAACAACAATCTCCTTCAAATGCTCTCGGTGCTCTATGTCTTCCACTGGCTCAAAAGCCTGAATTACACCGCCTAAAACCTGTTGATGTGCCTTTGCCTTGTCCAAATCATCATGGATGAAACGATGCTCTTTCTTGTTCTCGTTAGTTCCGATTTGGTAGTAGTGAATGTAAATCATTTATATTTCTCCGTTACCTGCTTTGCAACTGATTTGGCGTAATTGGCAAATGCCGACTCCATGCTTTCATTCTTTCGCTTCCAATTATGAACTTTTAAAGCCGTGTATCCATTTTCAGCAAGCCATTTTGCAGTTTCTGCCGCGTCAGTCGGACGTGGTGAGAATTTTTGATCAAGCTGAGTAAAAAGCTCTCTTGCAACCTCATGATCAATAATCATTTCATCAGTTGATCCGCAAAGTGCACGAGAACCTACAGCGTGAAGGAGTTTCTTTGCTTGCTCTTCTGAAAGGTTAATCGTGATCATTCCTCTACTACCTCGCATTCGTCATGGTTTACGCCGATGTTATCACCGATTCGAATTTCTTCCGTGTTGCGGATTGCCAACACGCAGTAAGAACCATCGCGAAAGAATCCGTCAACCTCTACAATGTCACCAACTTTGAACCCGCATTGCTCAAGGGTGATGCTTCCGTCATTGCGGTCAATGTCAACCCTGGTGATTCGAATTTTCATTTTGATTTCCTCTGTTTCGCTTCAATGAGGACACTTTAACAAATGCCCTCGCGGAAGTTTTAACAAAAAGTGCTATTAGCTCATATAATAAATTTCATCGCGCACAAAATCGTCAAAATCAGATTGCGTTAATGGTCGATCCTCTAATGCTGCCTGCTCTATCATTTCAACCAGGGCGCAATCCATATCAAGATAATGCGCATCAAAATCATACCATGACGCCATTTCGCGCGCCCAGGAGCGGCAACTCTTGAATCCGTAACGTCGGATACAGTTTGCTGTGTAAAATGAGTCATTCCAACCACGCTCAAGCGCTGCCTTTTCGAATGCGTTAATCAACATCTTACGATTGCTTTTAGTCATTTGCTTCCTCCTTTTAGCGCCACCGAAGCGGCGCGGTTAAACATTATTTCTTCCCGGTCAGAATGTAACGCTTGCCATTTTTAAATCCATCGCCGTAGCCGTAATATGCGCCAGCCAGGAAGATAATCATTCCGCCGACTGACTCAACAATGCCGCTATAACCATAAGCCAAATGGGAACCAACGATAAGGGCAATAAAAGTGATAATTACTCTTTTCATGCGTGATCCCATACGTCGCACTTTTTGACAACAAGCAAACGCAGCTTGTAAGGTCTGAACTTGTGCAACTTTTTAGCGTATTCGCGCGCCTCACTGTAACTATTGAACTCCATAGCCCAAAATCCGAAAGCATCATCCGTCAGATATTCCCAATCCCCACTAATAACGCGGCGGCGTTGCAGATAATAAATCTTGCATTCTGTGCAAGCAACGATCCGGTATTCAGGTTTGAAGATTCGTTTTAGTGCATTAAAAACCATATTGCGGCCCTCACTGAATAAAAAACTAAGAGAATCAAGAATAACACAATCATGATTTCATGAAAATCAAACGGTGGCTTAGGATTGGTTGCGTTGTTGTTATTTCCCAGCATTTCGCGCAATCCCCTTGTACATTCTGTAAAAATCACTGCCAGGCTTTTTGAACTTGATCGCATTGCGCGCAAGTCGGCGCATACGTCGCGCATCGTATCGCGATCGCTGAAATGGTGTTTTCATTGTCTTAATATGACAGCCGCGATTATCGCTGATTCGCTTAAGCTCAATCAAAACGCCTTGAGTTGCCACTACGCAATAATGATCAAATCCCAAACGGCGAGTTATGATATAGCCATTCTTGATGCGTGGTCGGTTAAACTCTTTGGTCGATCCGATATAGCGATCTGAAGCCGTTACAATCTCGCCTTTACGAATACCGCAAATCTCACCACATGCCCAGGTTACAACAAATTTTGTGCCTACGCGGATTTTGTGAAGTTCTAACATGTTCAAGCCCTCTCGTTGATTGGTGTTTGCATTATAGCGAGGCATTGCGCCCCGCTTTTAGCAATTCGTGCTATTTGATCTTAATGTGTTTCCACTGGACAGTTTTGATGATCTCGTCAACGGTCTTTTCTGGCTCCCCATCAATCATTGTGAAGTCGTAATGTTTTACTCGGTGATGGTATCCGCTCAGGTCAATATAGTTTCGCGAATCGCCATCAAACGTGAAGCCTTCTCGATGCAGTCGGCAAATGTGAACTTCATGGCCTGCCTTAACGAGCGGCTTGATTTCTTCAGGGAATCCGCCATCACTAATTACAACAGCCAAATCCCTGTACATCTCGTGTACTTGCTCAACCATGCGATTTCCTAAATATTGCTCGCCAAAAGCTGGCTTCATAACTTCTTCGCTAATCCAGATCATGAACTGGCGAGGCGACTTGCCTTGCAAGATTGCTTGAGGCTTTTCTTTCTGCTCTCGGTCGTTATACAGATCAATGAACTCGTAATATCGGTAAACGCCAAGCATGGAGAATGCAATATCAAACATAGGCTGTTTGAATGATGCTTTAACGGCTGCGTAACGATGACCCGTTAAGTATGCAGCAAGCGTATCTTTGCCAACTCCTGGCGGTCCGTTAAGGATGATAATGTCTAGTTTCATATTTATTCACCTTTTGCTTTCAAGATAGTAATTTCTGTTGTCTCGCTTAAAACCTTGAAATTTCTATTCTCGCTTTTAATCGTCATATTGACAATCATAACCTGACCGCGCTCTATCATGTCGGCAAGCTCTCGAAGGTGACTTGCAGTTTTTGCAATCTCTTCGCTTTTTTCGTCAAATGGTGGCAATTGCATTTAGTTGTCTCCATGTCTGCTTGAATGTTTGCCTGGGCGCTGTAGCTTCTTGCGATAGCGTTGATTCATCTCGCGGTGCTCATCATAGCTGTAGCGCTTCTTATTGGTTGCGATTTTTTCGAAGTTTCGCATCTTCATGATCTCCTGTTGTTATCTCAACATAGCGCACTGCATGAATGCGCTATAGCAAGAATCACCACTTAAAGCCGCTTTCATCCCGTACAATCTGGTAAAGCGCCACCCAAAACCACACAAACCAGAACATCAGAACAAGAGGCTGATCTTTATCAGTGCAATCACACTCTTTAACCAATGCGCGGAAGATGAATAATCCTGAAATATAAAAGAAAACCACTAAAAATACAAGTAACCAAATCATTTGTTAGATCCTTCAATTACCAGCGTGTAAAGCAGAACTGGATTTTGCATGTCGCGGCGGCGCGGCTCTAGTGGCGAATCGTTCCATGCACATTTCCCGTTTGCCACAATATACCCAACCAGGTCACTAAGTTTTGAGATTCCATCTCGACTGATAACATTGTACCCAACATCCTCGCCGTCAATAGAATGGATAGCAAAGAAACTTGGCGCGCCGTCAATTTTGTCTACCGCTTTGAAAAACTCAACTTTATTAACCATGATTTAATCCTCGTTTGTTGTAGATTGGCTTACTATACCGCAAGCCCGATAATCTGTTTTTGCAAAAAGTGCTATTCAGCGTTAACAAAATCGCCGTCACTATGATCGAATGACCAGGCGCATCCAGAATCATCATGAACTATAAAGCTCTTGTCATGATAAGAAACAACGTCATAGGTTATTCCTCTAGTAAAGCTGGCATTGACAAGGCTGTCTTTGCTACCAACGAATCTGGCGCGTTTCGTGATCTTGATTGCTTCAACGCCGTGCGATTGGATGTGATTATGTGGCTTGTCGTATTCCGTGACCTGATAGGTTGTGATTCCCAAGCTGCGGAAGTGCTTAACCACGTTCGGCGAATCATCAAAAGCGCACACAATGTTTTCCAGTCCGATAGCGCGCAAGACTTCTTCTTTGATGATTGTGTCTTTGCGGTTGTCTTCCTTGCGGCGCATGATTAATGCATCGTACTTGATGCCGTTTTCGTTAAGCCACTTGCAGGTATCCGCCATCACTTCGTCGCTACGTCCGGTCAGGATAACCACGGCAAATCCCGACATCCACAAACCGTTAACCACTGCAACTGTGCTCTTAATCGGAGAATCGCCAACAGCCGCCTTGTTGAACTCAGACCAGCTTTCTGTAAGGTGCAAATCTTCTGTAGGAAGCAGGTGCAAGCGATGCGTTCCATCGGATAAAGTTCCGTCCAGGTCAACGATAACAATCGGCTTGCTAGTGGAAAAATGGTATTTGCTGCCCCAAAGTTCAAATTCGTATTTTTTCATTATCACGCCTATCAATTAAAATGGATTTGCTTGCATTCGATTTCATCTGCCAGATCATTTAACTTATCCGCCAGCTTGCGCACCTGGTCAACGGTAAGTATCGACCTAAAATCCGGCCTGCGCCCACCTTCAAACGTGCCGTCAATAAACACGCGATCGCCGAACTTGTATACATCGATCGCGTCGCCGTGGTTATCAATAAACCTGTGCTTGACGCGCTTATTTGTTTTCATCTTTCACTTCCTCAAATTCAGCAATTACCATAGCGTGTGCCATAACCTTAGTGCCTTCGCCACCGTTCAGGAACATGCGATGTCCTTTACTATTGCTCACGTAAAAGGATCCGGTTGATGATTTCAGTTTTTTCGCCGTATAGATTTCGCCAGGCTTGAACATTCCAGCACAACCATAGTTAACGGAAACGCATTTCATCTTCTTGCTAATGTACATCTTTTGTCTCCTTCGTTGAAAGTGAGGCCATTATACCTGGCCCCACACTTGAGTTTTAACAATTCGTGCTATTTACACTTTTACCTTCCACTTAACCATCGTTCCGCGCTTGATGCTAATCTCACCCGCAACAGTACGGTTTTTTGCGCTACCGTAATGAAGCAGAAGAATAACAACATCATCATGAATCTCGATAGTCTTTGGTTTTGCCGTTAATTCAAACCATGTGCCATCCGCAATTTGGACGCCTTTTAGCGTGGCGGCAAGTGGCATGTCTTCAATTGCGCCCTGCGTTACCATTTCTTGATAGGCAATTGCGCTCTTATCAATACGCCAGCCTCCAGGCGCTTTCATTTCAACGGCTGCATTGTGGATCTCCTCGCCAATGATTTGTTGAATTGACGTCTTTCCGCCTCCAAATGGAGTTTCTCCAAACAAGTGTTTTGCAATGTCTTCCACGTAGTACACCTTATCTTTTTCATTGTGCGGATTGAATTTGTTGTGACAATTAACAAAAAAATCAACCTTAAGATCGGATTTCTGACCGTCGCTATAGACGCCGTTGTCTGGTGACGTATAGCGAATCGTTGAGTTACCAACTGTGCGGAACACGATCGGATACTTGATGTTGTCCACGCTTAAGCACCACAGTTTTTTGTAGTTGCAGGTTTTCATATCGACCATCGTAATCTCTGCGCGTTCCGGTGAGCGCACTGGTAACACTTGGCCCTTGTATGGCTTATAGTGCAAACAGGTGTAACCTGGCATTGCATAGCCGTAGTCCTTCGTTTTCTCATAAAGGCTATTATGCGCATCAATGAAGTGCCCGATCTCCATAGATGATGGCTCTGGCTTGTAGCTACCACCATAAAATTTGATGCATGTGATCTCGTCTGTATACGTGTAGTGAGCAATGCCGCGAGATTCGAAGGTGATCGGGAATTTAATGTCAGCAAGTTTTAACATGGTGCTTTCTCCTGATTGGTTTTGTGGGCGACGCCCTGCCGCCCTATGTTATTTATTATGCCTGGTTATCGTTTTTGAGTTTTAACAAAAAGTGCTATTTCCGGTCAGAGTCCAACACTCTCCTCATCGTTAAGGTATGTTTCTTTAATGATCGCGTGAAAGTCTGCGATCGCCTTAGCAAGTGTTTCATATTCATCTGGCGAGTAGTTCGCTAGGTTTGGTGAGACTTTAAGCATCGACTCAGCAACCTGGCGTTTTGCTTTCGCTACAGCCTTCTCAAGCGCGGCCTTGTTGTACACCCTGCGATTAGTCGCACTAACAATCGCCACATCAAAGTAATTTTCCCCGAAATATTTGTGATCAGGGCCGTAAGGTTTCTTTGAAACTGAAACTCTCCCTTTCTCCGCCACTTCTGGAACTCGCCCCATAATCTGACGCAGATATGATCCGGCATTGCTGGCTGACTTCTTGCCCTCCAGGTGCTGCCTTACCCATCTTTCAGGTATCTGGATCGATTCGTGCAATCCAGATGCGAGCGCAGTCGCAACCTTGCGAAGCTCATTTGTAAATACAGATTCACTCATGCTTTATACCCTCTCGTTATTCAGTGGCTGCATTATCATTTGCCTCCTCTTGTGTGTCAACTGTTTTTTGTTGTTATTGGCAGTTTTCCTATGTTGTCTTTTCAGAACACAACAGGATTCGTGTTTTTTTTCTTATAAATCAATGTTGTTTTTGCGTGTTATCTAAAAATGCGCGGATGCGCCCCCACCCCATATATACATACCTGCCAACACACAACCACATACAATCACCAAAAATACATCAGACATCAATATGACCACATAACACACACAACAGATAGTAATTTATAGATACATATAAATAAATAATCCTTATTTTTTAGTATGTTATATGGATTTCTCTTGTTATTTTTTGTTATGCGATTCCACGCCGGAATAACACGCATAACAGAGATAACAGAAGATAACAGATGCGCGCGCCATGATTGCCGGAAAGGACGCAAGAGGACCACATTTCTCTATCCCCTCCACACAAAAAGTTAATCACTTGATTAAAATTGACCAAACTCAAAGTCTCACAATCCAGGTGATCGCGAATGAATTATTCCTGTTATTCCTGATTAGTGGAATAGATGGAATAATGACCAGTCAGCAAATAGCACTTTTTGTTAAAACTGAATTGTCCTGATCGGGTACATTAGACACATCGAAACGAGATACCAATCAGGAGAAAGCAAATGAACATCAGCAAAACCACTTTCAACTTTGCAAAGCGTAACGGCCTGGACCTGACTGTTGAGGATTTCGGTGATGTTCTGCAACTCTGCATTTGGGAAGCGGATAACGATTGCGAGTGGATTTGCTCTTATCGTATCAACTACGATTGCTTAACCTGGCATGGCAACGTTTACCTGCCGCAAGAAGTGAAAGAGGAATTGCCAGCGACCATTAGCAACGAAGTGTTTCTGCGAAAAGTCCTGAAGTTTATTGCTGAGGAGATCAAGAAATGATTAGCGAAGTGGATTTTGAACTTGCCGAGGCCCAGGTAAGGGCCAAAAAGATGGGTTTGCGTATACTGACGAAAACCGTGGATTTCCCGTCGATGCCGTTCGCATCATTCCATAAAGTGACGGTGTTCAGTAGCAAACGCGAGTTTAACGCGCTAATCCCTGCTGGTGATGATAAGCGCATGGCAAAATTTATTAACGAATCATGTGATGTTCTAATTGCTGTTAAACACGATCAACAATGAAGGATAAATAAAGATGGCGCGAATCAATGCACCTATTCCAGTGAAACGCAAAGCACGTTTGCTTAACAATGGATGTTACGCCATGCGGCCTGCATTTAAGGATCGCACCTTTCCGGTTATCGTTAACGTGTCTCACGTAAGCCGTAGCGGTGATCTGGTATTTGTTAAAGGTGAGGATCTGTCGGCGCTTGGATTCTATGGCGGTATTTACGGTGAGGCGCTTGGATTCTGGATTAAAGATCCGTTAACTGGAGAACGTGAAATCGAATTCCTGGACTAAATAGCACTTTTTGTTAAAACTCAATCCTCGCAATCCGATATATTACACACATCGACAACGAATGCGAGGATTTGAAAATGGTTACTCTGATTACCTGGGAACACGAAAACAGCCAGCCGGAAGTGCGCGAATTTGAAACTGTAGCGGCCTGCTACAACCTTGCGAAAAATGGCGGCTTCTATAAGGCGCAAATCGTAAACGAATTTGGAGTTGTTGACTATGAGTTCTAAGTTTTACAGCTATACCGATACCGTGGATTTTGAGGGGATACAATTGCCCCTCCCGAACATATACCGCTATATCACGCGTGACGAGCGCGGATTTATTGAAGCGTGGCGCTCAAAGCCAGTGCGGGATCTTGAATTTGGCGACTTCCGCTCTCTTGATGGTGAGTTGCCGATCTGTTTTGGTCATCAGAGCGGTGAAAATCTTCCGATTGTTGCGCGTCAGTATCGCAGACACAAGATCACAAGGCAGCTTATCTCTTTAACTGGATCTGTTGTTGAATAGCACTTTTTGTTAAAACCGATGCGCCTCTGATTGGTATATTATGCGCATCGACAACGAACGAGGATTTAAAAATGGAAAATCAAGTTGACGTTAAAGTTGTACAGCGTGACACCACTCACGAGAAAGGAATCTTTAAGAAAGGCGCTATCATCACCATTGATCTTGAGGATATGGTTGCGTATCACTCTGGCCTGACATGGAACGTTGTTAAACATGGCAATGCTTTCAAACTGCGTGGATTCAATACTATTATGGAGGTTGTGTAATGGCCTACAAAAACAGCGATTTTAAAAACTCAGCCGAAACAATCAAGGCGCAACTCATTAAACAACGCGCTTATAGATTCTGGCTTGATTATCATGACCTAAGAAAAGAGATGGATAATCTCATCAAGACTGGTAACGCGTTCTGTTCTAACAGGACGGTTTGGCGCAATATGAATGCGCAGTACGGCTATGGAAAAATTCGTGTATTTGGTGATGCTGTTGAAGCGTATGTGTTTAGCGCAACAAAAGCTGTAAGTTTTAACGTTGTTGGCATTAATTAGATGAAGATAATAATATTCCATAATGCCTGGATGGTAGCTGTTGCAAATGATCATTATGGCGGAGACGGCAAGCGAGCAAAGCGCCATAGCTATTTCAACTGATAGCACTAATTGCTAAACAATATTTCTCAAACCTGGTATAGTTACCACACCAAATATAATGAGGATTGCATAATGAAAGCTAAAGTCACTAACATCATGCACACTGTTGATGCGCATCACCGCGTCGCCATTAAGATGGATAAATCTTGCGGAATCAACCAGTTAACAATCACGAGTGGTAAAGGTGTGTTTGTTGTTGGCTCACATCCAGGTAGTAAAATCCGCAAATACACGCGCGAAGAATTGATTAAACTGCTGGAAGAAAACAGCATGTTTATTGAAAGCTGGAAGGCTGTCTGATTAATCAATGGGAGGTTTCGCCTCCCTTTAAATAAAGGTGATAATAATGATGAAATTTCTTGATATTTTATTTGGAGTGATGATTGGCCTTGCTGGGCTTTTGGTCGTCACTGCTGGTCTTGCTATTATTCTGGTTGTTGTTAAGGAGTTTATGAAATGAGTCAGGACGGATTTTTTGAGCGCCTGCAAAAAGCGGAAGATGCTGGGCTGAATAAAGAGGCCGCTCTTGAAGTTGCATATAAGATCAGAACGCTTGATGATGCGTTGGGTGAAATGGATATGGATCACGAATGCGGCGCTGCATTTGCAGATCCAACGATGATTGTCAATGATTGCGGCTGCAACTTCGATCCTAACTGCCAGCGATGCTTTCCGTTTTGAGGTGATGAAATGCATAAAGGTTTGATTTTCTCTTTGTTTGATGGATCTGGTAAAGCCGTTAAAGATTGGGCTGATGCTGGATATAAATGCATTTGCTTTAATTACGATGATGCTGATCACGGTGATTACCACTCAGTGCGCATAATCCATGACAATATCTTTTACGTTAACGTGTGGATTGATGATCTATTCAAATATACCGCAAAACTTGAAAATTGGGGTAAGCCTGATTTTATTATGGCGTTCCCTCCATGCACTGATCTTGCAAATAGCGGATCTCGCCATTGGGCTAAAAAGAGAATTGATAATCCAAAATTCCAGGATGAAGCCGCCGATACTTGCAAAATAGCGGCGCAAATTGCTGATTATTTCGGTGTTCCGTACATGATAGAGAATCCTGTAGGCAAGCTGTCAACGTTATGGCGCAAGCCTGATTATACGTTCCATCCGTGCGATTATGCTGGCTATCTGCCGGAAGATGATAAGCATCCCGACTTCCCTGATATTATTCCGGCGCGGGATCGGTACTTTAAGAAAACATGCCTTTGGACTGGTAACGGATTTGTTATTCCTCCTCGCGCAACAATCCTTCCTAAAGAGGATGACAAGGATAATCCTGGTTGGGCCAAAACTGGCGGAAAATCATCGCGCACAAAGATGATCCGCTCACTAACTCCTCGCGGCTTTGCTCGCGCCGTCTTTGAAGCAAACGCAAAATAGCACTTTTTGTTAAAAGCCGGGTGTAAAAGCCTGGCATAATCATTTCACCGAAACGAAAGGAGAAATAAACGATGAAAGTTATCTGCAATAAAACCAACGTTTTGATGAACGGTCGTTATAAAGCTGTATACGAAAAAATTGCTGGTAGCGATGATGTGATCGAGTTGGAACAATTCCAGGTAAAGAGCATTACAAAGGGTAGCAAGTGGCAAAACGCTGTTGAGTCTGACTATCGTCATATCAAGACAAAAACAATTAAATGCACCTTTGTAGATCACAAGATCCCGTGTAAAAAGCATTTCAAAGAAGGAAAGCGCTACCAGATTGAGCAAGGCCGAGCGCTTGGCGCTGTTGCTGGTTATGTGTTTGATGAAGCTGGCGACCGCTGGACGCTATACCGCGAAGAAGTTGGATTTTCCGCTGGTGGCTGTCATTTGTTTGAGGCTATGTATAAGTGATCAAGGCTGAATATCGCTATAAGGTGACTCATTCGGCAACAAAAACCTTTAAGCCTGGCGATATAGTCAGGCCAATAAAGAAAACGATGGTTGGGTGGCTGATTGGATTCTCATATCACAAATCACTTTACTTTGATTTTGTTGATTCTGTAACCGCGCATTGCCATAGTGCAAAGGAACCAGAAAAAATCTTAGTTAGCATAGATCGGATCAAATAGCATTTTTTGTTAAATGCGGGTAGCATTGGTGCGGTATTATTGCCGCATCAAAAAGGAGTTATCACCAATGAATTTTTCGTTTGAAACCAATAAACTAACACCAAAACAAATTATCGAATTAGCTGATGCACAAGGATTGTCTCCTGTGCGCGTGTCCATTCAGGCAAACGGATACCGTCAATCGTCCAGCTTTTGGGGTGAGGTTAATGATGTTAATAACGGAAACGATCGCTACCCTGTAATTTCTCTTGGCAATGATGTTGATGTTGTTGGTAAGTTGGCGCGCAACATTGCTCGATCAGTTCAGTTCCCTGAATCATCGGCATATATGCATTTTATCGGCTGCGTGTCTGCTGCAATGCTTGGACGCTTCACGGTTGAGTATCACGGAACGGATCAACCAACCGCTCTTTACGTTGTCACAAGCCAGCCTCCATCAACTGGTAAATCTGCCGTTAACAGCCTGGCACTTGCTCCTATGGTTGCTGAAGTGGAAAGAATTAATGAACAGCGAAAGAAGGAAAGAAAAAAGATTCAGGCAAAGTTGGCAGGTCTTGCAAAAGAGATGAAAAGCGAGCGCTCCGGCGCTGATATGGAATCTCTGTACCAGGAGAAAGAAGATCTGGAAGAAAAACTGGAAAAGATGTGTGACATCGTTTTCCCTGTGTCCGACACAACGCCGGAAGGACTTGCAAGAATCAACAATCGCCAGGGTAACTTTGCTGTGATTTCAGACGAGGCAACAAGTATTAACAGCCTTTTAGGTCTGACATATGCCAATAGCGAACGTAAAACCAACAGCGAACTTGTATTAAAAGCATGGGATCACGGTCATGTTTCTATAGCTCGCGCAAACGCTGACAACAATATGAGTTTTAAAGCTCTTGGCTGTATGGCGGTAATTGCCCAGGATGAAACAATCAATGCCATCATGGATGCAGGATCGCGCGGTATCGGTGTAAGTGAGCGTTATTTGCTTGTGCGTGAGGAATCATTTTTAGGCCGTAGAAAGTTTGTTGATGATAACGGTGATTCTACTTATGAACCTGTTGATGGAGAACTGAAAAGCCAATATTTCAAGCTGATCCATAACATCATGAGTGAATCGAACATCCAGCTTAAGATCAGCAAATCCGCAATGCGAGTTCTTAACATGGCTCGTCAGGAGATGGAACCGCACCTTGCCGATGGCGGAAAGTATTCGCATACAATGCTGCGCGGTGCGCTTGGCAAAATGGATAAGCAGGTGATCAGGATTGCTTCGGTTTTGCACACTATCCGCAATTGGTTTAATCCTGGCGGATACCCTCAAAAGTCGAAAGAGATTGAGGTTGAAACCGTTCAGGAAGCACTGCTGATGTTTAGCGAGTTGAGCAAAACATACATTAGCGCTGCCAACGCTTCTGGCTATGCTGGTGATGATGCTGAAATGGGTAAACTAATCGAGATTATCACTCGACACGGTAAGGCTAACAAGGGAATCTTGAATGTGCGCGCCATATATGAGGCTGCACGAAAAGTTAAGCCGTTTGTTGGTCAGGCTGGCGTAATGAAGCGTATGGAAACGCAACTGCTGCCTATGCTTGAGGAAAGAAATTATATTTGTGTGATTAATGGCGTTGTTTTCGTAAATCCAACATTGCTGGGGTAATTATGTTTCTTCTGGATCTGTATCGCTGGTGTGAGTCATTCGAATGGTTTACACGTCAACATATCGCAAAATTTATATTTCAGCATAGAGAATGTGAGCGGCTCGCAAGGTCCGCAGGATTTACGACGAGAATGTTTGCAACTGCCGTTTCAAAAGAGTTTTGCGCAAGAATGATGACCGCTGGTTATCTTGATGGAGTTGGTGGAAAGTTCTGGTGTAAGAAAGGATCGGCAAATAGACCTTTCTCGTTTGAACTTTACAGCCTGGAAGGTATGCAAAACGAATGGGTAAGGGATGTTTTACGGATCGGAGAAATGAGCGATGAAGAATTGTTTACGTCAAATGCTAATAGACAAAATATTGAAGTTCTGCGCCGTAAGTTCAATCTCACATGACGACTTCATGCACGCAATGTTAACGCTCATTCATTCTGACATGCGAGCGTTTAACATATCAGAGCATAATTTGTGTGATGATGACGGCGTTTTATTGGTTACTGTAAAGCGTATTGAATAACAAAGGAGGCGTTAAGCCTCCTTTTTGTTGCCTTTGCGGTAGGAAAAGTAAAGCATAGTCAAAAGACCACTGAAAATTGCAGCGCAATAGATTATAGGATCGTACCACTTCCTTTGCTCACCCTGCACAACCTGGATTTTATCAGCCTTGATGGTGTTAGCCTGAATGGTTGACGTAGTGAAATCCTTCTTGCTGGAAGTGTCCACCTTATCAACCGCAGATTCCTTTATTGTAGTTTCCTGTTTTGTGCTGGTGTCCTGCTTTGCTGTAACGCCAACGGTCTGCTTTACGTTCTCCGCTCCTGCCTGCGCTGTGATTTCCGGCTTACTACCGATTAATCCGGTCAGTGGCGTAACGCTTGAACATCCAGACAAAATAACAGCGATAGCGATTATTGATAACTTTCGCATAATTACAGATCCTTAATGCAATATTTAAATTCCACCGCGCGGCGGTTGCGCAGTCCTTTAGACGTTTCTTTCTTTCCTGTTTTTGGATTGGTGTATTTTGTCCATCTCCATAACTGATCGCACGCTTCCATATAACGACCGTTATTAATCAGCTTAAGCATGGTTGAATTTCTAAAAGCTCCAGTTCCAGCATTGTATGTGAATGAATACATTGCTGCGCGCATTGTATCAGGAATGTCAACCTTTACACGCTTATCAACTTCATCCTTTGCGATCTTGATATGCTTCGCCAGTAGTGCATCGCACTCTCTTTGTGTGTACGTTTTGTCTTGTATTACGTCAGGGCCAGTTATTCCGGCGCAAACCGTCCATACCCCAGCAATATCTTTGTACGGCTTATGTTTTACTCCTTCTATTTCCTCCAGTAGCGGAGAAGTAAGGGCAAGAGCAACGCCAAAAGCCGCAGCGGTCACTCTTTGTTTTATACTCATTATTTACCCCTGATTTCAATAGCTTTCTTAATATCACCGCACTCAAGCGCGTCACGTAGCGCCTTACTATCACGCCAACGAAGATAAGCGCCCCACATACCAAATGCAGCCATCAAAACGAAGCTGGCTATTGCAATAGTTGTTTGACCAGTTACCGCGCCAGTGATTGAAGCTCCGCCAGTGCCGGAAGTTGCAGCGTTTAAAAAATCTTTCATGATTAGATCTCCTGTAGATAAAAGTCAACAATTAATTGATTGTATCCTAACCATTGAACGCACAAAAAGGAATAAAAAAAGGGCGAAGCAAAATGCCACGCCCAATTAAATTGATGATTTATATTTATATTTTAATGATTAAAAGTTCAACCAGCCATTTCTGGATAATGCATAAATCGCCCGACTTCTCCGTATTCTTTATCGTAAACAATAACCGCCGCACGGCGACGAGAACGCCACCCACCGCGCGCCGCATATGCATCTTTTGCCGCCATAGTGCTATGCACTTCAACAATACCCAGGCTTGTTTCAGTTACTGTCTGATGATGCCAGTGCCCTACGTGAGCATACATCATTTTTGAATTGCCGAAGTCTTCGCGCCAGTCTGCCGCGCACATCATTAGCAATGTTTCAGGTTTGCGGATAGTATGCCCGTGATGGTATGCCAGGAACGTTTTGCCATATTGTGTGTGATGAACTACTCGCGGAGACACATCAACATGCACTCGTGGCTCATTCTCATATGCTGCCGCCATTGCTGCGCGCAACCAGATCATGCCGCTTTGGTCGTGGTTGCCTTCAATTATCTGAATCTCGACGTTTTTGTGTTTTGATAACAGCTTTGTGATTGCTCGACGCACTGACCGGATGGCAACATAAACAAGTTTTGCGTATCGACTATCTTGATCCAATACGTGACCGCTTGCAGGTGTAACCGCTTCAAGTCCGTCACTGTGAAGCATATCGCCACCAATCAGCAAAACAGCTTTTTCGCTATCAGGCGCGCACTGGATGGAATAATCAATGAAATTATTCATTACGCGCTCTGCTGTTGCTGTATCCCAATTCTCGCCGCATTCATGCTTATGCGCCATTGCGCCCAAGTGCATGTCAAAGATCGGATACAGTGATAACGTCTCGCTATAATCCTTTTGTGATTCTGGCTGTGGTTCAAGTCGAGGAACTTCTTCGCTAAATGCATCCATAGCGGCCTGCATTAATGCTTCTAACTGTTCGCGGTCCTTACTTGTCTTAATCCATGTCATAACCACATTGCCATCTTTATCAATTAGCTTTGATTCTCCAGTAACACCAAAGCCAGGTGATCCGATGGTTGTAACTTTACCTTGCTTTGCTAATCGTGCCGCGCGTCGCTCAATGCTGCGAACGTTCATTCCATACTCATTAGCGATCTGCTTATATGTCTTTCCCTGCTTGCGCTCATTGATAAATTGTTCATCTGTGATTTTGATTTGCTTCATCAAAAATTCTCCTTATCTCATTATGACAACATATACAATAGAGATCGCCATCATAACAGGTAAGGGCAAAAGTAACAAACGCCACATGATAATAATCCTCATTTGTAGTATTTGCGCGGCTCGCGAATTTTCGCCATAGCCTCTCTGAAATCAATCTTTGTTGGTATTGCTGGTACGCGATGCATCTTGCGCGGTCGTTCATTGAGAAATGTCATTTTGTCGCCGCTTATAATGCTTATGTCAGCAATATCAAAGTATTTTGCTATCTTGGCTATATCTTCAGAGATCCCACACTCCTTTGCGTGATCCCATACGGCCTGCCTACCTTGTTCAACCTTCATGCTTATAATATTCCTCCGCTGTTTCAATTGGCGCGTGACCATATGCAACCTTAAGCAGGGTCATTGCTGCCGACCAATCAAACTGATAGCCGTTAACAGAACCGCCAGCAACAGATTCGCGTGAAACTTCTTGAGCAATTTTAAAAGCGCGTGGATCGTAAACAACCATTTTATTTTCCTCTTGTTCGTTTTGATGAAATAATTATGCCCGACACAAGGTCGGGCGTTTTAACAAAAAGTGCTATTAGTGGATTATTCCGTGCTGAAAATTCCACGAATCGACAAATTCTTGCATGTCATTTCTGATTTGCTCGTTCCATTTTTCAAGCGGTAGTTTTTTTGTCTCCTCAAAGCTCATGTCTAATGCGCTTGAAAATTCCCACGGATCGCAATCAATCATCTTTTTCACGTTAGGGTTTTTATCAAGTGCATCGCAAACCATAGCGCGAAATAACAACCATTCGCCAGTTTCATTTAAATAAACGCTTCTTTCTTTCTGCATTGTTTTAGCTCCGTTTGCGTGCGCGACGCCCTGCCACTGACGGGCAAATGTCGCTGATCTTAACGTATCGCGTTTTCTGCTGCTCACCTTCTTTAAGTTCGCGCATGATGAAAATAACGCTTCCTTTATTGTTACCCTGCACTGGTTTACCTGTAAGCGCTGAGGTGAACGCCAGGCGTCCGGTACGGGAATATTCTGTTCCGTCCTCCTGGTAAACTTCTCCAGTGATCCAGATTATTTCCGCTGCGTGCTGTTGCGCCTCATAAAACCATCCTGTTGACGTGTCGCAAGGTAAAAGCATGTCGATCTGGTTATTGTGCTCCATTTGCTCAATCGCTTTCTTAACGAAAGGCGTTATATTGCTGTACGGCGGATTCAGCCATATATGCTTGTTACTACCCCACCAACGTTTTAAGCAGTTTGTTTCCTTGCTGTAGAATTTTTCACAAACTGCATTTTCTTTGCTTGCTGCAGCGTCAAGATCATAAATCCCGTAACGTCCAGACATCCAAGCAACTAACTCAAGCGGAGTTTGCCACAAATCACGAACAACATCGGGGGTATTGCTTCCGTTATATCGATTACCTGTTACTTTGAAATATTGATTTGGTTTAACAGCCTGGTAATGGCCTCCAGTAGCAAGAGCATTTCCAATGAATGTTTCACGCTCTATCTGCTCAAAAGTAACTTCAGTTTCTTTACTCATTTCTTAATTACCTGTTGCTTGTTGAACTGGTGTTATTATGGCGCAATCCTTCGCGCCTGTTTTAACAAAAAGTGCTATTTCATCATGTATTCTACCGCGATCATGAATTGCTTATATCCGTATGTTACGGCAGCGAATCCGCCAAGCTCACGCACACGGCGCAAGAAGGCTTTTTGCTCCTTGCTGACTGGTGAAGCCTTCCCATTTCCTGACTTATTGACGCGCTTCATCTCTATTGCCGCGAACGGGTAACGGCCTTTTGTACCAATCAGGATGATAAAATCACTTACGCCCTTAACGAGTCCGGCTTGCTGATCCATCATTGCCGTGGCGATCCCCTTATCGCCCTCATTTTTAGTATGCCAGGCAAGAAATTCAGGATGAGCATAAGTTAACCATTGAAACGCCCCAATCTGGTGTGATTCCTCTTTTAGCGTATCCGTCGGATCTCTTTCGTAAAACTCCAGATAATCGCCTTTATCAGTCATTGCCATAATTAAAGTCCTTCTTGTACAAATTATCTTCACCCTTGCTAGTCTTTCTGTGAGTAACACGCGATGGTGGCATGATGTGATTCACATATTGCATTATTTTTCGTGCATTGCGGTAGCTCGCTACCATGCCAGCGACACGGCGATCTGGTATGTGCTTAAGAGCAACATTTCTCCATTTTGCGCGGCAAATCTGGCTTTCTGATTCAGGGAAAAATATTTCACGCGCTCTGAAAGTGTCTATGCCATCGGAAAGCTCATAATTAAATATTATCCCTTTCTGGTTTTTCGTCATGTCAACCGAGAAAGATTGCACCTGGAACCAGTCGTTTTTTGTGTAGTGCTTTCCGCTTAATTTCTCGTTAGGGTCAATCAATGACATGTCGCAATGTCTGCATACCCTGGCCGCAATATCATTTTTCGTTCCACAACCGCGCTGAATAATCTTTTTAGTGCGCGGGTCAATCTGATCATCACATGTCCTGAATTTAAAGAACCACTCGCATCTGTTGCCGCTTTCGTCTACGTGCATACAACGACGAGCATAATAGCTATTAAGAGTTCCGCAAATAGGGCAAGGCTTCGGATCTTTACCATTTCTGAATCGCTTCTGATGCTGCGCCTGTTCAAGTATCGGATCAAAATAAAGCTCGCCTAACTCATCCATCGTTCCTGAAAAATCCATTACGAGGTGATCATCTTTCTTGAATCCTTGCTCCTTATGCCACTTCTTAAGCAGTCGCATTCCACGCCCTAAAAGCTGAATCAGCAAAGTTAGCGATCCAATCTTACGCAGAATAACAGACGTATCCCAAAACGGCACGTTAACTCCAGTAGTTAGCGCCTGAACCTGGAAGATGTATTTTACCTTCCCTTCGTATGCTTCCCTCAACCACTCCTTGCGCTGATTGTCGCCAGTCTTACCAGTAATGATCCTGTAAGTAGTTCCAGGTGGCAACGCTGCCGCTGCCTCTTTGCAATGCCTTTCTCCTGCACATGTCACAAGTACGCCGTTGCGGTTTTTACAGATCTCGTGAACTTTCGCCATGATGCGCTTTGTCATGGTCGCTTCTTCATGAATTTTTTGTTCCATCCTGCGAAGCGTTTTATAGTCAAAGTCTGCAACGCCATCCTCACTGGATGCCTCAAACTCTGAAAGGTCATACCCTAGATCTCCAACGTCGCCAAAATTTGTTGGCACAACAGAACCGAATTTGATCAGGTAGTTGGTGTCAATATTAGTAACCTGTTCACGCCAGAATCCTTTCTGTTTTTTGTCTTCTACCAAGATCGGGACTACGCCGCGAAACTCCGATCCAGTCATGCCAAATATGCGCAGTTCATGACCATATGCTTTCCTGCAACGTCGCATCATTTCCATGATAATAACAGTGTATTGCGTGCGGCCTGTTCCCTCCATTGGTAAGCCATCCTCACCAATCAGGAACTCTTCGCATTCGTTATCGCTCGTTATGTCATAATCTGGATTTGGTACTTTTTCGCCTTTCTTCGTTGTCATTTGTAAAAATGATTCGTCTTTCTCTATGGCGTCGGCAAGGTCTTCCCAATCCACCTGGTGACACTCGTCAATCCCGATAACGTGCGGAACATAGTCGCCAAGCGCTTTAAACAGCCCATTAACTACAGTTCCCTCAGAACCAACAACGATCGGAAAGTATGCGCTTTTTGTCTTCAGTCCTGCACAATAGATGGAGTTCGGCACACCAAGATTTGTTATCTCTTCAGAATCCTGATCCACAATCTCAGCCTGGCGAGCAAGTACCATCATTTTCAAGCCCATTTTCCGGCACTGGTGAGCAACCATTGCAAACATCAATGTTTTGCCAGCCGATACGGACGCTTTAACAAAGAATGGATGATCATAATTTTTCATACGCTTTGCGATCTCAGCGTATGCAACGCACTGGTAAGGGTAAGGCACAATATCGCCAACAGTGAATCTCTCCTGAATGGATTTAATTACCGCTTCACCAAGTGCTGATATTTGCTTTTCAATGTTTGGAATCATTCTAAAACCTTTGAGTAATGCCATTTGGCGTGTATAATACACAATCATTAAATCATCGTTTAACAAAAAATGCTATTGGAGAATGAATAATGAAAGAGCAACGAATTGCAGCATCAACAGGCAAGATTGACAAGCGCACAATTAATGGCAATAACGGAACAAGACGAGGCAAGGATAAGAAGAAGCGCAAGCGCCCTACAGGATACTATGTTTTAAAAGATGAAGTGCGAGCCGGACTAAAAGCGCGACTTGACATCCTTATTGAGTATTACGGAAGTGTGTCAGCAATGGCAAAACGTCTTAACGTTAGCCAGCAAACTGTAAATCAGTGGCGCGTTCGTGGTATGATTTCAGCCGCTGGTGCTCAAAAGGTGCATAACGATTACAAAAAGTATGGCTGTCAAGGCTATCGCGCTTCATTCTGCCGTCCAGATCTGCGATTTGATTCCAATGGAAAACCGCTCACAAAGAGATGTGATAAGCGTGAAATGTTGCGAGTGGTAAGAATGTCAGATTATGAACCTGGAGGATTCCTATATAAACCTGAAAGCACTAATTGCTAAAAACAATACCTGGCATGATGTTATCATCTGTCAGGCTTTTTTGTTTGAGGTGCATATGAACAACGAAAACTTTATGGTTTATCAAAAGGAAGATGTTCTCCCATATATGCAGGGATTATGGCGTGAGGCGCTACAAAGTATTTGTGGTCTTCCAAATGAAGTTTTTAACGGCAAGCATCAATCTTGCCCCCACTGCGGCGGAAAGGATCGCTTTAGATGGACTGATAAACTTGGAGATAAAAAAGGCGATGGCGGCGCTATCTGCAATGTGTGCGGAAACGATACTGGAATTGGTTGGATCATGAAGCTAACCGGAGAACCTTACAGCGAAGTGATCAATATTTTGGGCCGCTTTCTTGGAAAAGTTCCGCAGGACTATAGGATCAAGGCAAATATGCGAGTATCTCGTGATTCTGGTTATTCGTTTGGGAAACAGGCAAGCCATGAATGCTGCGAGCGCGTTATGTCAAAAACGCTAAAATTTGATCGCACGCCGTTAAGCACATATGAAGGAATATACCCGCCTGAAGATGGTCATTATGATTGCGGCGTAAAAGATGGTCGATACATTCACGCGTTACCATGTTACCTGGTACATTCAGATGAAATTGATGATGAAATGTGCAATGTGCTTTTCATTGATGAAGAAGGTAATAAGTCTTTTCTCGCAAAGGACTACACGCGCGGGTCGATTGTGAGAACAGGAAGCACAGATAAGACGATCTATCTTTGCGTTGACTGGATTGATGCGCAACATATTCACCTTGCAACTGGTCAAGAAGTTTGGGCCTGCTTTGATGCAACTAACATTGAGATTGTAGCTTACAGGTATAAAGGCAACAGAAGAATGCGAGTTGTCTGTAAGAGCACAGATCGTGACGCCATCATTGCCGCAGAGGAAAGAGGTCTTGAAATTATGATGCCGATTAATGATAATTACAGGCAAGGGATAGAGAAGAAGGTTTACAAACCTGAATCTCTTCTCTAAATGTCACTGCTACTTTACCCCGCATTGCGGGGTTTTTTTTGGCCTTAGCAAATGCTATTATCTGCATTGACATTAACATGCAACATAGGAGAAAACGCATGGCAATTTACAGAACCGGACAGGCGTCAATGGACGCTCAAGGTTATATAACTGGATACGAAACGAAATGGCGAGAGCAACTAACACTCATTCGCCCTGGTGCAACAATCTTTTTCATTGATGCACCATTTCAAGCGGCTGTGATCAGTGAAGTTATCAGCGATACACAAATCCGCGCCATCACAACTGGCGGCACTGAAATTGGGCGAAGCAACTACATTATTTTGCTGCATGACTCAATCACTGTTGACGGCCTGGCGCAAGATGTTGCGGAAACGCTGCGTTACTATCAAAGCAAAGAAACTCAGATCGAGGAAGCTATTGAATTTTTCAAAAACTTTGACCTAAAACAGTTGCAAGATCTGGCTAATCAGGTTAAAGGTGATGCAGAGAAAACAGCCAATGATCGTGCTGCTACTGAACAACTGAAAAACGACACTCAACAGATAAAGGATTCTGCTGTTGCTGAAACAAACCAGATTAAAGCAGACACTAACGCAATCAAGGAGCAAACGCAACAGATTAAAGATTCTGCGATAACGGAAGTTAATTCCGCACGCGATCAAGGTGTTTTAGCTGTAAACCAGACTAAAGATCAGGCTGTTTCAGAAATGAATCAGATAAAGGGTGATGTTTCGAATCTGAAAAACGAAGCTATTTCAGCAAGGGATTCAGCCCAGCAATACATGACTGGCGCTCAATCTGCAAATAGCGCCGCTGAAACTGCAAAGCATGGCGCTGAAACTGCGCGTGATGAAGCTCGCCAATGGGCGCAACAGGTACATCCTGAAAATCTGCTGCATAAAGATCAAAACCTTAATGATCTGGAAAATAAAGACCTTGCAAGGGAAGCATTGAAGGTTGACCGATTTAATCAGGTCGATGGTGAAACGCTTATTCTGTCGCCAGATAAGATCAAATACCTTACAGTTCGTAACGATGGTTGGGGTTACTGGGATACCGCATTGCAACGTTTTATTCCTCTTTCAATTCATTCTGGAGGCACTGGATCTAATAGTGAAGCTGGAGCAAGAAAAAACCTTAATGCTGCTGTTGGGAATGCGGCTATATTTATTGACGATACTGATATTCTCAGTTTTTTTATAAACAATCCAGAAGGCGGATATTATTCTACTGGTGGCGGCGCTGTGGGTTCTCCGGAGGTCGCCGCTTGGTGGATGTATAATTTACATGTTCACGGAAAGAACAGTGATGGCAGTAAATTGCGATATGGCCTTCTTTCAGCAACAACTAACTCTGGTAACAAATGGGAAAATGTTTGCGATAACGGCAACTGGCGTGGTTGGAAAAGAGTTTTTAGAAGCGATAACATAATTGAACTTACTGGTGAAAAAGGAAATGCTCTTGGTGAATACTCAATAGCAATTGGAGATAATGATACAGGTTTTAAATGGGGTGGTGACGGAATATTGCAGGTTTATTGTAATGGTGGAAGTATTGCATCATTTTCTCCTCAAAACATTCGTTTTGATGGTCGTTTAACCATATATCCTGTTGATGATAATGCAATTAGGGTTGCTGGCGTTAGGTCAGGTGGTGGAAGTGCCATGATTGCCGGTCAAATTGGGGGTGGCTCTTTTGCTGGTTGGCGTGATCGTGGTTGTGGGTTGCTTTGCGAGATTACAGGAAAAGACGCAGCCTTTAACGTATTCAAGGTTGTTCATTGGGGTGATGATTGGATTGCTGGAATGGATGCCATTAACTTTTCTGGTGGCGGCGCTGAAACTCACCTTTATGTAAAGGGTGGTGAATTCATTTTCAATAGCGCTGGAAATGCTACTTGTAGCCAATGGATTTCTACGTCAGACATAAGGATGAAAGCGCAACTAAAAGAGATTGAAACGGCATCCGACAAAATTGATTATCTAACTGGTTATACTTATTACAAGCGCAATAATCTTATAGAAGATGAAAACAGCGTTTATAGCATTGAGGCTGGATTGATCGCTCAAGATGTTGAAAGGGTTTTGCCGGAAGCTGTTCACTATTTAAACAATGATGGGGGATTAGATCCAAAAGGTGAGTCAATCAAAGGAATTAACTATAATGGAGTTGTGGCTCTTTTGGTTAACGCATTCAAAGAGCAAAAGGCAAAAGTTGACAAGCAACAAGAGGAGATCGAAACACTTAAATCTGAAATTGCAGATCTCAAAGAGGCGGTGGCGGCGTTACTCGACAAGCCAACAACGCTGGAAAGTTAACAAAAAATAATCACAAGGCGCGGCTACGGCTGCGCCTTTTTTCGTCTTTATGCCATTTGCTGACATATCGCTTACAAATATTTTATATCTATTCCTGGTAATTGGGCGCATACTCTTTGTCGTAACATAAATGTTGCAAACTTTTTTTAATTTTTTTAACGCCAAAGAGGAATTTACTATGTCAGATATGACTTTACTCCCTACTGGTGGTGGTTTTGGTGGCGAAGCTGGCGCGGCTGGTCTTGGCGGTGCTGTTGGTGGCCTGATTGGGTCATGGTTTGGTAACGGCTTTAATGGTCGTGGTGGTTATGGTGGTGATGGTGCTGCTGTTGCTGTCGGTGCTAACGCTGTTCTTGATGGTATTAATAACATCCAGACAGGAGTAAACAACCTGGGTCTGCAAACTCTGCAAGGCCAAAACTCCACAAACCTTGCCGTTGAGCGCTCCGCCGCATCAACCTTTAACGGCATTACCAGCCAGAATACGCAAAACCTGCTTGCATCGGTGCAAGGCTTCGCCGGACTGAATACCGCGATTGTTAGCGGTACTAACCAGGCGGTTGCTGCGATTAATGCTGCTGATGTTAATGCTCTTGAGCGTTCCTATCAGGCACAGATTGCAGCGGAGAGATGTTGCTGCGAGACTAACCTGAACATTGAGCGACAAGGCAATGCAACGCGAGATCTGATTCGTCAACAGTTTGCTGATTCTCAGGCTGTTTTGATTTGCGATATGAAAGCTCAGTTGCAGGAAGCGCGATTTGCTCTATCTCAGGCAAATCAGACCGCCGCACTGAATTGCAAAATCAACCAGGTAGAGCAATTGGTAAACTTCAAGTTGCCTACTCCGGCGACTCCGCCGACTGGCTGCTGCGGTTGCTAATAAATCAAGCGCCTTTCGGGGCGCTTTTTTATAAGGGGATATACTCATGAAAATTCGTGTCGCTGGCTATCATTTACCGCGCGTGCATTTGCCGCGAGTTTCAATCTGGAGTGATGATAATGATGATGATTATGAGAGAGATAGCAAACATGATTCAGTTATGGGAAGTGTTATGGAAAGAACTAAGCACTATCCTAAAACCTGGGACGCGCACATTGACAAGCCAGGCGGCTTAATGTCGATTGTAGAAATGGAATACAAAGAGCTAATGACCGAAAAGGCAGACGGCTCGCATCATGGCATTGAGAAAGAATTAACCGATCTTGCTGCCGCTTGTATCTGCGCATTGCGTAAAATGAAATCAATGTAAAAAGGTTAACCGATATGCAAAACATTAATCAAAATGGCGCTGGCGTGACTCAATTCAACGGGATGAGGCCGAAACAAATCATTGAGATTGGCGGCGTTAAATGGTCGTTACGGCGTGATGCTACTGATTCATCAATGGCGTTTCCTCACCAGAAAGTAAACTGGCTTAACGCTGGATGTGAGCCGCTTGATGGCAACATTCATTATTGTTGGATAATGGGCGTAATTGCGCCAAATATGGGGACTCTTGAGCGTCCGGCTAATGTGATGTATATCGGTTTTCACCAACAGAGGATCATGATCGCACCAAATAGCGTTACGGTTGCAGATCTAGACAGGATGCATGTTTATGTAAGCGATAGCTCAAATTTTGTTGGTGAGTTTGTAGGAAAGTTTTTAGGAATTGAACCTGAAAAGCCAGTAGCAGAAAGGGAATCAATTAGCCCGTGGCCTGTAATGCCAGAACAGCAATCAACTCCTGAAGGAAAAGAAAATGACGAAAAGTGAAGGAATAGATCAGGTAGTTAAAGACCTGTCAGAGAGAGCGCACACAATAGCTGATGATGGTCATTCACCAATATCAATAATGAAATCTGCAATGTCAGATTTTAACGGGCTTGGGAGTATGAGCGGAATGTTGTCAATAATGACCACCGGAAAGCTGAACGCTCATCAAACTGAACTTGCAAAGAGAATTGCTGTTAAAGTGATTGCCGTGCTTGGGATGGCTGAAAGTGAAAAAGGGGCGTAATGCCCCTTTGTTGATCAGAAAGGAATGTCGTCGTCAAAGTCCATAGGAGGCTGATTGCTTTGTCTTGGCTGTTGCGGTTGTTGCGGTTGATTCTGTTGTTGTGGTTGGCCCCATCCTCCTTGCGTTCGCTGCTGATATTGTTGCTGACTTTCCCCGCGCTGACTGAAGATAAGATTTGCAAATCCTCCTGGCATTAAACTTGAATACATCTTTCCGTTATATTCACGCGTTTCAATGCGCAGCGTGTCGCAAGATACAGAAATAACCTTGCCAACCTGGAATGCCTCATCATACCAACCCTTAAGACCTTCTGTTTTAGCATTAAAAAAGAAACTGTAGTTTGTATATTGCCAGTTTCCATCTTTATCTTTGTATCGCTCTGAAAGTTCAACCACATAAAGTGTGCTGCCGTTAGGCATTTGCTTTACCCGCGGCTCTTTTCGGATCTCACCAGTAATAATATGCATGTTTTATACTCCTGTAAGAAAGGGGCGCAAGCGCCCCATGTCAATTATTCAAAATCAGTGATACTTTGTGATTTTACTTGCTCGTCGTTTTTTGTGTCAACTTCTGGCGAGGCAAGATTTTGCTTTGGTTGCGCTGGATTAAATCCTCGTGCTTTGCCTATCTCAAGCTCTGCCTTGCGTTTTTCGTAATGCTCTTTAATTACCTGTTTGCTTGCCGGATCGCTTGCCTTCCATGCTGATTTAAGCACTTCTTGTAATTCGTTTACGCTTTCGCATTTCTCAATGTCACGTTTCCAGTCGTTTGCAGATTTAACGGCAATCTGTGCGTCATCGTCTGCCTGGCTTAAGCCAAATGCTGCGGCGGCTGCATAACGACGCGCGTATGTGAATGCAGATCCTACACCTTGAGGATCGTTTTTAACTATTGGTAGCTCTGCGTAGAATTTCACCCACTGACCGGAAACATGAAGAACTGTTGTCTCAACCTTGATTCTGTTAGGTTGTTCGCTTTCAATCATGTCCTGCATCAACATTAGCTCGTTATCATTCAATGCTGGAGTGATTGCATCAAGCACGGCATCAAGTGTCGCGTAACGGTTTTTAAGGTGCGTGTTTTGCTTATCCTTCTTCACTTTTACAAACAAACTACGCGCCTTATGCAGTGCTGGTAAAACCTTGTCGAATTGCTCTGATAGTTTCATGATTAATTCCCGTAATTAATGGCGGCTTTCGCCGCCTTATTGCTGTTAATGTTTTGTTTCTTCTTTGGTGTGTAATTTAATCAGATTTTCCATTATGCGATCGGAGCTTTCTTTTACCGCCTTGATTGCTTCCTCGTTGTCTTCGCTCATTGTTGCAACAAGTACGACGTTATCTACTGCATCAATTACTTTTCTGATGTACTCCATTTCTTCTGCGCCTGCCGTTGGATCAAACGGCGCCACAAAATCACGAAGCAACATAGCCATTCCAGTTGCAAAATTATTGATATGAACTGCTACCTCTGACACTTGTTTGTTTTCCATGTTTATTTCCTTGCGCTTGTTGTTAACTTATGCGGTGAATTATAACACCGCATTTTTCATTTGTTTAGCTATTTGTGCTGTTTAAATAAGATATTGCTTAAACTGGCGTCGCACCCAATCAGGAGTATCAAGGCAAACCTCCGGCTCGCCGTTTGAATACGAAGGCCAAACGTCATGTTGCTGGCACATGGCAAACTGGTTAATTACGCTCATGTACTGAATGCGCCCGATCTTCAATTGCTCGCTGTTCATGCGAAAAGCCAACGGCAAATAAGGCTCTTTCTTCTCTTGCGCTAACAGTCGCACAACTATAGGTCGCTTTTCTTCTGGATACGCTTTTCTGAATAAATCACATTGCAACGCCATTTTCAAATAATAGCCGTGATTGTAAGCCAGGCGCATAAACTCAGCCGGATTCGCGCTCATTGTGGTTTTGTAGTCTGTGATCACAATGGCCTCTGGATAAATAATATCGCGGCAAATTGGCTGACCTTTTTCATCGTAACCATCAATCAGCGTTGCGGTGACGTTCTTTGTTACGTCAACGTGATCGCATCGCACTTTGACTTTTACGCCGTTAATTTCACCGAACAACGATAATTCACGTTGTGCCGTCTTGCTATTCATACATGCGTTATGTTCCGGTATTGATTCCAGAACCTGGCGCATTGCCACGCACGCATCGTAATCTTTAGCTTCGATTAACTGAACCCCATCGGCCCTGGCCTGACTTTCTGCGATCATGTCGATTAACCACATGACGTTAATGTCTTCTCCGCAATCCACCATCATTTTGATAAGGTCTGGATAAGTCTTTCCGGTTGTACCTTTCAGGCCAAATGATTTCAGTTTTGCGGCAAGCGCCGTTTGGCTAGTTATCAGATCCTTAAAGTCTTCTGGCGCTGGTGCACGGCGATATGTTTTTTCGAAAAGCTCCTTGCTTTCAAAGTTGGTATGCGACTGCGTACCAAAAACTAGCGCCTTGCTCTTGTCGTCACGCGGCTTGAACTTCCACGCTGCCGGGCATGTGCTGTAAATCTCTGCCAGGCTTGAACCGCTAACATAATCAGCAGTCCACGCTTCTGGATCGTGATAAAGCTCGTTGCTCATTTCTTCGCTGGTGTACGCCATAAACTTATTCATGATTTGCCCTCATTGGTTGGTATGTCTGCATTGTAGCTATTTGATGCGTTTAGTCAATAGTTATTTTGTTTTTTCTGTTTTAACAGCGTTCTCGCCAACTTGGATAACAAAACTTACATGTAAGTGATTGATAGATGTCTTTGTTGTCTTTTTGTTCTCTTGTTCCTCAATTTACGCCGGATATAGATATATATACACACATAACCACTGACACATACACAACCACATAAAAATTACCAGACGCACAAAATCACACAAAACATAGATAACAAGAAAGAACAAATATAAATATATATACTACTAACTTATTGATTTATATATGTGTATATATATTTATCTGTATGTATTGCGCTCAATTATTGCTCATTTTTTGTGCTGAATTTACGCCTCCGCAGATTTGAGAACGCTGGGGAACAAAGAGAACAGAATAGCACTTTTTGCTAAACGCCTACCGTAAGATCATGTATAGTTGCAACTAACAACAACGAAGGAGATACCAAGATGAAAAAATTTATCGCCGCTTTGATTGCCACCATAACCCTGACTGGATGTAGCGCAACCGCAACTGGAAACTATAAAAGTGTTGATTGCACTGGAATATATACTGTAAAAATATTTCCATTTAATGATTCATATCCTGTTAAAATAAACGCAGTAAGAGAAAGCAGATTTGGTGAAAAATCTTACAGAGTTTCACCTTCTCAAAAATTTGTTTCATTTGTGAATCGTTGGCAAAGTGAAAAACATTTTGACGCTGTGGAGTGTAAATAATGGCTTCTTATGGATATGCTATATATGACGAAAATGGAAAGGATGTAACTGGTTTATTAACTCCTGTGTTTTTCCTTGATCGATTTACTCAATCATCAGGAAGCAAAACATATCACAACCAACCTCCAGGAAAATCATTGAAGGCAGTTTTTGTTGGAATGCAAACATGGACTGGATCAGTTCCTGGCGCACCGCAAATAACAGTAAGTGGGAACACCGTTACGTGGAGTGGGCTTTCTGGATCTGATAATAGATACATATATACTTATTGGGGGTAATCATGTACGGAATGCAGATTTTAAAGCCAGACGGCTCCATCTGGCTAAGTCCAAACTTTACGCCAGTAAATCTTATAAACAGAGCGTCAATAAGCTCAAATGTTGGAACTGTTTACACTACTTCAATACCAGTAAACAAGGTTTGCTTTTTCTTTGTTAAAATGCCAGGAAAAACATATGTTGCATTCACTCAGTTTAACAATGGCGGAAAACATGCAATAAGAATTGATAAATCAGACGGCGGAGGGAATATTACAGTTTATGCATTTAGCAATATGGTAACAAGCCCAGGAAGTCACGGAATAGCTTTCTACAATGAAAGCGGAGAAATGATTTATCATGGAAAGATGAAGCCGCTTGATGCAAAACAAATAAATGTAAGCGGTATAACTTTTGATGTTGATTTGGGGTATCCTTGCGCAATAACTCCATCATTAACAGCATTAAACTCAGTTCCAAATCCTGCAATTGGGGGCCACATGATATATGAATCACAAGCTGGCGCTTATGGTAACAGGATTTATTCTATATCAAAACAAGTTGCTCACACGCCTGGTCCGATAGGTATTTATACAGCAACATCGGTATTGGCTATAAATTCATCTCATTACGACTAAAAATGGGGGCGAAGCCCCCAATTTTTTTACCAACTTCCAGTGATCCTCCCTATTTCAACTCTCAGCCTACCGCTTGCATCTCTTACCTTTAGTCCGTCATTTGTGAATTTTGTCGCGCCCTCGCCAGATCTTGTACCGTAGTTCTCAAAGTTTCCGTTTTTATCAAGTCTCCATCCCTGCTGATTAGCAACAAAGTTATTCGACTGAATATAATTACCGATCATCGCATTGGTGATTGAACCGTTTTTCACTAACAGGCTGTTAATGAATACCTGGTTATTTTCCACCACGAAAGGCAGCGTATACACCCCGCCAGTCGAACTTGTCATGATGGCGAACCTGTTCGCATCAAACAAAATCTGCGAGATAAGGCCGGATGAACTCTGCGAAAGCTGCATTACCATTCCTGCGCTGTACTGTTGACCGTTGTATGTTAACCCCAATTTCATTGAGTATTTAGCTCCAACAGACGACACACTAGCCCATGAATCAAGTTTTTGAGCTAATGCCGATTCAACATCTCCGAACTTAGCTGTTAATGCTGTATCAGCCGAAACGCGCGCCTCTGTTTCGCTTGCAATCGCATCCTCAACTCTCGTTAATTGCCCCTGAATATCATCTCCAATCTGTGATTTCAATTCCTCAATGGCTGTGGCTCGCGTTTCCGATTCTGTTGCAATTGCCTGATCAAGTCTCGTTACTTCGCTAGTTATCTCCTCGTCAAATTCAGCCTTTAGTTGCGTCATTGCGGTAACGCGCGATTCAGTTTCATTTGCGATCAATTGGATTGATTTCCTAAACTCGGCTTTGCGCTTGCCGTTTTCCTTCCTCATAATCCTAACGTCAGTATCATTCGCTAATGCGTTTTGAATGATGCTTTGCGCCTGGTCCTTTATCTTGTTTGCACTGTCAATGGCGTTCTCTTTCAGATCCTGACCTGCTTCAGTATCAAAAATCTTATCAAGAATATCTCCTAAAACAGCCTCCACATCATCTGAAGCCATACCTCTAACAAAATCAGTCCAGCCGGAAACGTTGCCGATTCTGTCAACACTGCGGATTCTATACCAGACAACATGACCAGCCGGAAGCGTACCGTGCCAGTATTCATATTGTGGATATGGGATCAGCGTTAACAGGCTTGAGTTTTCCGCTGTTCCATCTGGCGACTGATGAAGCTCAATGTATGCAGTGTCTCCGCTGCCTTCTGGCATCCCCCACTTAACACGAATGCCAAACACCTCATTGTCGGACGCAGTTAAGTTAACTGGCGCGCCTGGCTCTCCTACCTTACCAGTCAGTGAAGCTGTCACAATTCTGGACCACGGCGAAGTCGAACCGGAAGCAGAAACAGATCTAACCCTTACCTGGTAGTTTCCTGAATAAATACCTTCAACCTCAATTTCTTTGTTTGCGGTCTGTGGTGTGTTCAGCCAGTTGCCATCGCCTTTTCGCCATTGCATTTCATACAGCGATGCGTAAGGTACTTTATCCCACGACACAACCATTGTTTCAACGCTTGCACCCTGGACAATTCGCGAGTATGAGGATATTTGCACATTTTCAGGCGCTGCCATTGTGTCAGGCTGGACAATTGAAGTTGGCCTGTCGTCAATGTTTACTCCGTAATCAATCTCGTCGTATTTGTTAGGATCATATTCAACAGCCGTGATGGAGTATGTAAATTCATCATCATCATCACCTTTTCCGATACTCGTTACAACATATTGTTGCAACGCAATATCAGTGCGGTCGATTGCAAAAACTGTATCCGGCTTAACTTCAAACCCAAACCCGATGTTTAGCTCAATGGTTTTTCCGTCACCGCTTACCTTTGAGATTGTGCGCTTAACTGGCTTACCGTCCGGCTTGTTGATAATAATGAAATCACCTGGTCTAGCATCAATCTTAAACGGAACGAATACCTGCAAGCCGGAAACTTCCATCACGCGCCCTGATAGGTTTAATTTAAGGTTGCTGCTGTGAAAGTTGTCAGCAATAGCAATCACATCACCTATTGATGGGATCATGCCTTCCAGTCCGGTAGCAAAGTTTACCGTAGTGCTGCGCAAGTTGGTTTTTAGTATCCATCGACCGCGCCGATTAGCCTCACTCCTGCGTGTACATCCGATCGCTGTTATGCTTGTCGGATTGTATCCAAAGCGCAACGCGGCCTCGGTGTCGAATACGCCCTCTACGTCCTGTTGATACATGTTTTGTTCGTCATCGAAAGTCACGTTGCACTGCGTGTACATGCTCTTTTCACTTGCTGTTGTGTACTGAAAATCACCATCAACAACATTGTCATTGGTGAAGATGTACGACGGATCGCGCGGTTTATCAATGACGATTGACAAGCTCTCGCCATTCCAAAAGCTCATTCCACGGAAGATAGAGCAAATGTCACGAATAAGCTGATAAGCCTCAATCTGACTCTGAATAACAACGTCGCATAGATAACGCGGCTCTGTACCGCCTTTTCCGTCCGGCACTTTCTGATCGCAGTATTGAGCCGCTTCGTAAAGACTCCATTTGTCAACCTGCACACCAAGCTCTCGCTGATCTAATCCGTATCGCTGGTTTGTGATAATGTCATAAAGTACCCACGCCGGATTGTTCGACCACGCTTTCTTGAACGTACCATTCCATGAACCGTGATACTCTCGCATTACCGGATCGTAATTGCTCGGAACATTAATCAACTTCCATTTCTTCTTGATTGAAATGTTAGGGATCTGGTTAGGGAACAACTCACTGTCAAATTCAACGTATACAAGACCAGTCAGAGGATAACGGAATTTTGCATCAATAACCTCAGCGTAACTTTGTAGCTTAATCAGATCAGTAACGCGAGAGGATGCGCTGTCTGCCGTAACCCTTCTAACCCTAAGCAATACGCGATCATTAAATGCCGGAAGGTCAATCCTTCGGCTTCTGTCGTAACCGGAACGCGTTTTACCTTCGATGGTGTCTAGCAATACTTCTTTGTAAGAGTCTCCGTCAACAGCCATATCAACAGCATAAGTAACCTTAACGCCGACAAGATCGCCGTTATCCTCTTGCTTAATGCCTGTTGGCATTAGCATTTTGATTCTGATAGCCGATAATGTTTTGTTGGTTACAGAAATTACATAAGGATTTGATGTAGTAATGTCACGCGCCAGCGTCACTTCGCTTGATGTGTCAGTAAACCCCTGGATGTAATCTTGCGTCTGCGTTCCAGGTCGAAATTCAGCTTTCACACCCTGGTAGTTAACAGTTCCGTCGTCTGCAATTACCGGAACATCATCAAGATACAGATCGCGAAGTGTAAAATCTGGATCGCACTCGCCATCGGAAACGGCAAGAAGGATTTTGATTTTGTTGATTGAGATCAGGTTATCTTCCATCTCTTTCGGAACATAAGGTTTTGATGATCCACCCTTACTTCCCGTTATCATATTTTCAGCCATTCTTTTTCACCTTTTGTGCTATTTGATTTGTTGAATTATACGGACAAAAAAAAAGCCGCGCAACGCGCGACTCTTTTATATTAAGCCTTGTCCTCTGCATAGCTGCCAGCCGACCAGATAGCTCCGCCGACGGTCCTTTGACCGTATGGCAATGGTATTGGGTATCCTGCCGCCGTTGTGTTAACTGCACCGCCAAAAGCGTAAGACGGCTTGTTTTCTGCTGACTGTGATGACAATCTTGATCCGCCTTGCTGCGGTGAGATCATTTGCATTACTCCGCCAAGTACCATTGCTCCACCCATCATGAAAGCAGACGATGCAAAAGCACCCATCAACGCAAGTGAAGCGCCGCCAGTGAAAAATGCAGTCGCCATAATAACCGCGCCAAGAACAACCTGAAACAACCCGCCAGACTTTGAACCTGTTGGGATTGGAATAATCCTCACTTCCTTTGCACATTGCCACGCTTTTTCATCGTGCTGTCCTACATTCTTACCGTCAACAAATACAGCGTAACGCATTCGCGATCCTACTTCGCTTTGCATGTAGTCCTTGAATCCTTCCACCTGCGAAGATAGTGCGCGTATTGCTTCTGGGTATGAATCAACAGCCAGCTTATGAAATACTCCAAATCTTCGGCCTAAAGATCCAGATAATTTAATTACCTTCAAAGTCATATTTCAGATCCTTATGTCTACAAACCATTTTTGCATGTTCCTGATACCATCCAGAATACAAATCAACCCTTGACAACTTGCCAAAGGCATGATGAAGCAACTGATTGTTGCCAAGATAAATTCCTGCATGATTCCACACTGGCGCGGAAAGCTGAAAGATAACCATATCACCTGGTTTTGGCGGCTCTCCTGTTTCAAAAAAACCCTCTTTCAGATAATTTTCCTGGTAAAGATTTTCGCCGTGCTCAGGCTTCCACCATTCATATGGTTTCCTGAAATCATTCAGGATAACGCCATGTTGCTTGTGCCATGCCATAATAAGCCCCCAGCAATCATAAGAACCAAGCGACCACGGGCGACCAATAAGAGGACGAGATTCAGGCTCAATGATCCTCATATCACCTTCTGGCCATGACACAATAACCCATGAAATACCCATTTCATCACACATGCATGTATCATGGGCGCTTGGGATTGTACTTGCCCCGTCTCCAGTGTGGCTATGCACAACAGCAATAAGCTCGCCACTTTCGCACGCTTCAACGTATTCAATTGCGTCCATCTCAAAATGATTTTCAGGATCATCATGCACGTTGGTTATGCGGTGGTATTTTTGCACGCGTGATTTTTGAGTGATAACACCGCACGCCTCGCGCGGGTATTCATCTTTTACGTGCTGCATTATTTCAAGTTTTATTTTTGCACTAATCATCACTGATTTCTCCTTAACAGGCTTGCTACTGGTGCGCCGCCAAAATCAAGCTGCTGATCTGCACCAAAACGAAGTTTGCACGCTGTTACAGTTCCTGCGCAAAAGTCTTGAGATGGATCGGTTACAGGATTGTTGTCTTTGTCAAACATTCGCGATCCATTGTATCCGCAACCCTTTCCGCTTCGATACCATCCACGCTGCGCCCAATAACAAACGCTTTGAGTTATTCGCGGAGGAATCATTATTCCATCCATATCATAAGGCGATGTCAGGTCAAATTTCGCCATCATTCTATTGTAATGGCTTGGGCGCTCAATGTAGTAAACCAGCTTTCTTGAAGCTCCATCTTTAATGCTGCCATCTTTCCCCATTAATTCCGCTGGCGTAATCCAGATTGTAACCTTAGCCTGCATCATGCCGTTAAAGTTGCGAATCATCGCGCTCACCTGACTATCAAGGTTTGATAGTATCAATTGTGGCTTATCAGCCTTTCCGTTGCTTGTGAAGTTGATTCCAGATATTCCGAACGGGCGCGCTCCGTAAACCTCGCCACGGAATGTAATCTCTTTCGGCGGAAGAACTCCAGTTTCTCGCGCCTGCAATAATTCTTCCGCAGTGTATGAGATATTCTCATTGTGTATGCGGTAAATGTTTGCGCCAAACTTTGTGCCGTCAATTTCAATTAGCGTGATAATCTCGCCAGGGTAAAGGCTTTGCAGACAATTTTCAAGATCCGCGCGACCTGTTGTTTCATTAGCCATAATTGCACCTCCTTTCGTGCATTGTATCATCAATAAAAAAGCCGCACAAAGGCGGCTTGAATTATTGCATTGATGTAAATTGCTCAGTAAATGTTGCTTTAACTTCCTGAACGGTTGCTGATATTGGAGTTAATCCAACGCTACCAGATTTTACCCTGAATAGACCAGGTTGACCGTCAGGCATAAACCATAAAAACGGCTTTAGCCTGTGTCCATTCAGGAAGTCAATAACGTCTCTGTAATCCTTGCCAACATAGACAATGGAAAACTCCCTGCGTACCGTGTTAAACCCTCCTGACGCAACCTGCGTGTAACCATTACCAAATGAGATTTCCCTGTCGTTATTTGATGTGGTCATAGTGCCGCCGCCTCCTTGCGTTTGCGTGCACCATTTGAATTGATCAAGTTTCACTATCACCCCCGCTTAGACATAACAAATTCGTAAACTTCCCCACCCTGCGTACAGGAACGCTTAATCATATCAGTGAAAATCATTTTTACGCCAGTCTCTAACCCTTTCGGATCGCTTCCGTTGTTAATATCAACGCTGATCCCGCCAATATTAAGATTCGTGGCTCCAGATGAAACGCCGCCGCCAGTGTATGAAGTTCCGCCAACAACGCCGCCATTTGCATAACCGCGCATCATTTTGTAAAGATTTCCAACTCCGATCCGTTTCGTGGCCTCCTTCGTCATGACAAACTCGCCTTTATGGACAACACCTGCTGGCTCATACTTCCCGCCGTCGCCAGTATATCCACCTGTTGCAAATCCAACATTTTTAAGAAGGCTTCCAATCGTCCAAGTGTCACCTCCAATCGCACCAGATATGGCATTAAAGATAACCATCTTTGTGATCATCTGAATAATCATTTGGATGATTGACGTTGCGAAGCTCTTAAAGTTTGCCTTACCTGTTGCAAGGAATGTAGCCATTTGATTGGTTAGACCATTGAGCGCCTCGCTTGCAATATCTTGCACGTTGCCGTACATATCCATTGCATCTTGTCCGTAAACCTCCCAAGCGTTTTTTGCTCCTGCAATCCAGTTATTTCGAAGCTGATCCTCAGTGGCGTAATACTCTTTCAGCTTTGCTTCCATCTGCTGATAAATTTCATCGTCGATACTACCGCCACCAGCAACATAATCAGTTCGCAACTTCTTCAACTCAAGCTCTCGCTGGATTTGCAGATCTGTAGCTCCAGACTGTCGCAAGTTCATAGCGTCAATAGCATCTGATGTTTGCTGAATGAATTTAAGCCCGTCCTGGTATTGCTTATTCTTTCTCTGTTGCAAAACAATCTGATCGCCTATCTCGGCCTTTTCTTTTGCCATAGCAATAACTGCTTTTTGCTCGTTTAGTAACGCCTGTTCCGCTTTTGTCAGCTTACGTTTGCTTTGCGCTTCCTCAAGGATCTGGATCTGCTTTTCAATGCTCCACAAAGATTGCCTCTGGCGTGAAATAACATCATTTACAGTTCGGTGCTCTTTCAGCGTTTCAAGTTGCGCCTTGAGAACATATAGTTCCTTATCAAGCTGCTCTGTTGGTGCTTTTACAACTCCACCAACTTTTTCCTTTTTCTGCTGTGCCTTCTTCGCCTCTTCAAGCTCTTTTCGCCTGAACTCAACGTTCTCAGCCGCTCGTTTTTTCAACTCTTCGTCTGCTGTCCTTGCTACGTTCTTCTGATCCTCTATGGCTTTGTTTAAAGCCTCTTGCGCCGCTCGAACTCTGTTTAATGAAAGGTTTTCTCTGTCGATGCGTGCTGCTCTTTCCGCCATATCCTTATTCGCATCTTTTACGATCTTTCCTATATCCTCATAGGTGTTCTTCGCAAATTGCAGCATTGGATTCACATAACCAAGCTCTTTACCCAACAGCCCGCCGGACGGTGAAGCATAATCACGTTTTGCTTTTAAGACCGTATACCATGAATCACCAAGCTCAAGAACTTTGTTTTTGTGATCAGCAATTTCATTGTTAAGACTTACAAAACTTGATGCGTTTTTGTATTCGTTTACTTTTGCCTTTGCTTCGTCATAGGTAAACCCAACATCGACGAGTTTTTGTATGGCCTCGTTTGCTCCGTCCTTAGTGCTTATGTATGCCTTTGCCAGATTATCGGCGCTCTCACCTGTCTTGTCAGATAGCGCCTGGATTCCAGTTGCGATCCGCTCTGCAAACTCACCTGAAAGACCTGTTGCCTCCTGAACGGTTTTTGTGATCTCCTTTAGTTGTGCATTTGTTTTGTATGCATTATATGCAGCATAACCAAGAGCGCCAGTCAGCGCCGTCATTCCTACGCTTAACGGCGTGACAAATGTCATTAGTGCTTTGAACGTATTCGCAACACCACCGAATGAGTCCTTGATCTGTCCACCCTGCTGGATTGCTACCATCCACACTGGCATTCCTGAAGCAAGAGAAGTAACAACGTCAGTGATCTGCATTGGTAATTGCGCCATTGATTGCTTATACTGCCCCATAGAAACGCCAAGTTTTGAGGCTTGTTTTTCCTGCTCCTTCATTTTTGCAATAAATGGCGCTGCCTCTGCACTAACTCCAAGTTGTGCAGCTCTCATTTCAACAAGTTCTGATTTTGTCTTTTCTGCTGCGTCTGCTTGTGCCTGTAATGCCGCAATGAACTTTCTGGCCTCAGCCTCTGCCCTGGCTTTATTCTTTGCTTCCTCAAGCGCCGCTCGGCCTTCTTCTGTTAGCGCCTTTTTCGTTGCGATCAGCTTGTTTTGCTGTGTCTCAAGAATTGAACCTAATTCAAAGAATGTATCATCCGGCACAATTCCTTTTTTCCATAGTGCATCAAGCTGTGTCGCAGCCTGGCGCAACTTATCCATCTTGCTGGCTGTTGGATCTATTGCCGACTGAATTGCTTTAAATTCCTGTTTCTGCTTCGCCAATTCCTCAGCCAATTGTTTAGCTCTTTGCCTTGCAACAACCTCTGAATCAACAAAGCTCTCAACGCTTCCCTTTGCGTCGTCGTTTGCCTTTTTGAATTGCTGCAAAGACTTTACAGCATTGTTGAGTTGAGATACATCAACCCCAAGCGTCAAGCCTGCGTATTGTTCTGACATTATTAATCCTCCAGGTAATAAAAAAGCGCCCGTAGGCGCTTATTTTGAATGCATCATTTCAAGTGCTTTTTGCTCCATGATTCGCAAGTCGTTTAGCGCCATCTCGCGATCCTCAACCTTGTAAATCTCAAAAAGCATAGGCAAGACATTATAATCAAATCCGTAAGCGCCACCGCCTGAACATCTCCATTGAGTTTGCATCGCGCAAAATATATCCCATGATTGCATCATGCTTTCATCAAATATAACCTCTGGCGGATCTTCTCCTTCATAGTCTGCCCTTGTAAGGCCAACAGCCTCAAGTTCTGCATCTGTCGGCGGTTTCTGATAAAACAGGTAAACCGCCCTTTTTAGTTTTTTACTCGCTGCCCCGCAAGCGCTTTCATGTATGCGCTAGTTAATCCGATTGCTGTTGCTGGGTAGTAATCAAGAAGCTGTTTAATATTTTCTTCGTTAAATTCATCATCAAGATTCCAACCGGAAGCAAGGAAGGTGATCATTTCAACATCGCTCATTGGAGTATCTGACGTGTAGCGTTCGTGAATCTCACTTGTTTTGCGGTGGCGAACCGTGAAGATAATTGTTTGATCTTCTCCGTTAGGCATTGCAAATTTCACTGGTAATTTAAAGTCAGGAAGCGGCCCAATCGTCAATTTCATTTTTGACATTTCTTTCTCCTTGATAGCACTTTTTGTTAAAAGAATTGATTATGAATCGTGTAGCATGATTGTACAGTAACAAAAAAAGGGGCGCAACGCCCCTTGTTATTACTCTACTTGAGAAGGTAGGAATGTGAATCGACCTTTCAGTGATACAGAAAGGGAAACAGTTTCCATTTCGTTAACTGTGGTCTGCGGGATTTCATTAAACGAAAGCACACCAGCCCAGCAACGCATCTCTTTTGCTTTTGGTACATACATGCGAAGAGCGGTTACTTCGCCTGATTCATCTGCTGAACGCAATAGCGGATAGATCGCGTTATCGTATTCGTGCGCAAAAGTGTAGGTAAGAGAAACGGCGCTCTTATAGGTAGGTAACTGTTGTTCCTGATCGTCTGCCAAGCACTGATAAGTGTAGTATTGCTGTTCGCCGCCGTCCTGCGACAAATCTTGAACGCAAGGGATCTCAGTCCATGCATCAATTTTGGCAAAAGATGCAGTACCGCCAGACGGAAAAACGTTCTGATCAGTAGTGTCAATACCTTCAAGAGTTACGCTTGTTTCTTCACCGTTAGTCTTTACACGCATAACACGATCAATCAGCTTACCCCAAGAAGACGCAGTGATGATCACATAATCACCTTTCTTGTACGCAGTGCCACCAGATGCAACTGTGAATACAGGATCTTTAGCGTTTGACACTGCCGTTGCTTGGATTTCGCTGCCGCGATTGCTCTCAACGAAAATTTGCGATCCATTTGGTAAATGCATAATTTTTACTCCTTTGTTTCAATTCGAACATAAAATCTTACAGGGAGAAGCCAACCGCTTTCACTCTTGAGCGGCTTGTGAACTCTTGCACCCTCATATATATAACCATGCTCCAACATTTTACCATCGTAAAAGAATTGCGCAATCTCTTTAGCGAGAGCGCGCGGCCTGTCAGTTCCGTAACCTGGTGGAAACACAATGCCAACCTGAATCATTCCGATATAGGAAACGCATTTTCGATCCAATGACAAGTATTCTGTATCAACTTCGGCATAGTCAAACTTCAACCACGGCGAACCGTCACCAGGTGGCGTAAACTCTACGTTTTCATAAGCGATCTTGAATCTGCTTTCGTATTCAGTAGCCAGCGCCTTACGCGCCGATAGCATTAATTCATAGTGCATTTTTAGCCCTCGACTCTTTTATTGCTTCAGCCATATAAGATCTCAACTTAACCGCGACAATCCCAAGCACACCAGCTGGCGCTTGTTTTGAATGACCGTACTCAAGCGCGTTAGCGTAAATAAGCATATTTGAAAAATAAATGGCCCTTACTGCGCCGCCACCTCGTAACATTGCGTATATGGCGCGCTTGCCTTCCGCTATCGTTTTGTCGCCGTGCTTATCGTACTGGTTAAGCGCATACAATGGCGGCTTGTTTGCTGTTACCTGCCAGTTTGCACGGTAACGACCAGTATCTACCGGAGAACGCTTAACCAAATCTGTGTGTACTTTTTCGGCGAACAACTCCACGCAATCTTTCAGGCCATTATCAACGGCGTTTATCCACGCATCAATGTTGCCGTAAAATTCCCTTATCGTGTAGTTTTTAGCCATGCACAGAAATCCTTCTCAAAATAGGCCGATAAGCAACTGTGACATTGGTTTGTCTGATTGGTCTTGCTTCAACTACAACATATAATTCACCATCAACATCAATATGATACCCGTTCTTAATTTCAACTTTATTGTTAAAAACTCCCAACTTATCGGTTGCTCGTATTGTCTCGCCGTCAACCTCGCGTAATTTTGGGGATCGAATTAAACCTTTAATCATTACGCCAATCTCTGGCTTTTCTACTTCTTCACCTCCGATGATTTCAACGCTTCCACGCTGCGTTATGCACTTAAACTCACCGTTGCTATCACTAAATAAGTTAATTCCTTCTGTTGCCATTCTTGCGATCTCGTTATAGTTCATTTGCAGCGCCTCCGAAATCCAGTCACAAGGCCAAATCCACCGCCTTTCTTACGATTTAGCGTTTCGTACATTTTCCCCCAGGGGGTTTGTCTAATCTCTTTTCCGCCAGAGTCGCCTGACACTCGATCAAAAGCCTGGCTAAATTCACCAGTCAGGGAAAATGACACCACGCGACGTGAGTAACTCTCTACGCTTTCCCCTTCTTGCTTCATAGCTCCGTCAAGCGTCATAAGGTGCAACGTATAAAGAGCAACCGCTTTTGGATATGATTCTTTAAACCGCTTCTTGCAAACAAATTCCTTTGCAAGCTCAATCCATGCCACCATTAAATCTGGATCAATCTGCTTCATCGGTGGCGCTAATTTCACGATTTGCTGCGTGATTTCTGCGTCAGTGAAAAATTCATCAACCATTGTGTTTCCTCCAGATATGACAAAGGGCGCTATAAGCGCCCTCTTTATTAATAGATGCCGCCGTCTTCAAGTTCGGCTTTGCTCTTGCCCTCTCGTGGGTCTTTTTTACGTTTGCTTGCTGCGCTCTGTTTGATTTCTTCGTTCAATGCGGAGTTGTCTTTAACTTCCAGATCGCCTTTTGCAATTAGATATTCAAACGCGCTTGTTTTCAATTTTGATTCTTCTACGTCAAACTCTTTGCCTGGATGATAATGCTCACCATCAACAATGATAAGGCACACGCCGGAAACCTTTAGCGTTACAGTTTTTTCTTTAGCCATTTCATAACCTCCAATAAAAAAGGGAATCCAGTTAAGGATTCCCCAATGTTATACGATTAACCGGATTTTTTCAAGCCAGTAATAAGCACCAGCGTAAATGGACGGTAAATAGTCAGGCCAGTACATTTTGAAGTGCACGGAACTTTGAAATGCAGATCTTTTGGTTGCGCAGGAAGCATGTTAAACGCTTCTGGGATTTCGATCGACATGTTCATTGGGTCTTTCTCATATACCAGGCAACCTTTCGTTCCAGTGCCATCAATATCCTCAAGCTCTGCGATTGAATCGATGGCGATCCCGCTGTTTTGTTTCTGGAAGTATTCCAAATAACTTTCAGTGGTGTTTTCCATTCGAACGGAAAGAACCTTGCGCATAGACGGCGGAATCAGGATATTGGTTGCGCGGTGCTGACCATTGGTGATGGTCTGAATGGTTTCAATAGCCTTTTCCAGTTCATCAGATGCTGCCTGCGGGAACTTAGTGTTTTCATCAGCACTTAACCAGCCAGTTGACACGATCTTTGTCAGGTTAGGATGTTCAAACACAGAAAGAATCTTATGCGGCTTTGAACCATTAAACACCAGGCGGTTAACTTCCTGATCATGAGCGTTTTGCGCTGCGTTTGCCTTGCGAGTGGAAAGGCTCTTACCAGTGCGCTGACCAGCCTTGATTTCGTCAATGGAGATCAAGAACGCGTTACCCAAGCGGAACACTTTACCAAATTCGCTGGACATCAGCGCGTCAACGGTCGGCAGATCGTCGGTGTAATCAGCGATAATTTTTGCGTAACCAACCTTGTCAAACATCTGATATTCAAAAGTCTTATCAGTATCAGAAAGCTCGTTAGTTACAGGGAATACACGAAGCGCTGAACCTGCAGGATACTCTTTCTCGTAAGCAGTTGAGCGGATCTTGTGAAGCTCTTGCGCCGTCCAGATACCCATATCGGACGCATCACCTTTAACGCCGCGAGTAGCCAGATAGCTAGAAACAATATCCGCATCTAGCTGATCAA